>Ga0209131_1000106_pt1 | contig 61710 bp, 48 predicted proteins | sample GraSoi_2013_40cm_FD_185826 | JGI IMG/M metagenome (GOLD analysis project Ga0209131, IMG submission 185826) | Grasslands soil microbial communities from the Angelo Coastal Reserve, California, USA - Sample 9_17_2013_40cm (SPAdes) (version 2) | ecosystem: Environmental > Terrestrial > Soil >...
CCATCGATGCGTAGTCGGCGAACCGGTGCGCCGTTTCCCTGTTCAGCCAGCCGCCCTCGTCCTCCAGCGGCTGCGGCAGATCCCAGTGGTACAGCGTCGGGATGGGGACGATGCCCGCCGCGAGCAGCGCGTCGGTCAGGCGTTCGTAGAAGTCGAGCCCGGCCGGGTTGGCTGCCCCCCGGCCACCCGGTTGCACGCGCGGCCAGGCGATCGAGAACCGGTAGGCGGTAATGCCGAGATCGGCCATCAGCGCGACATCGCTGGCCCACCGGTGATAGTGATCGCAGGCCACATCGCCGGTGTGGCCGTCCCTGATCACTCCGGGCTTGCGGCAGAAGGTGTCCCAGATCGAATCGCCGCGCCCGTCCTCCGCGACGGCGCCCTCAATCTGGTATGCGGCGGTGGCGACGCCCCAGTGGAAGCCGGCCGGGAATCCGGGCATCGGGGATATTGACGGCACCGGCGGCATACGCGAGTCGGTCACGGGCCGATCGTAACGCCACGCCGGGTCCCGGCCGGTGAGCCCGGCTGGTGCTCCACCGTGATCACGGACACTAATCCGACAATATCGTCGAAAAGTGTCCGTGGAAGTGCTCCCATGCTGGCCGGACCGGTCAGTTCTGTGCCGAGCGTGCTGCCTGGCGCGAGCTCGTGCGCCCGGCGTGCTCGGTACGCCCGGTGCGCACGGTGCGCTCTGCGTGTCCGGTGCGCTCAGCCGCGCGCACGGCGCCCATGATCATCGAGTCGCCGCGGAATAGCGGGGTGTCCCGCACCTGGCGTTCGATCGAAGCAGCCGACATGGTGTAGCCGATGAACAGCAGCAGCGAGATGGCCTCCATCACGATCCACAGCCAGTGCGAGGCCAGCTGGGTGCTCCAGTCGTTCAGCCCGTGCAGCACGGCAGCCAGCGTGATGCCGAACAAGATCAGCGGGATCCGGCGCCGCCGGTAGTTGACGCCCATCCCGATGAAGAACGCCGCGATGCCGGCCCATACCGCGTGCTGGAAACCGTCGACGAACACCCGCTGGGCGAAAGTCAGGATCAGCGGGACGTCCAGGCCAGCCCGGTGGTTGCCCTGCATCAGGTAGCTGGACGTGTACAGGACGGACTCCCTGACCCCGAACGCAAGCCCCGCGATAGTGCCGAGGAACATCCACACCCGCACGTCGAGCGTGGTCTTCCAGACCCAGCGGAACAACAGGGCCGCGACGAGAATCGGGATCGCCTTGGTAACTTCCTCGGCGAACCCGACACCATAGATCCAGGGCAGCAGGTTGTGCATGGTGTCGGTCTTGTCCAGGGCGCCTTCCCACGGCAGCGTCACGGTCGGCAGCAGCACCATGACGCCGGCCACGATCGCTACCGCCAGCCAGCCGATCAGCCTGGTGATATGCCCTGGCCTGATCAGCAACCAGAACGCCACCGCCCAGAGCGGCGCGATCGCCAGGCTGTAGGCCCAGCCGGGCGCGCTCAGGTCGCTGGTGGCCGAGAACAGCACGACGAACAGCGAGGGCAGCAGGCCGTAGGCGATCACGAGCAGCCGTGCGCCCTGCTTCCAGCCAGGATCCTTGAGCCAGCTGCGGATTGGCACCAGGATGTGCACGGCCGTCGCGAAGTCACCGCCAGGGAAGTCGAGCCTGGCGTGGTGAGCGGGCAGGTGCTGGTAGGCGGGGCTCGAATGGGTACCCGAGATGTCGCCGCGCCACAGTTCCTCCCTGTGGACCGCGCTCGGGTGCCGCCTCTGGCCGTCAGCCGCGGATGCGGATTCGGCTGCTGGCTGGCCGTCCGGCTCGTCTCGGTCGTCCTGCCCGTCCTGCTCGTCTCGGTCGTCCTGCCCGCCCTGCCCGTCTGCCTCGCCCAGGCGGTCCTGCTCGTCCTGCTCGGTTGCTCCGGCGAGCTCGATCCGCAGGCCAGGGCCGCTCGGGGTCGCGAGGTTTACCTCGAGCGGCTCCTGCACAGAGACGGAGGCGACGGGCAGGCCCTCGACAAAGGTGCGGCCCTTCCCCAGGTCGTCGAGGATCCAGCCGTCGGGCTGCCATCTGATCCGCGCGTGGTCGCGCGAGACACTCGGATCGGACACGACGACCGCATTGTCGGGGCTGCGGCCGATGCGGATCGTCTGGCCCGGCTCGAACGTGAACGTCTGGCCAGCGAACGTGATCCTGAGGTCGCTCACTCGCCCGCCTTCCTGCGCGGCCCGCCAGGAACATTGTCACAGGCCGACGCTGGCTTAGATTACCGACCTTTGAACGATGGTCGGTCACAATCCGTGAACGGTGGGCATCACAGCGCTGCGAAATAGCAGGTCAGGCGCTACTGGCCGCGCCGATCGCGGTGTCGACTTCCGCCTTCCTGGCGGCGAGCTCGGCGGCGTACTTCTCTTCGTCGATTCGCTCGGCCAGGTCCTCGTCGGCCTTCATCAGCGTCTCGAGGTCGCTATCCGCGGCTGCGAGCACGCCGAGATCAGCGAAGGCGTGCCTGACCTTGGGCCCCCACAGGCCGATGTCCCTGACGCAGGGCACGATCCTGGTGAACAGCAGGGACCTGAACGCCTGCTGTACCGGCGACTTATCGGTGAAATCCATGCACTCGTCGACGTCAAAGTCCAGGCGCTCCCACACTTCCTGGGCGCGGAACCTGTTGTTCATCAGGTAACAGCCCTCGATCAGGAACTCCTCGCGCTCCTCGCGCTCGGTCTGGGTGAGCTCGGCGTAGTAGTCACGCAGCGCGAGCCTGCCGAACGCCACGTGCCGCGCTTCGTCCTGCATGACGTAGGCGAGCAGCTGGGTGACGAGCGCATTGTTCGACATGTCCCGGTGCACGCCGAATGCGGCCAGCGCCAGCCCCTCGATCAGGACCTGCATGCCGAGGTAGGGATAGTCCCAGCGGCCGTCGGCGAGCGCCTCGGCGAGCAGCTTGGCCAGGTCGTCGTTGATCGGGTAGTAGATGCCGATCTTGTCCCTGATGAATCGCTGGTAGAGCTCGACGTGCCTGGCCTCATCCATGACCTGGGTCGCGGCGTAGAACTTCGAGTCGATGTCTGGTACCGACTCCACTATCCGGGCGGCAACGGTGAGCGCGCCCTGCTCCCCGTGCAGGAACTGGCTGAACAGCCAGGACGACAGGTGCTCGTTGAGCTCGTCGCGCTCAGCCTGGTTCAGCTTGTCCCACTGCCGCGAGCCATAGATCGGGCAGATCTCATCGGTCTGCTCCATCACGTTGGCGGGGTTGACCGGGATCTCCCAGTCGATCCGCTTTGTCGCGTCCCACTGCTTGTCCTTGCCGCGCTGGTACAGGTCGAGCAACCGGCCGCGGCCGTTGTCGTAGTCCCAGTTGAACCTGGCTGCTCCGGTAGCGGGGACGTCCCAGGTGCCGGGCTTGACTTCGGTGACGTAGTGGTCGTAGGTGCTCATAGTTGCCCCTCTACCAGATCGTGATCCGATTATTACTCGTGAGTACGCCGCTCTGCCAGAGCTATTGCGTTCCGGCTCAGGAGGCGAATTCCGCTTCCCGGACGTGGTGCCAGCACCCTGGGATGACTGCAGCATGGATGGAGCGGTTCAGTACCGGCGTGCTGCAGCGGTTCTGGGACTCGCGTGATTTTCGGGGTCTTCATCTTGCTCTAACTAGGTGGGTGGGGACGGCGGAGTAGAGGGCGGCAGTGATCGCGGATACCGCTGGATGGTGGGCCGCGCCGCTGCGGTAGGCGATCTTGGTCCGGCGGTGGAGGGGCGTTCGGGTCAGCACGATTCCGGGTGGCAGGTCGGTCAGGGCCAGCTCCGGTACCAGGGCCACGCCCTGCCCGGCCGCTACCAGGGCGAGCATCGTCGGGAAGTCGTCGATCTCGTGCCGGGCATGGGGGGTGAAACCGGCGGCCTCACAGGCCCGTACGGTCATCTGGCGGCAGAGCGTGCCCCGTGTCGCGGTGATCCAGGGGATCTCGCGGCAGTCGGCGATCGCCGAGGTGTCGGCGCTCTCGACGCGCTCCACCGGGCCGTGGCCGGAGTCCGCCGCCGAGGCCAGGTACATCGCCTCGGTGCACAGGGCCGCCGTGGCCAGGCCCCGGTGGGCGGGATCAGCCGCGAAGTCGTACTCGTTGATCAGCGCCACGTCGAGCTCCCCCGCCCGCAGCGCGTCGGCCACATCGGCCGGGTCGATCTCCAGCACCATCGGCTCCAGGCCGGGATGCTGCAGGGCGAGCGTGCGCAGCGCTGCCGGGATCATCGTCCGGCCGGCGGTCGCGAAGGTGCCGATGCGCAGGGCCCCGGCCAGGCCCTGGCGTGACTTGGCCAGCTCGGCGGTGGCCTGCTCCAGGCGGTCGAGGACCACCTCGGCGTGGCGGACCAGGGACAGCCCGGCCGGGGTGAGCACCACGCGCCGCCCGGTGCGCTCCAGAAGCGGCACACCGGCCTCCCGTTCCAGGGCGCTGAGCTGCTGCGAGACGGCCGAGGGGGTGAAGGCCAGCGCCTGGGCGACGGCGGCGATCGTCCCGCGATGGGCCAACTCCCTGAGCAACCGCAGACGGCGAACATCGACCATCAGCTCAGCTTACGCTGAACCGCACAAACGTGAACTGGACCTATATGATGCGCGCGGGCCAGGCTGGGGTCCATGACCCTTCACGGAATTCTGGTCCCTCTCATCACGCCGTTCTCCGCGGACGGCGGCGTCGCAGCCGACGCGCTCCAGACCCTGGCCCGCGACGTGCTGGATCAGGGCGCGGCGGGGATCGTCGCCCTCGGCACGACGGCCGAGGCGGCCACGCTCGACTCGACGGAACGCAGGCTGGTGATCGAGCTGTGCGCCGAGGTCTGTCAGGAGCGCGGCGCGGCCCTCGTCGTCGGGGCCGGGTCCAACGACACACGGGCGGGCGTGGCCGCGCTGGCCGAGCTCGGGAAGTGGCCGCAGATCACCGCCGCCCTGGTGCCCGTCCCCTCCTTCAGCAGGCCGGGCGAGGCGGGCGTGGTCGCGCACTTCACGCGGCTCGCCGTCGACAGTCCCGTGCCGCTGCTCGTCTACCACGTCCCCCACCGCACCGCCCAGCCGCTCGGCACCCCGGCGCTGCGCGACCTCGCGGCGCTCCCCAACGTGGTCGGGACCAAGTTCGCCACCGGAGCCCTGGACGGGGCGGCCGTGGAGCTGCTGGCCGAGTGTCCGCCCGACTTCGCCGTGCTGGCCGGTGACGACATCTTCCTCTCCCCGATGCTGGCGCTGGGCGCGGCGGGCGGCATCCTCGCCTCGGCACACCTGGCCACCCGGCGCTTCGTCGACCTGGCCGACGCGTGGGGGCGCGGCGACGCGGCCGAGGCCCGGCAGCTGGGGCACCGGCTCGCGCGGGTTTCGGCCGCCGTCTTCGCCGAGCCCAATCCGGTCGTACTGAAGGGCGCCCTGCACGCGCTGGGCCGCATCCCCACCCCAGACGTGCGCCTCCCACTCCTGCCCGCCGGACCCGACTCGGTGCGCGCCCTGCTCCAACGGCTCGCCGACTCGGTTACTAGGCCGCCCCGGAGGGCGCCGCGCTAATCGCGGGTAGCGTCGGGCCGCTCCTCGCGGAGCCTGGTGATGTGCTCGCGCAGCACGTGCTCCATCTGGCCGTAGAAGTCCACGATCAGGCGGAGTTCCTCGTCGCTGTACTGCTCAGCCAGCCCCTCCCAGGCCCGGACCATCGGCAGGAAGACCGAGGCGACGTCGCGCAGCGCGCGCTCGGTGACCAGCCGGACAACCACGCGGCGGCGGTCCGCTGCATCACGTTCGCGCCGGACGAATCCGGTCTCCTCGAGCCGGTCGATGACACCGGTGATCGACGCCGTGCTCAGGCCGGTCGCCTTAGCTAGCTGCCCGGCGGTCATCTGGCCGCTGAAGCTGAGCAGGTTCAGGCAGTTCAAATCGGTCGCGTTGATCCCGATCCGGTCGGCGGCAGCCTGGCCCATTAGCTGCATGAGGGAGCCTGTCCGGCGGAGGGACGCGGCGAAGGCCGCGGTGAGTTCCGCGCGCTCAGGCAGGCCAGCATCGGCCAGGCGGGATCCGATCGGCTCCGCCCACGGCACATCCCAGCCCTCTGGCATGCTTAGACTCCTTATTTATTAAGCTTCCTAGACAATCGTATTTCGAGATGTTAGTTTGCCTAGCGTACTCGTCCTTGCATACTCCAGGTCGGAGACCGACATGACATCCGATGCACAAATCCTGGCATCTCCCGCGTCCACGGACACGGCCAAGGGCGAGGAGGCCGAGGCGCGGCGCTGGCTCACCCTGGTGATCTTGCTGCTGGCCGCGTTCATGAACCTGCTCGACGTGTCGATCGTGAATATCGCGATCCCGTCGATTCAGCGCAACCTGGGCGCCAGCTACGCCGACGTCCAGTGGGCGCTAGCCGGATTCACGCTGGCCTACGCCCTGGTGCTGATCACCGGCGGCAGGCTTGGAGACACATTCGGGCGCAAGCGGCTGTTCCTGATCGGCGTGGCCGGCTTCACCCTGATGTCCGCCTTGTGCGGAGCCGCACAGAGCCCAGGCCAGCTGATCGCTTTCCGAGTCGTGCAAGGCGCGATGGGCGGCGTCATGATCCCGCAGGTGCTGGCTGTCATCCAGGTGACATTTCCGCCTGCCGAGCGGATCAAGGCGCTGGCCGGCTTCGGCGTCACCGCCGGCCTCGGCACCGTCAGCGGCCCGCTGCTCGGCGGGCTGCTGATCCAGAGCAACATGCTCGGCCTGGACTGGCGGCCGATCTTCCTGATTAATATCCCCGTCGGCATCGTGGCGCTGGCCGCGTCGGCTGTCCTCGTGCGCGAGTCCAGGGCGCCGAATCCGCCGAAACTTGACCCGGTCGGGGTCGGCCTGATCTCCGCGGCGCTGCTCCTCTTGCTCTATCCGCTGGTACAGGGCCGCCAGCTCGGCTGGCCCGCGTGGACCTTCGCCTCGATGGCCGCGTCGGTGCCGATGCTCGCCGCGTTCGTCGGCTACGAGCGGATCAAGGCTCGCAGGGACGGTTCGCCGCTGGTGCAGCTCAGGCTGTTCGGCCAGCGGGCGTTCAGCGTCGGCATCGCGATCGCCATGACGTTCTTCCTCGGCGTCACGTCGTTCGCGCTGATCCTCACCCTGTTCCTGCAAATCGGCCTGGGCTTCAGTCCGCTGCATGCCGGCCTGACCTTCCTGCCCTTCTCCGCCGGGGTGCTGCTCGCCTCCGGCGCCGCCGCGAGGCTCGGCCCGAGGTTCGGCCGCGGCGTGACCATGACGGGCGCGCTCATGATGGCGGCGGCCATGGCGGGCCTGATTCTGATCGTGCGCCATTACGGCCAGGCGGTCACCACCACGGAGCTCCTGCCCGGCCTCATCGCAGCCGGACTCGGCATGGGCGCGGTGCTCGCGCCGCTCGCCGACATTCTGCTCGCCGGAGTGCGCAAGGAGGACGCGGGCTCGGCGTCCGGCGTGTTCAACACGAGCATCCAGCTCGGCGCCTCGATCGGCGTGGCGGTCATCGGCGTTATTTTCTTCGGATTGCTCGGCACCCAGTCAGGACCAGCGGCCGCCTCGGTCGCGCCGCAGCTCCGCGGAGCTCTGGTCGCCGCCGGCCTGCCACGCGGCGCCACCGCCCCGGTCGTAACCGCCTTCCGGGGCTGCCTGCACGACAGGCTGGTCGCCGCGGACCCGACCGTGCCGCCGCCATCCTGCCGGCAAAGTCAGGCGCCCACTGCGCTTCCCGCGCCGGCCAGGCACGTCATCGCGGCGATCGGCCGTCGCGCGACCGGGATCGACTTCGCCGCCACGCTGCAGCGCACGCTGTTCTTCCAGGTCGGCGTGTTCGTGCTGAGCTTCCTGCTGATGCTCGCCCTGCCGGCACGGAGGAAGCTCCAGCAGCGGGCCGCCGTCGGCGCAGCAGTCACTGGTGCATAGGGCGCTCGTGATCGGCGTGACCTGCGAGCTCGATCTGGAACGTCGAATGATCGACGTCGAAGTGGCCGCGCAGGCAGTCCTGGAGCGCGTCGAGCATGACTGCGCTGCGGCCGTCGGCGAGCACGTCGGGGTCAACGACGACGTGCACGGACAGCACGGGCAGGCCGGACGTGATGGTCCACACGTGCAGGTCGTGCACGTCACGCACGCCGGTCAGCCCGGTCAGGTGCGACCTGATCTCGCTCAGGTCGATGCCGCGCGGGCTGGCCTCGAGCAGAACGTTGATCGCGTCGGCGAGGAGCCGCCAGGTGCGCGGCAGGATGAGCGCCCCGACCAGCAGCGAGGCGATCGGGTCGGCGCGGGTATACCCGGTCGCTGCGATCGCGATCCCGGTGACGATGACCGCGGCAGCGCCGAAGGCGTCGGATGCGACCTCGAGAAACGCGCCTCTGATATTCAGGCTCTCGACCTGGCCGCGGCGCAGCACCAGCAGGCTCACGCCGTTGGCCGCGAGCGCGATCACGCCGAAGATGACAAGTAGCGGTGACTCGACCGACGGTGGCGAGATCAGCCTCCTGATAGCCTCAACGATGATAAAGACCGACATGGCGAACAGGACCAGGGCGTTCGCCATGGCCGCCAGGATCTCGGCCCTGGCGTAACCGAAAGTGCGCTGAAGCGTGGCCGGCCGCATCGCGAACAGCACAGCGAGCAGCGACAGGCCGACGCCTGCGGCGTCGGCTGCCATGTGCGCGGCGTCGGCGAGCAGGACGAGCGCACCGCTGATCCAGGCACCCGTGGCTTCCGCCACGGCGACGGTGAGCGTGATCAGCATGACGGTCAGCAGTGACCGGCTGTGCTCACCGGTCAGGGTGAGCCTGGAGCCGTGCGCGTGCCCGTGCACGTGCCCGCCGGCCAGCACCGACGGGCGGGCAGGCTCAGGCGCTGTGTGCTCAGGTCGCCGGCCACGGCCAAGCTGGTCGCAGCTGGGTTCCCGGTCGTCGCCATGGCCTGGCGCTGTCATAATGCGGGCTAGTCACCTTCCCCTGGTGCGAGCAGTTCGTAGGCCGGGTTGATCATGACGGCCTGGTTGTCGCGCATGCCGACCTGCCCAGTGAACCTGACCTTCGCGCCAGGGTCGAGCCCCGGGATGTGCGAGCGACCATAGAACAGAGCGGTCAGCTGGCCGGTCGCGTCCACGATCTCGCAGGCCAGGACCGTATTCGCCTCGACCGGCCTGATCTCGACTGCGTGCACCCTGCCCTCCACGGTCGCCTTGCCCCGCCTCGGCAGCTGGCCGATCGGCGTCGCTGTCCTCGAGGGCCGGGGCCGGCTGTACTTGAAGATGTCCGCGTCCTCCGCCCGAACGCGCGCCGGGGGCTCCGGTGGCGTCGGCGATCCAAGGGCAGGCTCCCGGTCGGTTGGTTGGCCCGATGGCTTCCCATCCTGTCCGGCCCCTGTCGCGGCAGCGGCTGCCTGAGCGGCCGCCGCATCCGTTGCGGGGACAGCCTGGTCGGTTCCGGCGTCGGCCGGACCGGCACCGTCGGGGGCAGCCTTCGCGCGATCGCGCTCGGCCAGGATCTCGACCCTGCTCCGGACGTCGAACGGGATGATGGTGGCGGCCGCGTGCGGGATCTGACTGACCACCGCGGCCATCCGGTCGGCAGTCCGGTCGTGCAGCAGCCGGCCGAGCAGCGGGGTGTAGCTGCGCCGTGGCATCACCGCCGTAACTCCCACGCCTGGCAGCTGCGCCTCCGCCTGGACCAGCTCGGCCGCGGCTCTCGCGAGCCGCCGGTCAGGGCAGTCCACGAGGTCGAGCACTACGCCGGTATTGGCCCGCAGCCAGTCCTGTCTCAGCCGGTCGGCCTGGGCGCTGTCGATGACGAAATGCACCGCCCGCAGGCTGGTCGGGCGCAGGCTCCGCGCGTACCGCAGGGCAGCCAGCGTTGCCAGGTCAAACTCGTCCACGAAGACGTAGACGGTGCGGCGCGAATAGGTGGGCGGCGTGGTGGGCTTGGCCGGACCACGGTCGCCTGCGCTGATGTGCTCGAGCACCTCGGCTTCCATCCGGTACTGCCGGTTCAGCCTGATCAGCGCCGGCACGCCGACCGCGAACACGATCAGGACCACCCAAGCGCCCTCGGTGAACTTGACCACAGCGAAGATGAGCACGACGATCAGCGAGGTGAGCCCCGCGGCGAAGTTGATGGCCAGCTTGTGGTGCCAGCCGGCCTCCTTGTGCACGTGGTGATACTTGGCCATGCCGAAGCCAGCCAGCGTGAACGCGGTGAAAACCCCGATCGCGTAGAACGGGACGAGCCTGTTGACGTTGGAGCCGGCCACGGCTAGCAGCGTGCAGGACAGCACCGCAAGCACGATGATGCCGTTGGAGAACACGAGCCGGTGCCCGCGCTTGGTGAGCCAGCGTGGCAGGAACGCATCCTCGGCCACGAAGCTAGCCAGGAACGGGAACCCGTTGAAGCTGGTGTTGCCGCCCGTGTAGAGGATCAAGGCGGTCGCCGCCTGGACGACGATGAACATGACGTGGCCGAAGGTCGATGCGCCGAAGACCAGCATGGCCTCCTGCGAGATCACCGTCGGCACGCCCGACTTGTATGGAGTCGCGTGCGTGTAATGCGCTAGCCAGGAGACTCCGGCCACGAGAGTACCCAGGATGACGCCTTCAGTGACGAGCACGCGCCGGGCATTGACGCCCTCAGGCGGGCGGAACACGCTGACCGCATTGGAGACCGCCTCGATCCCGGTCAGCGAGGAACCGCCGTTGGCGAAGGCCCGCAGCAGCACGAAAACCATCCCGAACGTGATCAGCGCGCTGTGACTCGGCGAGACGTGAGCGCCGTAGACGTTCGCGCCTGGCGGGACGTGCCCGTGCGGCAGCCGGCCGAAGAACTCGCGGACCAGGCCTGTGATGATCAGGATCATCACCACGCTGGTGAAGAGATAGGTCGGGACGGCGAACGTACGGCCCGCCTCCCTGATGCCGCGCAGGTTGCCGTAAAGCATCAGCAGCACAATGCCGATGGAGATGATCGTCAGCAGTTCGGGATTTCTCAGTGCCGGAATCGCCGAGGCGACGGCCGCCGTGCCCGCGGCGACCTGGACCGCGACCGTCACCACGTAGTCGACGAGCAGCGCGACTGCGGCGATCTGGGCGACCCGTGGACCAAAGTTCTCCCGCGCCACGACGTACGAGCCGCCGGCCCTGGTGTAGACGGTGACGACCTCGCGGTAGGACAGCACGACGAGGGCCATCACGAACAGCACGACGCCGGTCAGCGGCAGGATCAGCGCGAACGCGGCGACGCCGAGGCCACCCCTGAGCAGTTCGATCAGGATTTCCTCTGTGCCGTAGGCCGAGGAGGAGATCCCGTCAGGCGCGAGGACGCCGAGCGCCAGCGGCTTGGACAGCCGCTCCTCGCGGAGTTGCTCGTTGACGAGCGGCGGTCCGAGCAGGCGCCGTTTGATCGCATAGCCCAGGGTTTCGCCTAGGTCTTCCCGGCGGCTCCGCAGTCTCGCCACTCTGGCTGTTGCCACGCCCGTCCTGCCTCCGCTCTTCCCCGGCCGCCAGAAATGCTGTCAGCACCCCTGACGTGGCTTTCATACCATCCGGGCCAGCTCTCACTCACACAGAGATGGCAGAGTGAAGCAGCGGGGCGGGTGCCCGTCGGCACTGACAGTAATACCAGCGCCGGTTTGCTACCCGGAACCGCCGCGTTGCGGCCAGCCAGACACGTCCTGACCTTGAGCGGCGTTCTGGGTAGGAGAACGGCAGCGGCAGAGCAGAAAGGCTGCGTGGACATGACCACATCACCGGCGGCCGCGGCGCCGGAAGCGGGCAACGGGCGCGCGCTGCACCTATCCGAGCTCGTCGGCAGGCCCATTACCGACAAGCAAGGGGAGTCAATCGGCAAGCTGGCGGACGTCATCGTGCGGCTCCGGGGTGCCGAGCCGCCGCTGGTCACGGGCCTGGTCGCAGCGGTGGGCAGCCGGGAAGTCTTTGTTCCACTCGAGCAGGTCAGTTCGTTCGATGGCGAGGTGCTCAAGCTGACCAGCGCGCGGCTTGACCTGCGCCAGTTCGAGCGCCGCCATGGCGAAGTGCTGCTCCGCGCCGACGTGCTCGGGCACCGGCTCATCGACGTGCCGACCGCGCACCTGATCAAGGCGGTCGACCTCGAGCTGCAGCGGCAGGGATCGGAGTGGGTCCTGGCGGGGGTGGACACTCACCGCCGGCCGCGCGGCCTGCTGCGGCTGCTCGCTCCTGACGCCAGCGCGCACCGGTTCGAGGAGTGGGCGAACTTCGAGCCGCTCATCGGGCACGCGGGCAGTGCCCTACTGCGCGGCCCGTTCGGCCGGATTCGACGGCTGAAACCTGCTCAGATCGCCGACCTTCTCGAGGAGGCTTCCAAGGCCGAAGAGACCGAGATCCTCGGCCAAGTGCACGCCGATCCCGAGCTCGAGGCCGACGTGTTCGAGGAGCTTGACGAGGACCTGGCCACCCGGCTGCTTGGTGCCAGGACCGATGCCGAGATCGCCGAGGTGCTGAACCGGATGCGGGCCGACGATGCGGCCGACGCGATTTCCGAGCTGCCACAGCGCCGCAGGCAGCCGGTGATCGACTTGCTGCCCGCGGGCCAGCGAGCCAAGGTGCTGACGCTGATGGGGTTCAACCCTACGAGCGCGGGCGGCCTGATGGGGATGGACTTCCTCGCCGTTTCCGAGGACAGCACGGTGGCTGACTCGCTGGCCGCGGTCAGCAGCTCGACGAACCTGCAGCCTGAGGCGCTCACGAGTGTGCACGCGCTCGACACCGATGGCACGCTGTGCGGCGTCGTGAAGCTCGTTACCCTGCTTCAGTCCGACTCGGGTGCTCGCCTGAGCGATATCTACGACGACGATCCGGTCAGGATCGGCGCGGATACCGACGTGGTGGACGTGGCGGTCCTGATGAGCGACTACAACCTCATCACCATCCCGGTCGTAGACGAGGACCGGACCATGATCGGCCTGATCACTGTCGATGACGTGCTTGAGGTCACGCTGCCGGAAGACTGGCGGCGGCGAGAGGCAGCCGAGCCGCCCGACTCGCACCGAGGCAAGAGGCAGTGACCGACCCGGCACGGGAGGGGACTCCGGCGCCGCGGCCCGAGCCTGAGCGCGAGCCTCCCGCACCGGCGAGCCGCCCGGCGCCGCGGCCGGAGCCTGAGCCTGCGCGCGAGACTCCCGCACCGGAGAGAGCCCCGGGAAGGCGCCCGGCGGTGCGGCCCCGGGAGGCGCGCGAGCCGCCCGCCAGGAACCGGACTGCGCCCGCTCGTGCCAGCACGCTCAGCCAGCCCCAGCCGTCCGACGGCGATGCCAGCACCGGTGACATCGAGGGAGCGCTCGGCCGGATCAGGGTCGGGGATGAGCAGCATTCAGGCTGGCGCCGTCAGCTGGTGACGTTCCTGGCGATCGTCGGCCCCGGCCTGATTGTGATGGTCGGTGACAACGACGCGGGCGGCGTCGCCACCTACGCCCAGGCAGGCCAGAACTACGGGTACAGCCTGCTGTGGGTACTGCTGCTGCTGATCCCGGTCCTGATCGTCAACCAGGAAATGGTGGTCAGGCTCGGTGCCGTGACCGGTGTGGGCCACGCCAAGCTGATTTACGAGCGATTCGGTAAGTTCTGGGGCCGGTTCAGCGTCATCGATTTGTTTCTGCTCAATTTCCTGACCATTGCCACAGAATTCATCGGCATCTCGCTGGCGATGAGCTACTTCGGGGTCAGTCCTTACATCTCCGTCCCAATTGCTGCCGCGACTCTGATCGCGATCGCCGCGAGCGGGAGCTTCAGGCGCTGGGAACGGGCGATGTTCGTGTTCATCGGCGCGAGCCTGGTCCTGTTCGTGCCGCTGGTCATCTTCTCGCACCCGGCCACCGGGTCCGTCGCCTACCACTTCTTCCTGCCAGGCGTCCAGGGCGGCGTCAGCTCCAACGCGGTGCTGCTGATCATCGCGATCGTCGGCACGACGGTGGCGCCCTGGCAGTTGTTCTTCCAGCAGTCGAACGTGATCGACAAGCGGATCACGCCGCGGTTCATCCGCTACGAGCGCGCCGATACCTTCCTCGGGTCACTGGTGGTGGTCGTCAGCGCCACCGTGATCCTGGTCGCGACGGTGTACGCGGTCGCCGGGACGTCCCGGGCCGGGCACTTCACAGACGCGCTCGGCGTCGCCGAGGCGTTCAGGAGCAAGAACAGCTTCCTCGGCGCCGTCTTCGCGCTCGTACTGCTCGACGCGAGCATCATCGGGGCCGCGGCCGTCACGCTGTCGACGAGCTACGCGTTCGGTGACGTCTTCAATCTCAGGCACTCGCTGCACCGCAAGTTCCGCGACGCGAAGGCGTTCTACGCCAGCTACACGCTGGTGGTCGTGCTGGCGGCTGGCATCGTGCTGGTGCCGGGCGCGCCGCTTGGCCTGCTCACCACCGCGGTGCAGGCGCTCGCCGGGGTGCTGCTGCCGAGCGCCAGCGTGTTCCTGCTCCTGCTGTGCAACGACCCTCAGGTGCTCGGCCCGTGGACGAACCCCCGGTGGCTGAACGTCGTCGCGGGGATCATCATCGGGCTGTTGCTGACCCTCTCGGGCACGCTGGTGGTAACAACGCTGTTTCCGAGCCTCCGCGCACCACAGGTCGTCGTCTGGATCGCGGTCGGCCTGGGGATCGGCTCGGCGGTCGCGTACGGGTGGCTGCGGTTCACCGTCGCGCACCGCCTGCTGGTCGCCGACGCCGGGGCTGCGGAGGCCCCGCCGGGCAGGGCGGACTTCGCTGGTATGACGCGGCCGGAGCGGGCCAGCTGGCGGATGCCGCCACTGGCACTGCTCAAGCCGGTGGCCTGGTCCTCGCTGACGAAACTCACGATCGCGGTGCTCTGGGCCTACCTCGTGATCTCCGTGCTGCTGCTCATCGTCAAGGCGATCCAGCTCGGCACTGGCGGCTGAACCGTGGCCGTCCCGGGCCTGGCCGGCCGCCCGCCGAATTGACATGTATGAGCCGGATCGGGCATCCTCGACAGTGGTTGACGAGGACACCTCGTTCGGTGAGGCGTCTTCACGGACATAGGCCACTGATCCCAACCGTCGAGAGACGCTCCGGATCAGGACACCTCTCCCCGGCCTAAGGGGTGAGGCCAAGTGGCTGCGCAGGCGGACGGTGCCCGGAGGGACTCAGGTCCCGCGAGTACAGTGCCGCGCTACGCCGTGGAGTGCCAAAGCTCTAACGAGAGAGGTGCCAGCCCCGGCTTGCCGGGGCGCGCGGCCTCCCGGGCGGGTGCGAGGGAGTTGCCGGGCTGCCCGTGCCAGATATCAGGGGCGCAGTGAGCCTGGCACCAGGCTGGAGGGAGGCGAGTCGTGGAACACGATAGACCGGGCCGTGACCGGCCCCACTCGCCGTACTCTCTGCCCGCACCGGGCACGCGCATGCGCCGCCCTGCAAGTCCCTCGCCAGACGCCATCGGCCAGGCCTGACGTAGCAGGTCATCTGAGCCGCTCGTAGCGGCGCTTTCCGCGTGCCCCCCGATCCCGCTGGCTTGCCAGCCGCGAAAGGGGTGTTCCGCCATGACCTCCACGAGCCCGAGCCTGGTAACCAAAGGCCGCGCCGCGGCTATCGACACGGCGCACGGCGTCGACATCAAGGGCGCCTTCGGATCCATCTCCACCGAGGACGCCGCCACCCGCAGGTCGCTGTCGGCCAAGCTGAAGACGCTGCTCGCGGTCGTCGGACCTGGCGTGATCGTCATGGTGGGCGACAACGACGCCGGGGCGTTCTCGACTTACGGGCAGGCCGGCCAGACCTACGGGACCAAGCTGCTATGGACGTTCCTGCTGCTTATCCCCGTCCTGTATGTGAACCAGGAGATGGTGCTCAGGCTCGGTGCGGTCACGGGAGTCGGATACGCCAAGCTGATACTTGAGCGGTTCGGCAGGTTCTGGGGCGCATTCAGCGTGATCAATCTGTTCATCCTGAACGCGCTGACGATCGTGACGGAGTTCATCGGGATCGCGCTCGCCGCGAGCTACCTGGGCGTGCCGAAGATCGTGGCGGTAATCCTGGCCAGCCTCGTCATCGTCGTGGCGGCCTCGACCGGCAGCCTGCGGCGCTTTGAGCGGATGGCCATGGCCCTTTGCGCGGGCTCGCTGCTGCTCGTGCCGCTCTACCTGATCGCGCACCCCAGGCCCGGTCAGATGGCCACGGGATTCGTCATTCCCTCCATCCCCGGCGGCTCTGGCCAACTCGGGACCGTGCTGTTGCTCGTGATCGGGATCGTGGGCACGACGGTGGCGCCCTGGCAGCTCTTCTTCCAGCAGTCCTACATCGTCGACAAGCGGATCACGCCGCGGTTCATGCGGTACGAGAAGGCAGACCTGTGGATCGGGATCGTGGTCGTGGTGATCGGCGGCAGCGCCCTGATGGGCGCCACCGCAGCCGCGTTCGCCGGGGCCAGGCACGGTCAGTTCACCGACGCCGCCGGTCTGGCTGCCGGGCTTGCGTCGTACGCAGGCCACGCGGCCGGCGCGATCTTCGCTGTCGCCCTGCTCGACGCGTCGATGATCGGCGCATTCGCCGTGTCGCTTTCCACCGCGTACGCGGTCGGGGATGTGCTCGGGCTCAAGCACTCGCTGCACCGCGGCGTGCAGCAGGCGAAGGGCTTCTACGCTATGTACGCCGCCCTGATCGCCTTGGCGGCGACGATCGTGCTGATCCCGGGATCGCCGCTCGGCCTGATTACCGTCGGCGTCCAGGTGCTCGCCGGTGTGCTGCTGCCCAGCGCCACTGTTTTCCTGCTGCTGCTCTGCAATGACAAGGAAGTGCTTGGACCCTGGGTGAACAGGGTCAGGACCAACATCGCGGCCGGCATCGTTGTCGCGATGCTCGTCATCCTGTCGGCGATCCTGATGATCTCGGTCGTCTTCGGTCGGGTGTCGACCGGGCAGGTCTTCGCCATCATGGGCGTGTCGGTGATCGCCGCCGTGCTCACGGGCGGGTTCCTGCTCGTGCGCGCCAGGCTCGCCAGCAGCCGGGGCATCGGCGGCCGCGACTCCGCGGCGACGCCCGCCGACCGCTCAGAAGACCGCAAGAAGAGCAGGGAGAACTGGCGGATGCCACCGCTCGCCATGCTTGCCCCGGTGCAGATGTCGATGGGCAGGCGGGTCGGGATGTCGGCGATGTACGTCTACCTGGGAGCCGCGATCACATTGGTGATCGTACGGGTTGCCCAGCTCGCCCTCGGCGGCTGACCGGCGGCTAACATCGGTCCGCTCCTAGCAATGGGTACTACTTCTACGCTTCGATAAACGCAGTCCGCGCGTCTGTGCCTGCACCTGGACGGGAACGGCGAGGGCGGCGGGATCGTCATTTTCGAGGGCACCGCTACGGTCGACCGGCAGGGACCCCGGCGCGCACGGCGGACGGGTACGTGGCGAAGTACCGCGAGCGGATCGAGGCGTATGGCGCCCGCCGGCGGGTCATGCCCTGATCGCGCCGGTGACCAGCCAGCGAGAGCCGCGGGCCCGCAACGTCAGCGTCACGAACCGCGCCGCCAGCCAGGCCGAGATGGCGAACCACAGCCCGAGCAGGCCGGCGCCGGTCGCGACGACGACCGCCGCCGCGACCCCGAACACGGCGGTGGACACCAGCCCGGCCACGGCCAGGTAGTCCTGATCGCCAGCACCGATCAGCACACCGTCGAGCACGAAGACAACGCCGGCCACCGGCTGGCCGGCAGCGACCACGAGCAGCACCACAAGCAGCAGGTGGGCGACCGGCGGCGCGGCCGCGAACAGCCCTGGCAGCCAGGGCCGTAGCGCCAGCGTGGCCACGCCGAACACGGCGCCGCAGCCGACACCCCAGCGGATCATCCGCGTTGTCGCTGCCCTTGCTCCCGCAACGTCGCCGGCCCCCAGGTACTTACCAGTGATCGCCTGCCCGGCGATCGCGATGGCGTCGAGCGCGAAGGCCAGCAGGCTCCAGAGCCTGAAGGCCACCTGATGTGCGGCGATCGCCGCGTCGCCCTGCCGCGCCGCGATGGCGGTAGCGGCGATCAGTACGGCCTGCAGTGCCGCGGTCCTTAGCACCAGGGCGGCTCCCGTCCTGGCCGCGGCCTTCAGGCCAGGCAGGTCGATGCCGAGCCTGACCCCGGCGCGCCTCGCCCCGTTCGCCACCATGGCCAGGTAAGCGGCGGCCGCACCATACTGGGCGATCACGGTTCCCCAGGCCGAGCCGGCGATGCCCCAGCCAAGCCCGAGCACGAAGGTCGCGTTCAGGGCCACGTTCGCGATGTTGGCGACAACGGAAACGACAAGCGGGGTCCGGGTGTCCTGCAGGCCGCGCAGGACGCCAGTGCCGGCCAGGACGGTCAGCATGGCCGGCGCCGCAAGCAGGCTGATCCGCAGGTAAGTTACCGCGCCGGCCGTCACGGCGGGCGAGGCGCCGAACGCCGCGGTGATCGGCGTCGCGAGCGGCAGCCCGATCGCCAGCACGGCTGCGCCGATCGCGCCAGCCAGCCAGAGGCCGTCGATCCCCTGCCTGATCGCTGCCTGTCGGTTGCCGGCGCCCAGCTGCCTGGCGACCGCGGCGGTCGTGCCGTAGGCGAGGAAGATCGAGACGTTGACCAGCGCGGTCAGCGCCTGGGCGGCGACGCCAAGGCTGCCGAGCGGCGCCGTGCCCAGCCTGCCGACGATCGCCGAGTCGGCCAGCAGGAACAGCGGCTCGGTGATAAGCGCCCCGAAGGCCGGGATGGCCAGCCGCAGGATCTCGCCGTCACGCCCGCCGCGCCAGCCCCGCGGGCGACCGGCTGCTCCGGCTGACGGTGACGGGGGCGACGATGGTGACGAGGGCGGGGGCTCGGGCGGTGAACTCAGGCGACCACCCCGCTGTCGCGCAGCCCGGCGATCTCCGTCTCGCTGAGCCCGAGCCCGCCGAGCACCGCATCGGTGTCCGCACCGGGCCGGACGGGCGGCGCCGGCTGATCTGCCGTGGTGCGGGCGAACCTGGGCGCGGGCTGCGGCTGCGACACGCCGCCGACGTCGGCGAAGACCCGCCTGGCGGCGTTATGGGGATGCCCGGCCACCTCGGCCGGCGCCAGCACGGGCGCGACGCATGCGTCCGTCCCGGCGAACACGGCTGCCCACTCGTCCCTGGTGCGCTCGGCGAAAACCTCCGCGAACCGCTGCCGCAGCACCGGCCAGCCGGCCATGTCCATCTGCGCTGGCAGGTCGGCGTCGGTCAGCCCGAGGCCCGCCAGCAGCGCCGCGTAGAACTGCGGCTCGAGCGCTCCGACGGCGACGAACTTGCCGTCCGCTGTGGCGTAGGTGTCGTAGAACGGCGCGCCGCCGTCGAGCAGGTTCACGCCACGCTCGTCCCGCCACCCGCCGCGTGCGCGCAGCCCGTAGATGAAGGAGGTGAGCAGCGCCGAGCCGTCCACCATCGCGGCGTCAACCACCTGGCCGAGACCGGATCGCTGCCGCTCGACGAGCGCGGCGAGCACGCCGATCGCCAGCAGCATCCCGCCGCCGCCGAAGTCGCCGACCAGGTTCAGCGGCGGCACCGGCCGCTCGCCGGCCCGGCCGATCGGATGCAGGGCGCCGGAGATCGCGATGTAGTCGATGTCATGCCCGGCGGTCGGCGCCAACGGCCCCTCCTGGCCCCAGCCGGTCATCCGGGCGTAGATCAGCCCGGGATTGCGCTCCGCGCACACATCCGGCCCGAACCCGAGCCGCTCGGTCACGCCAGGCCTGAAACCCTCGACCAGGACGTCCGCTGGGGTCACCAGCTTCAGCAGCAGCGCGACGCCGGCCGGGTCCTTCAGGTTCAGCCCGATCGACCGCCGGCCACGGCTCAGCGGATCCACCGGCGCCGGCCGGCCGGGCAGGCAGCTCTCGGGCCGCTCGACCCTTAGCACGTCGGCCCCGAGGTCGGAAAGGATCATGCAGCCAAACGGCGCGGGCGCCAGGCTCGCGATCTCGATGACCCCGACGCCGTCCAGCGGTCCCATTAGCTACCTCCGCAAGAGCCAAGATTCGTAGCCGCAACGGCCCGCACGACCACCGCCGCCCGCCGAGCACGGTCTAGCGCATCGTAATCGCCATTGACACCCCCAGCCGGGGATGCCTGGCGGTCCGCGCCCCCCGAATTCAACAGCTATGTCCCATCACCCGTGCTCTATGAACGGCGGTGGGCCATAGCTGTTCTATGGGGGGCGGGCGAGCGCGCCGGTTATGTCGGGGGATGTCGGGGATGTTGGGAGTGTCAGGGGCTAGCGGTGGTCGGCGGGCCAGCGGGGGGTCGTCGCGACGGTGCCGTCGTGGCGGACGAGGCGGGCCGGCAGGGCGGCTTCTGTCAGCCAGGGGAGCGCGGCCTCGCTTCTGATGATCGCCGCTGTGCTGGCGACGTTGGCGTCGCCGCAGGTCCGCGCGGCCACGCTGACGGTGCGCCAGCAGGAGCGGGCGGGCAGGCCGGTCCGCGGATCGATGATGTGATGCATCGTCGCGCTCCCGGCTTTCCAGGACCTGACGGTGGTGCTCGAGGTCGCCAGGCCGCCGGAGCTGATGGTGACGCTCTGGCCTGGCGCATCAGCGGGCGCGGCGTGATCGTCGGTGACCCTGATCTGCCAGCCGTTGCCGGGCGGCGGCCCGGCAACGGCTACATCCCCGCCGAGACTGACCAGGACACCGCAACCCAGTCGCCCGGCGATCAGGCCAGCGCAGTGGTCGGCGGCCCAGGCCTTGGCGGTGGAGCCTAGATCGAGCTGGGCACCGCTGACTAGCTGCACCACTGCCCGGCGCGGATCGAGCCGGACAGCGCGCCAGCCGGGCACCGGGCCGGGCGGGAAGGCGGCCATCGCCGTCCCCTCGCCGAGATCGGCGAAGTCGCGGTCGTAGCCAGCCGAGATCAGCGCGTTCCCGCAGGTCGGATCAACGTCCCCGCCGGTCAGCTCGGCCGCCCGCAGCGCCGCGGTGATCAGCGCCATGAACAGCTCGCTGATCCGCGTCGGTTCGCCGCGGGCCTGGTTGAGCCTGGACAATTCGGAGTCCGGCCGGAACCTGCTGCACGCCAGGTCAACGGCGGAGAGCTCCGCGTCGGCGATCGCCCGCGCCTGGCCGAGCGCGGCCGGCTCGGTGCTGACGATGACGCCAGTGGTTCCGAACACGCCGAAGGTGTCGGTCGCCGTGCCCGTCATGATCGGCCGCGGGCAGCCCCGGGTTCAGCCGCGCCGCCCTGCCCGGCTGACGGCAGCGCGGCGTCGGGCTCGGTTACCCGCGTGAACGCGCGCAGGTTGGCGAGGCTCTCGCCGCGCTTGACCCGCCAGGCGTACTCCTTGCGGATCGAGGAGGCGAAGCCGAGCATGAGCGCGTTATCGAAGTTCTCATCGGAGTAGCTCAGTACGCAGCCGAGCAGGCGGTCGATCTCCTCAGGGCTGATCACGGCCAGCGGCAGCCTGCCGACCAGGTAGACGTCGCCCACGGGGTCGAGCGCGAAATGAACGCCGAACATCCGGCTGCCTCGCTCGAGCAGGAACCGGTAGAACTCGGCGTGGTTCTCATCCGGCTGGCGGCAGAAGAACGCCTCGACATGCAGGCTATGCGTGTCGGCGATCAGCCAGGTCATCGTGACCAGCTTGTGCTGGCCTTCCAGCCTGACCAGGAACGCGCCAGGCTGCGGCGAGGAGAAGCTGACACCCAGGCCGGACAGGATCTCGCCGAGCTTGCCGCCGGGGTCACCGGCCTCGGCCGGGCTGGCCGCTTGATCGGTCTCCCGGTCGGCGGTCACGCATCCACCGTGGCCGCGACCTGGCTCATGGCGTCACCGTACACGGCAAGCAGCTGATCGACCGTCGATGACCAGCCGAACCCTGACGCGTGCTTCCTGGCACCGCGGGACAGCCTGGCCAGCCTTCCCGAGCTGGCCAGCAGGTCCGCGATCTCCCTGGCATACCTGACCGGATCATGCCCGTCCACCAGAACGCCGGAGATGCCGTGCCTGACCGCGGTGCGCAGCCCGCCTGCCGAAGCGGCGACGACTGGCGTGCCGCACGCCTGGGCCTCGACCGCCACGAGCCCGAATGACTCCGAGTAGGACGGAACCACGACGAGGGTTGCCGCCCGGTACCAGTCGGCCAGGTCGCGCTGGGGGCAGGGCGGCTCGAGCCTCATGTTCTGCGTGATGCCGAGCGCGGCGCCGAGCTGGACCAGGCTGTCAGGGTCATTGCGGCCGGTGCCACTCGGGCCGCCGACGAACGCCACCACCAGCCGGTCGGCCAGCTTCGGCTGATCCTTGACCAGCTGAGCCGCAGCTCGCAGGAGCACGTCGGGTGCCTTGAGCGGCTGCATCCGGCCGGCGAACATCAGCACGATCGCGTTGGACGCGATGCCGAGGCGCCGCCTGGCCAGCCGCTGAGAGCCGGGCCGGAAGACGGCCAGGTCTACGCCCGGGCTGACCGACGCGACCCGGTGCGGCGCGGCATCGTAGAGCTTGATCAGTTCCTGCGCCTCGGCGTGGGTGTTGGCAACGATCCGGTCAGCGGATGCGATGACCTCGGCCTCGCCCCGCAGGCGGATATCGGGCTCGACCGCGTCGCCGGCCGCCAGCGCAGCGTTCTTGACCCTGCCGAGAGTATGCATGGACTGCACAAGCGGCACGCCCCAGCGTTCCTTGGCGACGGCCCCGACCTGGCCAGACAGCCAGTAGTGGCCGTGCACCAGGTCGTACCTGCCGGGAGCGTGCGCGGCCTCCTCGCGCAAGACTTCGAAGGTGAAATGGCACAGCTGAGAAGGCAGGTCCGACTTGTCCAGTTCCTCGAACGGGCCAGCCTCGATGTGCCTGACCAGAACCCCGGGGGTCAGCTCAACCACGGGCGGCTGGTCGCGGGAGACGGCCCGGGTGAAAATATCCACTTCGACGCCTCTGGCCGCGAGGAGCTTGGCCACTTCGACGACATAAATGTTAAGACCGCCGGCATCACCTGTTCCTGGCTGCTCAAGCGGCGACGTGTGAACGGTGATGGTCGCGACTCGCTGCGGGTAGCGACGCGGCACTGGCATACACCTCCGAGACGGGTGAACCCTAAAGTTCGCCGTCATGTTCCCGGCCAGGCTATTTCGGACGAGCGAGCCGGCAACGGCCGCGTTCGCGCTGCTCGCGGAGCGGCTGAGAGGCGCCAGCAGGCGCGATACGCTCAGCCCATGGCGACCTTGGTGCTCCTCAGGCATGGCGAGAGCGTCTGGAATGCTGAGGGTCTGTTCACCGGCTGGGTCGATGTCGGCCTGTCCAAGCAGGGCTTCGCCGAGGCCGAGCACGCGGGCGAGTTGCTCGCAAGCAGCGGACTACGGCCCGGCGTCGTGCATACCTCTGTCCTTACTCGCGCGATCCAGACGGCCAACACGGCACTCGAGACCGCGGATCTCGGCTGGCTGCCGGTGCGCCGGTCATGGCGGCTGAATGAACGGCACTATGGCGGGTTGCAAGGCAAGAACAAGGCCCAGGTCCGGGCCGAGTACGGTGACGAGCAGTTCATGGCCTGGCGGCGGTCCTACGACGTACCGCCGCCTCCGATAGCCGACGACGACCCGCTGTCGCAGGCTCGCGACCCGAGGTACGCGCTGCTGCCCGGTGATCTGATGCCGCGCACGGAGTGCCTGCGCGACGTTGTCTGGCGGATGCTGCCGTACTGGCACGACGCGATCGTTCCCGAGCTTGCCGCCCGCCGGACTGTGCTCGTCGTCGCGCACGGGAACTCGCTGCGCGGGTTGGTCAAGCACCTGGACGGGATCGGCGACGAGGACATCGCGGCGCTGAACATCCCGACGGGGATCCCGCTCGTCTACGAGCTCGATGACCGCTACCAGCCGGTGGGCAACGGCGGCGAGTACCTGGACCCGCAGGCAGCGAAGCTCGCCGCCGAGGCGGTCAGGAACGAGGGCAGATGAGCAGGTGAAGGGAAGGCAGCCGCAGCCCGGGCAGTGCGCGTCGCCGCGTCGGCCAGCGCGCGCCCGCTATGTGAACTCAGGAGAGCGACCTGGTGAACTCTCCACAAATTGATCCTGGTCAAGAAGCTGCCCAGGTGCGCGCTCACAGGCTCTCCGCATACCATCAAAGTGTGAATGTGGGGGTGATTGCGGTCAGCAACGCCCGCGTCCCGGCCTTGCCCGCCGAGGCGGTCGGATGAGCGCCCGCACCTCCGCGTACCTGGCCGCTGCCCCGGGTTCTGTCCGGCTGCCTGCGGGGCTCGCCGCCGTGCTCGCTGTGCTGTCGTCGTCAGCCGTGGTCATCGACAGCGACGACATGGTGCTCGAGGCGAGCGAGGCTGCACGTTCGTTTGGGCTGGTCGAGGGCGACGAACTCGTGGTCGGAGAGCTCCTCGCGCTCGCCCGTCAGGTGCGCAGGGACGGTGAGATCCGCGAGGGTGAGATTGACGTCTCGACCGGCGCGCTAAAGGGCAGAACGACGAGCTTTGCTGTCCGCGTAGCTCCGCTGGGGCCCGCCGTCGGTGGCGGCGGGCTGGTCCTGCTGCTTGTCGAGGACCAGACCGAGCGGCGGCGCGTCGAGGAGGTCCGGAGGGACTTCGTGGCCAATACGAGCCACGAGCTCAAGACGCCGGTCGGGGCCCTGGCCTTGCTGGCCGAGACGGTCGAGGATGCCGCGGACGACCCCGAGGCAGTCAGGCGCTTCGCAGGCCGGATGCGGCAGGAAGCGAGCAGGCTGACCAACCTGGTTCAGGACATGATCACGCTGTCCCGGATCCAGGCAGCCGAGCCGGTGCCCGACCCGGCGCCGGTCGACCTCGACTCGGTGGTCGCCGAGGCGCTCGATCGCGGCCGGATGAAGGCGACGTCGCGTGGCATCGAGCTGGCCTTCACTGGCACCAGGCGGCTGACCGTGCTCGGCGAGGAGGAGCTGCTGGTCACAGCGCTGCGCAATCTGCTTGACAACGCCGTCGCCTACAGCCCTGAGAAGACACGGGTAGTCGTATCGACCCGCTTGGCCAGCAAGGACATCGTCGAACTGAGCGTCAGCGACCAGGGGATCGGCATCCCGGAACGCGACCTCGAGCGGATCTTCGAGCGCTTCTACCGCGTCGATCCCGCCAGATCGCGAGTGACCGGCGGTACCGGCCTCGGGCTCGCGATCGTCAAGCACGTCACAGCCGCGCACGGCGGGAAGGTGACGGTGACCAGCAAGGAGGGCTCCGGATCGACCTTCACCCTGCGACTGCCAGTAAGGCCTGGAGCGCGATCATGACGTGCGGGCCGGCAATGGCCCGGACCCGACCCGACCGACTCGAGTGGCCGCGCGGCGGCTTGCCCGACGCGCGCGCTCCGGAAAGCACTGAGCGGCCGCGCGGCGGCTTGCCCGACGCGCGCGCTCCGGAAAGCACTGAGCGGCCGCGCGGCGGCTTGCCCGACGCGCGCGCTCCGGAAAGCATGGCCAAGGAGGCAGTCAAGTGACGCGGGTGCTCGTTGTCGAAGATGAGGAGTCATTCAGCGACGCGTTGTCGTACATGCTCCGCAAAGAGGGTTTCGAAGTAGCCGTGTGCCCGACCGGTCCTGCCGCGCTCGACACCTTCGACCGAACCGGTGCCGACCTGGTCCTGCTCGACCTGATGCTGCCCGGGTTGCCGGGCAGCGAGGTCTGCCGGGCGCTGCGGGAGCGGTCGAATGTTCCCGTGATCATGCTCACCGCCAAGGACAGTGAGATCGACAAGGTCGTCGGGCTCGAACTCGGCGCCGATGACTACGTGACCAAGCCGTTCTCTTCCCGCGAACTGGTCGCCAGGATGCGGGCGGTGCTGCGCCGCCGCGGCGACGGCGAGGAAGCCGGGACCTCGGTGATGGAATCGGGCCCGGTCCGGATGGACGTCGAGCGGCACATCGTGATGGTCCGCAACGCGTCCGTCCAGCTACCGCTGAAAGAATTCGAGCTGCTCGAGGTGCTGCTGCGGAATTCGGGCCGAGTGCTGACCAGGATGCAGCTGATCGACCGGGTCTGGGGCGCCGATTATGTCGGCGACACAAAGACGCTCGACGTTCACATCAAGCGGCTCCGGGCCAAGGTGGAGCAGGACCCTGCCAGGCCAATGCACATCATCACGGTCCGAGGACTCGGCTACAAGTTCGAGCCTGGCGGGTAGCAGCGCGCCGTGGGCATGAGGCCAAGCGGCCTAGCCTGGGCCCAGCCTAAGTTCCTGGTCAGGGCGAGCTAGTCAGGGCGAGCTACTCGGCGAGGGCGTAGCCGAGGCGCGCTTGCCCTTGGCCGCCTTGGCCGAGTGACTTGCGGCCCTTATCGGGCTTGGTGACGAGGCTGGCGGCGGCGAGAACGTCGAGTAGTTCGACACGCTCGGCATCACCGGGACGGGCAGCGTCTTGGTCCCTGCCTTCTGGAAGATCAGGTCGATCGTGATGACGGAGCCGCCCGCGAGCGGCTTGACCAGTTGCTGCAGAACGATCAGCGGCTTGGGGCCGGTGAGCAGGACCCTGGACTGTGACCCTAGCTTGATGCCGCCGACGGGCAGCTGCACGGACCGCGCGATTCCGGGTGCCTTGATCGCGATCAGGCGGTCTGCTTGGCCGATGTTAACCAGGCCAAGGAAGAGGCCAGCGTTCTGGCCGCGGTGCAGGACAGCGCCGACAGGCGGGCCGAGCACGAACAGGTTGCTGATCGTGATGCTGTCGCCGGTGCCCGCGGAGGCGACGGTCCCGTCCGTCGGCTGGTGCCATTGCAGGGTCGGCGCGTTGTTTCCTGCCTCGCATCCCGCGATGACCGGCACTAGCGCGACCGCGGCCGCGATCAGAATGCGGCGCGGCACCACGCCGCAGCGGCTGCTCCGGATCACCGAGCCTCCTCGTGCTTGCCGGGTCGCATCTGGCCAGACCTCGCACAGCGTAGCGGCGCGGATCGCGCTCCTCGCAGCCGGCCCGCCGGGTTCCCGCTGCTACGTCACTCGCGCGGCTAAGTCGCTTCTGCGGACGCCTAGTGCGGTTGCCGCAGCTGCTGCAGCTTGTGACCCAGATCGAAGCCCGGGCTCAACGGGCGTTCGACCGTCATGCCGCCACCGCCATCGACAAGCACGATCGTCGGGCCCTTCGGCCGCGAGATCGACTTAAGCGCGTTATCCGCGTCTAGGGCCACGAGGGCCCTTCCCTCCGCCGAGGCGGGCACCAGCTTGTCGAGCTCGGCAATGCTGACTCCACGTTTGCCGATCAGGTAGACCGTCACGCTCGCCGACCTGGCCTGCGAGAGTAGTCGCGCGATCATGGCTGCGCAGGCGCAATCGGCCGGAACTATGGCAAGCGCCTTCGCTGCGAGGCCCCGCAACTCGACCCGTTTGCCTGCCACGCTGATCTTGCCAGCAGGAAGACGAACGGCGGGCGGGCTGCTCCATCCAGCTGCGCCGTTCGTGGCCGACGGACCAGCCGACGGGGCCTTTGAGCGCATAGCCTGGCCGCTCTGACGGGCTCCGCCGGCGAGGCTGGAGAAGTACGGATTGGCGCTGAACATGGTCAGCACCATCCCCGCGACCATAGCGAGGACCAGGCACCCGGCAATAAGCGGCACGATCATGCTGCTCCGCCGCAGCGGTGCCCGCCATCGGTCGCTGCGCTCATGACGCCGCAGCGCGCGCAGCTCTCGATAATAGGCCTGCACGTCACGGTCTAGCTCGCGGGCATCGTCGGGAATCTGGATGTCCACGGGCGGCAGGCCGTAGTCGTCGTGTCCCGGTTCACCGCCCTGGTTCACGCGTCTCTCTCCGGAAATCGCTCCCAAGCTCCTATCTTCAGTATGAGCCTGGCAGCTGGCTGACGTAACCCGTGGATGCCCAGATGCTTGCCAGGGACTCCGTAGTGCTCAGTGGGCTGTAGCCGAAGTGGCCAGGCGGTAAGCTTGGTGCAGTCCGAGTGGCGGCCTACCGGCGTCCAAGCCGGCGCCCTCGTGGCCCGATGTTCCGGTTGGCCGGGGCGAGGGTCGGTTTTTTGACGGCGCCGCCACTCACCCACAGTATGCAAAAGCGTGCTTGACCTGCATCTTTGTCAAAAAGCATGGTTATTGCTCGTTCCGCGCCGTGGTAACATAGCTAAAGCGGAAGGGGTACGTGGCACATGACTTTCAAGGTCGGCGATACCGTCGTCTACCCCCACCATGGGGCTGCTCGGATCGACGAAATAGAGATCCGGACGATCAAGGGCGAGGATAAGACGTATCTCGTTCTCAAGGTCGACAAGGGTGACCTGACGGTGCGGGTTCCCGCGGATAACGCGGAACTTGTCGGTGTTAGGGATGTAGTCGGGCAGGAGGGCCTCGAGCGGGTGTTCGAGGTCCTGCGCGCTCCGTACACCGAGGAGCCGACCAACTGGTCGCGCAGGTACAAGGCCAATCTCGAGAAGCTCGCATCGGGCGACGTGAACAAGGTCGCCGAGGTCGTGCGCGATCTGTGGCGCCGCGACCGTGAGCGCGGGCTGTCGGCGGGCGAGAAGCGCATGCTAGCCAAGGCCAGGCAGATCCTCGTCAGCGAGCTTGCGCTCGCGGAAAAGACCAACGAGGACAAGGCCGAGACGCTGCTCGACGAGATCCTGGCTAGCTGACGCGCGGCTCCCGCCCGAATGGACGATCGGATGCCGCACGTCGGCATCGGAGTCGATGTGCACCCGTTCGGCGACGGGCGAGAGCTGTACCTGGCCGGGCTGCATTGGCCTGGTGAGCGGGGCCTGGCCGGCCACTCTGACGGTGATGTAGCGGCACATGCGATCTGCGATGCTCTGCTCTCGGCTGCGGGGCTCGGCGATCTCGGCGGCCAGTTCGGGACCGAGGAGGCGCGGTGGTCCGGGGTGAGCGGTGCTGTCCTGCTAGGCCGGACCAGCCACCTGCTGGACGAGGCCGGATACCGCATCGGCAATGTCGCCGTGCAGGTCATCGGGAATAGGCCGCGGATCTCTGCTCGCAGGGACGAGGCCCAGTCGGCCATGTCAACCGCGCTGAACGGTGCCGCTGTGAATCTGTCGGCCACCACGACTGACGGCCTCGGCCTGACCGGCAGGGGCGAGGGCGTCGCGGCAATCGCCACGGCCATCGTCGTGCCGGTCAGCACAGGGCTTACTCCTGCGGAGGGGTAGGAGAACTGCGCGTCCGCCTGAAGGCGGGCGGTCCGCTGGCTTCCTCCCCGGTGCTTTCCTGAATGGGTGCCGGGCTGAGCTCGCTGCCCAGCTGACCGGCCGCAGGCTGGTCCCTGGCCACGGGCTCGTCCGCGGCCACGGCCTGCTCCGCGGCCACGGTCTCGTCCGCGGCCACGGCCTGCTCCGCGATGTCACGCTCGCCCTGAGACTCGTGCTCGACACGGGGCATGAACGGCGTTGGCCAGCCGACGGGACCGGGGACCGGGTTCGCCTCGGTCTGGTCGTCAGTCGGCTGCCTGGGGATTCGGGCACGCAATTGCAGATCTGCCGGCCGCACGGCCGGCGGCGGAGTCAGGCCCGCACTGGTCGCGGGATCCGGGAGCGCCCGTTCTTCCTGCCCGGCAGCGGCCTTTGCGTGCTGCTGGCCGAGCCGCCTGATCCGCGCGTACCTGAGCAGCGCGAGCAGCAGGCCGAAGCCGATCAGGACGAGAACCCAGGGGGCGATCGCCGCGACCACACCGGCCGTCCGGTGCGGAATCTTGGTCGCGGCAGCGCGCAACGCGCCGCCCGCGGCTAGGCAGCCGAGCAGCACGAGCATGCACAGCCACCCGTATATCCGGCTGACGAGTCCCGCGCCGCGCAGTGCGAGCACCGAGCAGCCGGCCAGCACGAGCAGCGCATCGAAGATCAGCGGGTAAATGCTGGCCAGCCGTGCGGACACGTCCGCCTGGACAGCCAGGTAATGCATGCTCGAGTACGACAGAACGCACGCGGCGGCCGTTAGCGCGAGAAGGCCGATGACAACAGCGACAAGGGCGACAAGCCTCATCGCCCGACCAGCATCGCGGCCGGGCCGGTCCGCTTCTGCCTGGGCGGCGAACTGAGGCTGCACGCCTGTAGCGTCGTGGTAGGGGGCATCATGGCCGGCCGCCAGCGGGGCGTCCAGGCCCTGGGGGGTCTCGCTCGTCCGCGCCACGCCATTCCCTCCTGCAAGATGTCCCCGGCCGGCCGAATCAGCCGCGGGCCTATAGTCGGGGAAGATAGACCAGATCAGGCGGCACTGCTAATCGCTGCGGCGGCCAGCGTTCGCGCCCCGAGGCGGACTTGGCCGGGATGAGGTTAACCCGCGACGAGGTGGCGGGCCAGCGACCTGCGGCTTTGCGACCGGCCCACCGGACTTCGCGACCGGCCCAAAGGAACATCGCGGCAAGGGAGCCGAAATGCCTTACTACCGGGTGTCGGGGGAGATCCCGAGAAAGCGCCATATCCGCTTCCACCGTCCGGAGGGCGGGCTGTACGCCGAGGAACTCATGGGCGAGGAGGGTTTCTCGTCCGATTCGGCGCTCCTGTACCACTCCCATCCGCCGACCGCGATCGTGAAGAGCGAAGCATTTGCCGACGTGGCTGCCGAGGCACGGCTGACTGCCAATCATCCGCTGCTGCCGCGGCATTACCGCACCCAGGACCTGGTCGGGAGCGGCGATCTTGTCCTCGGCCGGATACCCCTGCTAGGAAATGACGATGTCCGTATCTCCTTCGTCAGCGCCGATGTCGCTTCCGGCCTTTACCGGAACTCGACGGGAGACGAAGCCGTGTACGTGCACACTGGTTCGCTGCGGTTCGAGTCGGTTTACGGCGCCATCGACGCGGTGCCTGGCGACTATGTCGTCATTCCCCGCGGGACCATCCATCGCTGGCTCCCGGCCGGCGCATCGGAGCAGGACCCCGCTGCCTATCCCGCCACGGCGCTGGTGATCGAGGCACGCGGCCACATCAGGACGCCCAGCCGATACTTGTCGCAGACCGGCCAGTTCCTCGAGCACGCCCCTTACTGCGAGCGCGACTTGCGCGGACCCGGGAGCCCGGTGCTCGCAGAGGGCGAGGACGTGCCGGTGATCGTCCGCAACCGCGGCGGCCTGACCAGCCTTACTTACGCCTATCATCCGTTTGATGTCGTCGGGTGGGATGGTTGCCTGTACCCCTACGCCTTCAACATCGCCGATTTCGAGCCGATTGTGAAGCGGACGCACGCACCGCCCCCGGTCCATCAGACATTCGATGGACCGAACTTCGTCATCTGCTCGTTCTGCCCCCGCCCGCTGGATTTCGATCCGCAGGCGGTGCCGATTCCCTACAACCATCACAACGTAGACTCTGACGAGATGATGTTCTACGTAGCCGGCGACTACTCGGCGCGCCGTGGGTCCGGCATCGGAATCGGCTCGATTACCCTGCACCCCTCGGGGTTCACGCACGGCCCGGCTCCCGGCGCGGTCGAGGCAGTGATCAGGGACATGGAGGCGGGCCGCACGACGACGGACGAGACGGCGGTCATGATCGACACCTTCCGTCCGTTGCTGCTATCGGACCAGGCCGCCATCGCCGAGGATCCCGAGTACCCCTGGAGCTGGGCCAGGGCCGCCCGTGGCTGAACGCGGTGCCGGCGCGACCGGAAGGCCCCCCGGAGCCGCCAGCGCGCGGCTGCCAGAGCGCGCCAGAGCGCTGTTCGACGCGCCAAACCACGTCACCGTGGCGACCGTCGATCCTGACGGCCGGCCGCAGATGAGCCTGGTCTGGGCCAGGACAGACGGCGACGACGTCCTGTTCTCCACGATCAAAGGCAGGCGCAAACACGCAAACCTCACCCGCGACCCCCGGATCAGCGCGCTGGTCTACGGCCCCGCCGATCCCTATACCTACGCCGAGGTCAGGGGCACAGCGACGATCACCGACGATCCGGCCGCCGAACTGATCAACGAGCTCGCGCTCAAGTACACCGGCCAGCCGTTCGGGCTCCGGCCAGGCGAGCAGCGGGTCGTCGTCCGGATAAGGCCGGACAAGGTAGTCCTCTACGAGGAGTAGCGCCGCTTGGGTATCCCGTAGCCTTGACAGATGACGCTCCGCCTCCACGACACCGCGACGCGCACGGTGCGCGACTTCCTTCCCCTCAGGCCAGGGAAGGCCGGCCTGTACCTGTGCGGGGCGACCGTTCAGGCTCCGCCGCACATCGGTCACATCCGCTCGGGGGTCAGCTTCGACATTCTGGTCCGCTGGCTCAAGGTGAGCGGCCTGGAGGTCACGTTCTGCCGGAACGTCACCGACATCGACGACAAGATCCTGCGCACGGCGAGCGCCGAAGGCAGCCCGTGGTGGGCCGTGGCCGAGCGGAATCAGCGCGCGTTCACCCGCGCCTATGACGTGCTCGGCTGCCTTCCGCCGGACGTCGAGCCGCGGGCGACGGGACACGTACCTGAGATGATCACGCTGATCCGGCGCCTCATCGATTCCGGTCACGGCTACGCGGCGGGCGGCGACGTCCACTTCGACGTTTCCTCCTACGACCGGTACGGGGCGCTGTCCGGCCAGCGGCCTGAGCACATGCGCGCGGCGGATGATATCGAGGGCGGGAGCGCCAAACGCGATCCGCGGGACTTCGCGCTATGGAAGGGGCACAAGCCTGGCGAGCCGTACTGGGACACGCCATGGGGTCCAGGCCGGCCAGGCTGGCACCTGGAGTGCTCGGCGATGGCGACGAAGTACCTCGGCCCGACGTTCGACATCCACGGCGGCGGCCTCGACCTCCTGTTCCCGCACCACGAGAATGAGCTCGCGCAGTCCAGGGCGGCTGGTGATGGCTTCGCCCGGTACTGGCTGCACAACGGCCTGGTCAATCTGGGCGGGGAGAAGATGAGCAAATCGCTGGGCAACTCGCTGCTCGTCGACGCGATGGTTACCGAGGTCAGGCCCGTCGAACTGCGTTATTACCTTGGCCAGGCACACTACCGGTCCGGAATCGAGTATTCGCCTGAAGCACTGGCTGAGGCGGCGGCTGCCTACCGGCGGATCGAGGGTTTCGTCGTCCGCGCGTCAGAGGCCGCTGGAACGGGAACCGGAACCGGCCGGGCCGCGGGCACCGCGGGCACCGGGGGCACTGGGGGCACCGGGCTGCCGCTGGCCAGCAGCCTGCCTGCCGCGTTTGTCGCCGCGCTCGACGACGATCTCGCCGTTCCGCAGGCGCTCGCCGTCGTGCACGAGGTAGTGACAGAAGGCAACACGGCCCTGGCCGCTGGTGACCAGGCGGGCGCGGATAAGCAGGCCGAGTCGGTGCGGGCCATGCTTGGCGTCCTCGGCCTTGACCCGTTGGCCGCCCCGTGGGCCACTGCGGGCGACTCCGGGCTGAGTGATGTCGTAGAGGCCCTGGTCAGGGTCGCGCTTGACCAGCGCCAGGCCGCCCGGGCGCGCAAGGACTATCCGGCGGCCGACGCGATCAGGGACCAGCTGCACGCAGCCGGGATCGTGGTTGAGGACACGCCGGCCGGGCCACGGTGGGAGCTCGCCCGATGAGCGCCGCGGGAGGCAAGAGCCGCGGCGGCCAGAAGGCCGGATCGGGCAACCGGGCGAAGTCAGGAAAGCCGCGCCCGGGTACTGGCGGATATGGCCGCCGCAAGCTGGAGGGCAAGGGCCCGACCCCGCCCGCCGAGGTCAGGCCAGGTCATCCCGCGCAGCGCCGGGCCGCGGCAGCCGCAGCCGCGCGGGGCAAACCAGGCTCCCTGGCGCCCGCCAAGCCAGGTCGGGAGCGAGCCGACCCCGCCCAGGACGGTGCGGCGGGCCGGTCGGTTGCGGCAAGGCCGGCGATGGAGGAGCGGTCGCGCGGTGTCACCCCGGGGGGGCGACCCCCCGGAACCCCCCGCAGTGCGGGCCATTTCGCCAATCAGGGCCGGGGAGCGGGAAGCGCAGCCGAAGTTGTCGCTGGCCGTAACGCCGTGCTCGAATCGCTCCGGGCCGCCGTGCCGGCGCTTGCCCTGCACGTCGGGCCGCGCCTCGACCCGGACGAGCGCATCGGCGAGGCGATCAAGCTAGCCGCCGACAGAGGCATACCCGTCGTGGAGGCAGGACGGGCGGAGCTAGACCGGCTGACCGGCGGGGCTGTACACCAGGGACTCGCGCTGCGGATCAGGCCATATCCCTATGCTCATCCCGGTGAGCTCATCGCGGACGGGTCGCGGACTGGGCAGGCGCCGCCGCTGATCGTCGCCCTGGACGGAATCACCGACCCGAGGAACCTGGGCGCCGTCGCGCGGTCCGTGGCCGCGTTCGGCGCCAGCGGCATGCTGATCCCGGTGCGACGGTCGGCCGGAGTGACGGCGGGCGCGTGGAAGGCCTCCGCAGGCGCGCTCGCCCGGGTGCCGGTCGCCCAGGCGCCGAACCTCTCGCGGTCGCTAGCCGCCTACGCCGAGGCCGGCCTGTTCCTGGTCGGTCTGGACGCCGACGCGGAGGACGAGATCGCGGACGTGACGCTGGCCGACGGCCCGCTCGTGCTCGTGATCGGATCAGAAGGCAAGGGACTGTCCAGGCTCGTCGCGCAGCAATGCGACGCGGTCGTCAAGATCCCCATCAGCGGAGCCGAGTCGCTCAATGCCGGGGTCGCCGCGGGGATCGCCTTGTACGAGGTGAGCAGGCTGCGCGGTCGCGGCCGAGCCGGTGTCTGAACGGGCCTTCGAGCCGACCCCTCGGCCGGCCTCTGAGCGGGCCACCTCTCCGCTCGCGGCTAGTCTCGGCACGACGCCCGGGATCCTGCTCAGCGGAACGGCCGTCGGCAGCCGCTCGCGCCCAGCGGACCTTGCGGTCCTTGCGGCAGGGCTCGCCGCTGCCGGCTCGGGCAGCGTGCCAGGCGCGCCGGCGATCAGCGGGTCGACCTGGCCGACCGCCTTCGCGTCCTTGCCGTCATAGTCGAACTGGGACAGCACGCACCGCATCGCCTCGAGCCGCGCACGCTTCTTGTCGTTGCTCTTGATGACGGTCCACGGTGCCTCAGCCACGTCCGTGTGCCCGAACATCGCCTCCTTCGCCCGGGTGTATTCGTCCCACTTATCGAGCGAGGCGAGGTCGATCGGGCTCAGCTTCCACCGCTTGACGGGGTCGTCGTGACGGCTGAGGAAACGGCGGAGTTGCTCGGCCCTGGTGACCGAGAACCAGAGCTTGATGACGGTTACGCCGTCGGCTGTCAGCTTGCGCTCGAAGTCCGGGGCCTCGTCCAGGAAGGTCTCGTACTCGTCGGGCCGGCAGAACCCCATGACCTGCTCGACGCCCGCGCGGTTGTACCAGGACCGGTCCAGCATGACGATCTCGCCCGCTGCTGGCATGTGCGGCAGGTACCTGCGCAGGTAGTTGTCGCCTTGCTCATGGGCAGCGGGCTTGTCCAGGGCCACGACCCTGGCGCCCCGCGGGTTCAGGTTCTCGGTGAACCGCCGGATCGTCCCTCCCTTGCCGGCGGCGTCGCGACCCTCGAAGAGGATCAGGATCCGGCTGCCCGACGACTTTACCCAGCGCTGCAGCTTCAGCAGCTCGATCTGGAGCTGGCGCTCGGCCGGCTCGTAGGCCTTCCGGTCCAGGCGGGCCAGGTAGGGATAGTCCTCGCGCCACGACTGGATCCGCGCACCGTCGGCTGCCACCAGCACGGCGCGGCCGTTCTTGCGCCGCTGGACGCCCAGGCCGAGCTCGGCGGCAAGCCTGGCGAACTGCGCGCCGATGGTATCGGCGTCTGGCAGTTGGTCTGCGACTACCGCGGTCACGACCCTCCCCGGGGATCCGTCCGTTCCGACGGCTTCGCAGCCTCATGCCCTGCCCCTGTTCAAGGGATGCCGTCCGGCTGGCAACGTCATTCCAGCCCACTGGGCAAGGTTCCCGCATTGCCTCTGGTCAGAAGAAGGAAGTGGAACGTGAAGTTGAACAACGGCCGATTAGATACCCATGGCGTCGGCCGGCACACATGGCTATGCCCGCGACCGTATGGGTTCCCGGACCGACGGTCGCGAGCCCGATTAAGTCTCGGATAACAGAAACTGCGGATCGAGACAACCTCAAGCCGGCGACAAGCGTCCAGAAGGCTGGAATCTGAAACCGGCAGGCGTGCTCGAGCACGCAGCGAAACGGAGCATGACGATGGCGCACGGAGCACGGCGATTGCTGGCTGGCCTCGGGGCGGCCGCAGCGGTGGGGGTAACTGTCCTCGGCCAGGCGGGAGCCGCCAGCGCAGCGAGCGACGCGATCACTTTGGCGAGAGCGACGACAGCTACGCCTGGCGCAGCCGGACAGCAGCAGCCGGGCGCCGTGTATACGGCGACGAGTCGGCTGCTGAAGTTCGGCATGCACGGGCCAGCCGTCAAGGCGCTGCAGCAGCGGCTGCATTTGCTGCACTACTTCGTGGGCAAGATCGACGGCCAGTTTGGCTGGGACACGCTGGAGGGCGTCTGGGCGTTCAAGGAAGTCCAATACGGAAAGATCCACCCGCGTAACGCCAACATCGTCGGCGCAACGATGCAGCGACAACTGCTCCATCCCAGGCTTCCCAAGGTGCTGCACCCGCACGGGGGCAGATATCTGCGGATTGAGATCAACAAGAAGATCGAGGTGCTTGTTCTCTACGACCATGGCAAGATCGCGCTGATTTCCCACGTGTCGACTGGCGGCGGGTACTACTACTGCTCACACGGGAGTTGCGGCTACGCAGTGACGCCAGACGGGCACTACAAGGCGCTGTCCTTCATCAAGGGAAACGTCACGGTGCCGCTCGGGCAGATGTACAACCCGGTGTTCTTCATCGGCCGCGCGTTTGCGATTCATGGCGAGCCCAACGGCGGAGTGCCGATAAATCCGGTGTCACATGGCTGCGTGCGAATCCCGTGGGACCTCGCCATTTACTTCCACAAGCTGATCAAGATCGTTTCAATCGACGGCAGAGGGACTCCGATCTGGATCTCCGGCTGATAGACGCCCAGCCGCGTCTTCGGCCGGTACAACTAGCCACGGGAGCGCTCGCGATCATGCCGGGTCGGTGCACCCGCAGCACCGGGCCGGCCCGGTAGACTGTGCGCCGCTAGTAAGTAGGAATGTAAGCAATGCGAGGGCTGAGCCAGACGAGGTCGGCCTGACCGGTTTGTTCCAGCGGCTGGGGTGGCAGGATGAGACAGTTCATCGTGGCGGCGTGCGCCGCCGTTGTAGTCACCGTGGGCCTGGCTGCCTGCGGCAGCTCCACTGGCAACGGCAGCGGGACTGGTGGTGGCGGCAGCGGCGGATCGGCAGCTGGCTGCGCCAAGTCCGGGCTGTCGCATCTACTGCACACGCCCGGACAGCTGACCGTTGCTACCGACAACCCGGTCTACCCCCCGTGGTTCGTGAGCAACAAGCCGGCCAGCGGCAAGGGCTACGAGAGCGCCGTCGCCTACGCGATCGGCGCCAAGCTCGGTTTCCCCGCGTCCAAGGTCGTCTGGGTGCAGGAGCCCTTCTTGAAGGCGATCGCCCCCGGACCCAAGTCGTTCGACTTCGACATCAATGAGGTCTCGGTCACTCCGCAGCGAGCCCAGGTGGTGACGTTCTCGAACAGCTACTACCCGGTGCAGCAGGCGATCGTAGCTCGCAAGGCAACGCCTATCGTGACCAAGCACTCGCCGGCCCAGCTGAAGACCTACCTGTACGGCGACCAGAACGGTACTACCGGGCTGGCGTATATCACCAACAAGGTCCAGCCAACGAAGCAGCCCAAGGTCTTCGACACGCTGGATCAGGCGGCCGCGGCGCTTGAGGCAGGCCGGATCGACGCGCTCGTCACCGACACGCCGACCGCCCAGTTCATGGCCGCGTCCCAGCTGAAGCACACCGTGCTAGTCGGGCAATTCCCGACCGTCGGCGAGCACTATGGCCTGGTCTTCACCAAGGGCAATGCGCTGGTGACCTGCGTGAACAAGGCCATAGCTAGCCTGCAGTCGGACGGAACGCTGACCGCGTTGCAGAGGAAGTACCTGGGCATCTACCTGCACTTCCCGACGATCAAGCCCTGACGGCGCGGAGCAAAGGAGCCCGCGGCAGGTACATGGACGCGAATTCACCGGTGTCGCCGGGCTCCTTTGCAGCCACGGGCCGCGGGCCGCGGCTTTTCTCCGGCGGCGGCACCAGGGCCACCGTCATCTCCTCGGTCAGCACGATCGTGGTGCTCGGCATCCTGGTCGTGATCTTCCTTCTGGCGCCTGGCGCCCGCGCGTTCGAGCATACGTTCTTCAGTCCGACGGACATGTGGCGCTCGTTCATCGGCAACCCCAGGAAGGGTTACTACTCCGTCGGCGCCGCGATCTGGCTCAACATCAGGATGTTCCTGGTCGCCGAGGTCCTGATCCTGGCGCTGGCCCTGTTCGTGGCGCTGATCAGGCAGTCCGCGAGCCCCGCGCTGTTCCCGATCAGGATCCTCACGACCGGGTACGTGGACTTTTTCCGCGGGGTGCCGCTTATCCTGGTGATCTTCGCGCTGGGATTCGGCTTGCCGGCCTTGAACCTGCCGGTTGTCTCCAGCCAGTCCGACGCGGTCTACGGCGTCGCGGCCCTGGTGCTGTCCTATTCCGCGTACGTATCCGAGGTGTACCGGGCGGGGCTGAACTCGGTCCACCGGAGCCAGGTCTCCGCGGCGCGCTCGCTCGGCCTGTCCCATGGCACCGCGCTGCGGTTCGTCGTGCTTCCGCAGGCGGTGCGCAACGTCATCCCGCCGCTGCTTAACGACTTCATCAGCCTGCAGAAGGACACGGCGCTGGTCGGTACGTTGGGCGTGATCGAGGCCAACAAGGCCGCCGGCATCTACAGCGCGACCGTGTTCAACTTCTCCAGCTTCACTGTCGCAGCGATTTTGTTTCTCATCCTGACTATTCCGCTGGCCAGGTTCACCGACCGGCTGATCGAGCGGGATCGCCGGCGCAGGCTTGCCGGGGGCACCCGGTGATCGGCGCGCCCGCCCCGGCTGGCGGCGGACCCGTCCCGGTGAGCAGCGAGGCGCTCAGGATCGACGACCTGCACAAGTCATTCGACAGCAACGAGGTGCTGCGCGGCATCACCATGTCGGTGGCCGCACACGAGGTGATCTGCCTGATCGGGGCGTCCGGGTCGGGGAAGTCGACGTTGCTCCGATGCATTAACCTGCTCGAGCCAATTAACGCAGGCCGGATCAGCCTATTCGGCCATGACATTTCCGGCCCGGGAGTGGATGCCAACCTGGTCAGGCGGCAGATCGGCATCGTTTTCCAGTCGTTCAACCTGTTCCCGCACATGACCGTGCTGCGGAACGTCACCATTGCCCCGACCAAAGTGCTCAGGACGCCGGCTGCACAGGCCGCCGACGAGGCGCGTGCGCTCCTCGACAGGTTCGGCCTGATCGACAAGGCCGACGAATATCCGGACCGGCTCTCCGGCGGTCAGCAGCAGCGCGTGGCGATCGTCCGCGCGCTGGCGATGCAGCCCCAGCTCATGCTGCTCGACGAGGTGACGAGCGCGCTCGACCCCGAGCTTGTCGCCGAGGTGCTCGAGGTGATCACCGAGTTGGCGGCAGGCGGTATGACCATGCTGATCGCCACGCACGAGATGGGCTTCGCGCGCGACATCGCGGACCGGGTCTGTTTCCTCGAGGAAGGCAGGATCATCGAGGAAGCCCCGCCCGCTGAGCTATTTACCAACCCCCAGGACGATCGCACCCGCCGCTTCCTGCGCCGCATCGTCGAGGCCAAGCGCCTCTAGCCCCTCATCGCCAAGCCCTCCAACGCCCGCCAAGCGACAATACTGAACCCCTGCTGCTGCCATAGCGACACGTATTCACCGTTGTTCCGCGGGACGGCGGATGCGACGAAGTCCCCGGATCAGCCTTTTCCGGGATCTCCCGCTGGCCGGTGCGCCTCGCTATAGTCGCGGAAAGATACACGGCCTGTGCGGATACCTTTTCTCAGGAGGATCACTCGTGCCCAGCTTCCCTCGAAGATTGACGGCGGTGCTCGCGCCTGCGCTGCTGCTGGCAGGAGCCGCGGTGACCGCGCCCGCCGCCGCGGCGGCGACCAGCGGGGCTACCTGCCCTGCCCCGATCGTTGCCGGAGACACGGTGCTCTGCGGCTCTCTCGCAGATGGCGCGACGTACCTGATCGAGACTCCCGCGCACTGGAACCGGACGCTGTTTCTCTACAGCCACGGCTACGTGGTCCCGGGCAGCAACAACCCGGCGCAGGACGTCGGCGACCCGGTCACCGGTAACTGGCTGCTGAGCCACGGCTACGCGCTCGCCGGTTCCTCGTACTCGAGCACCGGCTGGGCGATCGAGCAAGCGTTGCCCGATCAGGTCGCCACCCTGGGCGTATTCGGCAGCAAGGTGGGCAAGCCGCGGCGCACTGTCGCCTGGGGCCATTCGCTGGGCGGCATCATCACGGCCGGGCTGATTCAGCGCTACCCGCACCGGTTCAGCGCCGCGCTGCCAATGTGCGGCGTGCTGGCCGGCGGCGTTGCGACCTGGAACACGGCGCTGGACGGCGCGTTCGCGTTCCAGCAGCTCGTCGACCCGTCGGTGCAGGTCACCGGCATTACCAACCCGCTTGCGAACTTCCAGGGCGCGGAATCGGCGGCGGCCGCTGCCCAGGCCACACCCCAGGGCAAGGCGCGCCTGGCGCTGGCCGCCGCGCTTGGCGACACACCAGGCTGGTTCACCTCGCTGTCGCCCGAGCCGGCGGCCAGCGACTTCACGGGCCAGGAAGCGAACCAGTTCCTGTGGGACAGCCGGGTGGACTTCGCGTTCATTTTCGCGTTCCGCGCCGAGCTTGAGGCGCGGGCGGGCGGCAATCCGTCGTGGAACACCGGCGTGGACTACGTTCGCCAGCTGGCCAACTCGGCCGACCGGCGCGAGGTCGCCGGGCTGTACCACGCCGCCGGGCTCAGCCTGCGAGCTGACCTGCGGACGCTGAACAAGGCTGCCCGAGTCAAGGCCGACCCGTCTGCGGTGCGCTACCTAGCCAGGAACATCAGCTTCACCGGCAAGATCGGGATCCCGGTGCTCAGCATCCACACGGTCGGCGACGGCCTGGTCATCCCGCAGAACGAGCAGGCCTACGCCAGCGTGGTCCGCAAGGCAGGTAGGTCGTTCCTGCTCCGGCAGGAGTTCGTCAGCCGCGCCGGGCACTGCGCGTTCACCCCGGCCGAGACGATCACCTCGGTCAGAAGCCTGCTGAACCGGATGCGGACCGGCCACTGGCAGGATGGCGCGCTAACTCCCGCCAGCATGAACAAGGCGGCCACGGCGCTCGGCCCCGCCTACAACATCTTCTTCAGTGGCGGCAAGGTGGTACCCGTCGCGCCGGCGTTCGCGGCCTTCCAGCCGTCCTCCTACCCGCGCCCCTTCGACCTGAGCTCCAGCCTCCGCGCCTGAGCCCCTGAACGCCGATGATCACGCGGGTGTGGTGCATAGAAGCACTACACCCGCGTGATCACGAAGACGCAGGAGGGGGTTAGGCGCCGCGCTTCAGGGGGCCTAGCTTCAGGAGGCGCCACCAGGTCAGGGCCGAGTAGAAGAAGAGCAGCGCGATCATTGCCCCGATATCTACCAGCCAGGCGTGCGAGGTGTGGTTCCACAATGGATCGACGGTTGAGCCCGCCGGCGCGATGGCGTTCAGGTCGACGGTGGAGGCGCTCGCCGCGAATCCCCACCGGGACGGGGTGAACCAGGCGATCTGCTCGAGGCCGGCCGTGCCGTGGATCGCGAAGATACCGCCGGTAGTAACCACCTGGATCATGACGAGCAAGAACACCAGGGGCATGGCGCGCTCGGCGGTGCTGACCATGGACGAAGTGAACAGTCCGATGACCATGGACACAACTGCCACGAGCGCGATGGCGATCGCGATCTCCAGGATCGGCATCGGGAGCGCCGAGCCCTTCGGGGGGAACTTCTTGCCGATCAGGCCGATGGCGACGAGCAGGATGGCCTGGAACGCACTGATCACACCCAGGACGATTACCTTCGACGCGAGGTAAGCCCCGGCCGACAGGCCGGTACCTCGTTCTCGGGCATAGATCGGCCGTTCCTTGACGATCTCGCGAACGGCGTTCAGCGCACCTGAGAAGCACGCGCAGAGCACGAGTATCAGCAGCGCCGACTGCGCCTCGGCGTTGTTCGGGCCGATGAAGCCGCCATTGGGCAGCGGGAACGCCCTGACCAGCGCGCCGAGGCCGAGGACTACCCCGATGAGCAGATAGAGGAACCCCCGGTCGGAGGAGATGACCGCCGAGTACCTGCGGACCAGGGTGAGCATCTGGGCGAACCGGTTGCTGGTCTTCGGAGCCGCGGACGGCGCCGCCCTCGGGACGCGGCCCTGGATCGCGCCCGCGTCCTCCATCCCGCCGGCGACGTACTGCTGGTAGTAGACCGAGTTGCGATACTCGGAGGCCCAGTCGCGATTCGGCTGGGACTCGAACGCCTGGAACACCTCGGCCCAGCCGGGCTGGTTGAAATGCTTCAGGCCCTCCTTGGGCGGACCGAAGTAGGCGATCTTCCCGCCTGGCACCAGGACGAGCAGTTGGTCGCACAGGTTCAGGTTGGCTACCGAGTGGGTGACGACGATGACCGTCCGGCCGTCGTGGGCCAGATCGGCCATCTGCTCCATGACTGACTTGTCGAGGCCGGGATCAAGGCCTGAGGTTGGTTCGTCAAGGAACAGCAGTGACGGCTTGGTGAGCAGCTCAAGCGCAACATTGACCCGTTTTTGCTGACCGCCGGACATGGCCGCCGTCTTGGTGTCGGCGTGTCTGGTCAGGGCCAGTTCCTCGAGCACTTCGTCGATCCGGTGGCCGCGCTCCGCCTTGCTGGTGTCACGGGGAAACCGGAGCTCAGCGGCATAACCAAGCCCACGGCGGGCTGTCAGCTGGGTATGCAGGATGTTCTCCTGGGGGACCAGGCCGATCCTGTGCCTGAGCTCGGCGTAATGCATGTACAGGTCACGGCCGTCGTAGAGGACCTGGCCTTGGTTGGCTGGCGCCGTGCCGGTCAGCGCGCCGAGCAGGGTCGACTTGCCCGCGCCGCTCGGGCCGATCACCCCCATGAAACAGCGCTCTCCGAGCGGAAAGCTGACATGGTCGAGCAGCGTGCGTCCGCTGGGCAAGGTGACAGTCAGGTCCTTGGCGATGAACGAGATCTCGCCGGTGTCCAGGAACTCCTGCAGCTCCTCACCCACGAGCCGGTAGGTCGCTGGCCCGATGCCGATGATGTCACGCTCCGTGACCGGCGCTGATTCGACCCGCTGGCCGTTGACGAACGTGCCATTGTGGCTGCCGAGGTCGGCGATCGTGTACCCGCCGCGCGGGTTCCTGCGCAGCTCGGCGTGGTAACGCGAGACGCTGAGGTCGGCGATCACGACCTGGTTGTCGGCCGCGCGGCCGATCCGCAGCAATGTGGTGGGCAGCCGGAGCACGGCGCTCGGCCGCCGCTCCAGGCTTAGCCGCTGCGACGGGACGCCTGGGTTGCGTGGTCCGGCCGGAGCAGCCCCGGCGCCGGCCGCCGCGCCGTCGCCGTATCCGCCGCGCGCGGCCCCGTATCCGCCGCCTGGCGGCCCGTCGGCGTATCCGGCGTCCGGCGGCCCGCCCGCATAACCGGCGGCGACATCGCCGGGCAGCCTGTTCACGGCCGGATGAGCGGGGGCGGCGGGCGATGCCTCGGCGTAGCGTGTCGGCGGCGTATGGCCCGCCACCGCGCCTTCGGCCTGCCTGGCCGAGGCGGCGACCGAGCAGGACATGGCCGGGCCGTCATCGGGGTGCCCGAGCCGCACCGCGCACGATCCCGCGATCGCGACGCGCTGAACCCGGTCCCTGCCCTGGAACGTTCCGTTGGTCGATCCAACGTCCTCCAGCAACCACGTGCTACCGTCCTGACGGAGGACGGCGTGCCGCCACGACACGCGCGAGTCGTTGACGACGATGTCTGATTGCGGGTCCCGGCCGATGTAATAATTGCGTCCGGCCGACAGCGAGCGCTCCGCGTCCGGCGTGCGCACCAGCAGCACGGAACCAGCGGGCGAATAAGCGGGCTCTGGCGTCATGCAGTAACTGTAGAGCCTATTTCGCGGGCCTGGATACCGCCATGGGCGGCCCATTTAGCTGCTGCGTTCGGGGGCGCTCTGACCACTCAGGAACGGCCCTGAACGCCTTTGAGGGCATCAGATGACCAGGGGCACGCAGCGGGAATATCGGAAACATCGTTAGTGTCCCGGGTGCATAGTGCTGCTATAAGCGCTTTAGTAGCACAATCTAGCTGTTGCCATGATCGCTGACCTATCGTCGTATTGGGAGGCCGGGCGCGGCAGGCACGCCGGCGAGGTGCGGGCGAGCGCCCAAGGCGCTCCGCGATAGGGCCAGGGCCGTCGGGGACGCGGGCGTGCGACGGCGTGACGGCGGCAGGCTGGCCGCGTTGCGACTGGCTCCGAGACGTCGAAGCGTGGCGGCCTGAGCCGCCATACCGTCGTGCGGAAAGCTGACTGATTTGGAGTGTCCGTCAGTCGCGCAGGTTGCGGCGGACAAGGTCAAACCGGATACTTGGAACGCCCATCTTGACTGCCGTGCCAGCTTCAGCGGCTTCCGGGAGATTGCCCTTAAGAAATGGAAAACGTGGACGCGACGGTTCGGGAAGATCGGCACAGCTAGTTAGCGCAGGGGAGGCAGGGTGAGCGAGGGGAATCCCGTCGTGCCGGGCGGCTTCGCGCCCGGTGCGCGGATCGCGGGTTATCTGCTCGAAGAGCAGATCGGCCAGGGCGGCATGGCTGTGGTGTTCCGCGCGCACGACGAACGGCTGGACCGCACGGTCGCGCTCAAGATCCTGGCTCCGGCCCTGGCGGCCGACGAGGCGTTCAGGCAGCGGTTCATCAGGGAATCGCGAGCTGCGGCGGCGGTGGACGATCCGCATATCATCCCCGTGTTCGAGGCCGGCGAGGCCAGAGGCGTGCTGTTCATCGCCATGCGGTGGGTCCGCGGCGGTGACGTGCGCTCCCTGATCGGCCAGGCCGGACCCATGCCGCCAGGGCGCGTGGCGGAGATCGTGTCGCAGGTCGCGTCCGCGCTCGACGCCGCGCACGGCCGGGGCCTGGTGCACCGCGATGTCAAGCCGGCCAACATGCTGCTCGACGCCAGCTCAGGGACTGGTCGCCCGGACCACATTTACCTGTCCGACTTCGGGTTGAGCAAGGGCTCGCTTCAAGCCAGCGGGCTAACCGGCACGGGCACCTTCCTCGGTACGCTCGACTACATCGCGCCCGAGCAGATCGAGGGCAAGCCGGTCGATGGCCGCGCCGACGAATACGCGCTCGCGTGTGCCGCGTTCGAGTTGCTGACCGGCGCGCCGCCGTTTCAGCGCGACGAGGCCATGGCCGTCATGTATGCGCAGCTGTCAGAGTCGGCTCCCGCACTGACTAGCCGCAGGCGCGACCTTCCATTCGCCGCCGACCCAGTGTTTGCCAAGGCACTCGCCAAAGCCCCTGCGGATCGGTATGGAAGCTGCAGGGACTTTTCTGATGCACTTCGCGCGGCCTTCGGGCTAAGGCCGTACGACTCGGGGCCCACTGAACTGCCGAGCGGGGAGCACCCGGCGACCCAGGTAGTCAGGCCGTCAGAGCCTGGCGCCGGCGGAGGACCTGCTGCGGGCGGCTACGTCGGCCAGGGCGCCGGTCAGGGCGGTTACCCGGGTCAGGGCGCCTACCCCGGTCCCGGGTCCGCGGGTGACACCAACCAACGTCAAAGCCCGACCGCGTACCAGGGCCAGGGCGGCTACCAGGGTCACGGCGGGTATGCGGCGCCCGGCGCACCTGGCGGCCAGGGTACTGACGGAGGTCCTGGCCATGGCCGCGGGCAGGGCCCAGGTCAGGGCGGCCCAGGTGGCCCTGGCGGCGTCGGCGGCCCGCCCGTGGGAGCAGGCGCCGCGGGCGGCTACGGCGCGCCCGAGACCCAGGTCGCGGGCGGCGGCAGGTCAACCGCACCTGACCTGACCGCGGCGCAATGGCAGCCCGGCGGGCCGGGTGGCTATGGCCCGCACGGCGGCGCGGACCCGCAGGCGAGCATCGTCCGCCCCTGGTGGAAGTCTCCGCTCGCGCTGGTCGCCGCGGTCGTGGTGCTGATCGGCGGCGGCGCGGCGGCCTATGCGCTGACCAAGGGCGGGGGCGGCGGTAGCGGCACCACTGGTGGCGGCAACCACAACCATTCGCCGGCCGTCGGGCTGAAGGCGCCAGGGTGCAACATCACGACAGCGGCGCCAGGCCAGAACGTCGAAAGGTCGTCGTTTGTCTCCGTGCCGCGCAACTTCGGCGCTCCGTTCGGTATCGCGGCCAGCCGCGACGGAACCGTATTCGTGGTGACCGACAGCTCAGTCCAGATATTCAAGTCCGGGCCGAACGGGCATCTCACCAGTACAGGAGCGCACCTGTCAGTAGGCAGCTCTGCCCGCCAGGCCACAAGCGCCGTGCTGACTCACGACGACAGGTACCTGCTCGTGGCCGTGGATAACAGGATCCAGGTCTTCGACGCCAAGGCCGCTGAGAGCGGGTCGAGCAGCACGAATCTCGGCGCGTTGAGCGTACCCGGGGTGACCAAGTACGGCCGTGCCGTCGGGGTGGCCGTGACACCCGACGATCAGTACGCCTTCGTCGCCCTCCAGTTCGCCAACAAGGTCGGCGTGTTCAATCTGGGCAAGGCGCTCCGGTTCAAGAACTTCGCCGGCGCGTACATGGGATCGCTCAATGTTGGCATGCAGCCGGTTGGCGTGATGGTGTCGCCTGACGGCAAGACGCTGTACGCGACCAACTTCGTCCAGGACTCGCCTATCGTCCCGGGAAAGCTGACGGTCATCGACATCGCGAAGCTCACGTCGCAGAACCTGGCTCAGAGCCAGCTGAACTCCGCAATAGTCCATAAGGTGCCGGCCGGCTGCAACCCGGCGAGGATCGCAGTGACGCCCGACAGCAAGACGGTCTGGGTGACGGCCAGGCAGAGCAACTACCTGCTCGGCTACTCGGCGTCGAGGCTCAGGACAGACGCGGCCAATGCGCTGATCGCCAAGGTGCATGTCGGCCAGTGGCCGATCGGCCTGATCCTGGTCAACGGCGCCAGCCGGATCGTGGTCAGCGACAACGACGGCACCAATCCGCCGCAGACCGCGCATAACCTGGCTGTCGTGAACCCCAGTTTCGCGCTCGCGGGCACGCAGGCGCTGCTCGGGTACATCCCCAGCGGGCTTACGCCGCGGGAATTCGCGCTTTCGCCGGACGGCAAGTTCTTGTATGTGACGAATCGTGACGCCGCCAAGGTTCAGATCGTCAGCCTGAGCAAACTTCCCTGACCCCAGCTCGCCGGCCGGACCGCAGCCGCCGCAGCGAATCAAGCTCAAGACCAGGAGGCGGTCCGCTTGTACCAGTACCAGCCACCGAAGCGCCGGGGTGGCCGCAAGGCGCTGATCTGGCTCATCTCCGTCCTCGTACTCCTCGTCGGGCTCGACTTCGGTGCCAAGGCCTTCGCCGAGACCCAGGCCGCTACGCAGATCCAGAAGCAGGGCTTCCCGAAGAAGCCGTCGGTGTCGATCGCCGGATTCCCGTTCCTGACCCAAGTCATCAGCCGGAACTTCCACCAGATTACGATCAGCTCCTCGGACATTCCCGAGGGCCCGGTCAAGATCACCAGCCTCGACGTCGTCGCGCACAACGTGAAACTCAAGTCGAACTTCCAGTCGGGCACCGCTGGCCCGCTCGACGGGACCATCTTGATCAGCCTGGGCGCCATCGGCGGGTTCCTGAAAGACGCCGGGCCGCTGGCCGGATTCCTCGGCGGCGGCTCCGGTGGCGGGCTGAGGATCGTCGCGGTCGGCAGCAACCAAGTCCAAGCCCACCTGAACGTCGCAGCCGGACTCGTCAACGCGAACGCGACCTGGCGCGTCACGTCGGCCGGCCCGAACGCGATCACGCTGCACCTGGTCAGCAGCAACGGCTTGCCCCCGCAGTTCCTCACCGCTGCCGAGAACGTCAAGATCCCGCTCAAGTCCCTGCCGGCCGGGCTCAAGCTGACCGGGAAGATCAGCTCATCGTCGGGCGGCATCGTCGCTCATGTCTTCGCGCGGAACCTGGCCTTCTAGCCTGATGCGCCAGCTGACCTACGTCGAGCCTGGCCTAGTGCGGTGGGAGGACGCCGCGGCGCCGGTGCTCAACGACCAGCACGCCGTGCTGGCCAGGCCGCTGGCGGTGGCACGCTGCGATCTTGACGTTGCGATGGCCGCGTTCGGCTTGTTCCCCGGGCCGTATCCGGTCGGGCACGAGGCCGTCGCCGAGATCGTGGCGACCGGTGATGTGGTGTCGCGGTGGCGGGCAGGCGACCGGGTTCTGATCCCCTTCCAGGTCTCCTGCGGACAATGCCCGGCGTGCCAAGGCGGCCGGTTCGCCGCCTGCCACCGGTACCGGGCCAGGGCGGGAGCGGCGTTCGGGTTCGGCCCCTCGGGCGGCGGGCACGGGGGCGCGGTGGCGGACGTGCTGGTCGTTCCTGCAGCTGATCACCTGCTCGTGGCTGCGCCGCCTAGCCTCTCCCCCGCGGCGGCGTGCACGCTGCCCGACAACGTCGTCGACGCCTACCGCTGCGTAGCGCCAGGGCTGGCCGCGATGCCCGGAGCCGACGTCCTCGTCGTCGGCGGAGCGGCAGCGTCCATCGGCCTGTACACGGTGGCGATCGCCCGGGTGCTGAAGGCGGGCCGGGTCCGCTACGCCGACACCGATGCCGAGCGCTGCGAGGCGGCTGAGCGCCTCGGGGCCGAGGTCACAAAGCACGGGGGTGACTGGCCGGTCCGGTTCGACCGCGCGCCGATCACGGTCGACAACACCGGCGACGCCGACGGCCTGTCCTGCACGCTTCGCTCGACCGACGACTATGGCACCTGCACGAGCGTCGCGATTCAGTTCGCAACGGCCACGCCGGTCCCGCTGCTGGCGATGTACACCAAGGGCATCACGTTCCACGTCTCCCGCGCCGACTCCCGGCGGTATCTGCCGGAGGTGACGCAACTCGTCGCGGGGGGCCTCTTGGACCCTTCGGTCGTGCCGACCACGGTCGTTCCCTGGGACCAAGCAGACCGAGCCTGGCTCGAGCCCGCGATCAAGCTGGTGGTTGACCGCGCGGCGGCGCCGTAGCTGCCGTCGGCCATCCCGCCCCCCGGCCGCGCCGCGTGAGGCGACGCACCCTCTAAACCTGAGCAAACGCCATTCGCTGAGCAGCGGGCAGCGGGCGTCGTCAGCGGCGGGCAGATATGGCACCGCAACTGACATGCGCCCTGCGGGTGATTAGGAGTCAGTACACCCGCAGGAAGGGGTCACCGTGAGCGGATACCGGTCGTGGTAGAGCAGCCGGCCTGCGCTGGCCCGCAGCCCGGATTGCCCGTTCCTCCGGTTGAGCCGGTGTCGGCTGGCCGCCTGGATCGAACTGGCCTGCGGGAGGTGACCTTCCCGACAGACTCGGAGTTGATCGAGTGGTCGATGCGCGATCCCGGCTGCTTCGCCGCGATCTTTGATCGTCACGCCGACGCGATCCTCCGCTATGCGTCCTCCCGGCTCGGTCCTGAAGTCGCTGAGGACGTGACGGCCGAGACGTTCCTCGCCGCATTCCGCCGCCGCTGTCACTATGACACCTCGCGGCGCGACACCAGACCGTGGTTATACGGGATCGCGGCCCGGCAGATCGGCAAGCACCGACGGGCCGAGATCAGGCGGCTAAGGATGCTCGGTTCCATCCCGCCGGAGTTGCTCACCGAAGATTTCAGCGACCGCTCGGTCGACCAGGTGACGGCCCGGCAATTCCGGCCCCAGCTCGCCGAGGTGCTGTCCGGCATGCCGCCCCGCGACCGGGAATTGCTGTTGCTAATCGCCTGGGCCGAGCTGAGCTACGCCGAGGCCGCGGACGCGCTTGGCATAACCGTTAGCGCGGTCCGGTCGCGGCTGAACCGCATCCGGGCTAGGACTCGCAAAGTACTTGGCGGGGCCAATCCGGCGAACACCGAAAGGGAGAATAGGTATGGATGAGATCAGGATGTTCACCGCGCTTCGCCCGGCGCCGCCCGGGTCTGCGGACCAGATCCGTCAGCGCGCCCGCGCCCGGCTGGACGCGGCGCTCACCGAAGTACCCGCTTCACCTCGGCCTGCCTATCGGGTCTGGCGGCGGCACCGGCTAGTCCTGCTGGGCTCAGGCCTGGCGGCCGCTGCGGCCGGAGCGGCGATCGCCGTGCCCGCGGCGCTTCCCGCCGGCCCACAGGGATCGTTCGTCACCTCGGCCTGGGCGGTCGAGCGTAACGCGCACGGCACGGTCACGGTCACAATCACGAAGATCTTCCACGATCAGGCGCGGCTGCAGCACGCACTACGCGAGGACGGGGTTCGCGCCAATGTGCGGTCGCTACGCCGGTGCGCATGGGAACCGCGAGGAGGAATCCGGGAGATTCGCAGGCACAGCAAGGCAATAACACTTCGCAGGACTCCCAAGGCAACCACGATCGTCATCCGCCCGGCCGCGATACCAGACAGCGGTGCGGTGTTTCTCGGCGGACACATCTGGCCTGATGGAGGCCGGACCTCCAGGTCGGCGGACAGTCCGAAGGGGACGACCGTGGCCGTCGCAATTCAGTACTACGCGATGGACAACAACAAGCCGCCGGTTTGCAGCCCGCTCCGACCTCCAATACGAGTCGGCCGATGACCGCCGTAATGCGGCTAGGGGAAACAGCAGCTTGGCGTGATCTGCGAACCGTTCCCATCGAAGCGCAGGGACCGCACGGGCTTCATTCCTCTCGTTCGGTATCCCTCGTAATGCGCATCATGCACTTGCCCATTTGAGATCTGGCCGGGTGCCTGGCGGGCTTCGCGGCGAGACGGCGGCTTGGACCGAATTCCACTGCCTCGTTGCCAGCGTCGATGAAGCCGGGGCACTCGGGATCCTCGCAGGTGGTGCGCAGGCTGAGCCGCTTGCGGAAACGCCGCTCTGGGTCCGGGTCGGGCTCATGACGGATCGGCTGCAGCTTGGGTGACGAGGCCGACCATGCCCTGCTTGTGGCCGGGCCGACCTGACATCGCGGAGCCGATCGCCTGCGGGCTCCCGGCGACCGGCGGAGTTTAAGGTGTCACGCTGTCCCAGCGCTCGTTGAATGCGATGCTGTCGTAGAAGGCCATGCCGTCGATGACGTTGCCGCCGTTGAGAGTCGTGAACCAGGCGTAAGTGTTCGGGTAGGTGGCTGCCCGCAGCTGGGCCGACCGAATATCTCTTGCAAGTGAATCTTTCTGGCGCCGTTGACGCGACAGTTAGATTATGCACGGTAGCCGGAGCGACGCGGCGCTGCTGGCTGCCATCGGCGAGCGTGATCTGGCGGCTATGCGCGCTCTGTATGACCGGCACGCAGCGTGGCTGTCGGTTCGGCTCACCCGGCGGTGCAACGATTGCGACGCTGTCGCGGACGCCGTGCAGGACACGTTTGTCGCGGTGTGGCGGAAACCGCAGGGTTTCCGCGGCGACGGCGACGTCGCCGCGTGGTTGTGGGGCATCGCGATTCGCCGGCTCGTCAGCCGTCTGCGCAGTCACCGTGAAGTCATGGCCAGATTCGAGATGATGGACGCGACGCTGGTGCCCGCGGCCGAGGATCAGGTGCTCCTTTCGGTCGAATACGGCGACATTGGCCAGGCACTGGCGCGGCTGTCGCCCGAGATGCGCGCAGTGATCCAGGCCGTTGTCCTGGACGGGCTAACCGCCAAGGAAGCCGCCCGGCTCCTGGATATGCCGGTAGGCAGCGTCAAGACGCGCTTGTCCCGGGCGAAGGCGCACCTGCGTGCCGCGCTTGCGGAGGGACTGCCATGACAAGCTGGCACGTCGACGAAATGGCGCTGCGGCGCTGGATCGGCCGCAGTGATTCGCTGGCCGACAGCGCCTCGGTCGAGCAGCACCTGCTCTGGTGCGATCAGTGTCGCGAGCGCGTCAACGCTGCGGTCACCGGCAGGCCAGCGCCTGGCGTGGTTGACCTGGGCGATATGTGGTCGCAGATCCGTGACGCAGTTGAGCTGCCGCGGTCGTCGGTATTCGAGCGGCTGCTGCAGCGTGCCGGGTTGCCCGCTCATGACGCCAAACTGGTCGCCGTGGCCAGCGCGTTTCGCGGCAAGTGGCTGGCTGGCGTGACAGGGGTGCTCACGTTCGTCGCCCTTGCCGCTGCCCTCGGAGACTCCCGCGGCGTGTGGCTTTTCCTCGCCGTCGCACCGCTGGTGCCGTGCATTGCGGTGGCTTTCAGCTATGACCCCAAGGTCGACCCGGCGCTCGAACCGGAACTGGTCACGCCGTACCCCGCGCTTCGGCTTGTGCTGCTGCGCACGGTCGCGATCCTCGGGATGGCGTTGCCGGCGGTGGCGCTGTTCGGGCTGTTCGTCCCGGGCCGGGCGCCGTACACGTGGTTGCTGCCGGCCGTGGGTTGCGTCGCAGCCGTCCTGGCATTGTCGACCTGGACCAGTTCGCTGCGGGCGGCCGTCGCTGTCAGCGCGGTGTGGCTCGTCGTTGTCTGGTCGCTGGTGGCGCAGGCCGGCTCTCCTGATGTCGTCCTGCACGCCCGGTTCCAGATCGGCTATCTCGTCCTGGCCGTGACCTCGACAGTGATCTTCCTCGTGCGTGGGCGTCACGTGCGCGAATTTCGACCTCGGAGGAGGTAGTTATGACCCCCTCGATCAGCCTGCGCGGCGTCGGCCGGAGATTCGGCGCTGCCTGGGCGCTCGCGGACGTGAATCTCGACCTCGCCCCGGGCGTGACTGGGCTGCTGGGGCCAAACGGCGCCGGCAAGACGACCCTGCTGCGCTTGCTGGCGACTGCGCTGTCGCCGACGCGCGGGCAGGTCTGCGTGCTCGGTCTCGATCCCGCCGTTCCCGCCGAGCGCACCGGCATCCGCCGCAGGCTCGGGTACCTCCCGCAGGAAATCGGCTTTCCTCGCGGGTTCAGCGCATTCGCATTCGTGGACTACATCGCCGTGCTGAAGGAATGGACGCAGCCCGCCGTCCGCCACGCGGAGGTGCGCCGGGTGCTCGACCTGGTCGATCTGGGGGGCATCTCGACAAAACGGATTCGCGCCATGTCCGGCGGTCAGCGCCGACGGCTGGCGCTGGCCCAGGCTTTGCTCGGCTCGCCGCCCGTCCTGATCCTCGACGAGCCCACCGCCGGAGTCGACCCCGAGCAGCGGGCCGCGCTGCGCAACGTGCTAGCAGAACTGGCCCGCACCTCTATCGTCGTGCTATCGACGCACCAGACCGAAGACGTCGCAGCGCTTTGCGAGCGCGTCATCGTCCTGGACTGCGGCAGGGTGCGTTACAACGGCCAGGTGACAGAGCTTGTCGGGCGGGCGGCCGGGCGCGTGTGGCTCGCCGACGCGCCCGATGTGGCCGCCAGCGCGTCGTGGCGTACCGGCACGGGTCGCTACCGCAACGTCGCCGAGCACGCTCGCGCGGGAGTCGAGCACGTCGAACCCTCCCTCGAGGATGCCTATCTGCTGCTGCGCGGCGGCACGAGGCCGGACTCCGGCGACGTCCGGGAGGTTCTGTCATGACCACGATCATCGCTGCGGGGCGCACCGGCCCGGCGGTCGGCCTGGTTGCACTCACCAAGTACGAGACCCGCCGGTTTGTCCGCAGCCCGGTCTTCCTCGTCGCGTTCGGGCTTACCGCCTGGGCGCTGTGGGACGGGATGCGAGTCACCGTGACCGAGGTCAACACCGTCACCGTCTACCCGGCGATCTTTCTCGGCGGGCTGGGCATGGTGGCGGCCTTCTGGCTTACCCGATCGACGCAGCGCAGCGCTGAGGCGGTTAAGGTGTCGCCGACGACGCCGCAGGTGCGCACTGCCGCGATTTGCCTGGTTGCGATCGTGCCGCTCATATGTGGCTGGCTAAGCTTCCTGGCGATCACGGTGTTTCTGCGGGTGCCGGGCGACTGGACGTACGGCACTCTGGGCACGTCGGGTCGTGCTGCCTTGCTCATCGGTCAGACCGTGATCCCGGCGCTCGGCGGGCCGCTGCTCGGTGTCGCGCTCGGGCGCTGGGTGCGTTTCCCCGGCGCGGCGCCCGTGCTCTTCCTGGTCATCTTCGGGTGGGTAATCCTGGCGGACGTACTGGCCGCGACCCACCGGCACTCCATGCTGGTCCTGATGATGCGGTTGTTCGCGCCGTTCACGTTCTTCACCGCATCTGATCAGCATGCAGTGGAGACCTGGCGCGGCTCGCCGTGGTTCTTTGTCGGCTGGCAGCTATGCCTGTGCGCTGTCGCGGTGACCGTCGCGTTGCTACGCGACGCCGAGCCGGGTCTGCGGAGCCGACTCACCAGGGTCCTCATCGTCGTCCTCGCGGCGGCCGCCCTGATGTACGCGCTCACGGTCACCGGCGGACTGGGACATGCGGTCATCTCCCACCCGGGCAAGGCCCCGCAGCCGATCTGATGACCGCGATCATGCTGCGCGCCGTCGGATGGCCCGCGATCTGCGCAGTTACCGCCATGGCTGCCGCCGTCGGCGCGTGCGGTGTCATATTCCTCACTTCCGCCGGCCCGCAATTGCTCACCATCGCCTTCGCGCTGCTGGCCGCGGCAGCCGCGTTCGCGCTGGACGAGCCGGCCAGTTCGGTTGTCGATGTCACCCCGACCGGGCCCGGCGCCCGGACGGCAGTGCGCAGCCTCGCGCTGCTGGTACCGCTCTGCGCTGGTCTTGGGCTCGTCCTGGCGTGCGCGCTTCGCGCGCCAGCGCTGTCCTGGACGGCCATCGGCCTGGCCCTTGCCGGGAACGTGCTGCTCGGCTTCGCCATCGCCTGTGTCGCCCGGCGACGCGTCGGCGAGCCCGGTGCGTGGGCGTCGTCAGCGGCCGCGTTCGTCTTGATCGCGCCCCCACTCGTTCCCTCCCTGGCCGGGCGGGTTCACACGTTCCCAACGACGGCCCAGGATCCGCAGGGGCTGTCGTCAAATGCGTGGTGGGCACTCGTTGGCTGCACGTGCATCGTGGCGATCGCAGTCTCGGTTGCCGACCGCCGACTGCCGTGGCGCCCGAGGTCCTCATTTGGGCGTAACCGTGCATAGGTCACGATGGCGAGAGCCAGCAGCGTGGCTGATTCAGTTCGACGGCCTGGCGGCTTCAGAACGATCGTTATAGCCGGATTGTCCGGCAACACCATTGCATAACCACGATCCAGGGATGATCCTCATGGGCCGCTACCTGGTGGTTATCGGAGTTGGACTTATCGCCAGCTTTGCAGCCGGGTCCTCAGCCCGGCAACGGGTTCACGACCCGGGCGGCGAACAGGCCGATGCGGAAGCGCGGATATGGTCGCTCTGAAGCCCTCGCCGCAGACTGATAATCCGTCAAGCCGTAGGGTGGGCTAACCGCGCTGGCCTGCCGCAACGGCTCCCGGCGGAGTTCGCCTTGTGATCCGCCATCCCCGTGACGGCATAGCGGTAACGGGTCGCCGCCGCCAGTCGCTTGGCCGTGTGCGGCGGGTTCAACTGGGTTCGGCGTCGCGCTCAGCGCACCATAGAACTTCGGCACGTATTCGGCATAGCGAGCCGCCGAGAAGCGCTCTCAGCCGGTGTCAACCGGACATCGCGTCGCGATCGCGGGCGGTGGCATGGAGCACGCGGAGGGACGAAGGCCCAGGTCAGCAGCCAGATGCGCAGGTCACGCGACATTCGACTAGCATTGCCGACGTTCCCGCCGGTGTAGCTCAGTAGGCAGAGCAGCCGTCTTGTAAACGGCAGGCCAGCGGTTCGATCCCGCTCACCGGCTCCATCCATCCAGGTCAGGGGTTATGTGGATCTTGAAGAAGATCAACCGTGGGACCAATCTGGTCCCAACGGTGCAGCCGAACGGCGCGGATCGCGCGCCTGTGGCAGCGATGCGCCGCGCCCAGTGCTTGGCAGAGCAAGCTGCCCCAGTACGTGCTGGACGTGGCGGCCCACAGCACCAGACCTCGCGTCGTGCGGTTGTCGACGTTGCGCAACCCGGCCAAGCCATCAGTTGCCGATCCATAGCCCCTTGAGATAGCGGGGACGGAGGCGCCGAGCCCGCTTGGTAAGAGTTGCCGAGCTGACGCTTGTGCCGAGCAAATACCGAATGGGCCTTCGGCGTAGCTAAGACAACCGGGTCTTATCGAGTCGATTGCCATCCGTAGTCGCCGGTCAGAGTCAGCTTGCGTAGGGTGGCGACTGCTCTGGCCGTGACTTGGTGTAATCGCGGGCTCTTCGCCCCGGGCGTGACTTGCCTGCTGACTCAGGTCCAGCGATGCGCGTGGCTCCGGCCAGGTCCGGTGAGCTGCAGGCGGCGGGAAGGACCAGTGGCGGCCACCGCGGCGATCGCTCCGATCAAGGCACCACACGAAGCGCCGGCGCCGCCGATGCTGAGGACCACGCGGCTGGCTATAGACGTGGTAGAGATGAAGCGCCCGCCGAAGGCTCACCCCGACGGCAATGCCAATATCGCCAGGCCCGACCCCTGGCGAGCGGCGACACGGTGGCTTGATCTGGCGCGCTTTGGCCGGCGGCCGCACGCCGTCCGCGACAACTACGCCACCCACGAGCACGCTGAGGTTCGCCTCTCGTCGGCCATCACCCGCCAGGCCATCCGCCGCGGCTCCTTCATCTCGTCCATCTCGGTCAAGGACCTGATGCCAGCGATCGGAGCATTCGCAGCCTCAGCGGCGCCAGCCCCGCAGAAGGCGGAGAAGGCACTCATAGCCGTGCCCGACCACCGCTTGCTGACGCGTGCCCGAGCGGGTCAGTACCTGTTCCACGACCTCACCGGAGGTTTCGCAGCCGCCCGCGGTCGGTCGGGCCCATGACGGGCCGCTATCCGCGGGACCGGTGCGAGCAGCGGGAGGTGCTTCAACGCAGCCGAGAAGGTGTGTCGCTTGACCGTGAGTGCCCTTGGCCGCCCGCCTTGGCGCACCTGATCGGGCACGCAAGGGGCACGACGTTGTGTCCGTGGGCACCCTTCTGTCGACGACACGAAGCCGTTTCACATCGCCCTGGCCGTGTTCGCTAGCTGTCCGGCGGCCAACGGAGGATTTGTACGAGGGCCGCGATTATGTGGCGCACCGCGAGAGCCACGGGGAGCAAGTCGATTGCGTCAAAGTCGTGGAACAGGTGGTCCAGGGTGAGCCACGTGAGAGCGATGGAAAGATAGACCGCGGCCCAGGCAGCGTGCCCGGCTGGCGACTTCGCCCGCGGCAGGAAAAACACCTTCGATCGTTGCCCTTCGAGATTTCGTCGTGCCTGATCACGCTAATTATGCCGACTATCTCATCCAGGCGTGGCGACTCGCACCTCTTGTCGGTCAATGCCTCGGCCACCTCAGCGCGTGCCCGGTGCGGCGCTTGGCCATGGCCAGCACGGGCATCACGATAAGCGCGGCGGCGGTCACCGCCAGGCCAGGGACGGAGTGCTCAGGCCGGGCTTAGGTAGCCAGATCGCGGATGTTTTCCACGGTCAGGTAGGCAGCCATCAGGGCGAAGAACGTCACGCCGATCAGCCGGACCGGCGCGCGTTTCCCGGTCCCGGCCCGCGATCTCGCTGCGCAACTGCCAGATGACGATCATGGCGGAGAACAGCTCGATCACCGAGTCCAGACCGAAGCCGATCAGCGCGATCGAGGCGGCGATCAGCCCGGCGGTGATCGCGACGGCGGCCTCGGCGACCATCCAGGCCATAGTGGCGTACTCAAGCCGAGAGCCCCGCCGGCGAAGACGGCTCAACTCGGCCGGAATGCTCACCGGCAACTGCCCATTCAAGACCCCGCTGACTCCGAATTACTGATCACGGCTGCTACTGAAGCGGCCGGCACGATCATGGCGTTTTCCACGAAACCAAGCGGGCCAGTCCGGCGAATGCGGGCAGCGAGACCTGGTGTCGAGCTGGTCCGTGCGGCTGGCTCTCTTGTCGTGACCCTGACAGGGGTAAGCGGGCTGGGTTTCGCCGGGCGAGTGGCGCTTGGGATCATCGTGTGCGGGGTGTGCGGGGTGTGCGGGGTGGGCCGGGCTGCCGCCCATCATCTTGAGCATGGGGCCGCGGCCGGTGCGGAAGAACCGCACCAGCAGTGCGCGCAACATTGGCGAGACCTCGCATGGCCCTTAGCTCCCCGTCCTTCGCCTCCTTGACCGCTTGAGCGGCGCCCCTACCTGCGGCGACGCCGAAGTACGCGCCTAGAATTCCCATGACCCCTTAGGAAGCCGGTCGCTGAATTTTCCGTCAGCCACGGAGCCAGCTTGTCAGCGCCGAGGTAAGCTTGTTCGCCAACGTGTTCGATCTCTCGAACAGAGAGCGAACTCGGGCCCAATGCTGGTCCCATCTGGTCCCAGCTGTGGTCCAAGATGGTCCCACCGTGCACACCCTCAGACGTCCACACGTAACCTTCCGCAGCCTGTTTCCGCAGCTCGGAGGCACTATCGAGGCTTCCTACCTGCTGCTTCGCCGAGGGACGTTTCCAACTTGTAAACGGCAGGTCAGCGGTTCGATCCCGCTCACCGGCTCCCGTACTCGGTGTACCTGGATGGCCGGGAATACGGCTGGTTCGCGTGGCCCGAGCAAGCCGAGGCGGCAGCGCGCGAGCTGCGCGAGGCAGGTCATGACGCGGTAACCGGCATGGTCAGCATCTGCAAGAAGCTGACGCCAGAGGAACAGCGGCAGATCGAGATCGATGCGGGCATGTACCGGCGCCGAGCGGGGACACGGTTCCCGCGCCCCGTACCTGTGCGGCCCCAGCCAGGGAAAGGGGTCCTGGCTGCCGCTGCGGGGCATGCAAGGCAGCGAACCGGGAGACCGCAGCTAACTAAACCACTCCCCGGCTGCGCGGCTACGGCCGCTGGGAGCCATACGTCGGCGCAGCGCCCGCTTGGGTGCCCACTGAGGCAGTTCCCAGGGCATGTACTCGCGCAGCCCCTTCCGGGCGCATCGCTGTTGTAGCCCGGGTCCAGGCGCGGCGGCATACTGTGATCAGATCGTGCGGCGGAGGGAGCCGGCCGTGTCTTTCGTCAACATCGAGCAGGCCGAGTTCTGGTCGCAGGTAGCGCCGACATGGCTTGAGCAGGAAGAGCAGCTTGAAATGGCGGCTGGGCTTCCCGGCCAGCAGGCGATGGACCGGCTGAAATTGCTGCCCGGGCAGCGAGTGCTGGATTTGGGTTGCGGGTCAGGCCGGACGACGCTTGAGCTTGCCTCTGCGGTCGGGCCGTCCGGCCGGGTTGTCGGGCTGGACATCGCGGCCGAGATGCTGACCCGGGCGCAACAGCGAGCAGCGCAGGCCGGCGCCGGGAACATCAAGTTCCTGCATGCTGACGTCCAAGTGCACGATTTTGGAACAGACCGGTTTGACGCCGCTTACTCGCGGTTCGGGGTGATGTTCTTCGCCGACCCGGCTGCGGCATTCGGCAACGTCCGCCGGGCGCTCAGGCCCGGCGGGGCGCTGTGCTTCGTCTGCTGGCAGAGCGTGTTTGACAATGAATGGATGCTTATCCCGGGTGCCGCGGTGGCGTCGGTCACCGGATCCTTGCCGCCGATGCCCGGCCCTGCCGAGCCGGGCCCGTTTTCGCTCGCCGATCCCGGCAGGGTCCGCGCTGTGCTCGACGCAGCCGGGTTTGGTTCGGTCGCCGTCGAGCCCTATTCCGATCACATTGTGATCCGCGAGGACCGGATCTCCGAGGTTGCTGTGGCCAGCATGCGAGTCGGCGGCGTCCGCGAGGCGCTCCGAGAAGCCGGCCAGCAGACCCGTGAAGGAGCGCTCGCCGCGATCGAGGAGGCCTTGCGCGGTCGTGTTCTCGACGGTGAGGTGCGGGTCACCAGAGGTGTCCTGCTCGTCACCGCCAGCGCCTGACAACGTCACCGCCGTGGACGGCAACCGACACTGGCGTTACCGCACAGTCTCAGAACCCTTCAGCGCGAGGTTGCGCAACGCCGCGATCCGTCTCCCGGCCACGGCAAAGCACAAATAATCTATCAGATCTACAAGAATTCATATCCGGCGCGTCCGGAACGAATCGCCGCGGAAGAGCAGACGCTCCCCATTGTCGCCTTCGATCGTCTCCTACGCGCGCACCTACGGCTCGTTCTGACCGGTTTGTTCTGAACGGCGGGCTGGCATCCTATGAGCACATAACAGTTAATCTGGCCGGGGCCGGCTCATTACGCTGGTCGAGCGACAATTGCCTCGAACGAGTTAAATCACAAGGGCGCCAAGAATGGCTTGGCCCTCGTGCCGAGCACGTCGACTTGATCGAGGCCCAGCGTCGGAGTCGTACGAGGATGATCAGCCTTGGCCTGAAGTTCTTCTCCCCGATCGCCGATAGTGCTCGATAATAGGGTGAACGGCCATCATTCAAACGGGAAGACGGCAAGGTAGGACGTCCGTTTGCCCGCGATTCTCGATGGTCGTTCCGGATCGCAGTCTGATATCCACCTGACCTACGGAACCGTAAGTTCAGCTTTCTCGCCGCGTCCAGGGTTCAGTCGCTCGCGGCGGCCCCGTCATGCACCGAGGGGAGGCAGCCGCGTCGTGGCAGCGGTCACGCTCCTGCCTCCACAGCTCCTCGTCGTCCAATCCGACATACTCCGGCCGCAGCTCGCGGGCCAGGTTGTGAAACTGATCTTGCGGACGCTTGGTCCGGACCGAGACGCAAAGCGCCGTCCACATCGGACCGTCCGGGGCAACGGACCTGCGGCTCACCTGCCCGAGGTGCCAGCTCTTGTGGTTCGTTGCCAGTCCGACGCGGTGGCCCAGCGGGTCATACCCGATCAGCCCGCGAGCGGCAGCGACCCCGTGAGCCGGTGGCTGCCGGTGCCCGCGGCGCCGATTGCGCTGTGCGACCTGGTGGCGGCCTGGGACGGCCGCGATCTGATGGTCGTTCAGCCCGCGCGTTGCGCTGGTGCCCGGCAGCCGCAGCGACGTATGACCCGTGGTCCGATACCTGGACCGCTGCGGCGGATCTGGCGTGGATCCAGCCCCAGGCCGCGGCGGCCTGGGGCGGCGGCCGGCTGGTCGTGGTCGCGGCCAGGGACGGGACGGCCGTGCCCGTGGCCGGGCTGATGGCGTACTGCGAGCCGGTGTCGTTGACCACGGTGACGACGTACGCACACCCTGCCGCCCGGCGTGACCGCCAGGTCGTGCGGGCCGGGTCCGGTGGCCACCGTCGCCGGCGAGATGGGGCTGAGCCGGCCAGTCGCGGGGCTGATGCCATACTGCGAGATCATGCCGGCCGCGGGTTCGGTGACGCAGGCTCTCATCTCGTTCTTTGGTGCACCAGGTAGGTTTCGCTGACCACTGCACCAGGCGGGTCCTGGGCCGCCGGAATGACCAGATTAAAGGCGTGCGGTTGGGGCCACGGCAGGCCGTCCTGACCGGATGCCTCGGGTGGGACGTGTCAGGTGCCATCACGCGGGGAACTCGATCTCTTGGCCGACGAATCGCCCGGCCGGCTTGCCGCAGCTGCGCACGAGCGACCCCGTAGCCACTGCCTGGCCCGGCAGGTCCGCCCTTCCCAAGGACGGGCGGCGGTGATTCAGCCTCTCCCTGTGCAGCTGGAACAGGTCGCCGTGGAACTACTGGCTCGGGCCGATCCCGCCGGAACAGGTGCCCGCGCTGGCTGCCCGGCTGCTTGACGGCCACGACACCCCGGCCCTGCGGCAGGCCGCGGCACTGACCGCCGGGACGATCCTGGCGACATCCGCGACGCGTTCTCCCGGTGCCTGGAAGAGCTGGGCGCCTGGTTGCCCGGCCATCGGCCGCCCACCGCCGCGCCGCCAGGCTGGCGGTCCGCGACCTGCTGGCGGGCCGGAT
>Ga0209131_1000107_pt1 | contig 61582 bp, 57 predicted proteins | sample GraSoi_2013_40cm_FD_185826 | JGI IMG/M metagenome (GOLD analysis project Ga0209131, IMG submission 185826) | Grasslands soil microbial communities from the Angelo Coastal Reserve, California, USA - Sample 9_17_2013_40cm (SPAdes) (version 2) | ecosystem: Environmental > Terrestrial > Soil >...
AAAGTAGTCCCTTTGGCAATTTGTGACTCCACCCAGATCCGTCCGCCGTGCACTTCGACGATCCTTTTCACAAGTGCCAGCCCGATACCCGTGCCTTCAGAATCCGGGCGGAGTTTGTTGAAAAGACCAAAGATGTTTTCATGATAATCAGGTGCAATCCCAATGCCGTTATCCTTAACGTAGAAAGCAATTTCATCCTTTTCGTTGCTCAACGTGCCTATTTCAATAAGCGGTTTTGGCTGGTTCCCCATGAATTTTATGGCATTATCGATCAGATTCTGATATACCTCTACGATCCTTACCCGGTCGCACTTTAGAATTAGATGACTATCGTGAAATTCAATTAATACTTTTTTGGTTTCGAGCTGACCGTGTACGATTTCAAGAGCCTCGTTCACAATTGCTTCGAATGAAATTTCAACCGGCGGATTCATTAGACGGCCGACGCGCGAAAGCTCCAACAGGTCCTTCAGCAGTTGCTGCATTTTATTTGCGGCCTGCTCGATCCTTGCAAGATCCTGCCTGAATTTCTTGAAGTTGCCATCTAGCGCATCTTTTTCAAGATAACGCAGAAAACCGACAATGGTCACCAATGGAGATTTCAAGTCATGGGAGGCCGTGTAGGTAAATCTTTCCAATTCCGCATTTTTCGATTCAAGTTCCTCAATGAACATTTGTCGTTGTGCGAGTTCACTGCGGATCGCCTCATTGAGTCGCGCATTCTCAATCGCGAGACCTGCGTACCCACCAAAAAGCCGCAGGGCCTGCAATTGTGCATCTGTGATGGGTCGGTTGGTAATCGCATTGTCAGCGCCGATCACGGCCACGGGTTTGTCCCCGGCCCACGCCGCGACTGCAGCGTAGTCCTCCACGTCATACATTTCATTGCCCTGTTCGACATGGTTTTCCACGCCATAATGGTGCGTAAAATATAGCCCGTCAGGTTTTTCCAGCACATGCTGAAATGGCGCCCATTGGCTGATGGGATACCAAATTTCCCACTCATCCACAATTTCGCCGTGACTGTTGGTTCCCAATGTGCCTTCCATCGTATTATGCTCAGGGTTATAAAGAAAAACCACCAATCGGTCGAATTCCAGGTCGTCGTGAACACCGTGCCAGATCTTTTGGATAGTGGAACGGAGGTCATCTGCCTGCGTGACAAATTTTCCAAGCCCGATTACTTTTTCCAACAGGGTACGCCGGTTTTGCTCGAGTATCTCTGCTTGTTTGCGCTCGGTGATATCACGGGAAATTCCTATTGTGCCAATCACTTCACCATCAACATTGAAGATCGGGGTTTTGACGGTTTCCACCCAATATGTCCTGCCGGTGTAATCTGTGGGTTGTTCCTCAATTGCAGTGCGTTGCTTTGTATTCATCACTTGAATATCAGCTTCGCGATAACTATGAGCAAGATTTTCGGGCCAGATATCGAAATCAGTTTTTCCAATAATTTCCGATATCTTTAAATTAGCGATCCTGGCAAATTGTTCGTTCACTGCAATATAACGGCTTTCCCGATCTTTTAACCATGCTACATCCGGAATGTTGTTCAAGATGGCGTTTTGTTGTAACAAGGTTTCTCTGAGATTTTCCTCCGCGTTTTTTTCGCTGGTGACATCCTGTACTGCTCCCACGATTCCCACTAGACGATTTTCCTGTTCCTCCCAAACTGGATGTGCAAATATGCGTTCCCATCGGATTTCGCCGTTTTTTGCGAAGGTGCGTATCTCCGACTTGATATCCTGATTTTTATGTAATGCATCCATGTCATGTGCATCCTTTTCGATATCATCTGGATGCATATGCCCGAGCCAGCTTCCGCCAGCCACATATTCTTCGTACGTATAACCAGTCATCTTTTCGAATGCGCCTGCAACCCAACTCAATCTTGCACTTCCATCTCGATAGACCTCGGTAGCAAAGGTGTAGTCGGAGCTTACACGTGAGATCAGGCGGTATCTTTCCTCACTGGCACGCGCACGCGCCAAAGCGCTTCGTACTGTGCGTGCAGAAAGATTTTGCAGGACCGTACCGGCTGAGAACAATATAACTGCCACGATCCATGTGGATAATCCATCATCCAGAATATCGGGGGGAACCCAGCCATGCTGCTCGGCATATACCATAAGCCCGCCTTCAATTGCAGCCAACAAGGTCATCACAATGGCACCGCGCCCGCCCAATAAAATCCCTGCAACGGTGATTACCAGCGCGTTGCCAAGCATATAAGGCAATCCGTATACGCTTGAGCTGGTTACAGAGATTAATAAAAAGAACAACCAAATCGTGGTGATCTGAATCGTGGCGGCGAAACGTACATATCCATATCGAAGCAGGATATAAGGGATGATGCTAAGGATTTCCTCGATTGCGATGAATATCAGTGCTCTATTTGATTCCTCCGGCATCTGAATGAGTACATAGATGACATAGGGAATTGGCAAGATAATAAACGCCAATACAATGGCATGTAATAAATATGCCAGGTACGTTTTTTGCTCGTCCTCGAATGTGGGAGGAGTAAACAACCTTTTTAACAGGACCATCTTATCTTCTTAGCTTTCTGAAGTCGCCATCGCGAATTGTCAGACTGATCGAATCCATATGTTCCAACAACGCCTGAGCGTATTTACGTGTGGTATTCAGCATGTCGCGTATCTCTGAAAGTGTTGCCTGTCCCTTTTGCGCGATGAGGTTGCGTGTTTTTTCGATCATCTCGTCATAAACTTTTTTGCGAAAAACCACTTCCTGTGAGACAGTGACCAGTTCTCCCGACTCGGCCAATGCGTTGAAGACTTCCTCACCGACTTCCACCTGACACTCTTTGATGCTTGGTGTTGCATATGGATTCTTTTCGAATCTACGCATCAATTCCTGGATTTTAGCCTGGTCGCTCCCGGAAAATTTTATCTCATGTCCCACACGAGATACTACTCCTGCAGTGTCTGTAAGGAGATTCTCTGCGGCCAGTTTTTTGATGATTGCATTAAAAGCGCGTGTATTTAACTTTAACTTACTCTTCAATTCTTCACGCGACATGCCGCGCCTTAACGGGGATTGTTTGTGATAGGAATCAAGCGTATTCTCCACGCGTCCCCGCAGATCTTTCCAATCTGGTAAACAGATGAGCAATATATCGCTTGTAATATTTGCTTCGCCTTCTTCCAATAAAATAAATTGACCGTTTCGAATCAATTCATTCAAAGCGTTCTCTGCGTTGGATATTTCAAGCCGCGATTTTGCAATGACCTCCTTGATGGCGGCTATATTAAGGGCCAGTGCGGCTTCCAATAAAATATCTGAAGGCGAGCCTTGCGCCAATGACGACAAGGATTTCATTACATGCTCGTCAAATCGTTTATGCCGCCTCTTGGGCTGATGATCTACAATTACGCCGCCGCCAAGGGTTTCAGCGGGGGATGGCCGCCGTAAAATATATTTGTCCCCGCGTACAGTGACGAGCGGTTCGTGAAACTCAAGCTGGATCCAGCCTTCTTCACCGGGATTCAATTCCTCAATGCCAAGCAAACGAAGAGTGGCAATCGCTTCGCTTGCACCCACAAAAAACTTCACTTCTGTTCCGTGCTTGAGCGGACCGGGTGTATCTTTCAACAAACGGAAGCGGGCGTCAACCCGGCGCGTAGCCTGATATTGGTTTGGATGAATGAGAACTTCGCCGCGACGAATCAAATCCGTTTCGACGCCGGAGACGTTCACTGCGGTTCGCGAACCGGGAATTGCGTGCTCTTCTTTTTTCTTGTGTGTTTGCAGGCCGCGGATTCGCCCTTTTTGCCCAGATGGCAAAATTTCGACGTCATCGCCGACGGATAAATGTCCGTCGCTTAATGTGCCGGTGACCACGGCGCCGAATCCACTCATGGTGAATACGCGGTCAATAGGCAGGCGAGGGCGATTTAGGTCGGGCCGTGCAGGTTTATCTTCCAATATTTTACTGAGGGCAGCAATCAACAGGTCGAGACCCGTTTTGTTCTTGGCGGAGACTCTTACAATTGGCGCGTCGCGCAGAATTGTCCCTGCTACAGCGCCGCGAATGTCTGTTTCGAGAAGCTCAAGCCAGGTTGAGTCCGAGGCGAGGTCTGTTTTTGTCAGAACAATAAGTCCAGTGGGGATTTGTAACAGATCCAGGATCGCGAGATGTTCCTTTGTCTGCGGCATAATGCCTTCGTCTGCGGCAATAACAAGAAGCACTGCATCGATCCCCCCGATACCCGACAACATATTTTCGATAAAGTCCCGATGACCCGGCACATCGACAATGCCCACTTCTTCGCCATTTGGCAGGGTCATCCAACCGAAGCCAAGTTCAATGGTCATCTCGCGGGCCTGCTCTTCCTTGAGACGATCCGGGTGTGTGCCGGTAAGCGCCGCGATGAGTGTGGATTTGCCATGATCTACGTGCCCTGCCGTGCCGATGACTCTCATGGCGCTAATTTAACCACAAAGTTTCTATAAAAAGGTCGAGAGATTAAATAATGTCCCGCAGTGATTTCTGCGGGACGCCAGTGATCTAGCTTTTCTTCTTTGTTTTCTTGCCATGCCCCATAATGCGTTGATAAGAAGTCATCCACTCATGAACTACATTCATCAATTCCTGCAATTGTTGTTCAGAGGTGTCGGTAGTTTGGTGCATTTGGTCCTGCAATACCTGGGCTACGTCGCTGAGTGTAGTTGTACTTTCCTCAACTTTTTGGACATCTTTGCGAATGTCGCGAAGAGATTCCTCAGAAGAAAGGGTGTGACCTGTCCAGCGCTTTTGATCGTCCGTTTTGAAACTGATCCATTCCTGTCTTAAACGGTCCTCTCCAAGGCGCTGCATTTCAGTTATTTCTGCGATGCGACGCTCAAGCTTTGTATTCAGTTCCAGATAAGATTCTTGGGCTTTCTTTGCACCGCGCATGACCTCTTCCAAAGTTTGTACCTGCGAATCAAGACTGGATGCCTCTATCAGGAAAGTCTCATATTTATCTTTCCATTCCTTCCAGGCGCGATCACGCTCGATCTGTCCCAGCGACTGTTGTTCAAAGAATGAAACTTGAGCTTGTTTGCGCTCTGCTTCAAACGCAAGCAACTCAGATAGACGGTTTTCCAAATTACGAATGCCATCTGTATTAACAGCAGATTTTCCTTTGCCTTCATCAAGCTGCTTGCGTAAAGAGGTAATATCACCTTGAATATCGGCAATTCGTTTCAAGTCATTCTTGCGTGTTTCGTCCATTGCTTTAAAGGAGTGAAGTATATTTTCGTTGGAGCGCATCGCTTCATCTATGCGCGATTTCAGGTCGGTTATATTATTGGACATGCGCTCCAATGAACTTGCCCGCTCCTTAAGCTTGGCCTCTTCACTGGCTGATGCAGCCTTAAGCTGTGCCAGAGTCTTGTTCAGGTCGTCCACTTGTGTCTGTGTCTTTTTTGCTGCTTCGCGCTCGTTTCGCAAACGCGTTTTTTCATTGTCTTCGATCAGTTTTACGATGTCTGTGCGCTGTTTTGAGAGCAAAGTTTCATACTGCTCTAAACGCTTTGCCGCTGGGCCAATATTGGTCAATTGATTGTCTATCGATTTGGCCTGTTTTGATAAAACATTGACAGTCGTTTCAAATGAAGTCAAACGCTCGTTCAAGCTGGCAAGCATTTCCTTGCCCTGTCGTTGTTGTGTATCAAACCACTCGAGCCGTTTGACGATTTCTTCGAATTCCATGAGGTGCTCCAAAATTATCGAGAAAATTGAATTTCAAAATTATAGCACGCAGAATCTACTGGCCGAGATGTTCAAATATCGCCGGCAATCTGGAAAGGAGAGGCTGCATGGCTTGTGGGAAGAGTCCCAGGATAAAGAGGCCGATCACACCTACCCCAAGCATACCAGCCTGTATTCCGGATTCACCCCAATTCCAGGCTATATTCTCTTCTGCCATCACAAATACAGACAACGTTCGGATCGCCCCAATTAGCAGCCCCAGCAGACCGACAAATACCCAAAATGAGGCAAAAAGGGATTGACTCGCGAGTTCATTCCATAATGCAAGACGAGGCGGAAACCCTGCAAGGATGGGAAACCCTGTCATTGAAAGATGAGCGATGATAATCCCACTGGTCGCAAATGGAAATTTGCGCGCCAGCCCTTGAACGTCATCAAAACTTAAGGAATACGTTTCTCTCTTAATAATGGAAAGCCCTAATGCCCATACGGCCAGTTCCAACCCCCTTGGGAGAAGCAACAAAAATGTGATATTCACCACCTCGGTGGATCTTAATCCAATCGCAAGAATAATCAATCCAGATTCTGCGATTGCGGCGTACCCCATCATTCGCCCAATATGTTTTTGCACAGAGGCAAAAATTCCTGCGCTTGCCACCATAAAGACTCCTGCGAATTGGATTGCACTCGAAAGCTGGGTAGAAGCGCGTAACCAGGCATAGCGGTCCAAGAAACCCATTGCAAAAATGATGGTAAAGGTAGGTAATGCCCAGAGCAGAAATCCAGCAGCGTAAGGTGATGATTCCTCAGTCAGCATTGGGATCCAATTGTAGAGAGGAAAAATCGCAAGCAAAAAAGCAAAGCCCAATCCAAGCATGGTACCCGCTTGTGTGGTAAGGCTAATATCACCCGGACTGGCTTCGACACCTGCCAACATCCAGCCTGAAAACAGAATAAATGGCATGGCAAGAGTCTGATAAATAAGAAATCGCATTACCCCTCGTCCGGGTCTTTGATACAGAGGAACCAGCAAGGGGATGACAAGCATCGCAGCCATTTCTATTAACAGTGCGGCGAAGAGGAAAGGCTCTACGGCGATTGATGCGATTAGCAGAGATATGATGATCAAGCCCAACGAAACAAAGCGATGCGCTGTGCCAGATGCCTCTGTGCCAAAAAACCATAGTGCGGCCAGTCCGTAAATAACAGCAAGCAGGGTACCATCTGCTGCGCTCAATACAAAGCTGCGCCCAAAGAATTGGATGGCAGGAGATATCTTTACAGAAACAGACCCAACTAATAGAGCAGTGTCAATCGGAAGGATTAATGCAGTCATTGCCAAAACAGTGGCGATGGTACCGCCAACGATTGCAGATACGCGTTCCCGCAAACCGAAGAGAATGAATACTCCGCTTAATAATGGGATCAATATCCAAATGACAGGTGCGCTCATGCCAATTCGTCCTCAACAATTGTCCTTGAAGAAGCATCTGCGATCAGTAAATATGAACCAACCAATCCTAATCCCAGATTTGTAAGGGCCAGGAATCCCGCGACAAGAATGGAGCTTTCGACGGCCGCATAGATAATCTCGAACCCGATCAGCATGGTAAGCAAACCAAGGATCGCGCGAAAAATATCTGCAGTGATGCCCAAATGGATCAGACCTGCGCCTATAAGAAGCAGGCTTCCTGCAATGACTGGCAAACCGAGACCCGGGGTTGCGGCCTCGATGCGAGGTGTAGCCCCAAAAGCAACAAGCGCAACAATGCCAATCAGAACAATTGGGAACCATTGTCCACGAGGGCGAAAGGTATCTTCTTCTGTATCTGTTGTGAGGCTTAAGCGCGTCATACCAAGTGCTGCCACCACCATCCAACCGGTAACAAGTTTTGCAGATCCCATTGCAAAGGGCAGGTGACGAGTCACCAACCAGAAGGCTGCTAGGTATTGCAGCGCCAGTGCCCCGAGTTGTACGCGCCAGTCTCGGTTTATTAGCATAATCCCTGAAGCAATAAGAATAAGCAAAACCACGAACCATGAAAGGAAATTATCGATCAACTAAGGCGCTCCCTGAGTCATTAATGAAACGAAAAGCACTAGGAATAGTAGCGTCCACATAATGCCACCATTCCCTTCAAGTGTGGAGTTGATGGTTTCGCTAAATCGCCCAAGTGAAAGATATGAGCTCCATAGAAAGTCATATATTCTTTGCGTATTTAATGAAGCTGGGTTGATCCAATGAGCACGAATCGGATTGAGAACACGAAAACGAGGAGCGGCCCAGATCAGGCCGAAGGTCAGGAGCGCAGCGATCAACGCGTAAATCCATATTCCGACTTGGCGTGCGCCATCCCATCCGACCGATCCCAGCAAAAGTTGTATAACAATCAACAATCCAATACCGGCGGGATATACGGTGCGAGTCCAGTTGGGCTGCGCGTTCAGAGAATCCCTTCCGCCGGGGCGAAGTGAGTGACGGATATAACCAGCGACCAATAACGCCTGTGCAATAATTGTGAACGGTATAAAGAAATCAAAACTATTTGGCCATGCACTTGCAGTAAGAGAGAATGGAAGAGTAGACAGGCTAAACGCCCCGATAAGTAATACTCTGTTAAGCCAAGCTTGTTGTACGGATGCAAGAAACAGCGCGCCTCCCACAAGAACGAGTGAGCAGCCCCATGCTACTGCACCTAGTGAATTTCCATTTAATGCAGAGACTATAGAAAGCGCGGCAATTCCAATGATCCAATATGGGCGGCCGCTTAATTCATCTGGTGCGCGAAGCCACATCCATCCACCATAACCTGCTGCAACAGCAGCAAGTGCAATTAGAAATGGTGTGAATATCGAGTTTAAACTCCCGGCTGGGATGTGTGAAAGCAAAACAAGACTGGATGCTGCAGAAATCAAACGTAACGAGGTACCGAAGCCGCGTCTTAAACTTGATTCGGCGGAATAAGGCAAATGCAGCGGAAGGACTCCTAATCGTAATCCTGCTGCTACAACCAGATATAGCCCGGCGCCTGGCGTGATGGAATTAAAGTCGAATGTATTACCAGAAGAAATACTTACGATGTTTGCCCAGAGCAATACACCAATACCTATGGCACGAGTACTAAAGGAAATGACAACTTTTTGATTATTTGCTGGTCCGTCAACTGATAGTAGCTGCACAACCAGTTCGGTCATATCCAGGGCTCCCCATACCAGCAATAAAGTTAGAGGATTGTTGGCAGTTACAGCCATCAAACCGAGCCCACCCAATGCCAGCGTGCCAGCCCAGGTATATGAATTAGTGAAAGTGGGGCGGGCGACCGCGGTTAGCAATATGGCAAGCGTTAGTGCAGATAGACTGACTGCATACGGCCATGAAAATCCATCAGCACGAAACAAGATCGGATGGATAAATAATGCACTAGGCTTCCATACAAGCAGGGTGAGAGTCGCGGGCATTTGCGCCAGCCAAATGCATACACTTAATAAGGCCAGTATTGCGCCTCCTATTGCAATAAGCCATGCATAACGTGCATTGGGTCGTGCGATCCTCAAGACCACCAAAGTCAGTGCTGTGATGAAAAAAATCAGATACGGAATAAGGATCAACATAGAGACAGTAATTGTATCAGTTTTGCCGCCACGCTAATTTGCGCTTTTGGTACAATCACAATCATGATTTTAAAAAATAACAGGGCCACCGGAATTTCCATCAGTCTTTTCCTGTTAGTGGTTTATCTCCTGGCAGCATGTGGTACCTCTCCCAATCTTTTACCTGTGCCGTTTCTCCCGGCAATTTCCACCCTTACGCCTTTTCAACCTCAAGTGGCAGGCCAGCAAAATATAGATGCATCAACCCTTTCACCTTTGCTGGAACCCACATATACCCCTTATCCCACACGTTATGTAAACTCTGAGAATCTGTCTGCACCTGTTCAGGCCGTTCCCACAGTTGGTAGTGCTGGGCTTGATACGAGTTTGCTTACTATATACGATCCATTAACCGGCCTGCCAGTGAGTGACCCATCTCGCTTGGAACGTCGTCCGATCGCTATAAAAGTAGCAAATTCGCCCGATTACGTTCGTCCTCAATCCAGCCTGACGCTTGCAGATGTCGTTTATGAATATTATATTGAATGGGGAGATTCTCGTTTTATTGCGATCATGTATGGAAATGATTCACCGATGGTGGGGCCTGTACGCTCCGGCCGATATTTTGATGAACATGTTGCCCGCATGTATAACGCATTCCTGGTGTTTAAATACGCAGACCCGCGGGAGTATTCCTATTTGAAAGGAAGTACGTTAAATGAATTCCTGATCGTGCCCGGAGCCAGCAGTTGTCCGCCCTTTGTGATTGGCCCGGAAAAACGCGATACATATAACAACTTTTTTTTTAACACTGCAAAATGGGCCGCCTGTGCTGCCAGGAGGGGCGTGGATAACACGCGGCCAGCCTTACGTGGCGGGTTCTTCTCGGAAGATCCTCCTGCCAGTGATCTTGCGGTGACCGGCATCTACACTGAGTTTTCCAGATACAACTATAACTATTGGGAATACGATCCCGTTACTCATAAATACTTCCGTTATCAGGAAGCCAATGATATGGTCAATGGAAAACCGGAAGCCTATACTCCGCTTAGCGACCTGCAAACCGGCCTGCCTGTGACCGCAGATAATGTGGTGGAGATTTTCGTTCCCTACATTTTTATGAACGAAAACGAGGCGCATGATCAGGTGTATCACATCGAGCTGGTGGATTCAGGGAATGCATACGTCTTTCGTGACGGAGTGGCCCTTCCAGCAAAATGGAATCGCATCGCGGAAAACCAACCCATTCTGCTGACCACCCTGGATGGAAATCCAATTTTTATGCATCCCGGCCGTACCTTTTACGAGGTAATTGGCTCAACTTCAACCTACACACAACACGGAACGGATTGGAAGTTCCATTTTGCGACTCCCTAGAACGGCAGGCTAATGGATTACAATATAATTATTCTCCTGCAACGGGAGCGATTATGACCTTTGATCCCACGTTTCTTAGCAACTTGATGCTCATTCTTACGGCATTTGGCGGAGCATTCTTCGCCGCCTTATGGGTAAGTCTTGTCGTGTGGACGTATCGTGATATTCGTGCACGCGCACGCGATCCATTGGTGCAGACATTGGCCGCATTACTAGTGGCAGTGCTGAACCTGCCGGGCGTTCTGGTGTACCTGATCTTGCGTCCGCCGCGAACTTTGGAAGAGGAATACCAACGCACCTTGGAAGAAGAAGCTTTGTTACAAGCCCTGGAAGATTTGCCGTTGTGCCCCGGCTGCGAACGCCGCGTAAAAGATGAGTGGCAGGTCTGCCCGAACTGCCATACGAAATTAAAGAAGACCTGTCATAACTGTGCGAAATTAATGGAACTATCTTGGAATATATGCCCGTATTGCGGCACGCCCGCGCCTGGGATGAGGGTGGAAGCTACCAGCGTTGAGGATGCTCTGCGTGGTTTGAAAATGAATGATGAACAAGGTGAAGTCAAGGTAAAGTAAGTCCACATATTATGAAAATTGAATCGATCGCTTTTCATCATATTCGCATGCCTCTTGTCGCGCCGTTTGAGACCTCTTTTGGCCGCGAAACTGATCGGGAGTGTGTTTTGGTCGTCGTTCACTCCGAAGGACTTACCGGTTATGGGGAGTGTGTTGCTTCACATGACCCGGGTTATAACTACGAGACCACCGGCACTGCCATTCATATTCTTAAAGATTTCGTCACACCTTTGCTCCTCGGAAAAGATATAAAAAGTGCAGTTGATTTTCAGGAGCGTGTTTCTGGAATACGCGGCCATCATCTTGCAAAAGCCGGCGTGGAAATGGCTCTTTGGGATCTGCTTGGGAAGCGAGAGGGCAAGTCTCTGCGAGAATTATTAGGTGGCAAACGCGAAAAAGTTGAGGTGGGAGTCTCGATTGGGATACAAGCATCAGTTCAAAGTCTCGTGCGGAGCGTGGCAGAGTATGTTAAGCAGGGCTATGCGCGCGTAAAGATCAAGATCAAACCAGGCAGAGATGTCGACGACGCATCCGCTGTTCGCCGGGAATTTCCGAATCTTCGATTGCAGGTCGACGCGAATTCTGCGTTTACGCTTGACAACGCCGCGCACTTAAAGCCGCTTGATAACCTGGATCTGCTGCTCATTGAGCAGCCTTTGTTTGAAGACGATATATGGGATCACCATAAATTGCAGGAACAATTTAAAACCCCGATCTGCCTCGATGAAAGCATTCTCTCACCGCGTCACGCCCGTTATGCGATTGAAATGAAAGCGTGTCGCATCATTAATATTAAAGCGGGCAGGGTAGGCGGATTGAGCCAGGCTGTGATGATCCACGACTTGTGCAACGAGAATCGGATGCCTGTATGGTGCGGCGGGATGTTGGAGACTGGGGTGGGTCGCGCTTCGAATCTTGCGCTTGCTGCATTGCCTAATTTTGTTCTGCCCGGAGATATTTCCGCTTCCGATCGTTATTATGCGCGCGATATCACAAATGAGCGATTTGTTTTGAACGCTGATTCGACAATCGACGTACCGCGGGCTGCCGGTTTAGGCATATCAATCGACGAACAAGCGTTGAAACAGTTTACGCTTTCACAAACTAAGTTTGTTGCAAGTTCATAATATTTCAAAGTTGTATTGAAGTTATTTTGATTTAAGACAGATTGCTTACTATAATGCAAGGCTTATGAGTGTGCCCCGATTTATTCTCCTCGAAGAGGTCAAAAAATATTTGGATGAATCTGTCGCGCCTCGCATTGATTCTTTCCTTTCCGGCAAGCCGAAGAACAAGCGTCATCGCAAAGTCAAGAATTTTGGCGTATACCTGACCACTATTTTGTCGCTGGTGGCATGCCAACCTTCCTTGTGGGGTGGGCCACCTCCACCGCCCACACCGCTGCCTCCTACAGCTTCAGCTTCGCCAACGATTTCAGCAACGTTCACACCAATTCCTCCGACTGCCGCGCCAACACCGGTTGTCTTAAACGCTGCGCAAGTATGGGTGAGCTCAGCTGTCCCTTCTTATTTGCGGGATGTATTTCGAAACTGGGGATTCCAAGTGTTGGCCGAAGACCAGAAGGCTGCAAATTTATATGTGGACTATGTGCAGCCCGTGCCGGGCGCAGCGCATGTTTCCACTTGGACGTACGCGCTTGTTGCTCCTTTCCCCACCCTGGTGGACGGCGTCAGTACGCAGGATCTCCTCTCAGCATGGAGCGGCGCATCGTCCGGACCCTTTAGTGGGATTCCGCTTCTTATGGAGGACTCAACGCTGAAAACTTTTACAGCGTTATGGGGTGAACCTGCTGAAGGTGTTGTGAAAGTAGTAGAGGCTGACAAACTACTCGATACTGCATGGAATAGTATGCCGGCCTGGGCTATCGTTCCATTCGAGCAAATTGTGCCAAAGTGGAAAGTCTTAATGGTGGACGGACAATCTCCTATTCAAAAAGGGTTTGACCCGAGCATCTATCCTTTGATCGCCACCTATCGCTTGATGTGCGTCAATCCATGTCAGTTGCCCAGTGAACCCGAATTTTCATTTCAAAATTACGATCCGCACAAGCTGACGACCGTGATCATGACCGGCGTCACTGCGCTGGTGCGGGCTACTGCAAGGACAATGAATACGAAGGGAGTCCTCTACCCCGCAGAAGCGATCCGTGACATGCTCCGTCAGGCAGATATCCTGCATATCAACAACGAGGTTCCATTTTATGATGGCTGCCCGCAACCCGACCCAAACGAAATCGGGATGATCTTTTGCAGCGCGCCGCGCTATATCGATTTATTGACTGATATTGGCACTGACGTGATGGAGCTCTCCGGCGATCATTTTGCAGATTACAAGACTGTAGCTATGGAACAGACGCTTGACATTTATGATAAATATGGCATCCAATATTATGGAGGCGGACGTAACGTGGCTGATGGAAGAAAGCCATTGCTGCTTAATGTGAACGGCAATAAGATTATGTTTATAGGTTGCAACTATAAAACCATTTATGCCAGCGCCACGGATACTGTGCCCGGCGCCGTACCCTGTGATTTTGACTATATCACCCAGCAGATAGCCTCATATCGCGCGCAGGGATACCTGCCGATCTCCACGTATCAATATAATGAATTTGATTCGCCCGAAGCGCGGCCACAGCAGATGTTGGATTACCGCCGAATGGCCGATGCGGGTGCAGTGATCGTCAGTGGTAGTCAGGCGCACGTGCCGCAAGTCATGGAGTTTTATCAGGATGCATTCATCCATTACGGATTGGGTAACCTGTTCTTTGACCAGATCAGCAAGAAGGGCCCCCATTTTACGCAGCGCGAATTCATCGACCGACATGTTTTCTATGATGGACGCTATCTGGGCGTGGAGTTAATCACGACCTATCTTGAAGATTATGCACGCCCTCGTTATATGACCGAGGAGGAACGTACAAAATTCCTAACCGAATATTTTGCCGATAGCGGCTGGGATTTTCCACAGGCCGGAGAATAAATAAAAAGCGAGAGTCTCAAGACCCTCACTTTTTTATTCCCCTTAAAGCCATAAAATTGTGTAGAATACTTCGGTTAATCATTTCGTTTCCTAGAGAGCTTTATGAAAAAAATCAGTTTGTATATTCTATGTTTTTTACTTCTCGCGGCTTGCGCTCCGGCTACTGATGTGCCAATCGCAACAAATCCTCCTGTTACTTTGCCAACATCAACTGTTACGACTACACCAAGACCCGCCGGGTTATGGATTAGCCCGGCTGCACCGGCTGCATTGCGAAGCGCGACGCAATCTTGGGATATTCCCCTCGTCGATGATCCACAAGCCGCGACAGAAAAATTGGATGTGTCCGATTCAGGTTCATTGTGGATTTACGCGCTCGTCGCACCATTTCCGACGGTGCCAGATGGAGTCACGTATGCCGATTTGATCTCCAGTTGGAAAGGCGTTCCCGCGGGACCGTTCGCCGGGCGCACCATTCTAATGGATGAATCCACCCTCGCCGCGTTCACTGCCATTTGGGGAAAACCGGCTTCCGGGTCCGTGCGAAGCGTGCCGGCCGATCAATTGCTCGACACCGCCTGGGGCGATTTGCCTGCATGGGCGATCATCCCGTTTGAAGACATCCAGCCAAAATGGAAAGTATTGACCGTGGATGGTCAATCCCCGATTCACAAAGATTTTGATCAGAATGCTTATCAACTAAAAATAAGTTTTGGCTTGTCGGACCCTGCATCATTCAAGTTGCCTGAAACGAATCGCGACCCCTCGAAACTGGCCACTGTTATATTGACTGGGGTGACTGCATTAGTACGTGCGACTGCGCGTACCATGGAAATGAAAGGTGTCACATATCCCGGTTCCCTAATACGAGATTGGTTGCGTGCAGCGGATGTTACGCACATTAGCAATGAAGTAACTTTTGATAAGAGTTGCCCCTTTCCAAAGCCCGGGTATACCAATTTCATTTTATGCAGTGACCCAAGATATTTTGAACTCTTACAGGATGTGGGTGTCGATATTGTTGAAATGACGGGTGATCATTTGCAGGATCGTGGTGTGCAGACCATATTCGACACGCTTGCGTTGTACAAGGAAAATAACATTCCGTATTACGGCGGCGGTGCAAATGAAGCTGAGGCGAGGAAGCCGGTGTTGATGGATGTGAACGGGAACAAAATAGCCTTTATGGGATGCAACGGCAAACGCCCGGAAAAATATGTAAAAGCAGGGGTCAATAGACCCGGCGCGGCAAACTGCGATTACGATTTTTTTGTGCAGCAGGTGAAGGATGTAAAAGCGCAGGGCTATATGGTCATTTTCACGTTTCAACACGAGGAATGTTATTCGTCCGGGCCATGCTTTACCCAGGAAAAGGGATTTCACGCAGTTGCAGACGCCGGCGCGACGATCGTGAGCGGAAGCCAGGCGCATTTCCCGGAGCTTATGGAGTTCCGCGGCGATTCGTTCATCCATTTTGGGTTGGGAAATCTCTTCTTCGACCAGATGACATACACACTGACGGATGGAAAGGTGATCGATGGAACGCGCCGCGAATTTATGGATCGGCATGTCTTTTACGATGGTCATTACCTCGGCGTGGAGTTGTTGACTGCCATGCTCGAAGACTATGCCCGTCCTCGCCCGATGACCCCAGACGAACGCGCCGCATTCCTGACGGATTATTTTTATTACAGCGGTTTTATTCCGTTCTCGCCCACCCCAATTCCACAGCCAACGGTGACACTTACGCCTATAGCGTTGCCTTAGCTATTGAAAACGACGTCCGAATTCGGACGTCGTTTTCAATATATTTGCTTGGCTTTTGGAACGAGCCATGAAATGCAACTACAATTCCAAATATACCTGCCAACACAAATATTAAGCCAACCAGCCGATTTACCCACTTTTCAAATTCGGGATTCAGGTCATAATAATCAAACATAAGAGTTTGCGGTATGAAAAAAAGCTCTTTCGATATTCTTTGCGCCTTTTTCGATTCATTCTTATCTACTCTTTAGACTGAAACCGCCAAAAGTATGACAGCCTTATACTATATATTAAGAAAAGAATGCTTACGAGCAAGAATAATAGGTCCAAGCTAACCTCCTTGTTAATTATTAAATATTATCCAGTTAACAACAGCATTCACACTTCTAAGGGTTTGTTATGGCAATTTGAAATACCCTAATCAAAATACAAATTCAAATCCGAGCAATCGAAACGATTTCCGCAATTCGGGCAGGTAACTTTGCAGTTCTTCTCATGCATTTCGCTTCCACAACGATCACAAACCCATATCTTGTTTTGTTTATTCCATTTCACGGTTTTAATCAGGGACAGATCAAACTCACTTATATGCTCTTTACCCAATTTCTCTACTTCCCTCATCACGACATCCAGGTCCTGCCTGATCTGCTTCACGTAGATTCCCCTGCAAAGATCAGGCCAATTTTGGATCCATTTCAAGCTTCTGCGATGGACTTTGACCGCACCGTCGTAATTTCCGCGCATAATATGAAGGTACGTGACTCCCACCTGCAATATCCCTTTATATAGATTGCGAATTTCTCCCTTTTCATGCTTCCACGCTTCTTCCAATGCTTCATGAGCCTCAAAGAATTTTTTTTCGTTGAAGAGATGCAGCCCGTCGATTGCCTTTGGATGTAACGGACCTCTGCAATCCTCTGTCATCGCGGCAGTATAACACGAGCGTAATTTCCCGAGGTACAATTTGCTGGCCATGTCCAGATTCTTTCAAGATAAGCGCGTAGTAATATCGGTTGCCGCTCTGGCTCTTCTTTCTTTGGTTTTACTGGCGAGCTCGCTGAAAGGAATGGATTTTCGCCCCGCTGGGTCGTTGGGCGGCGTACATCAGGCGACAGAAACCGAGCGCATCCAATTGGGGGAATTAATTGACAATGCCGCTCAGACCCCGTTTTGGAAACAAGTGGCCTTTTTGGGAATATTATTTGTCATCCTGGTGCTCGCTGTTTCTTTGCTTAGCCCTGAACGGCGAAAACAACTGATCTATGCTTTCATTCGCGTTGCTGCTTTTGCGTTGGCATTTTTGTATATCGTAAAAAACAATCCGGATTTGTTTGCGGGGATCTTCAATCAATTATCCATTTCGGCGAACCTGGCTCCCAAAATACAAGGGGCAGATGGACTCCCCCCAGTGTTTCAACCACCTCAAGTGCCAAACTGGTTTTCTTATGCCATTGCATTGACGTTTGTCCTGCTCATTACTCTGTCTATTTGGTCGCTTTACCGAGCATGGATACGTCTAAACGAGATGTCTTCAAGAGGTGCGGCCCTGAATGATATCGCGCGGATAGCGCGTACCTCACTGGGAGAATTGAGATCAGGTCGAAATTTTGAAAATGCCATTCTGGAATGTTATACCCGTATGAGCAATGTGGTCGAAGAGAAGAAGGGTCTGCAGCGCGAGATCGCCATGACGCCTGCTGAATTCGCTGCGCGCCTCTCACGCGCGGGCCTGCCGCATGAGCCAATCGAAAGATTAACACGCCTGTTCGAATCCGTTCGTTACGGAGGGGAACATCCAGGACAACCCGAGATCAACGAGGCTGTTCTAAGCCTGACGTCCATTTTGAGATATTGTGGGGAAGAAGCATGACGCGGCAACGCTGGCTGATCATCTTCTTTGCGATTGTGCTTTCTGCAAGCATCGCGTATCCGTTGCGAAATATGATCTATGAGTTGGTCATCATTCCATTGGCGTATTTATGGTGGCTGATGGGATTAATTTATCATCTTGTTCCGCAAATTGTTTTGTGGATCGTGCTGGTGATTCTGACCTTGTTTGTCGCAATAAAAGAATTGTTGCTGCAAAACCCATTGCAAATGAAAGCAAGAGAAACTCGCAGGGTTCCCAGAAGCCCCGTTGAAGACCTGTCTTCACTTATACAAAAACAAGGGCGCGGCATTTATTACAGATGGTTGATCGCCAACCGTCTGGGGAAAGTGGCGCGTGAATTACTCGCTCAACGCGAAGGACAGGGAATCTCGAATCGCTTTACGCGGCTTACTGGGCGGGATTGGAATCCGCCCCATGAAGTGGATGCCTATCTCGAGTCCGGTTTGAATGGTTCGTTCGCAGATTACCCTCGATCGTATTTGTCCCGCCGGAAAGCTACGCCATTGGATCCACATCCGCAACGTGTTGTCGAATATCTCGAATCTGAAATGGAGATACACCGAAATGGAAATCACTAAAGTTTCGGCATTAAGCAGGGAAGTGATCGCGGAAGTGGAACGCGCTATTATCGGCAAACGTGATTTGCTTGAAATGATCATGGCAGCTTTGCTTGCCGGGGGCCATGTTTTATTGGAGGATTATCCCGGTTTGGGCAAGACCCTGATCGCACGCAGTTTCGCCTCGGCGCTCGGATTGGATTTCAAACGCATCCAGTTTACACCAGATCTGTTGCCCGGCGATATTACGGGCGGGTACATCTTCGATCGCACAAAGAACAAATTTGAGTTACGGCAGGGGCCGGTGTTTACAAACATCCTGCTCGCTGACGAGATCAATCGGGCATCCCCAAAAACGCAATCCGCTTTGCTTGAGGCAATGCAGGAAAGGCAGGTCACTTTGGAAGGCGAAAGCCTGCCTTTGCCTGATCCGTTCATGGTGCTTGCCACACAAAACCCAATTGAGTATGAAGGTACATTTCCATTACCTGAAGCTCAATTGGATCGCTTTATGATCAAGCTAACAGTAGGGTATCCGAACGTCGAACAGGAAAAAGAAATTCTGCAGAGACGCCGTCAGCGCAAACAGGATGAACTTCAATTACGTGTGATCACCAAGCCAAAACAAATCCTTGAAATGCGCGCTGCATTGGAAGAGGTGCATGTCGATTCGGATCTGGAAGGCTATATCTCTGCGCTTGTACACGCTACGCGTGGAGATCGGCGCGTGGCAGTAGGTGCAAGCCCGCGCGGCTCGCTGGCTTTTCTCAAAATGGCACGCGCCCATGCGGCTCTCGAGGGGCGCACTTTTGTCCTGCCGGATGACATCAAACATTTTGCTGTCCCTGTGTTGAGTCACCGCCTTTTGCTTCAACCCGAATATTGGATGTCGCAGCAGGTCAATGGCGATATTATTCGGGATGTCGTGTCGCAGACGCCCGTGCCGGTCATTCGTTAACTTTGCAACGTTTCATCCTACTCTCCACAATTGTTTACACACTTTTGCTGACCGGGCTTGTTAGCTTGCGCGGTGAGTTCATCGCGCTTGCCATTCCATTTGCGTTGTATCTATTGATCGGTTTTTGGGAGGCGCCAGAGACGGCGGACTTGCTCGTCGAGCGAAGATTTTCAAACGACCGCGCCGCGCCCGATTCGGATGTCGTGATCGCCCTGACGATCAAAAACCTGGGTGGAAATATCGAGGAGCTTTTATTTGAAGATAAAATTGCCTCCCGCCTATCCGTGCGGTTCGGCTCTAACCGACACTTGTTGAGGCTTCCAAAAGGCAGCTCCCACACTTTGAAATATACCGTCGCAGGCCCGCGCGGTTCCTATATCTTTGACTCGATCCATATCCAGGCCATGGGTACACTTGGCTTGATCGAGCGCTCGCGAACCATCCCCGTTGGTGGACAGTTATTTGTTTTCCCGGAAGTGCGTCGCTTGAAGTCTGTATCCATTCGGCCGCGACGGACGCGCGTCTACGCAGGGACAATCCCGGCACGTGCCGGCGGCGCGGGCACTGAATTCTACGGTGTGCGCGAATATCAAATGGGCGACTCGCCGCGTGCGATCAATTGGCATGTCAGTGCACGGCATGCGGAAAATCTGTATTCCAATGAATTTCAACAGGAGCGCGTCGCAGATGTAGGCATCATACTGGATGCACGCGAGCGCGCCAATCTGTTCCGAGGCTCGTATTCCATGTTTGAACACTCTGTGCGAGCGGCAGCAGTTTTATCCGACGTATTCATTTCACATGGAAATCGCGTAGGCCTCCTGGTCTACGGAGGTTATTTAAGCTGGACTTTACCGGGTTATGGCAAGGTTCAGCGCGAACGGATCATGCAGGCGCTGGCCGGTGCGAATGTAGGTATCAGCTCCGTATTTGCCGGCCTGGAACATCTTTCCTCCAGGATGTTCCCAACCCAGTCTCAGATCATTTTGATCAGTTCTTTGGCACGAGACGATTTGAATATTGTCGTCCAGCTGCGTGCGCGTGGTTATCAGGTGATGGTGGTCAGCCCGGACCCGGTCAAATTTGAGCATGGACTTTTACCGCCATCTGCGGAAGTGGAACTTGCCACGCGCATTGTGCGTATGGAACGCAACTTGTTGATCCGCAGGCTCGAACGTGCCGGGGTTCAGGTCATTGAGTGGGACGTGTCGAAGCCTTTCGACCAGGCTGTTGGTCCAATTTTGATGCGCCCTCACGGTTCCAGTTTCAGGAGGATGTTGTGACAGAGTTTGCTCTTGTGTCTGCGATCCTCCTGAGCATCGGGTCACTTGCCTGGGGATATGTAAAAGAAGGTTTCTCGTCATTTTCCTTATTTTTGTTCGTCTTTGGGATTGTCTGGCTGTTCTCGCAATGGCGCAAATGGGATTGGTTTTCATCCATAGGATTGTTCGTCGCCGTATTTGCCGCCGCGATAGGGATTTGGCTTGAGTTCGACTTAAGCTGGATGATCGCAGGCTCGGTCTTTGCGCTATTTGCATGGGATATGACGGAATTTCGCCGGCGCTTGCGTTACATTGCTGTTGACGATGACATACGCGGGATGCAGCGACGCCATATTGCGCGTATGAGCTTGGTGATCCTGGGGGGATTGCTTCTAATGACCATTTCCCTTTTACTACGGCTACGATTTACATTTGAATGGGGAGTCCTGCTTGTGATTGTCATCCTGCTCGGACTTACACAATTGATCACATGGTTCAGGAAGCAGTAATTTTTTCAGCGAGCTCTTTTGCCAGCGTGGATTTACCTGAGCCGGCTGAGCCAACGACAACAATGCGCTTGAACGGGAAAGTGTCCATGCAATGAGTCACAGATTATAATCTGCATGGGTTTACAATAATAAAAATATATGAGTTTCCATGTTTGATCTTCCTGATGACGAAATTCTGCCTCTTTCCAGGGAACATGTTTTTTGGACATGGTCTGCTCAGACAAAGGTGAATCCGATTGCCGTCAAACGCGCCAAAGGTGTGTACTTCTGGGACGTGGATGACAAGCGTTATCTTGATTTCAACTCGATGACCATGTGCGTGAATATTGGTCACGGCGATGAGCGTGTGATCAGGGCAATGCAGGATCAAGCTGCGGAATTAGCTTATGCGGCCCCGGGGATGACCACCAAGATTCGAGCGTTGGCGAGCAAAGCTGTAGCTGATGTAACTCCTCAGGGTGAATTGAGCAAAGTGTTATTCACGCTTGGCGGCGCGGATGCGAACGAGAATGCTATCAAGCTGGCACGGGGCTATACAGGCCGGCACAAGATCTTATCGCGATATCGTTCCTATCATGGAGCAAGCGCTGGTGCGATGGCTGCCACTGGTGATCCGCGTCGTGTAGCCTGGGAACCGAATTTGATGACGGGTGTCGTACATTTCCTCGACCCATATCGGTATCGTTCCACATTCCATCGTACGAATCCCGAAATACCGGAAGAAGAGTTTGCGCGCGATTACGTCAATCATCTGGAAGAGATTATTCTATATGAAGGACCCGAGTCGATTGCGGGTATTTTGATAGAGTCGGTAACCGGCACCAACGGGATCATCATCCCACCGCTAGGATATATGCAGGGCATGCGTGCCTTATGTGATAAATACGGCATCTTAATGATCACGGATGAAGTGATGAGCGGCTTTGGGCGCACGGGAAAATGGTTTGCGGTTGAACATTGGGATGTTGTCCCGGATATGATCACCATGGCGAAAGGACTGACCTCCGCCTATGCCCCTTTGGGCGCGGTCGCGATGAAGCCAAAAATTGCAGCGGCCTTCGATGAGCATGCCTTTGAAAGTGGCCTAACTTATACCTCGCATCCCATTTCGCTGGCCGCCGCATTTGCGAATATCAATGTGATGAGGGAGGACAGGCTCATCGAGCACGCGGCAGGCATGGGGTCCGTTTTGAGGCGGATGCTGACTGACCTAGGCGAGTCTCATCCATCGATTGGCGAAGTCCGCAGTATCGGGCTATTCGGTATTATTGAGTTGGTGAAGGATCGCAAGACGAAAGAACCAATGGCTCCGTGGAATGAATCATCGCCAGAAATGACTGCCTTGAAAAAATATTGCATGGATCATGGCCTCTTCCTGTACACACATTGGCATACTGTGTTGATCATCCCGCCTTTGATCATCACTGAGGAACAATTGAAAGAGGGGATGGATGTTTTAGATAAAGCATTGGAAATTACGGATCAGGCTGTTAAATAAAACTGCCATCAAACTTGGTGGCAGTTTTATTCTGAAACAAATTATGTATACAAGTCTTTCAATTGTTGCCGTTCATAAACGATTGCGAGAATAACGCTTGGGATGAGCAATTTTTCATCTGCATCGGTGAATTTGTCATTCGCTGCCAGTGTATACGTATCGATGAGAAAAGTGCGCTGTTTTTGCAGGGTCATCACAGTTTTATCGCCTAGTTGAATGTAATATTTCGGTGTGATCAGGCGATAGGCAAAGGGGAGTTGCTTGATGATCGGGTAAAGCGGGATCTGTTCGATCAGGAGGGAATTTGAATCCGGGGTAATGAAACCGAGTTGTTTGCCGGATGTGTCTTTCAGCCAGTACATTTTGGCGCTTCGCAAATGCATGGAGCGCTGCGCACGCATTTGAAGCATGCCATCCAGTACACTGTTGCCTGCGAATTTCATTTTATCCAGCGCGCTGATGAAATCATCATCTACAACCCCGAGAATTTGACCGTCGCTGGTCTTCACATCCCAATTGCTGGGGATCTCGGTAATGCGGCTTTCCTGCGAGATGACCTTATACAGCATCTGCGCGCCCGACGTGATTTCGATCTCCTCCTTGGATGAGATGAGCTTTTTTATTGCCTTGAATAACCCCTTGCCGTTGGCATCTTTCACCTCGATGCTTGGTGTGATGGCCAGTGCCGAAAAACTGAATGTAAGCGGATACTGAAACATGAAAACATCTCCTCAATGATTTGAATGGGAAGATTATATGGATTTGCGAAGAATATTCAATTGTACTTAGGTAAGGGGATAAATCTATTCAGGCAGCTCAATTATGAATGTAGTCCCTTGGCCGGTTTTGCTTTGCGCTTCAATTGTCCCGCCATGCGCGTGGATAAGCTGCTTTGCAATCGCCAGACCGAGCCCGCTATGAGAATTTGTTTCGCGTGTGCGCGAACGATCCCCGCGCCAGAATCTGTCGAAGATAAAGGGCAAATCTTGTTCGGGAATCCCAGAACCGCTATCCTTTATTGTCACGCGTGTTTGATTTATAGTTGTTTCTGTCGTGAGGGAAATTGTCCCGCCTTTGGGCGTGTGATGAAGTGCGTTCGAGACCAGGTTTGATAAGACTTGATTAAGCCGGTCGTAGTCTGCGCTGATCTCTTTGGTTGGATCAGAAATATTCGTTGTCAGCGTAATACCAAGGGATGAGGCTTGGGAGGAAAAACTTGAAGTGATGTCCTGAATCAGATCAGCTAGCGGGAAGCGGGTGGGGTGAAAGGGAAGTTGGCCGGCTTCAACAAGAGAAAGCGTTTGCAAGTCATTTACCAGGCGGGCCAATAGTTTTGTCTCATCCAATGTATTGTTGATATTCTCCGGGGTCGATTCGTAAACCCCATCGATCATGCCCTCGAGATTTCCCTGAATGATATGAAGCGGCGTGCGAAGTTCATGGGCAATGTCTGCAGTGAGATTGCGGCGCTGCGTTTCAGCGCGTTCAAGTTCGGCGATCATATGGTTAAAGCGAAATGCGAGAATACCAAACTGGCGCGGATAATTTTCGGACACACGCACACTGAGGTCGCCTTCGGCTACAGAATCGATCGCAGAGAAAATATCTGACATGGGCCGGCCAAAGCGGCGAAATGTGAAATTGCCGATCATAGTGGCAATAAAGATAAAGACAAATGGTATGCCGCATAAAAGAAGCCACCAACTTCCGCGAATCTGCTCGGTCTGTTGCGTAAGGACCAGATAAATGATCAGACCGATCCCGACCATGAATAGGAGCGTGATACCGCCAAAAACGATCGCAAAGGGCCAGAAGACGAATCGGCGATTGCGCCGCCAGTGTAAGGGCGGAAAATCGGGGGAGGGGCGGAAGTGGGGATGACGATTACGAGAGCGCATGATTATGGCTGTTCGATGAAACGATACCCAATTCCATATACCGTTTCAATCACCTGGCTTTGAGATTTAGCTTCGAGTTTGCGGCGCAAATTTTTGATGTGCGAATCCACGCTGCGGTCTATGCTGGAGGCTGCACCGTGCAGATCATCCAGTAGTTGTTCGCGCGTGAGGGTTTGCCCCGCATGACGGGCGAGCAAATGAAGCAACTTGAACTCGTTGGGTGTGAGATGAACCGGATGGTTGTTGAATGTGACCGTATATCGTTCAGGGTCGATTTCCAGTGCCCCTACACGGATAACCACGGGGGCCACTACTTCACCGCGTGACCTCCGTAGCATGGCACGCACGCGTGCTACAAGCGCACGCGGCGAAAATGGCTTGGTGATGTAATCATCCGCACCAATCTCTAGCCCGGTGACCTGATCAACTTCTTCAGCGAGGGCAGTGAGCATGATGATAGGAACATCACTTTCGCGGCGCAGGATCTTACAGACTTCTCGTCCATCCATGCCGGGCAGCATCAGGTCCAGCACGATCAGGTCCGGTTTTTCACGTCGGGCAGTGGTGAGTGCGGATTGTCCGTCACCTGCCGTGACGACGCGATAGCCGTTCTTTTCCAAATAATCCCGCGCCAAGCGCACAATCTTCGGTTCGTCGTCCACGATAAGGATGGTATTCATATTAATTCCAAGTTTAACCTTAAATCATGAATACCGCTTGTTTAGCGGCATTCATGATTTTGCTAACGGCTACGATTCCGCTGTGTTTGATGTTTCTTTATCTGATGGCGCAGCTTCACCATGTGCACGCTTGTGCCACTCTTCAAACATCGGCGGGACACCGCCTTCCCAGCGTTTGCCCCAGTGTCCACCATGCATGTGATGTCCCCAACCTCCACGCCATGGGCGGAAGAAGAGCATTCGAAGCAGGCCAAAGAAGAAGAAAACAAATAGGATGGAACCGCAAATGCCAAATGGGAAGAAGCCAAAGCCGTGATATGGATAGAGGTCGGGGCCATAGCCATAACCATATCCGTGCATGGGCATCACAGGAATTCCCTGTCCATTCTCTGCGGCTTTTGAGATGGCGGTCGCAACTGCTGGAGCTTGCGTGATACCTTGCGCCACGCCGGCTTTATAAGCCATGTATCCGCCACCGACAAGCAGGCCAAGCAAAAGCAGAACACCGATCACTCTCAATACGATAAAAGGACCTTTTTGAAACATAGTTACCTCCGTTGGTTTATTTTTTCACTGGTTCTTTCGCCCCTAATTTATCAATCAATTGTGTAGGGATTATGGATGGGTCTCGGAGGGTTTGTGGAGGCTATGTAAGAGAAATGTCAGCAGTTTCATACAATTTTGTAACTTCTCATCTGTTAATCCTGATGATAAAATGTTGTTCAGTAATAATAAGGCCTAAAAAGGCGTCCTGATTACGGTTGAAATCCAATTTGAAGAGCATGGGAAAATATGTCCGCGAATGACAATGAAAAGCATGTAAAAGTTTTGATACTCGGCTCTGGCCCTGCTGGGTTGTCTGCCGCGCTATACGCGGCACGGGCTGAGTTGGAACCTGTTGTGTTAACTGGAATGCAACTCGGCGGTCAGGCCGCATTGACCTTTACGATCGAGAACTATCCCGGCTTTCCTGAAGGTTTGGGTGGGTCGCAGCTGGGCGAATTATTCCAAAAGCAGGCGGAGCACTTTGGTGCGAAAGTTGAATTTGATATGGCGCATGAAGTGGATTTCTCACAGCGTCCTTTCAAGGTAATGGCAGATAGCGGAGAATACACAGCCGACTCGATCATCATCTCAACGGGCGCAAACCCGAACCAATTAAATATCCCGGGCGAGAATGAATTAACAGGACGCGGAGTTTCTTATTGCGCCACCTGCGATGGCTGGTTCTTCAAAGACAAGAAAGTCGTAATCGTTGGCGGTGGGGATAGCGCGCTGGAGGAAGGTCTGTTCATTACGCGCTACGCTTCATCCGTGACCATTATCCATCGCCGCGAAGAATTGCGCGCCAGCCCTCTATTACAGAAACGCGCCAAAGAACATCCAAAGGTGGATTTTATTTGGGATACTGTAGTTACAGAAGCAATAGGTACAGAGAAGCTCGAAGCGTTAAAGTTAAAGAATATAAAGACCGGTGAAGAAACAGTTTATGAAGCAGACGGGTTGTTCATCTTTATTGGCCATACACCCAATACACAAATGTTCAAAGGTAAGTTGGATATGAGCGATCTGGGTTATGTCACTGTGAACGACAAGATGGAAACAAGTGTGCAGGGAGTGTTCGCAGCGGGAGAAGCGGCTGATCCGCACTTTCGTCAGGTGGTCACTTCAGCAGGGATGGGCGCCGCGGCGGCCATCCAGGCGACTCGTTTCCTCGAAGCCAGCACAACTCCCATAAGGGAATCAGATTGAAGTTAAGAAAGACACGAGAGCAGGACCTCTTTTACTAATTAGTAAAAGAGGTCCTGCTCTTTGCATGTCTGTAAATATACGTTTTCGAAAATTGGTATTTTCCTTTTTATTTGGCACACTTTCGGATAGAATTATTAAAAAATAGCGGCGTTACTCACGCCGATCAAATTTTGGAGGCAGAATGAAGAAAATTTCCATCATCGGCGCGGGCAATACTGGCGCGACCGCTGCGCATTGGCTGGCCGAACGCGAACTTGCCGACATCGTTTTATTGGATGTCGTGGAAGGCATGCCGCAAGGAAAGAGCCTTGACCTGTTGGAGGCGATGCCGATCATAGGCAAGGATGCAGAAGTGATTGGTACGAACGATTATGCTGCGACGAAGGGTTCGGATATCATTATTATCACAGCGGGGATTGCGCGCAAACCCGGCATGAGCCGTGATGACTTGTTGAAGACCAATGCTGATATTGTCGGAAAAGCTGCAACTGAGACATTGAAATACTCGCCGAATGCGATCTTCATCGTGTTAACCAATCCGCTCGATACGATGGCTTATCTTACGATGAAAATGACGAACTTACCGCGTGAACGCGTCATAGGTCAGGCCGGTATTTTGGACTCGGCGCGCATGCGCGCCTTTGTGGCCATGGAAACCGGCGTGAGCGTGGAAAATATCGATTGTTATGTTTTAGGCGGCCATGGTGATGAAATGGTCCCGTTGACGCGCCATTCGAACGTCGCCGGAATTCCTTTGCGTGATTATTTATCCGCTGATAAGTTGAACGCGATTGTCGAACGAACCCGCAAAGGCGGCGGCGAGATCGTGAATCTGCTTAAAACGGGTTCTGCCTATTATGCCCCTTCGATGGCGTGCACTCAAATGGCCGAAGCGATCCTCAAAGATAAAAAGCTGATTGTCCCCTGTGCGGCTTTCATGCAGGGTGAGTATGGTTTGAACGATATGTATTTCGGCGTGCCTGTGATGCTGGGCGCTGGCGGCATGGAGAAGATCATTGAGTATAAATTCGATGCAGAAGAGAAAGCCATGTTTGAAAAGTCTGCTGCGTCTGTAAAAGAGACTCATCAGGCATTAAAGAGTTTGGTAAAGATCTAAAAATTTGTACGATAAGACTTTGGAGAGAACATGATCTTGCATGAAAAAATTTCTGCTCAGTTGCCCGCGTGGCGCGAGCGTATTAAATCCCTGGCTAAAGAGCACGCCGATGTGGTTGTAGATACGGTCACGATTGGAGAAGTCGTGGGTGGGATGCGTGATATCAAGGGCCTGTTGACGGACATTTCCTCGGTTGATCCCGGTGAAGGCATCCGTTTTCGCGGCTTGTCGATCCCGGAAGTATTGAAGCAACTCCCAAAAGGGCGCGGCGCGAAGCTGCCGTTGGTCGGTGGGTTGTATTATCTGCTGATGGTGGGAGAAGTGCCGACACAGGTACAAGCATTGGAAGTGGAAGCTGATTGGGCAAAACGCGCCGATGTCCCGGATTATATTTATAAGATGCTCAAGGCCATGCCGAGAGAGACACACCCGATGATCCTGTTTTCACAGGCAGCTCTGGCACTGGGAAAAGATTCAGTCTTCACCAGGAAATATCATGAAGGCATGAAGAGAGATGCTTATTGGGAAGCCGCTCTGGAAGACAGCCTCGATCTGACGGCGAAACTGCCGGTGGTTGCCGCATATATTTACCGTATGAAATATTTTGGGGAGAGCAAAAAACCGAAATATAATTCCAAACTGGATTACGGAGCGAACTTCGCCAGAATGATGGGCGTTACTGACAAGAAGGGCTATGCGGAATTAATCCGGCTGTATTTCATCATTCATTCTGATCATGAATCTGGCAATGCTTCGGCTCACGCGATGCATTTGGTTGGATCTACGCTGGCGAACGCGTATTTCTCCTTCTCCGCCTCTTTGGATGCGCTTGCAGGGCCGTTGCATGGACTCGCCAATCAGGAGAGTCTGTCGTGGTTGTTGGAAGTGCAGAAAAAATTCAATGGTCTTCCAACTCGAGACCAGCTTTATAAGTTCGCATGGGACACTCTAGATGGCGGTCAGGTGATCCCGGGTTACGGACATGGTGTTTTGCGCGTGATCGACCCGCGTTTCATCACTCAATTGGAATTTGCGAAGAAGCGCTTCCCAGACGACGAGTTGCTGCGTCTTGCGGAAATGGTCCTGGATGTGGTGCCATCTGTTTTGAAGGAACAGGGCAAGGCAAAAAACCCTGCGCCAAACGTGGACGCGATCTCCGGTACTCTGCAGTATTACTACGGTGTTCGTGAATTTGATTTTTATACCGTATTATTTGGTGTTGGCCGTGCGCTTGGTGTAACAGCCAACTATGTGTGGGCGCGCGCGCTGGCCTTACCGATCGAACGTCCAAAATCCCTTACAACGAAAATGCTCGAAGATGAAGTTGCCCGGACGGCAAAGACTGTATAAACAATCTTTTGGAATAAAAAAACCTGAAGTTTCAAACTTCAGGTTTTTTTATTTACTATGTACCTTGTTTATTATGTACGTCATTTATCATCTCGAACTTAACCAATTTCACAATTCTGGCCTGATCTCGTAAATACCACGGGACCATTTGTTTGGCATGTTCAAGGCTTTCGGCTTCGACGATGGCCCAACCCGTATGGTCGTTATCCTTGCAGCCCCAGTCGAATTGATGCAGGTATCCTGAAGCGTGTAAGTCCTGAATGACCTGATCGCATTTTTCCACTGGATGTGGGGATTCGATTATGTAACGTTGCATAGTTTCTCCTTTTGCCGGTAAGAGGATTATAGGACTTTTGAAGCGATTTTTCAATCTCCAGTTTATTTTCAGCGGGATTGCTCTTTGAGTCTACCTATATTCTTTGGCCAGCTCATCAATATTGATACGCGGGCTATCAATGCGTATATAAATGTCATTTCCGAGTTTTTCATATAGTTGATTCCCGCGCATGAATTCGGCTAGGGGAGCGAAATTATCGGCAATCAAGTCGGGTTGAAGCTGCCCAATACTATATTCATAATTCCATTTGTTATGACCCGGGTAGAAAGCGCCGTTACCTGGCCCTTTTGCGACAATCGGATCGTTCAATCCCAACAAATCGATTGTCCTTCGTTCCGAATAATAGGGGATTTGTCCCGCGGCGTGGACCGCGATCACTACCTCGGGGGAAGTGGTTTCGGCAATGTGTACGCCGAGTTTGACACGGCGAATGTCTGCTTTGAGCAGGGGGGCGTTATCAATTGCATAACTTATCCATGGTTCTCCACTAATGATGAGTAGAACGACCAATGAGAGGACGATGGCAGGATTCACTCTCGAGTTGGATAAAACAGTTTCGTGGGCATCAGTCAGGTCCATGAGGACTCGGCTTGTCATCACACTAAAGAGGATGATCAAGACCGGCATACCCTGAGTAATGAATCGATTTGCGGCGTTCGTTTCCGGTTCTGCGTAGTCGCCTCCCACATAAATGGAATAGACGCATTGCGCAAGAAAAATTCCCAATAGCAAGAGCAGCTCTTGATCGCCATGCTGCTTATAAAAGAACAGGGCTGCAAGCGAGAAGAGAAAAAGCATGAGCGTATCCCGCGTGGCATATTGATTGAAAACCAGAATGCCATGTTGAACGCGTTCCCAGATCGTGTAGCCAGTAAGTTTTTGATAATAAGTGGTGGGGAGGAAGTCGCCGAAGTATATTTTTTGAAACCAGAAGATCGTCAGTGTCGTAATGATCATTAAAATTGCGGGCATGACTGCGGTGCGTTTATCTTTTATGAAAAGATAAAGAACGATCAACGTTGCAGAGATGAGCGCATCCACACGGACGAGGAGGGCAATTGCGAGAACCATGCCTGTAAAAACAGAGTTGCTTTTTCTAAACGAGAGCAATAAAGCATAATTGACGAGCAAGGTGAGTAAGCCAACTTCCATTCCACGTAATGACCAGAAAACCAGCGGAAAATAAAATGCCGTGATCGACGCGGCGAGGATTGGTGTATATTCCGAATTGGGGAGAAGTGTCCCGGCGATTTTGTAAACTACAATAATATTTGCGAGCAGGATCATCAGGGAAGTGAACATGACGGCGAGCGATATTTTTGACGCAGCGAATGGGAAGAGATGAAAAAGGCTCATTAACAGAGTCCAGCCGAGATTAGTGAATCCCTCCACCGGTTTTTCGCCGATGTTCCACACCAACCCGTGACCCTGCGCGAGATGTTTTGCATAACGCATCGAGATCATGGCATCATCCACAAGCGTAAAATAACGTTCGCCTTTGACCATAAAGGATGTGCCCAGAATAAAGGCCAGATAAAAAGTGCCGGCTGCAATCAGTATAATGATTAAAGTTTTGCGTGGGGATTGCATATGCATGAGTATAACATGCTGATTTTTGACGTAATTTGTATCTAACTTAATTAATATTAAGAAGATACTTTTCTTGAAGGCTGGCCATGTGATGTTCAACGTGGCCGACAAGCATGTAGATCAACGCACGCGCGCTGATCGTCGTGCCACTGGCTGTGCCGCGGCGCAAAACGGATTCATCTGTCATGTTTCTGATGGAGAGGGTGTTGGCGCGGCGCAAATATTCGAACTCTTGAATTAACTCGTTGAGATCACATTCATCGAATTTGGATTCGCGCACGTAATCATCCTGCTGAAAGCCCGGTAAAGCTGTGACGTCGTTGCGGGAAACGCGTAAGAGGCGGTAGGAGAAAACGCGCTCCACATCGTTGAGGTGCCCCACCACTTCCTTAATGGACCATTCTGCAGGCGCGGGTCTGAAGCGCGCTTGTTGATCTGAAAGCTTCCCAAGCGTGGACCTAAGATCGTCAATTTGTCCCGGCAATGCCTTGAGGACATCATCTTTTTCGCCGGCGCGTTGGATATAGTCTGCGTAAAACGGAGCATATTCTTCAGGGGTGGGAGGGGTTAAACCTTTGGTCATTATTGATTCCTCTTCTTTACGAGATCAAAGTACTTTGTTCGATATTTTCCATGCGGCCGTACAGAATCTCTTCATTGATCTCGAGGTTGTTGATCAGGCTGAGTGCAACGACGACGCCGTCCCCGATCTTTTCGCCCTCGATCTCGCCATATTCGATCTCGAGCACGACATTATCTGCCTGCATATCATTGGCGGCACCTTTCGGATCCTGCCAGGTTCCCAACGCGCTGAGTTCGGTGGTGGCTTTCATGAAATCAAGCGAGTCCGATTTCATGCGCGGCACTGTCAGGGTAAGCAACTCTCTTTGTGTACGATGAAAGTGAGTGTTTGTATGTTCATCTCCGAAAAGCAGTCCGAAAAGCACATCCTTGGCGAGTGCGAGCAGGTCATTGCCTTTTGCGAAGCGATGCTTTTCCATGATCAAGCCCATTCCTTTTGGCGACGCATCCATCTTCAGGAATTTTCCCTCGATCAGGCGTTCGCGGTTCAGGTCTTTATTCTTCTCGAGAAATTCCTTGAGTTTTTCCTCATCAAGCTCCAATGCATGGACACGTTTTGCGCGCTCCCTGCGCCTTTGGTTTTCCTGTTCCTTGAAATGTTTGCGATCCATTTCTTCAAGACTGTGTGCATCAAGTGTCAGGCGCACGATCTGTTCGATCAGCCAGTCTTTATCCTGATCTACAAGATACAAGCGCAATTTTTCCTCGAAGTGCGGAACGAATTCCCGGTTGATCTGTCGCACAATAGATTCGATGGTCTGCATAGATCGCCTCCTGCGGGCAATAATAAAGTGCGATTATACGCTGTATAATAGGTACACACTAGGAGTTTTCCATGGCCATTACAATGGATACCAAACACATGACCTCACACAGCGAACGAGTTCCGATTCTTCCTCTGGATCTTTCGCCTGTGGAGGATGTAAAGGTGAATCGTTCTGCCGTGGAGCGACGTGCCGCTACTATTCCTACGCGGCGGACGGTCAAGCGCGAATTGCAGGCCGCGTGGCTGCTGCAGGCCGTCCGCACAATTGACCTGACGACTCTCTCCGGTGATGATACTCCCGGGACAGTGAAACGTCTGTGTGCAAAGGCACGTCGGCCGATCCGATCCGAATTACTTGAAAAACTGGGCGTGGACAGGCCCATCACCACCGGTGCAATTTGTGTTTATCATGGCATGGTTTCGACTGCAGTTGAGGCGCTTGCCGGCTCTGGGATTCCTGTCGCAGCAGTCTCCACTGGATTTCCCGCTGGGTTAAATCCTTTTCACGTGAAGATCGCCGAGATCGAGGCCTCGGTCAAAGCTGGCGCCTCTGAAATTGACATTGTCATCTCGCGACAGCATGTGTTAACTCAAAACTGGCAGGCTTTGTACGATGAAGTGAAAGCCTTCCGCGAGGCCTGTGGATCTGCACATATGAAATCCATTCTGGCTACGGGGGAGCTGGGTACTTTGAAGAATGTAATGCGCGCAAGTTTTGTGTGTATGCAGGCCGGCTCCGACTTTATTAAAACATCCACAGGTAAGGAACCTGTCAATGCGACGTTGCCGGTTAGCTTGGTGATGGTACGCGCCATCCGCGCATATTACGAAGCGACCGGCTACAAGGTTGGATTCAAACCTGCAGGTGGAGTCCGTACTGCCAAACAGTCGCTCGATTGGCTCATTCTAATGAAAGAAGAACTTGGCGAGGAATGGATGCAACCACATTTATTTCGCATCGGTGCCTCTGCATTGTTGAACGATATCGAACGCCAGCTTGAGCATTATGCCTATGGACGATACGCGTCCATGCAATATCAATCATTGGGATAAAGGACCTTGCTGTGAAGGAATTTAGAAACCCAAAAGATGTACATGAACCAGTGGGTGGTTATATACACCAGGCTGAGCTATCTGGCGACGAACGGATGTTGATCATTTCGGGCCAGGTGGGCATGAAGAAGGATGGCACCGTACCCGAAGACCCGATTGAGCAGTTAGACATGGTTTTCGAGAATATCCGACACAACCTTCGAGTGGCAGGCATGGATATGAAAGACGTGGTGAAGTTGAGCTATTACCTCGTGGGAGAATGGGATACCGCAAAACGACGGGCAGTGATCGCATCGAAATTGAACGGCCATAAACCATGTTCGACATTGGTTTATGTGGCTGCATTGGCCGGCCCGGAATACAAAGTGGAAATAGAGGCTTGGGCCAGCCGCGCTGTGTAGTCGTTTAATTGGTTCGTACTAGGGGTGGGCGGTTTTTCAGCTGTTCAAGGTAATTGAAAAAACGATACAGGGCATTTTTAAATGGGGGAGAGACCTTTTTTTCGAAGATGTTAACCATATATGCCATGCAAACCATTAAAATGATAACGCTCCAGAAAAGGACATGGGAGTTGATGGCAGGATATGCGACATTGAATATCATGTACCCAATATTTTGATGGAGTAGATAGATCGGATAGGTAAGTGCGCCGATCGCAGACCAATGGACGCGCCCGACGGCCCCTGTTTTTTTGATCGAGATCAGAAACATGATCACGAAGAACAGGGTGATGATCGCAACGATAATGTATTCATTCATTGGGGTTTTGAAGCGCTTTTCCGCAAGGGTTGTATCCGAAATGGCCTGCATGACTGCCAGGCCCCATGCTATTACAATAACAATCATCCTCGTAAGGGAAGGGCCTTTTGTGCTGATCAGGAAGCACATCGCCCCTGCAATAAAATAAGTGGCATACTGCGCATTCAACCAATAATACAAATATCCATTCTGATATACAAATTCCAGGCAGATCGAAACAGACAGCCAGGCGATGAGAATATTCTGGGCCCAGTCAATTTTACCAATCAGTAGGATAATAGCGATCAGCAGATAAAATTTTATTTCCACGAACAAAGACCAGTAGGCCCAGTCTACGGGTTGTACGTTGAAGAACTCACTCAGCATGGTGAGGTTCACCAGGTATTGGCTCGCGGTCGTAAAATACTTTTCCCCACCAATCGCGATTGCCACCAGGAAGGTGGCTGTGCAGCATATCCAAAATGCGGGGTACAGCCGTATCATCCTTGAAACAACGAATTTTTTCAGGCTTCCTTCAGCAGCGGTCATCAGAATGACATACCCGCTGATCATGAAAAAAAGGCTGACCCCCACATTCCCGTATTTTGCAAATCGCGTCAGCAGAGGATATGGCATGATGGTTAAGTGGTCCGCTGCATACCCTCTGAATGCATAATGATAAAAAACAACACTCAATGCCGCACAAAATCGCAGCAGGTCAAGTTCATTAACTCTGTCTTTCATCATATGATTACGAGCCTGGAATGGATGTGAATTGCTGCGGGCGTTTCTGACGGTTCCTTGCAATGAAGCATTATTGTACCGCATGTCGTTCATTGAAACTTGGTTATAATCCTGGCAGGAAACTTTGATAAGTGACAATGCCAGAGAATCGTCGACCTGTGTGAAGCAAATGAAGAAATCAGTCGAACTGCCTGTGCTGTCATTTGCAGGCCCTAAAGCCTGGGCTGAGTGGCTTGCAAAGCAGCATGATAAATCCGCTGGCTTGTGGTTGAAGATTGCCAAGAAAGGGAGCGGGATTTCCTCGGTCACTTACGATCAAGCTCTTGAGATCGCGCTGTGTTATGGTTGGATAGACGGTCAGAAGGGCAGCTTTGACGAAAAATATTTCCTGCAAAAGTTTACACCGCGCAGGCCGAAGAGCATCTGGTCAAAGATCAATGTTGAAAAAGCAGAGAGATTGATCAAGAGCAAACAGATGAAGCCCGCAGGACTCAAAGCGGCCGAAACCGCGAAGAAAGATGGCCGCTGGGAAAAAGCCTATGATTCACAGAAGACCGCGATCGTTCCAAATGATTTTCAGGCAGCATTGGATAAAAATAAAAAAGCGAGGGCTTTCTTCACCACACTTAACAGTGTGAACCGATATGCCATCCTGTTCCGAATTCATAATGCCAAAAAGGCAGAGACTCGTGTAAAACGCATCAAACAGTTCATCGAAATGCTCGAGAAGAATGAGAAGATATATTAGGTATTTGTGTCGTTGCGAGAAGCCGATGGTCGAGTAGCTCATAGAGCGTACTGAGACGAGGTGACGAAGCAACCTTAAGTTGGAAGTTATGACTGAAAATACTACTAAAGCATACCTCGCCAAACTTCCCCTCGACCTGTGGAGGATTATGGCAGAACTTTGTATTGTTGCGCGGAAGAATATGCCCGGTGCTGATGAGATAATCTATCACGACGCGCTTGGATATTCAACCACTGGATCACCCTTCGACCGTATTTGCTATATCGCCCCGCAGAAGGGATATGTCAACTTTGGATTCTTCTTCGGTGTGGGCCTGCCTGACCCCAAAAAATTACTGGAGGGTACAGGCGCACGGATGCGGCATGTAAAAGTGAGAAGCGTGGATGAAGCGAGGAACCCCGCGCTCGCGGAGCTGGTCGCTGCGACATGGAAGGAAGCGCCTCAATCGATTGCGAAGATTCATAAGAAATTAAAGAAGAGCAAGGCCTGATGTCGTTCGTCAAGCTTTACACGGATGTACGCAAGGCGGTCCAGGTCCATGCTGCGCCGGCCAGATCGATCAAGCCAAATAGAATTAGTAGCGGACTGCCCTGCTTGAAAATGACGAATAAAGTTACGCCGGCGAAAAATATCAATCGCGCATACAAGGTTGCGCGGTAGAAGTGACGATCATCGTGGCGCACACTGTAGAGGAAGTACATTCCAACATTTGTGGTTAACAATCCGGTGACGCGGATCCACACTTCTGTTGTAGTGGGGAATCCGAGCCATGGAAGAACGATATTGGGGATGAAGATCAATGATAAGCCCGCAAGCAAAAGATAAATACCAAAGACCATGATCGAACGCGCAAGATTGGACATGTTCTTCTCCTTTTAATAAATGGGTAGTTATAACGCCTGAGCCAGATTTGCCAATTCCAAGGATCTTTTTTGTAACGCAGTTCTCAATTCTTCAGGTTTACGCACTACGAAATCAAAGGAGAATCGCGAGAGCTGCCGCGCCAGCCAATCGAGCTCCTCAACGCTGCCGCGCATCACTACACCGTCTTTATCGGCTTCCAGAACTCCAAGCACATCGAAGACTTCCAGCTGCGCTGTCTGAATATCCGTTTTGAGCAGCACCTCGAAGGAAAATTTTCGCGGCAAGGTGGCGATCGCCTGGATGATATGTGCGAGGGGATCGAAGTGTTCGGGCCGCTCGAAATTCGCTGATGTGAGGTCCGCCTCAGTGATTCGGTCCAGGCGGAACGAGCGCAGGTCATTGCGCAGATGGCAATACCCAACCACATACCATTTATGTTCGTAATAAGTTAAGCCATATGGGTCAAAGTCACGTTCGGTGTCCTCGCCTTTAGGTGGATGATATTTGACATGTACGCGCCGTTTCAACTGTGCGGCGCTGCTGACTGTGGTGAGGATGAGTTCACTAGGAGCTGTGGATGAAACAGAATCCGGGCCAAGCTGGATCGTTTCGGTAAGTGCCCGCACGCGGCTTTTTAAGTCGACGGGCATGACGCGTTCCACCTTGGCTAGCGCGCTTTCCACGGCGCGGTCGGTATCGGCGAGACTCAGACGCCGCGCTGAAATCAGTCCAATCGTCAGCGCCAGAGCCTCCTCGTTGGTGAACATCATCGGCGGGAGTTTGAAGCCGGTTCCCAGCACGTAGGCACCGTTGCGCCCGCGCTCCGTATCGATGGGGATGCCCAGGTCTTGCAGCATGACGATATAACGGCGCAGGGTGCGGATGTTCACTTCCAGCCGCTGGGCCAGGTCGGCACCGGTCATGCGTCCGTGAGTTTGTAAGAACGCCAATACAGCCAGTACGCGTGTGGTGGGGTGATACATAATTGGCGAGTATACACCAGGGCTTTCGTAACTTTATCTGAGTCGCGAGCGCGAAGTTGGCGATAATCTCAATCGTTCAGGTTCTCTGATGAGACGACGCCTCAATTCCTTTGAAAATTCTTTTGATTTGGCAAGAGCGGCAATGTGACTTTCGTACACAGCCTGATCTTGAAAACTAGCGAACCAGACGAAGACATGCTCGTCTTCGCGTATTGGAAGAGCGGGGAAAGTATTTGCGCTGCCATGAGTCACGAAGTAAGCCAGGATCGAAGCGTCCCTCTTTGACAATATAGGTTCAAGGACCGTCTCAAAGTAACTGATAAAGTCCGGGGTTACCGGTGCGTCGAAATAACAGATCGTGGCAGACACAATTTCGGCTGAGAATGAGTCGCTGCCTGGGGGGAGGCCATTTCCATTAAGCGAGAATCCAGAGTTGAGACGCGCAGGACGCAGCAGCAGGACATTATCCGAATCGATCATCGTCGCGTTGGCGGTGTTTCTATGTTCCTTCCAGACCGGTCCGCCGTAAAACGCACTCAGGGACTGTGCCCGCCCGGGCATATCGTTGAAACCGCGCAGCCAAACGAACCGATCCGGGTCGTCGAGATCGCGAAACTGCCCAATGACCTGAATACCGATTGCCTCCTGTGTTTCGATGAATTCACGGTCGAACAGTTCGATCAAAACATCGCGCTGCCCAGGATGGAGCGTGTACTGCCGGAGCTCGACGATAGGGGAATAGGTTTGCGTGTTCATGTGCGCTCGAACTCCATTACCCAATTCGTTTCCCATGTCTTGCAGCCATCTTCTGAAAATGCCTGCTCCCATTGACACGAGTACGCGGTGATCTTTGACCAAATGAATCGGTTGTAAATATGCCGGCCCTCAAAGACCTCCTGCGAATAAAACTCGCCGACACCGTTCTTGAACCTGCCGATCATGGGGACATCTAGGATTCCTGTTTTATCTGTTGACCAATAGATGCTCCACTCCTTTGACTGCGGATTGAACAGGCGCAAACTAATCGCGTGGACTGGACCCTTTTCCATGTGAATAATATTGTCGTCCATATTCCCGATGCCGTTCAGGATCTTTCGGTCCACGGTGTCGCCCTCAAATTCCAGCCACTCTGTTGACCTTTTCAGCTGCTGCGCTAACATGCGGTGATGAACCTTCCATGTGCCGAACAGGAAATCAAAATCATTGCGTCCATCTTTTTCTGTACCCATGTCTTATTCCTTTACTCTTTCGAAGGTATTCATCCAGTTGGTTTCCCAAGTCTTTCCGCCATCGATGGAAAACGCCTGTTCCCATTGTGCGGAATTGGGTGTGATCTTCGACCATGTGAAGCGACAGAAGATGTGTTGACCCTCGAAGACTTCCTGCGAATAAAACTCGCCGACATCGTTCTTGAAGACGCCGATCATCGGGGTATCGAGTACGTTATTCGTGCCTGCCGACCAATAGATGCTCCACTCCTTCGAGTCGACATCGAAGAGGCGCACCGTGTACCCATAGTTGTATCCCGTTGAGCGGTTGATGATCACTTCGTCCATATGCCCCAGCCCATTAAGGATCTTCTTGCCGATGGCCGTGCCATCAAACTCCTCCCACTCCGTGCAGCCTTTCAGGCGCTCCTTGAGGCGTTTGTGGCGCATGATGAAGTTGCCGACCAAAAAGTCAAAATCGTTCCGCCCGTCGTTTTCTGTGTTCATAAAAAGCTCCTATAATATGAGATATGACTTACTATCGCTAGTATAGGAGCCAATTAGGACGAGATCGTTCCTAATTTAGGAGCAATTTGGCTTTTCCCGAGTTGAGTCAATTGTTGTACAATTCTATGAGGCTATAAGCTCGAAGCGAATTCATCTGATAATTCTTGAAATGCAGAATAAGAATGAAGAGTATCATTTCCAATATTTTTAGAGAGTTTTCAAATTATTGGATTTTCTTGTTATTTGGTAGATAAAACATGACTCAAGTAAAAAGTGAATATGAACAGTGAAGTATGAATTTTGGAATTAATTGGGTGTTTGCTACTGGCGTGGGATGGATTGTTGGATGGGGCTTAGTCCATTCCGATTTTGCTGGTGAATTGTATGTTGCTTTAGAGGGGACAAATGTTACTTTGAGTAGTATGGTTGCTGCTTTAATTGAAGGTGGGATAATTGGGTTTATTGTCGGTTTTTTCAGTGGCTTGCTATAAGAGAAAGACATTATTTTTTAAGTAAATGGTTGCTTATTAATATGATTGGCTGGTCAGTTGTAATGATACTAGGAAGAATAGCGGATTGGAGTACTTATTATGCATGTCTACATTCTCATAGCTCCTGTCTTCAAAATATTGATGCTATTGCATTAATATCATCTTGGTTTGTGATAGGACTACTTGCTGGTCCCGTTATAGGCTATTTCCAGTCTCTCTGCTTAAAAGTTTATGATTTTCGAAAATGGATTTGGAACAACATACTTGGATGGTCTTTGCCTTTTTTGATCATTGCGATACTTACATTATTTGTCGCACTATTAATTACAAAGTCTGATATTAGCACGCTAAATCTTTTTATAGATATTATAAGAAGTGCTGCAGGAATTTTTGCAGGTTGGATAACTGGAAGATTTATTACAAATCAAGATAATCAGAACATGTTTTTAATAGAAGGACTATAAATAATGACAGTTTCCGAAATTCTCGATACCCTTTCTTACAGCCTCGCCAACAGGGCCTCCAAGCCGGCGTGACGATTAGATATATGAAAGCAGCTTTTGCTTTACTTGCAGATCGCGAAACTCACAACCAAGTGCGTAAACTGGCATGGAATATTCATAGAAAATATCATACGGGGATCGACATTTGCCGAATCCCACCCCATGTCTCTCTAAAACAACCTTTCAACATATCCAATCTTCAGTTGCTTGAAGAATACATGCTTGAGTTAACAAGTAGTATTCCTCCATTTGAAATAAATCTGATCGGTCTTGACTTAATCGAGACTGAAATCAATGGATCGAAAACAGGAATCCTGTGGCTGGATGTGCAGGAAAATAAGTTGTTGCGCGGGCTTCACGAGCGCAGCAATCAGGAATTGACCGCACGTTTCGGAGATGTCTCTGCGCCTTTTGACGGTTTGGAGTATCATTTTCATATGACCGCTGCAATAGGCGGCCAGCCGCTCGCAATCTATAAGAAAGCACACTCCGAATTTTCAGACCGTCTCAAAGAAATTCAGTTCAGTGCCTGTGAGCTCGGATTGTTCGTCTACGATGAGCACGATGAAGCGAATGACAATTATATTATTTACCAGATATTGCCTCTAAAGAATTAAAGGAATAACTATGACAGTAGCAGAAGCCCTCGATACTTTAAGTTATGGCCCGGCGCCCGAGATGTCCAAGCCTGCGCAGGAATGGCTGGATGCGCACAAAGGTCGCTTCGGTCTGTTCATCAACAACGAATGGCGCGAACCAGTCACCAAGGAATGGTTTGATTCCATTAATCCCGCCACCGCGCAGAAGATCGCAGACATCGCGCAGGCAGGCGATGAAGATGTGGAAGACGCGGTCAAGGCGGCGAGAAAAGCCTATGGAAAATGGAGTCAGTTATCAGGCCACGCGCGAGCGAGATATTTATATGCCATCGCGCGTCAGATCCAGAAACATTCGCGCCTGTTTGCTGTCCTCGAAACCATGGATAATGGCAAACCCATCCGCGAGACTCGCGATATCGACATCCCGCTCGTCGCCCGTCATTTTTATTATCACGCGGGCTGGGCGCAGATCATGTCCACCGAATTGCGCGGCTACGAACCGCTAGGCGTCGTCGGCCAGATCATCCCTTGGAATTTCCCATTGTTGATGCTCTCGTGGAAGATCGCGCCCGCGCTTGCCATGGGCAACACGGTGGTGTTGAAGCCCGCCGAATTTACGTCACTGACCGCGTTGTTGTTTGCGGAAATTTGTGAAAAGATTTTGCCACCGGGCGTTGTGAATATTATTACCGGGGATGGACGAACAGGCGCGGCGCTGGTCAATGCAGATGTGGACAAGATCGCATTTACCGGCTCGACGGATGTGGGGCGGATCATCCGCAAGGCGACGGCTGGTACGGCGAAAAAGATATCGCTTGAGCTCGGGGGCAAGTCTCCGTTCATTGTCTTCGACGATGCAGACCTGGACTCTGCTGTGGAAGGTGTGGTCGACGCGATCTGGTTCAATCAGGGACAGGTCTGCTGTGCGGGTTCGCGTTTGCTTGTGCAGGAGGGCGTGGCCGAAAAAATGTATGCGAAGCTGAAAGCGCGCATGGAGAAGCTGCGCGTGGGTGACCCGCTCGATAAAGCCGTAGACATCGGCGCAATCGTCGCGCCTGTGCAGTTGCAAAGAATTGAACAGCTTGTACAGCAAGGCAAGGACGAGGGCGCAGACATGTGGCAGCCTTCTTGGTCCTGCCCGACGGAGGGATATTTCTATCCGCCGACGTTATTTACGAACGTAGCGCCAGCTTCTACAATCGCGCAGGTTGAGATTTTTGGTCCCGTGCTCGCCGCAATGACGTTTAGAACTCCAGAAGAAGCAGTCAAGTTAGCGAACAATACGCGCTTTGGCCTCGCCGCTTGTATCTGGAGCGAAGATATTAATTTGGCCTTGGATATCGCGACGCAAGTTAAAGCCGGCACGATATGGATTAACTCAACCAATCTATTTGACGCGGCATCCGGGTTTGGTGGTTATCGTGAATCGGGGTTTGGACGAGAAGGTGGTAAAGAGGGATTGTTTGAATATGTAAAGAAAACCAAAGGGGATGTGGGACCAATCATAAAACAAAAAGTGGGGAAGCAGAAGCTAAAGTTGGAGCTTAAGCAAAACAGTCATAAATCGTCTATCGCCAATGGTCAGCCACTAATCGATCGCACCGCCAAATTATTCATCGGTGGAAAACAAGCCCGCGCCGATAGTGGCTATTCTGTCGAAGTACATGATCCTGAAGGAAATTTGATCGGCGAGGTGGGTGCCGGCAATCGCAAGGATATCCGCAACGCGGTGGAAGCCGCGCGTGGTGTTGCGGACAAATGGGCCAAGACCACGGGTCACAATCGCGCGCAGATTTTGTATTACCTCGGTGAGAACCTCGCCGCACGCGCAGATGAATTCGCAAAACGCATCAGCCAGCAAACCCTCGCAGATGCTGGAACTGCAAAGCAAGAAGTTGAAGCAAGTATCGAAGCATTGTTCACCGCTGCAGCCTGGGCAGATAAATATGATGGCGTCGTGCACAACACGCCGATCCGCAATGTGACATTGGCGCTGCCCGAAGCCATCGGCGTGATGGGCGTGTTATTACCGGATGACAAACCATTGCTGGCTTTATGTCAACTCGCAGCTTCGGCATTCGCGATGGGAAATGTACTGGTCATTGTGCCATCTCCTTTTTCACCGTTGAGTGCTACAGATTTTTATCAGGTACTCGAAACCTCTGACGTCCCCGATAGCACGTTCAACATTGTCACCGGAAATCGAGACGAACTGGCGAAGACTCTCTCTGAACATGATGATGTTGATGTGATCTGGTATGCGGGTCCACAAGATGGTAAAAAGGCCGTGCAAGCTGCCTCCGCTGGAAATATGAAGCAGACCTGGGTGATGTCCGCGAGTGGAGAGCTGCCTGAGATGGATGAGATCTTGAGGCACGCAACACAAATGAAGAATATCTGGGTTCCGTACGGTGGATAGCTCTTTGAACTACGGATTGTATGCGCCGACTCCGCAGATATCATTGCCAAGCTTTTGGAAGAAAAGCGTCTTTGGCTCTGTTTGCCCGGAAACCGGGTTGACCCAGTGGTAATTCACCTCTCCCGTTCCATTCGCTGGAAGAGCATCCACGACTGCCTGACCCAATGGCTTGCCATTGACGTCTGTTAGTGAATCTCCGGATATACCTACATACTGTGGAAAACCACCATTCACGGTTTCGGTGTGATCTGGGGCCATGCAAACTACATAAAGATCACGATCCTTGAATGGCGGTTTTCCGGAGTTGAAATCTGCATACGCCTGATCGTGTCCCACCTGATTATAGTGATCGATCACCAGTTGTAGCAACGCCTTTGCCTCATCGGGCGTGCCACGCTCGCCTTTGGTGGCTACGGGTGCCTGCGTAGCCTGCGCTCCATTATCAGACGGAGCGACATTAGCTGGTTGTGCACCGGAGCCGCAAGCAAACTGAGCGACTGTTAATACAAGGGACATGAGAAGGATTGAAGTATTTAAAGATGGCCTTTTCACAATGATCTCCTTTGGCTTGCCAGAGTCCACATGACTCTGTTCAAAGAAGATGATAAATAAACTGCGGCCGGAACGCAATCACCCTTACGTTGGATTAACGGCTTGAAGTTATGTAACCACTAGTTCAATACGATCTAAATTTACCGGAGTTGTCGATCTAAGGGTATTTTGTATTTCGGCGACTTTATCTGTGTGTTCCATCAAGGCTCGAATTTCCTCTTCCGTTCCGCGCGCATGGACTTTTGCTTGGTAGGTTACATTTTTGGCGGGCTCACCTTCGGCTCCGAAGTCGCCACTCACATCCACTTCAACTTTCTCCACTGTGATATTTCGTTTCGCGGCTTCACGATATATGTCATTGCAATAGCAGGTTGCCAGGGCGAGAAAGAGCAATTCGCCACCATTGACGCTGGAGCCAAATCCCGCCGTTTTTGGCGGAATAACAATCGAATGGGAATTTTTGTTGGTTGTAAGAGCTACCTGGTGTTGACCTAGGCTATTTTCCACTCGTGTACTGATTTTCATTTGCGCTCCTTTAATAATGCTTCTCTATCCCGCCAAATCCAATGATCTTGTTCTTCTCTGCCATTTCAATAAAATATTTCAGGCGTTTCTTGAATTCAAGTGGTCTTTTCCTCGCCCCATCAATGTAGGCAACCCGAATTCTTTTGTAAGATGCCGAGAATTTCTGAAAATTCTTCCAGGCTACTTTATTGGCCTCGATGGCCTTTAAAATATCTGCGGGGATCTCGAACTTCGTCGTAAGAACATTCGCCAAAGAATCCTGTACTTCCCTGACTACTTTTTTCTTTGCTATCAAAGCGCGTAATCTCTCGATATTCGCCTGCGAATATTTGGCTTTTGGTTTCCTTGGCGAAAAGCGCTGGACAGTACGTTCCTTATCTAGCGTTTTGACGATGCTATCGATCCACCCGAAGCACAGGGCTTCCTCCACTGCGTCGTTATATTCGATGCGCGGTTTGCCCGTTGCCTTCTTCGGGTAGATAAGCCAGATTTCCTTTTTATTTTTGAAGTTCTTTTTCAGCCAAGCCCGCCAATCTTTTCTGGATGAAATATACAAGGTCTGCGAAATTTCCATTTTATTCACCGATCCCTGCGTTTATCCATCAATAACCACGCATTCATTTCGCCTTTGCCTTTTACATTGATAACCCCGCGCGGTTCGCAGATGAATTCATCCTTGATCAACTCATACGTGTCCTCGGTAATCTGAATGCCACTGCCCAGGCTATGAGATTCCATACGGCTGGCTGTGTTAACCGTGTCGCCCCACAGGTCATAACTGAATTTTTTCTTGCCGATAATGCCCGCCACGACCGGCCCGGAATTGATCCCGATACGAAATGATAACTGTCTGCCCAGAAACAACTGTCCCGTGGTGAAAGAGCGCATTTCTAGGGCCATGTTTGCAAGCGCAATCGCATGATCTGCGCGCGGCTGCGGAACTCCAGAGGCAACCATGTAGCAATCCCCAATGGTCTTGATCTTTTCCAAGTCATATTTTTCGACCAGCCTGTCGAAATGCGAAAAAACTTCGTTGAGTAATTCGACCAGTTCCTTCGGCGACATTTGCGCGGACATGGGCGTGAAATTGACCACATCTGCAAAAAGTATACTGACGGAGTTGATATGATCGGCGATGATATGCTGTTCATTCTTGAGGATATTCGCGATGCCTTTTGGCAGGATATTCAACAGAAGTCGGTCCGATTTTTCCTGTTCCTGTTGCAGGAGATCGAAGGCTTGGTTGCGCTGGTCAATGAAATAGGTAAACCCTCTGAATACCAGTATAGATACACTGATGAATGTGAGGGCAAGTACGAAACGAACAAAACTTTCCGGAAGATTATTCGTCTGTCGCAGGAACGGCTGGAGCAACGCGATCAAGGCAATCTCTGCCATATAAGTTATGAATACGTAGAGCGCCCGCTTGGTGCCCAGACCAATCAGCGCCATCATTGAAATTAACAACCCCCACAGGATGACACCGCCTGAATTGATCACTCCGCCAAGGATGATCGTTCCGACCAAAATTGTCAAGAACCCGAAGCCTCCCAGGATCACGGCGAATATGCGATAATTCTTATGAACGGAAACATAGATCCAAAAGTTGATCAAGGCGAAGAGGCCATTTCCAATATATAGGAATCCGGCGAATGGTTCTCGAAAATAGATGTGTAAAGGGCCCATCAGCACGGCAAAGAAAATGCTGATCCCAATGATGTTTAAAGGCAAAAGATGCTTGACGGCTTTTTCTTCGTCATTATCGTCAGACTTTGCGCCAAGACGGGAAATGGTTTCGAATATATTTTTGTCCGCGGACTGTGCCATCAATGCAACTCCTTGCTCCATGATAAATATAGTCTATTGAATTTAAGCTTCAGCAATAAGAGCGATGGAAATTTTCATACCTTTGGGGCGGATGGGAAGTTTTGCACCCTGTCGTGCTGGCGGATCCTTTGGAAACCATTTGTTCCACTCTTCGTTCATGCCGGGGAAATCCGTCTCTTCAGCCAGAATAAATGTTGCGCTGACGACTTTGTCCAATGAACTGCCACCAGCTTCAAGGATCGCTTGGATGTTCTTTAGGGATTGCCGAGTCTGTTCCTGGATTGTTTCTCCAACTACATCGCCTGTTACTGGATCAAACGGTCCTTGTCCTGAGATGAAAACAAGCCCAGCTGCCTTTACCGCCTGACTATAAGCGGGTGATTTTGGGGCCTTATCTGTGTGAATGATTTCTTTTGTCATGATTCACCTCTCAAATTTGAATTTCACTCAAAGTCCATCATGGGATTATCATTGCTTCAAGATGCCGCCACAATATGGGCATTTTGCCTCATAATTGTTAATCCATTCCACGCTTTTGATAGAAATCGAACCTCCACAATGAGGACAATTCGTAGGCAGCCAAAGTCTCGACCTGTCATTCATTACATCTGCCACTGGCTGAATAGGTTTTTTAACAATGCGGGCATGACTCGTTGCAAGATGCTCTGGTTGCGTGATCTCAGAAGATGGGCTTGAAAAGAAGCTCCATGTGGCAATCGCGCCAAATAAGACAAGCCAGAATGGAAAAGTGAGTTCTGAGGCGCCAAAATCCCTGCGATACCATGGCGTTGTATTCTCATAGGCCTCGTTAAAACATTCGATACCTATTACGCGCGAGCCTTGAGGGCAATTCAGTGGAAGGCCATAGGAAAGAGGAGACGACATTAATGAGCAGAAGAGAGTAGGAACCAAGGCTATTACAAGAAACCTAAATAGTTTGCCGAAAAATTTATTCATGCCGTTTTGTATTACCTTTTGTATACGCGGATTTCCCCAGGTTTTTATTCGGGACGATATGGCGCTTCCGATTCAATATCCCCTACATATTCGGGCAGGTCTTTATGCTCAAGCATTTGGCGAATAGCCTGAATTTCGCCCGTGTGATACCAGTAGTGATAAGTGATGCGCCGTAATGCCGAGCCGCGCGTTTGTCCCACCGCCTCACCATCAAGCAGCAAGTCGGTCAATAGAATCTCCGTCGTCAAAGAATCAAGGTAGGGGTCAGCGGCCTTTGTGATCGTGTGCCAGGCCTCAATTATCTCTTTGAACGATGGCGTGTTGGCAGGTGCGCCATACGCGAACAATTCATTTAGCTGTGGAATTAGCACTATTCCTTGCGGCCTTTGGAGAAAGGAACGCTGCTCATGCCAGGCGAGATGTCCAACCGTCCAACTGATACAGTTCATTGGTCCGAAACGACGCGCTCCATCTTCTTCTGATATGCCCTGGAGTCCTCGCAGCCATTCACCGCGCGTAAAACGAAATTGATCAACCAATGGATGTGTCATTAGATTCTCCTGGATACGAAATGATAAGAGTCATTATATAATAATTCCATGAATCTTTATCTTGGCTGTCCGATCTGGTCGTTCAAGGGTTGGGTGGGGAATTTCTATCCCAAAGGCACCAAACCGGCAGACTACCTGCGCGAATACGCACTGCGATTGACGACCATCGAAGGGAATACTACTTTTTATGCCGTCCCCGCGCAAAAGACGATCGAAGCCTGGGTTGCAGAGATGCCCGAGACGTTCCGGTTTTGTCCGAAGATTCCGAAGGCGATCAGTCATCAAGGCAAGCTGGTTGATTATATTGACAGAGCCCATGAATTTGTGGAGATCATGAGTCAGCTCGGTTCGCGGCTTGGACCGATGTTCCTGCAGCTGCCTCCGAGTTATTCGCCGCGTCTTTTTGAGGATTTGAAGTCCTTCTTGGAAGCGTGGCCGCGCGCAGTTCAACTCGGAGTCGAGGTCCGTCATTTGGATTGGTTCGAATCCCCAAATCATGAGTTGCTTAATCAATACCTTTCTGATCATAACATGGCGCGCGTAGTGATCGACACGCGCCCGATCCGCAGTTTGGAGGGGGATCAGAGTATCGAAGGTACAACCTATCAAAGTCTTTTGGAGGCGCGGGAGAGAAAGCCGGATGTACCGGTGTTTCAGGAACGCACGACAGGCTTTGTCTTTTTACGATATATTGGACATCCGGACATCGAGCAAAATAGACGCCTTCTGGAAGAATGGGCCGTTTATCTTGCGTCGCAATTAAAAGCTGGGGCCGATGCGTACGTCTTCTGTCACTCCCCGAATAATTTGGCTGCTCCGTATTTGTGTCGCGAGTTGCATCACCTCGTGGCTGGGAAGGTGACTATCCCGCCATTGCCATGGAATGAAATTCAATCGGACACTTTTGAACAGGGGCAATTGTTTTAGTCTTTCTTTCTCGCTACTTCCAGGATCGCGATCTTCGTTGAATGATTGAACGGCGCCGGGTCCGTAATGAAATTGCCCATGCGCGTTTCTGGATATCCTGTGAAATCCTCCGGGACAGGGATCAATTCTTTGATCTTCAAATATCCGTCAGCGCATAATTCCTTGAGTGTTTTTATATAGTCTTTTCCGCTCACATACAACGCGTTGTTGATCGCAATCAAACATCCTCCATTCTTAACCAGCGGACGCGCTTTATTGATCAGCCGTTTGCTTTCGTTTTCCTGATCCACTTTACCCTTCGATGTGATGGAAAAGAAGGGAGGGTCAACAATCATAATATCGAACAGCTCGCCAGTCCGTTTATATTTACTGACTTGTGTGAAAAAATCCCCGGTAATGAAATCCTGCTTATGGATGGGGAATCCGTTGAGGCTGTAAGAGTCTTTTGCGAGGTCCAGAAATTGACGATTCCGATCGATCTGGACAACGCGGCGGGCACCTCCTGCCTGCGCGGCGACCCCTAGACTCCCTGTGTATGCGAACGTATTCAAGACGGATTTTCCTGTGCTATTCTCAATCAGCCATTTTCTTAAATTGCGTGTGTCGAGGTACAGACTCGCGTCGCGGTTCGCGGTCAGGTCAATCGAATACCAGACCTCACGTTCACTTATTTTGCGATCAGGTCTATTGCCGAATACAAGCTGGCCGCGTTTCTCTTCTTGCGCGCTGCCATTGCGGGTTTTAAGGATCCCGGTATGCAGCCAACTTAGCGCCGAAGATGTAGTCAGAAAATCTAACGAGTCTTGAAGCGGCAATTCGCCCGTCGTTGGATCATCTGCATAGTTGTGAATGACGAAGGTGCCGGCATATAGATCGATGACCAGATCCGCACAACCTTCAGCAAACCCGTTGAAGAGTCGAAAGGCAGATTTGTGGCGCGAGTCGAATAAGGTCCCGCGTGAAGCGAGCGCTTTTTCAAGGAGAGAAATAATGGAGGGTGAAGCCATGTCTTATGGCTTTTGAAATTGATATTTAATCAGTGGATCTTCCCCATGTTGAACTGACCCCGAGGGGATTATTCATTTTCGACCATTTCGGTGAATGCTTGCACTACCTGCGGGTCGAAATGTTTTCCGTTCTGCTCTTTAATATATTCCATCGCTCTTTCTTTCTCCCAACCTGCGCGATAGGGTCGATCGTTCCTCAATGCATCCCAGACATCGACGATGGCAAAGATACGCGCAGAGAGCGGGATCTGTTCACCCTTTAAGGCGCGTGGATAACCTGTTCCATCCCATTTCTCATGATGGCAGAAGGGAATATCCAATGAGCTGTGCAGGAAAGTGATGGGGGAAAGCAGGTCGTAAGCATATTGAGGATGCCGGCGCATGATCTCCCATTCTTCCGGGGTGAGTTTATCCGGCTTAAGCAGAATCGAATCCGGGATTCCCATTTTGCCTATATCGTGCAACAAAGCCCCGCGCCGGATGTGGATCAGTTCCGCTTCGTTGATCCCCATCTTGCGTGTCAGGCGTACCGTCATTTCGGTCACTCGTTTTGTATGACCTTCCGTCTCTTTATCGCGAAGATCGAGCGCGCGCGACCAGCCTTCAAGCGTATTATCGTACGCAAGCGCAAGGTCGAGGTTTGACCGTTGCAAGCCGTCAAACATCATAATGTTGTCGACGGCGATGCCTGTCTGGCCCGAGAGGGCATCCAGGAAATTCAGCCATTGAGGCTCGATTTTTAAAGGGGAACGATGGAATATTTCCAGCACGCCCTTCACCGCTCCCTTGGCGATCAGAGGAACTCCCATATAGGTAACAAAGTTTTCATCCTTTATCAGGTCGCGTCGTGAAAAAGTTTCCTTGTTTGCATGCAAATCCTTAATGTGGATAATCCGTCGTTCGTATGCGGCTTGTCCCGGATAGTCCTCGCCGAGTTGAAAGGAGGAGGACTTTATCGCCTGCGTACGGAATCCATGTTCGGCTGCAAATTCGAGCCGGCCGGTGCCAGGCGTGATCAAGAGAACAGACGCCGCATCCACTTTGAGTTCCTGAACCGTCTTTTCCAGAATGATCTTCAACGTGACGCGCAGGTCAAGGCTGCTGCTGATCGCGATATCAATTGTACGGAGAGTATCAAGGCGGTGAAGCCGTTGAGTATTTTCATCATAAAGTCGCGCACGATGTATCGCGTTGCCGCCGATTTCTGCGAGAGCAGATAGTACGCGCAGATCGTTTACGCTAAGCTCGCGCGGAAGTTTTGTATTGACCATAATGGCGCCATCCACTTTATCTGCTGTGTAGAATGGAACAGCCGCCCCGCCATAGCCCTCTGGAATGTCACTTCGGATTGGCTCGGGAATACGTGGATCTTTTTGGAGTTCGTGCGAGATAATGACGTCACCCGTCCGCAGGCTCAAGCTTGCGATCTCTTTGCCAGACTTTGTTGCAAGCTCAGAGGTTGCACTTAATCCCTTTCCATGAACGAGATACACTTCATCCGTCAGGGGATGGTTCAACCATATACTTCCGCTTTCAGCCTGGAGAAGATCGAGGATCTTGTTCAATAGGTGCGTTAAAATTTCATCCTGTGTTTGGGCCGCCCGAAGCGCTGTGCTGGTACTGGCAATTGCTTCCAGTTCGCGTTCGTGCTGTTTCCGTTCAGTGATATCCACAAAGGATACCAACACTCTCGATTTCATTTCGCCATTATTTGGTGCAGTAGCCCATTTAAGCGTGGTGTCCCGAATTTGCCCCGCCAGAGTTTTTACCGGCACATCAAATTCCAATTCATGGACATCGTTTGCGATCGCAATCAGTTCCTGTTTGAATGTATGAATTGACTCCTCGGTGAACGTTTTTCCAATGCCATCAAGCAGTTGTGTTTTGCCGTTCGCTCCAAACAAGTTCAGTGTGGCTTGATTTACGTCAAGCACCTTTACCAGCTCGACGCACTCCAATACAGTTTCTGGGTGATCCGCCAGATAGGTTTCCAGGTCAAGGACTCCTGTACCTTTCAATTTGTCCAGGTAGGCTTTGACTTCGGAAAAATCCTCCTCCCAGATCGATATTGGTGTATTTTCAAAAAGACCCCGGAATCGTTGCTCACTTTCGCGCAGCGCTTCTGCTGCCTGCCTTCGTTCCCTTCTAACGCCTACATCCCTAATCTCTCGATCCAGGGCGGGAATCAATCTTGCCAGGCTGCCCTTTATCAGAAAATCATGGGCGCCCGCTTTCAAAGCAGCTACCGCAGTATCTTCCCCAATCGTTCCGGATACGATAATGAAAGGCAGGTCCAGACCGCTGGCTTGCAAGACAGCTAAGGCTTGCGGCGCAGTAAATTGCGGCATGGAATAATCGGATACCACTGCATCCCATGTCTTATTAACAAGTGCAACTTGCATGGTCTCGGCTGTTTGGACGCGTTGAGACTCCACCTCGTAGCCTCCGCGTTTCAACTCACGCAAAAGCAATTGGGCGTCGTCTTCGGAGTCTTCCACAATCAGAATGTTTAAGTGTTTGCCAGACATGCCTTTTATTTTGGTGGGGTCTCGTTGATGACCAGCCAATAGAGCCCAAGCTGATGCACCGCTTCCAGAAACTGGCCAAAATCCACTGGCTTGCGGACGTAGGAGTTGGCACCAAGTTTATAACTTTGAATTAAATCCCGTTCTTCTTTTGATGAAGTCAGGATCACGACCGGGAGCAGCGCGGTGCTCTGATCTGCGCGAATGCGTTTAAGCACTTCGAGGCCGTCCATTTTTGGAAGTTTTATGTCCAGCAGAATCACTTGAGGCAGATCGGACGGGTCTCGGTCGGCATAAGTCCCTTTTGCGAACAGGAAGTCTACTGCCTCCACTCCATCCCGTACGACGACCAGGCGATTGCCGATGTTGTTCTTTTTCAGAGCGCGAAGAGTCAGCGCTTCGTCATCCGGGTTATCCTCTACAAGAAGAATCATCTTATCCTCCATTTATTACGTCCTTTCATCACCAAGAGAAATAAGGCCATAACGCTGTTTCAACCAGCGTGGCGGCAGATAGGCCATCAAGATCGCCAACGCCGCGCCGAGACCGATCAAGCGACTCACCAATTGCCACCAATCGTGTTCTGATAATCCTCCAGCCAGTGCGACCACGGGGCTTATGAACCAGAGAATGATGCTCCAGGATACCAGCAGGACGCGATACTTTTGTGTTGCATCGGATACTCTGAAATAGAGTGTGAAATAGGCGAGGCCGCCGATAATTTGAGGCAACAGAAGCAGAACCACTAGAATTACAAAGAAAGGCCCGGTAAGAGTATTGCGATAAGCAAGTGTTGTGTTCCAGCGACTGACTTCTACATTGTTCGGCATACTGGCGGTAATATAGTAAACAAGGAAAACATAGTAAATCATATAGAAAATGGTAAGAGGCACAAGCGATCGGCTGTTTCCGGTAAACAGGTAGATCAGATAATATACCAAGCCCCATAACGCGATGCAGGTCACCAATATATTAACGTAACTCGCGGTAATGAACAGCACGAGATCCGTGCGGCCCAACGCGCCGAGAAGATTTTGGAAACCACCAACGAGGGTGGTAAGAGCCAACGCAAACCACCAGGTCGTAAAGGCTTGCCAGGCCAACCGTGCCTCCGAAGAAGAAATTGCACGTTTGCTTAGCCATCTTCCTATATAGGCATAGGTGCCGGCAGCAAGTAGGGCGAAGAATGTGCTAATTACCAATGTGAACTGGATCGTCATGTTTACCTCTAATCATATGATTTCTTTTGCTCGTTCGACTATGGTGCCCACTTCTTTCGGTACGCTCTTAGGCTTGGCGCGCTCAAGAGGAGGTATCGTAAAGAAGAAGGTTGCGCCGTGATCCACCTCTGCCTCGGCCCAAATACGCCCGCCGTGGCGATGAATGATACGTTGCACCGTTGCAAGCCCAATGCCAGTGCCGGGGAAATCTGTCATGGCATGAAGACGTTGAAAGGCCCCAAACAACTTACTGGTATAGGTCATGTCGAAGCCGGCGCCATTATCGCGGATGAAATAGATCGTTTCATTATTTTCATGTTTCGACCCCAGCTCGATCTCTGCCTGCTCCCGCTTTGAAGTGAATTTCCAGGCGTTGCTTAACAGGTTTTCCAAAACAGCCTGTAGAAGGTTCGAATCAGCATGTATTTTTAGATTTGGCGTGCCTGTGAATTTGACATTACGTTCGGGCTCGGCCCTTTGAAGTCCCTCAATAATGTCTTGCGAGAGCTTGCTTAGGTTTACCGCCTCTAATTTCATGGGCGCCCGTGTAACCTTCGATAGATTCAACAGATCGTCGATCAATTGAGCCATATGTTGTGCGGCTTTGCGTACACGCTTCAGATTATCACGACCCTCGTCGGGTAACTGTTCGCCATAGTCCTCCATGATCGCCTGGCTGAATCCATCTATCGTGCGCAGCGGCGCGCGCAGATCGTGCGAGACTGAATACGAGAATGCTTCCAATTCCTTGTTTGCCGCCTCCAGTTGATTATTGGACTTTTGCAACTCTTCCTCGGCGTGCTTGCGTTCGGTGATGTCTCTGGAAATGCCGAAAGTACCCACTACATTATTTTTTGAATCATGCATAGGTAATTTTGTACTGGACACCCATGTCACCCTGCCATCCGGCCACACAACTCGCTCTTCAACATTGAAAGCCTGGTCCGCTTTCATCAACCCCTGCTCTTCATCATAAGATCGTTGGGCATGAACTTGCGGGAAGAAGTCGAAATCCGTCTTGCCAATCACCTGAGCAGGATCGCTTATCCCCATCATTTTTACCTGGGATTTGCTATTCCTGATAAAACGACCATCTGCATCTTTAAAGTAGATATGGTCAGGTATGTTATCCATCAGAGTTTGGAGTAAGGTATTTGCCTGGGATAAAGCGATTTGGCGCTGCTCCAGATCGCTATTCAATCTCAGGATTTCAACTTCCGCCCGTTTACGTTCCGTAATGTCATAGTTAACCGAGAGCAGACACGGCCTCCCGCCAATCTCAATTTGTTCAATGGAAGTCAGTACATCCGCTATTTGATTCGATTTGGTATGGATCTGGATCTCAACATTGCGAGCAAATCCATGTTTGGTGGTTGCATCCAGGATTTTAGCGCGCGCCGCCGAGTCGACCAATCCCAATTCGGTGGAGGTGTGCCCGATCAGCTCTTCTTTACTATAGCCTGTAAGCTGGGCAAGGGCCTCATTGACGTTAATGTAACGACCATCCGGGATACTGGCAATCGAAACTGCCGCGGGGCTGTTAAGAAACGCCTTGGAGAATTTCTCTTCCGACTCTTGTAACTGTCCAGTGCGTTCAATTACGCGCTGCTCGAGTTCAGCATTTAGATTGCGGATTTCATCTTCAGCCTGCTTGCGTGCAGTGATGTCAACGATCAATGCCAGTGTAAAAAGTCCCTCCGAACTTTCATAGGGCGTCAACCCGATTTCAATCGGAACTTCATGGCCGTCCTTGTGCAGACCGAAGAGATCGCGGCCGGCGCCCATAGCCCGACTGGCCGGCTGGGCAAAAAAACCTTGTCGATGGTTTACATGTCCACCGCGAAAACGATCTGGTACCAGCATTTCTATAGGGCGGCCCAGCAGTTCTTCCTTGGGATATCCGAATAGTTCCTCGGCCCGGATGTTTATCAGGTTGATTTTTCCACTGGCATCCACTGCGACCATCGCACTGGGCGCGGCTCCTACGATCAAACGGAAGCGTTCCTCGCTGGCGCGCAATATATGCTCGGTCTTCTTGCGTTCACTGATATCTCGATTAACGCTGACATAGCCAGTGATCGAGCCACTGTCATCGCGCAACGTGATTGTACTGACTTCAATGACTACCTGAGTCCCGTCTTTGCGATATTGAAGCGCCTCGCCCTGCCATCGGCCATTCTCTTCCAGAATACTAAGTACTTCCTCCCTTTTGGCATTGAGAATTTCCGATCGCAGAATTTCTGTGCCAGAACGACCCACTACCTCTTCGGCAGTCCAGCCAAACATTCTCTCCGCTGCTTGATTCCAAAAGGTCAGCATGGAATTCTTGTCAACGCCGATCACTGCATCGTTGATATTTTCGAGAAGGTGAGCTTGATATGCGATTTTTTCTTCGGCCTGCCTGCTTTCTGTAATATCGTGATAATTATTGACAATCGCATGTACACCGGGCTCGTCGAGCAGATTTGTAAAGACTCCTTCCAACCAGCGCCACGTGCCATTTTTATGCAGGACACGCGCATATACATTGACATGCCCTCTGGGGTGGTTTGCAGACATCCTCAGGCGTTCCGTTACATAAGCTTGGTCCTCTGGATGGATCAACTCAAAGGCATTTCGGCCGGTAAACTCTTCTAATTTGTATCCTAGAATATGGGTGGTTGATGGACTGCCGTACAGAATGGTTCCATCCGCCGCAAACAATGCGATCGCATCACGACTATTTTCAATCAGTGCCCGAAAGCGTTGTTCCGACTCGCGCAGGGTTTTTTCCGTATGATTGCGTCCAGTAATATCGCGCAGAAAACCGGTAAAAACGGGAGGGTCTTCGTCGTTAATACGCGTAATTGATAGCTCTACGGGAAATTCTGTTCCATCAGCGCGCATCCCCATCATTTCGATTCGTTTCCCTAGGACAGGTCCTACTCCGCTGGCTAAATATTTTTCGAGTCCATGTCGGTGTTGGTCGCGCTGAGATGGGGGAATGATCAACTCTGCCATCTCTTTTCCTAAAACCTCAAGGCGTGGGTATCCGAAAGTTGCCTCGGCAGCTGCATTGAATTCCAGGATATACCCGCGATGATCGATCGTGATCACGCAATCGAGCGCGGATTCAAAAATAGCGGGCATTCGCTTTTATCTCCACTGTTCTATTGATCAATTGACCATCAATTCAACATTTGTTTTGCCGTCTATTCTATATAGGTAGAGTTGCATTCCATCTTAAACCTTAGTGTACCGAGGAGATCGCATCAGTCCCCCTTTTGAACAACATTTGCTCTAGGATCTAACCTACTTTGTGGCAAAGTGCGCAAAGCCCGGCTTCTGCTATTTTGATGATAAATATTTTAATGGATTTACTTGAACACCCTCATTACAGATTAATAACTAATAAGAATCTTATGCCCGGATTGTACCCTTAACCTTTTTAAGGTACACTGTTTTATCCTATTGTTTGCTAGAGGCGTTATGTCTACTTCATCAATTCAGCAGAGCTCGTCAGGCAAGCTTGACCGCTCTAGAGTGATAACAAGACCTGCCACCGATTTTTACGGCGGTCTTGGGTGGATCGCGGGCTTGTTTATCACCCTTTTTATTTCAATTCCTTTGATCTGGTTTTTTGTTTCAACAGCTTCACGCTCCAACCGTGATGCGACCTTGACCCTGGGTATTGCCATTGCCTGGTGGTTGAATCCGCTGTCCATGGGGGCATTGTTCTATGTATTAAGCAATCTCCGCAACTGGCGTTACTGGACGATACTTGGGCTGATCGTTTGGGCAGCGGTCAATGCAGCGATCTCGTTTTCAATTGCCTCCGAGCCGGCCCGCCTGGTTGTGGTCAGTGGGTTGATTATTCTGTTCTACATCCTTTTGGGATTGCTCTTCCTGTATGTTCAGCTGAGGGTCTTCGTTTGGGCGGCGGCAGGAAAGCCTGTACGCTTCTTCTTCGGGATCCTGGGCTGGGCCGCGCTCAACGGGCTTGTTTACTGGGCGCTCATAAACCCCGAAGTATTAAACCTTATTCTGGTTGCACTGGGATTTGTTTTTAGAATCCTCTTTGCTATTGGATTTGTCATTATTCAATTTGTGGCAATCTTCTGGTTCATGGCGCAGTCGCGTGTCGAGACCATTCGCCCCGGGGACCCCAAACAGGTGACGTTTGACGATTACAAGGGTCAAACGAACCTGATTAAAATGGTACGACAGTGGATATCCCTGCTTTCAGATCGCACAAAATTTCAGAAAATGGGCGGCCAGTTCATTAATGGATTGTTGTTATACGGGGAACCAGGCACAGGCAAAACCCTTTTAGCAAAAGCAATGGCCGGTGAAGCAGGGATTGCATTCATCTCGATCGAGGGCTCCGGCTTTCAAGCCATGTTCATGGGTGTGGATGTGCTAAAGATGGTGCGTTTTGTGAGTAGTGCACGCAAACTGGCGCGCGAATATGGCGCATGTATTGCTTATATAGATGAAATTGACGCAGTAGGTGCTTCACGTGGCAACGTCATGGGTGGCGGTATGATGGGTGGTGGCATGATGGGTGGTGGCATGATGGGTGGCGGTCGAGGCGCCTTGACCAGACTGCTTTATGAAATGGATGGCATCAACGAATTGTCGCGCTGGGAAAAGTTGCGGGCACGCTGGTATCAACTTCGCAAGAAACCGGCTCCTGCACGTGATTGGCATATTTTGTTTATGGGCTCCACGAACAGGCCTGATGTGCTTGACCCGGCGCTCACACGCCCTGGCCGCTTTGATCGAACAGTTGTTGTGAATAAACCCGATCGCGTTGGCCGCCGCGAGATAGTGAAATATTATCTTAATAAGATCAAGACTGATGAGTCGGTTGATGTAGAGGCCATCGTCAGCGACACAGCTTGGGCTACTCCAGCCCGTATCATGTCTGCTATCACAAAAGATGCAGTCCGCCTCGCATTGTTCGATGATCGCGATAGTGTAGCGCAGCATGATATTGAGCTCGCATTTCAGGAGCAGGCGATGGGATTGGAAAATCCCATTGAAGAAATGGAAGAAGACCAACGCCGGCAGGTAGCTTACCATGAGGCAGGTCATGCAGTCGTTCAGTATTATCTCCGCCCAGACGAGCGCATCGTACGAGTGAGCATTGTCCGCCGTTCGGAAGCATTGGGATATGTGTTGCCTGTCCCTAATTATGATATTTATGCCTTGCCTTTACGTACTTTTGTAGCCGACATCCTGGTTTCAATGGCAGGACATGTAGCAACCAAATTATTCCTTGGCGAGTATTGGACTGGGGCTACCGGCGATTTCCAAAATGTCCGTTCAAGGTTATGGCAATTGGCTCATTATGGTTATTTTGGACCTCCACTGGATATGCAGCAAGGGGTGGGGATGGTTAAGGACAAGACCGATATTGTGGAAGGCTTCTGGCAAAAGCTCGAGGAGCAAACAGAGCAGATCTTAAGTAAACACGCTCCTGAGGTGCACGCAGTCGCTCGCGAATTACTGGAAAAAAGTGACCTGACCGGCAAGCAGTGTATTGAGATCATTCGCGCTGCTGCCGTTGATAATAAAGTGGTTGACAGTGAACGATTGCTCAAATCCCTGGTTGAGAAGACGATCATCAATGGGAATCATAGCAATGGCGCAAACGGAAAGAAAGCAAAAGCAAAACCCAAGCTCAAGCTAAAAGCGAAAACCAAATAAACAAAAATTGGCTGGAGGATTAATCCTCCAGCCAATTTTTTATTGCGTTGGCCGATCTTATTTCCAAGACCAGACTGCAAATATTCCATCCGCGATGAATCGCGGCTGAAGCTGACCCGAAGCAGCAACCACGGCAACGCCAGGCTTTCCATCCGACCCAATGAATGAAAGGACGAGGTTATTGCTATCCGGCGACCAGATCGTTGTGGATTGGTGGTATTGGTCGAAATACGGGATGATCGAAACGAACTGGTCTGTGGGCTGAAAGTTGAACAACTCACGAGTTTTACCTGTTGCCACATCCAACATATTCAATTGCAGAATCAGAGTCGTTGTATCGCTTTGAGCACCATTGGTTGTCTGTGCTCCGGCCACATAAGGGACAAAGTAGGCAAGCTTCTTTCCATTTGGCGACCAGAATAAGCCAACGACATTTTTGCCAACTTCGATCTCCTTCGAGATCGCTGTATCATAGACATGCAGAGTGCCGATCGTGCCATTGTTCAAGGGTTCGGTTCCAACGATATAAGCAAATTGCTCGCTATCAAAAGACCATGCGAATGCCGTGCTTAGATCAAAAGTGCGAATGGATTTCAAGGTTTTGCCAGTTGAGTCTGCAAGAAGGATTTCCTGTTTGCCATCGTCCGTTTTATGTGTCAGCAGGATGAATTTACCGTCTGGCGACCAGGCCGGGGCCTGGAAAGATGCGGGTATCATATCCAAACCGTATTCATCGACTCCCGAATCCACCTTTAGAAACGCGAGTCGATTTGGAAGATTCGAGCCTCCTCCGCCTTGATGTACGATCATGGTCTTTCCATCCGGCGCCCATGACCAATAGAATGGCGAACCCGTATCGAGTACGCGACTATCGCCTCCCGTTGCAGAAACGCTTTGCAACATCATTGTTTGTCCGGTTGCAGCGGAACTAAGAAAACTTAAATTGGCATCGTCGGGCGACCAGTATAGATAAAAAGGATGTTCACTCGCGCTCGAATAGACGTTTTTGATCGTATCATCATCGATATTCGCTACAAACAGCTTGGAGATCAATTGCGAATTACCCTGTTCAAACTTGATATAGGCAAGCTGGCTGCCGTCCAACGACCAGGTTGGGTTTTGATATGCAAGAGTGGAGCTGGACTTTTGGTCCGGCGGTGTTGCGTCTTTTGTTAGTTGCGAGGTCTTTGAGGCCCCTTGATCGGTGATATACACGTTGCCATCAGTTCCGATGTAGGCGATCAGTCCAGCTTTTCTTTCCAATACACTTAATAAAGGACTCTGTGGCACTTGCACCCCGGCAGGCAGGCAGGCCGAAAGAAAGATTGCCAATAAAAGGTATATGGATTTTTTCATGGTTTGACCTCAAGCGCTTGAACTGCGGCCTGGATGACCGGGTCCTGATCCGGGATGATCTGATCCCACCTTGCATCGATCTGGACCTGCGGAGTGATCCCGTCCATCCCGATATTTGTTGCTCCCGGGAAATGGAAGGATGTACTTGCAATAAAGATTTGCGAACCATCTGGAAGTAAGAATCCAGTCAATGTTTCGATGTCGCCCGAAGTTTTTGAACCGATCACAGTTGCCCTGTCGTTGGATTGCATTGCGGCAGTAAAGACCTCTGCAAGGCCCCTTGTATTTTCTCCCACGAGTAGGATCAGAGGTATCTTCTGTGAGCCAAATTTATCCTGCCCATCGATGTGTAATTTCTGGCTGTCGCTGCGGTTGTAGACCTCGGCGATGTCCCCGTTTTCGAAGAGAGTGAGCATGGCTTCGAGTGGCCAGTCCGAGGCAGCGTTTGAGATTCGAAGATCAAGGATCAATCCTTTAAGTTCCTTGTTTGCCGAAAAATTTGTGAGTCCCGACAACAGATCATCCATCATACTGGCAGAGGCAGACGGGGGCAATAACATATACCCAACGTGCGTATCAGAGAGTTGTTCCGTTTTTAATTTGCCAGTGCTGGTTAACTGTGCGCGGGTTAATTTTACGTCACGCTCTTTTTCACCCGGCGTCGCTATTGTGAGCGTCACGGTCGAGCCTGCTGCTCCGCGTACGCGGTCAACGACATTCAGGCCTTCCTCCAAACGAACAGGGTCGCCGTTAATGGCAAGAATGCTGTCGTGGGCCTGCAGTCCAGCCTTTTCGGCTGGCGAGC
>Ga0209131_1000108_pt1 | contig 61512 bp, 60 predicted proteins | sample GraSoi_2013_40cm_FD_185826 | JGI IMG/M metagenome (GOLD analysis project Ga0209131, IMG submission 185826) | Grasslands soil microbial communities from the Angelo Coastal Reserve, California, USA - Sample 9_17_2013_40cm (SPAdes) (version 2) | ecosystem: Environmental > Terrestrial > Soil >...
CTAACCGCCGCTATTTACTCTGGCCGGGCCAATTTGAAGCCGCTTTTGATTGATGCGCCCCCTGACGCGGAAAAGCAAACCACTCCGGGCGGGCAGTTAATGATTACTACGGACGTTGAAAACTACCCTGGATTTGCCGAGGGAATTCAGGGTCCGGACCTAATGGTGGAGTTTCGCAAGCAGGCGGAACGTTTTGGGACAGAATTCCTGGAGGAGTGGATCACCGAGGCCGATTTGAGCCAGCGGCCGTTTAGACTTGAGACCAGCAATTACAACATCAACGCCGCAACCCTGATTATCGCGACCGGTGCGTCGGCGAAGTGGTTGGGAGTTCCCGGCGAGGCGAAGGTGCCCAACGGTTATGGCGGCCATGGCGTCTCAGCTTGTGCAACCTGTGATGGTCCACTGCCCGGGTTTCGCAACAAGGAACTGGTGGTAGTTGGCGGTGGTGATACGGCCATGGAAGAAGCGACGTTTCTGACCCGCTACGCCGCGAAAGTTTACGTGGTTCATCGTCGCGACAAACTGCGGGCATCGAAGATCATGCAGGAGAAGGCATTCAAGAATCCGAAGATTGAGTTTATCTGGAACACGGGGTTGGAAGAGATTTTGGGAGAGCCGCAACACGGCGTCACCGGGGTGCGTTTGAAGAATTTGCAAACTAACGCCGAGCGCGTTCTTCCGTGTACCGGAGTCTTCATCGCTATCGGCCATAAGCCAAACACGGATCTTTTCAAGGGTCAGGTCGAGATGGACGAAGTTGGCTACATCAAGACTTCGCACCGCTCCACGGCGACGAATATTCCCGGCGTGTTTGCCTGTGGCGACGTTCAGGACTCAACTTACCGGCAGGCGGTTACCGCTGCCGGCACCGGATGCATGGCTGCACTCGACGCGGAAAGATATCTGGATCATTTGCCGGTGGTCACGCTCGAGGGCGACGAAGTGACGATCGAAGGCGAACACCTAACCCCAGATCATCAGGCGATCATCGAACCCGACGGTACGATCGTGGCCAACAAGACGACGGTGCTGGCTTCAACAAAAAAATAGATGGCGGGGGCAAGCCCCCTTCCTGACCCCGAGACCTTCAATGTTGTTCGGATAGTCCAGCACTGAAAGTCGTTCAGCCCAGGATCAAAACTCAAGAATGAGTAGCTTGCGGTCAGGAAGGGGCTTGCCCCCGCTTCTTTGGTTGAACCCATTGAGCCGCTTACAGCAAGACTATTGAGTCATCCTGGCGACGCCGCGGTACCGGAGCTGGTCTTTGGTATTGTTCCCTTTCGGGAGTAGGAAAGTTTTTAGGACAAGCTTCGCAGTAGAATCCCGAGTGCTTTTTCCGGTCCTCACATTGATTGCAATCCAGCGTTTGGCCCACCACTCTTAAAGCTTCAACCAACGGCAGCAACACCCGACCCCTTTCCGTAAGCTCATACTCGATGTGTGGTGGATTTCCGCCATAGTCTGTGCGCTCAACGAGTTTGTCTTTCACCATGTCGCGCAGGCGGGCTACCAGCGTGCGGCTGCTGATTGGAAAAAGTCCGGTGTGTAACTCCATAGTGCGTCTCGGGCCGGCAGCTAGATCGCGCGCGATCAGCAACGTCCACTTGTCGCCAATCATCTGCAGTGCGCCGGAGATTGGACAACCATCAATTTGGCGTCGTCGCAACTGTTACACCCCGTAATAAGTTCAGGTCCAAGCTTCGGGTTATGGCTTCACTACAGTTATTTCCCGGCTGGTAGTGTTATAGCCGCCGTTTTCGACCGGCTTTCCGTCCTTGTCCAACAACTCGAGACGCACCGTGTGCTTGCCATTGATCCAACCTGACAGCCAGATGGGTTCCCACTTATCGATAAACTTCGGCTCAGCATCGTCAACGATGTATCTGACACGATAGTCGCCTCCGTCACCCTTTAACTTTGCGCCGGTAAGCCAGAAGTCGATCATTATTGGATCTGCATCTGCATCTTTGTATTCACCCTTGGGGCGGCTGTACGTTAACAAAGGCTTGGCTGAATCAACTTCCCCTGCCGTGCTGGCCGGGAAGTCCTTGCCTTCGCGCGGCGCGGTGGTAGCAGGGCTACTGTTGTTGTTGGCCATCGTCTGGCCGCTGTTTGTCGTTGTCGGCTTCGCGGCATCCCCGCCACCTTTGACGGTAAACGTGACCATCTGAAACGCGCCATCGTCTTTGTAGCTTTCATGCCAGGGACGCGACGGAAACACGCGCAAGGTGTGTTTGCCGGCTACGACATTTCGCAATTCAAACGGCTGGCCCAACTCGTAATAAGCCTCGTAAGGTTGGTTGTCGAGTATGACGTGAATGTGATTGCCCTTCCCGGTCGCCGGATCCTTATGAGGCATGTAGCCTTTCAAGTCGCCGCTGAGATCGAGCTTTACTTCAACTTTGGAACCGTTGATTACGGCATCTTTTGCCGGTGAAACGATCTTCAGAGTGGGCTTGGCTTCGTCCTGCTCACCACGTGCCTTCATCAAATCTAAAATCTTTTGCGGTCTTGGCACCACCGCGAGTGTTTGCATCAGCGGCGGCGTAACCGTGCTGGTCGCGGTCGTGCTTGCATTGTCGGAATTTCCTGCTGCACATGAAATAAACAAAAGCGGGCAAGCTAACATTGCCAGCGACACGGGAAGAAGTTTTCTGTAATTACTCATGTTGGCCCTCCGAGAAACAAATGACTTGAGATGAATCGAAAGAATTTCGGTAAGTGTACTCTGACCGCGGCAGTTAGCCAATACGCAGTAAGCAGTAAGCAGAAGGCACTAAGCAGAAAGCAAGAACTCTTCAGTGCCTGCCTTTCGGCCTAATGCCTATTGCCTTCTGCCTACTGGCCCTCACGCTCCAGCGCTGCGCGTGTTCTTCTGTTGCAGTCGCTTCTCAACCGCAGCCCAGTCGATGTTCGAGAAGAAAGCCTCGATGTACTTCGGGCGTTCGGCGGGTTTGTAGTCCAGAAGGTATGCATGCTCCCAAACGTCCATCACCAGGATTGGATCGAAGCCCGCGATATTCCCGGTTTCGTGGAGGGTGATCCAGTGATTTGATAATCGCCCGTTCGCAGGATTCTGATTACAGATGGCCCAGCCGACACCCCTCATCTTGCCTATTCCAATAAAGTCGGCTTTCCAGACTTCATAGCTGCCGAAGCTCGACTCTGCCGCCTTGGCAAAAAGGGCCGTCCGATCGGGATCGCCGATACCTCCACCTCGCTTAAGATTGTCGAAGTAGTACTCGTGCAGCACCATGCCGTTGTACTCAAAACCCAGCCGCCGGGTCAGCTCTGAATATGCAGGCATCTCCTCCTGATCCACGTTTCCATCCTCGATAAACTTCGTGATCCTTTCTGTGAGGTTGTTTGTTTCTTTGACATAGCCTTCGTAGAGTTTGAAATGCATTTCCAATGTTTCATCTGAAATGCCACTGAGGCCGCTCAAGTTGAACTCTCGCGCCTTGTAAGAATTAGTCGTACTCATGCATCAACACCTCCGTTGTATTAGGACCTGGGGAGACGATAAAACTAGCCGTTACTTTCGTCCGGATGTTCTGACTATTGCGCTTGAGTATGGCGAATAAGTGGAGAGGCTGAGGAATTAGTGTAACGGAGGAAAAACAGGGGCAGGTGCAGACGTCAGGAGGCAGCAGGAAAGCCAAAAGGCAGAAGCGTAATCGTCCCTGCTCCTGCCTCCTGCTCTCGTCCTCCTGATGTTATTGTCCGCTGAAAATGCTCCAGTCGTGCTCGGAAGTGGCCATAAAAAGAAGCATCGGTAGCGACATCCAGGCGTTTGTTCGTGATGCAATGAAAGCCTGGCGAGCGAGCTCAGGCGGCGCTGCAGGTCCCGTGCCCGCCGTGGCAGCAATGATCCGCTTGTTGTTTGGCCAGATTATGCCCCACACGTTCAGGAGCATAACCAGGCCATAGGCGCCGCCCAAACCTATCGAGTAGACATTATTTGGAGCGGAAGTTAGACCCTTACTAAACTTTGAGGTGAAGAACGCGATCAGGCCATACGAAACGATTGCCACTAAAACAAACATCACCACTGCGAAGACACGACCATCCTTGATTAGTGCCGGCGCCTTCTTGATGATCAGATATTCGACGATAAACAGAACGATCGGATAGCTGAGCCAAACCAGCAACAATACCCAAACGTTCAGATCAGCGCCGTCCAGTGCGTTCTCGTTCTTTACAGCCGGCGCGAGAATGTACATCGCGTAATAAGTGAGGCCCGCGAGCACTGTCAAAACAGCCCCCCAACGGAAGTACCAAAGCGTTCTTCCCAACAGTTCCGGGTTCACTTTTTTCTTCGTATCCGCATCAAGCCCTTTTTGAAGTGGCACGTTGACGAGGTTGAAAAAATAAAGCAATCCAATCCAAGTGATACCTCCTAATATATGAAGCACGCGTACAGCGATTCTCAGCGTCTCTGTCGAATTAGGCAGGTGAAAAACATCCTGGAACATAGCCAGACTGACGGGGAGATGAGCAGTTGACTCAATTAACATTAGGAACCTCCGTGGTAGGACAGGCATTCTCGCCCTGTCTGATTCGCGATCAGGTTTCCGAGACAGACGCGAAGGTCTGTCCTATTCTTTTATGGATTACGCGCGAAGATTACACCTTGAGTAGTGCACCATGCAACGTCGAGTTTGCACTACTCGTCAAACGGACGCGGGCCGGCATCCATTCCCCTAACGCTGGCCTGATTGATCACGCGAACGTTCAAGTCGTCATGAACTCGAATCTGACACGATAGGCGTACGTTGTCTGCGAGTTCAGCCTCCATGGCCAGGCGATTACGTTCGAGCTCGCCCATTTCACCCGGATCCCCCGCGAGAACTTCAACCCGGCAGGTGGTACAGCGCGCGTTGCCACCACAGCGGTGGAGAATGTCGATTCCGGCATCCTCGATTACGAGAACTAACTTCTTTCCTTCGGGTGCTTCAATGGATTGTTCACCAGTCGCAGTTGTTGCTTGAATCGTGGGCATTCGTTATTACTCCGTAAACTTGGATTTTGATGCACTTGAATTTGGCACAAGAGCGCTCAACGAGCAAGCCCCGGGTAAATCAACCAGGTCAAATTAGCCGCGGATTAACGCGGATTAACGCAGATTACGAAAACACCAGACATAGCAGTTTTCAAAACCTCATCTCTTTTCTGATTCGCGCGAGTCCGCGTTAATCCGCGGCTAACTTTTCTCATAGTTCCAACTCCATAAACAGCGCACCTGCCACCGGGTTGTCGTAGTAAGGTCCGATTTCTTTGAAACCCAATGAGCGGTACATGGCAATCGCGCGGTCCATCTTGCCTGGTAGGGTGTCGAGTCGCATGCGCTGATAGCCAATCTCACGCGCCGCCAGGATAATCGCCTCAGCCAGAGCGTGACCCAAACCTGTCCCCCGAAATTCAGGTCGAACATAGAGACGCTTCATCTCACAAATGCCATCCGCAATCTTTCGCAGTGCAACACAACCACCGCTCTGATTTTCAGCGATCGCGACAAGTAAACGTCCGGAGGGTGGCGCATATCCACCGGGCAACTCAGCAAGCTCTTTCTCGAAGCTTTGAAAGCAGAGGTCTATTCCCAGACCGGCGGAGTATTCTTTGAATAATTCGCGGGCGTTGGTGATTTCTTCGACAGACTGGGCTTGTATCAATTTCATGGGGACAAGAAACGCCTTAATGCGAAAAGGCCCGGTGGTCTTTTGGGGAAAAGACTACCGAGCCGAAATCGCGCACCGCGCTATTTGTGGGACAAACATTCTCGTCTGTCCTTTTTGTCAGGGATAGGCAACAAATGCCTGTCCTGCATCTTTTATGCTGTGAACGAGGTGCCGCAACCGCAACTGCCCGTAGCATTGGGATTCGTAAACGTGAATCCGGATCCCATCACACCCGTGACGTAGTCGATCTGGACGCCGTTCAAGTATTGACCGCTAAACATATCGACGAAAAGCTTGACGCCCTTTTCATCGAGAATGAAATCCCCCTGACGCGAATCCTCTTCAATATTCAAGCTGTACTGAAAACCCGAGCAGCCGCCCGGCACGACCCGGACGCGAAGTCCGGCAGTTTCAGGCAAGCCCTCTTCACCGGACATAAACTTCTTAATCTCAGCAACCGCGCTATCGGTGACGTGTAGCGTCATCGCAGGGGCAGCGGTTGGCGCTTCAGTTGAAGTTGTGGTGGTTTGTGTCGACATATCCTTAAATAAACTCCTTTTATCAATTATTGCAATAAGGCTCAGCGCCGTCGCATTACTGTCTCGCCTCCGAAAAATAATACCAAGACTAAAGGCCCAAGTCCAAAGGCCATCTTATTGACCTTTGCCCAAAACAACAAGCTCGGGCTTCATCGCTTCGATAGAAACCTGACGCGCCACTTCTTCGGCAACACGTCTAAAAGCGACGGCCTGGGGAGAGTCGGGGTGGCTGACGACTACCGGTACGCCTTTGTCCCCACCCTCGCGCACCTCAAGTCCTAAAGGGACCGTCCCCAGCAGCGGCACATGATACATGTCAGCCAGCTTCGCTCCGCCCCCTTCGCCGAAAATGTTGTAGCGCGTGCCGGTGTCGGGCGCAATGAAGTAGCTCATATTCTCGATGATGCCCAGAATGGGAATGGCCACAGTTTCGAACATGCGTAACGCCCTGCGTACGTCAGCAACTGCGACATCCTGCGGCGTCGTCACTAACACTGCGCCCTGAACAGGTACTAACTGCGCCAGCGACAATTGAACATCGCCGGTGCCCGGCGGCATATCGACGATCAAATAGTCCAACTCGCCCCACTTAACATCAGTAAGAAACTGCTTCACCAATCCATGCAAAATAGGACCGCGCACAATCATTGGCTTGTCGCCGGGTTGCAACAACGCCATCGAGATTAATTTGACGCCATGCGCCTCGATGGGAACGAGCTTATTAACGTCAACTTCGGGACGTGAATCCGCGACGCCAAGCATGATGGGAACGTTAGGGCCATAAACGTCCATGTCCATAACGCCAACGCGTGCGCCATCCAACGCCAGGGAGACCGCAAGGTTAACAGCGACCGTTGACTTTCCAACGCCGCCCTTGCCGGAGGAGACAGCGATAATATTCCGTACGCCTTCGATCGAAAGTTTATCGCCGATGCCCCGGCCTTTCGGAACTTCCGCATCCATCGTGACCGCGACCGCAGTCACGCCGGGCAAGGCTCCGACGAAATCACGCGCCGCACTTTCCATCTCCGCTTTCACCGGGCAGGCAGGCGTCGTCAGGACAATGCGGAAAGAAACAAGGCCGCCATCGATCTTAAGGTCCTTGATAAATCCCAGCGTCACAATGTCTTTGTGAAGATCAGGATCCTGGATCTGTCGCAGCGCGTCGAGTACTAATTGTTCAGTTACTTGTGGCATAAAGTTTGGAACCGAGTTAGGGATTAACTCGAAAGCGTAGCTGATTGATCCGGGTAACGCAAACGGCTGGTTTGCTTGAGATTTCAGGGCTGGCGGTATATCGCGAGGGGTTGGCTACTGCTTTGATTTACATCTTCTCGACTACCAACGCGCTGTTCTTGGAGCCAAAACCGATGCAGTTGCAAAGCGCGATACGTACGTCGGCTTTCCTGGCCTGGTTAGGCACGTAATCCAGATCGCATGCCGGATCGGGTTCTTCCAAATTGATCGTTGGCGGAATCATTCCCGTTTGCATCGCGCACAGAGTTGCTCCCAAACCAGCAGCACCGCTCGCGCCCTGAGGATGACCAATCTGCGATTTCGTTGCGGACATCGGGATTCGATGAGCGTTGCAGTTAAGCGACAGCTTCAGGGCGTTCGTTTCAATGCGATCGTTGAGCATCGTCGAGGTGCCGTGCAAATTCACGTAATCGATGTTGCTCGGCTCAACGCCGGCATCCGCCATTGCCAGCGTCATTGCGCGCGCCGGCTCGTCGCCGCCTTCCTGAAGACGCACGCGATGAAAGGCATCACAGGTTGACCCGTAGCCTTTGATCTCTGCGTATATCTTCGCTCCACGTTCTTTGGCCCGTTCAAACTCTTCGAGCACATAAATCCATGAGCCTTCGCCCAACACCATGCCCGAACGATTAATAGAAAAGGGACGCGACGCGCGTTGCGGTTCATCGTTCCACTGCGTAGTCAGCACGGTAAGCAGGTTGAATCCAATCAGTATTCCTGGTGCTAAGGGCGCATCCACGCCGCCGGCGAGCATTACGTCCTGTCGTCCCAACGCAATGTGTTGGGCAGAGTAGCCGATCGCGTCGGTCGAGCTGGTGCATCCTGTGGAGATGACGTGCGAGAGCCCGTGAAGGCCAAAGGCCATGGACAGCTCGCTGGATAATGTGCCGTGCGTAGCTGCAGGAATTATGTAAACGCTTGCCTTTGAAAGCGACGCTCCCTGATACCAAAGCGCATAATGCTGCTCCACGAACGGTAGACCGCCGCCACCCGTTCCAAGCATGACGCCAATCTGTTGCCTCTCTTCCGGCGACAGCTCGTCTGGAGCAATGCCGGCATCAGCAAACGCTTCCCGAGCGGCAGCTAACGCCAGCGGCACGGTTCGAGGAACATGCTTGCGATCTTTGGGGTTGAGTTGGGCCTCCCAGTCGAAGTCGCGAACCTCCGCGGCAATCTTCACCGCCGACTCGGAAACATCAAAGGCTTCAATGGTCCGGACGCCGCTTTCACCCTTGGTTAGTGCGGTCCAAAATGCCTGCCGGCCGATGCCGATCGGTGTGACGCAGCCAATCCCGGTAATCACTACTCGACGAGGCTGCTTGAATTCACTAAACATGCGGGTTGTTCCTAATCTTCGAGGCTTTTAGGTCGGCTTTGCGTTCGTAGAATAGCATGCCTATCTATCACAAACATACAAAGGCACAAAGGGTTAAAGCCCTCTTAGCTTCTACACCTCCGTGCCTTTGGGTTCGACTTTGTGAGGGTTTCAAACTGCCGCAGCCCTACTCGACTTTAGTTCCACATTCGTTGCAGAACTTCGAACCAGGCTGCATTTGCGCTCCGCATTTCGCGCAGGGAACCGTCTGAGCGGTAGTTTCCATTTTGGCGCCACACTCGTTGCAGAATTTCGCATTTGCCAGATTTGCAGCCCCGCATTTTGGACACGCCGCCTTGGTGCCACCACCAGTTTCGCCCTTCGACTGATTCATTGCGTTCGACATGGCCCCAGCCATCGCATTGCCAATCGCAAAGCCTGCTCCCAATCCGGCGCCCGTAGCAGCGCCACCACCGCCGGTATTTTGGGCCGCGTCGCGCATGGCGTCTGCCGCCTGGAATTGCGCATAGCGTCCAACATCGCCAATAACTCCCATCGAGGTTCGCTTATCCATAGCGGCCTCAACCTCGGCAGGCAAGGAAATGTTTTCAATCACAAACTTGGTAAGATCCAGCCCGTATATCTTGAAATCGTCGGCGAGTTTGCCACGCGTAAACTTTCCCAGTTCATCGTAGTTAGAAGCCAGGTCTAGCGCGGCAATTTTCGACTCCGCCAGCGCATCACTGAAACCGCTGACTAAGGTTCGTTTGAGCTGTCCTTCAATGTCTTCAGTTACAAAATGTGCGTTGGTGCCGGCAATCTCTTTGATGAAAGCCGACGGATCGCTTACCCGAGTCGAGTAGATACCAAACGCGCGGAGACGCACCATCCCGAAATCCGTGTCACGCATCATGATCGGATTTGATGTGCCCCATTTTAGATCCGTGAACTGTTTGGTGCTGACAAAGTAGACCTCCGCTTTGAATGGCGAATTAAACCCGTGCATCCAGGCGCCAAGTTTGGAAAGGATCGGAGTATTGCCGCCGCCGATGGTGTGCAGTCCCGGTCCGAAGACATCCGCGATTTGACCCTGGTGGACAAAAACAGCCGCCTGCGATTCGCGCACTGTAAGCTGGGCTCCGTTCTTGATCTCCTGACCCTGGACAGGAAAACGATAAACCAGAGTGTTACCCGAATCATCGAGCCACTCAATAACCTCGATAAACTGAGATCGGATGGCGTCAAATATTCCCATGTCTTCTCCTTATGTGCGGCAAGCTGAATATCACTCAGTTAATACGGCGCTTATGGACTATTAGTTCGCGCCCGGAAGTGTGTCGAGAGAAATAATTGCACAGTAGGACGCTTCAGGGAAAGCCGTGTTGCGAGAATAATCAGGTCGTTCGCTTTAGCTATGGATTTCCCGTTCACGATGATTCTTACCATAAAGGCTAAAGATTAGCAGGACGGTGAAACCACCGGCGACATCTATAATGCTGTCGTAGATCGATGCCGTCCGCGAAGGTACGAAGCTTTGGTGAAACTCATCAAGCAAGCCGTAAATCACTACGAGGAGTAGTCCTAGTTGAAACCAATAACGCTGTAGGAAGGCGCGGGAAGAAGTAATGAACGCGCGCCGGGCGAGAAATGCCAGAACAGCATACTCGGTGAAGTGTCCGGCCTTTCGCGTTATGAAGTGCACGGCTGCCAACCGAGACTCACTGAGATTTGGGAAAAACCACAGCAGTAAGGGACGAAGGATTTCAGAAGTGTTGGAGGCTGAAAATTGATTCGTCGATGCAAACGAAATAAAGAGTATCCATAAGACCAGTGGGCCATAGCGCCAAAATCGTCGGTGCGTTTGTTTGGTCATTTGGAGTTCAAAACACAAAGGGAAGCGGCGCGTACCGCTTCCCTTTTGTTCATTGACGTACGAACTACAAACTATTGCGCTGCGGCGCCGGAAACGACTTCAATAATCTCATTCGTAATCGCTGCCTGACGCACCCGGTTCATGTTAAGCGTTAGCGAATCGATTAGTTCTCGCGCATTCTTTGAAGCGGAATCCATTGCCGTCATCCGTGCGCCTTGTTCAGACGCGATCGATTCCAGCAAGGCGCGGAAGATTTGCGTTTCGACCAGACGGGGAAGAAGTCGAGCGAATATCTCAGACGGAGGCTGTTCGTAAATGTAGTCGACTAGAGTTAAAGGTTGATTCGTGTTTGTGGATTCCGAAGGGTCAGAGGTGGCGCGCGCAACCGGCAACAGTTGTTCGGTAGCCACCCGCTGCTGTAGCACCGACTTGAACTCATTATAGATAACAAACACCTTGTCAATCTCTTCGTCCTCGGTGAACCGTTTGATCACGTCCCGCGCAATCTCGAGCGCCTCAGAGAAGTCGACGCGTCCCTTGCCGGTGACGCCTATATATTCCCCAACCAGACTTGCACCACGCCGGCGAAAGAAGTCTCTGCCCTTACGGCCTACTGCCAAAATGTCGATCTGCTTGCCCGGGTTCTCACGAATGAACGTCTGGCCAGCTTTGATCAAATTGGTGTTGAAGGCCCCGCACAAACCTTTGTCGGCAGTTACCAGGACAAGCAGATACCGCTCATCGCCTCGCGCATCGAGTAATGGATGGTGAAAATTTTCATCGGTTCGATCGGCCAATCCACCCAGAACCTCAATCATCTTATTGGCAAAAGGGCGGGCCGTAACAACCCTGTCCTGCGCACGCTTGAGCTTTGCGGCCGAGACCATTTTCATGGCCTTGGTGATCTGTTGCGTGTTCCTAACCGACTTAATACGCCGGCGGATGTCCAGGAGATTAGGCATTGAGTGCGAAAATCAAACTCAGGCGGTAGCAGGTTGTGCCGCAGTCTCGGTTAAAGAAGCCGACCTCTCAGTCCATGTATCTTTGAAATCTGACAATACTTGCTTTAGATCCACGATGATTTCGTCAGTCAAGCTTTTCTTCTCGCGAATACTGTGCAACACACCCGGATGCGAGTTTTCCACGAACTTCAGCAGAGCTTCTTCAAAGTCTCGAACATCTTCGATCGCCACGTCGTCAGCATAGCCGTTGCTCGCGGCCCAGATAACCAGCACCTGATTCTCGATATTCATCGGCCGATACTGAGGCTGCTTTAAGATTTCAACCAGACGTTGACCGCGAGCTAGCTGTGCCTGAGTTGCCTTGTCCAAATCAGATCCAAACTGAGCAAAAGCTTGCAGTTCTCGAAACTGGGCCAGATCAATTCGGAGTGTTCCTGCCACTTGTTTCATTGCTTTGATTTGGGCAGAACCACCGACTCGAGAAACGCTGTTGCCCACATTTATAGCTGGACGAATGCCGCTGTTAAAAAGATCCGCTTCGAGAAATATTTGTCCGTCCGTAATCGAGATAACGTTGGTTGGAATGTAAGCTGAAATGTCTCCTGCCTGCGTCTCAATGATAGGTAGACTGGTCAAAGAACCGCCGCCCTTGAGGTCTGACATTTTTGCTGCGCGCTCCAGCAAACGAGAGTGGAGATAGAACACATCCCCTGGATACGCTTCGCGGCCGGGTGGACGGCGAAGCAGCAAAGATATTTCGCGATAGGCGGCCGCTTGCTTTGAAAGATCGTCGTAAATTGTCAAAGCGTGACGGCCATTGTCGCGGAAATATTCGCCCATTGCGGCACCCGAATATGGAGCCAGAAACTGCATCGCCGCTGGATCGGAAGCCGTCGCCTTGACCACGATCGTGTATTCGAGCGCGCCAAAATCCTCGAGCGTTTTCACGACCTGCGCGACTGTCGAGGCCTTCTGGCCGATCGCGACATAAATGCAAATTACGTCTTTGCCCTTTTGATTTATTATGGTGTCAACTGCAACTGCGGTTTTGCCAGTCTGCCTGTCGCCGATGATTAGTTCGCGCTGTCCACGACCGATAGGCACCATCGCATCTATCGCCTTCAGCCCCGTCTGCAGTGGCTCTTTTACGGGTTGGCGATCAACAACGCCAGGGGCAATACGTTCGATTGCATAAAACTCGTTCGTTGCGATCGGTCCGCGATCATCGATGGGATTTCCCAGCGCGTCGACCACACGGCCCACCATTGCATCACCGACGGGAACCTGCATGATCCGGCTGGTTCGTCTAACAATATCTCCTTCTTTAATAGCCTGATACTCGCCAAAGAGTACTGCTCCAACTTTATCCTCTTCGAGGTTCAGGGCCAGGCCACGAACGTCATGCGGAAACTCCAGCAACTCACCAGCCATTACTTTTTCAAGTCCATGGATCTCGGCAATACCATCACCCACCTTGATGACAGTGCCAACTTCCATGACGGTCACACCAGTCTCGAAATTCTCTATCTGTTTTCGAATAATCTCGTTAATCTCGTCTGCTCTAATAGGTTCCATCATTGTCCTCTGTACTAACCGGCAAGCTCGTCACGTAGACGACTGAGTTGATTACTTACTGAACCATCGTAAATTGTTGAACCAATTCGTGTTACAATTCCACCCAAGAGCGATTCGTCAGTGGCAAACGTCAATCGCGCCTTCTTTCCAGTCATCTCCCCAAGCTTCTCTTCCAGCAAAGCCCTGGCACTGTCAGATACGGCCCGTGCAGAGGTAATCTCCGCGCTTACGATTCCGGCGCGCTCATCTAGTATCTGGGCCAACTTAGCGTTCACTTCAGGAAGCTCAGCCAGTCTTTGATTCTTCAATAACGTTCGTAGAAAATTCGCGGTCGTAGGTCGCACCTTGGTCCGAGCTATCAACTCGTTGAGGACGTTGTGCTTTTGCTCATACGCGACGGTTGGATTGCTGAAGGCTTCAAGTAATGCGCTGTTGTCCGTAATCATCTTTTCCCACGAAGCTAGTTCCGCCTGGACCAGTTGCGCTTCATTTCGTTCGACAACAACGTCGGCCAGGGCAGAAGCATACCGCCTCGCTACAGTTTGGGAACTCAAGCGCTTATCCTCCCAAGCTCTTGCACACTGTTGCTAGTTAACCTGGCGTCGTCATCCGGACCTATTTCAATTCTCAATATCTCTTCCGCAATTCGCACACTTTCCGTTGCCGCGAATCTTTGAAGCTCGTGCCTTGCCGCTTTTGCCGCGCTTTCTACTTCTCTTTTTGCCTGTTCCCGAATCCTGGAGACCTCTTGCTCGGTCGCCAGCCTAATCCGCTCCCGCTCCGCCGCGCCTTCCAGTCTTGCTTTCTCCTTAATCGCTATGATCTCGTCATCTAAAGCTGCAAACCGTGTCTCTACTTCTGACAATTTCACCAACGCTTGGTTCCTCTCTTCCTGCGCCTTGGCAAGGTCGTGCTTTATCCTCTCGCCTCGTGACCGTAGGGCCTCACGAACGGGACGCCCAAAGCGACGATGAAGATAGAGGGCGCAAACTATAAATATCAGGAGATTTACGAACTTCCACAACTCCAAACCGGGGTAGTTTACCCATGGGTCTAGCGAGTCGGGTATCCAGTGTAGGAGACTAAATATGGTAAGTGGAAGAAACAAAATATTCTCGCCCTTGCCCGCCAAAGATCATAGCTTTTCCGTCCTAATCGGACGCCCAAGAATTCGACTACCAATCTCAGCTGCCCGGGCACCAGCGTCCTTTATTAGACTTGCCTTCGCGTCGGCTTCGGTCTTTTTGAGATTCTCTTTCTCCTGCTCTTGCCACCGCGTAACTTCAACCTTGACGGCCGAAACCAATTGCTCTCGGTTGCGCGAGGCCGCGCTACGTTCCTCCTCTAATAGAAGGTAGCCGGCTCCTCGGGCATCACGTAAGCGATGCTGGTACTCAAGCATTTTCGCGTCAACACTCGCCAGGATCTCATGTGCCTCTCCCATGCGCCCCTTGGTCCGACGCTCTCTCTCCTCTAGAATCCGGTTAATGGGTTTGAGCAGAGTAACGTTCAGCAGGACGACCATTACGACAATAAGTGCCAGATGGAACAGCAACGTTCCGTCCGGCACCAGCTGGATAGCACTGTCAGAGAATGCCAAGAAGCTCAACCTAACCACCCCCAACTCACACGACGACCCAAAAGCGTCGGAGCATAACACTGGCCTAAAATACGGTCAAGCATCCACTGGCTCAGACAATGTCTTAAAGCATCCTGGCTCGCTTTAGTCCCGCAACCATGGGAACCACATATAAAACGTACCACTCAGAGGCTCCCGAATCAATACGGGCGTTCCGTCTGAAGGCGACGCCTTACTCCACTTGTACAACGTGCTATGGGCTTCCTGGCTGAACGGCTTTACTTGGTACATTCAGGCTGGGCTACCGACGAGCAGGGCATAGAGCCGGTTAAGGTCGGTTTGGTTATAGAACTCCAATTCTATCTTGCCGGACGACGAGTTAGATGATTGGACTATTCTTACTTTTGTGCCGAAATGTCGACGTAGCTTGCTTTCGGCTGCCCGGATGTTGGGATCGGTTTCGTGTTCTTTTGCAGAAGGTTTCAGCACAGGCGGACTACGCTTCGCTCCCGCAACCCTGACCAACTGTTCAGTAGCTCGGACTGAGAGCCCCTGCTCAATCACACGCCGCGCGATTCGCCTTTGAATATCCGGCTGGTCCAGTCCGAGTAAAGTCCGTGCATGACCTGTAGAGATTCTTCCGGTCTGAAGCAACTCTTGCAAATCTTCGGGCAGTTTAAGAAGCCGAAGATAGTTAGTTACGTAAGACCGATCGCGCCCAACTCGCTCTCCAACGGTTTCCTGGGTAAGGCCTAGAGTTTCTATAAGGCTTTTGTAGGCTTTGGCCTCCTCAATCGGATTTAGATCTTCCCGCTGAATGTTTTCGATTAGTGCGATCTCGAGAACCTTGTCATCCGAAACATTTCGTATGACCGCAGGTATCTTAATCAAGCCAGCCTTCTCCGCGGCACGCCAGCGCCTCTCGCCGGCTATTAGCTCAAACCTGTTTCCCTTCCTTCGAAGCAGAACAGGCTGAACGACGCCGTTGCTGCGAATGGAGTTGGCGAGTTCATCCAACTTCCTGTCGTCGAAAACGCTTCGGGGTTGGAGAGGGCTGGGATCGATTAGCTCGGTTGCGATTTCGTTCGTCTCTTCGTATGCGGTGGCGGTGCCTTCAGCTGAGAGGAGCGCCCCCAACCCCCGACCCAATGCCTTTCGTGTCATGGGCTATTATCTCCTTGGCTAGTTGCCAATATGCTTCAGCACCTTTTGAGTGCGCGTCATAGAGGGTAATCGGTTTCCCGTAGCTTGGCGCTTCGGCGAGCCGAACGTTGCGAGGGATCACGGTCCCAAAGACCTGTTGCCCATAAAAGTCTCGGAGGTCAGACGCCACGGCTGATGATAGGTTTGTCCTTTCATCGTACATGGTCAATAAGAGGCCCTCGATCGTAAGACTTGGATTGTAGAGGCGCCGAATGCGGGCTAGCGTGTCGAATAACTCAGCTACCCCTTCGAGCGCGTAATATTCACACTGGATCGGAACCAGCAGCGACTTCGCCGCCGTCAGTGCGTTTAGAGTCAAGAGGCCCAACGATGGGGGGCAGTCGATAATTATGTATTGATACTGCCCGTCCAACGGCTCTAAGGCTTCGCGCAGACGAGATTCACGGTGCTCGACATCTACGAGCTCAACTTCGGCGCCGGCGAGATCTTTGTTGGCAGGTAAAACCTTCAGGTTCGGGATTTCCGTATTCAGAATTGCTTCTTCAGTGCTGTCGCCCAACACTACGCAGCGGTATACGCTTTTCCGGAAACTTCCGCGCTGAACTCCAACACCGGAAGTCGCGTTACCCTGCGGATCTGCGTCAACAAGAAGAACAGTCGACCCCGTGCTTGCCAAAACTGCCGCAAGGTTGACCGCGGTGGTGGTCTTGCCAACACCGCCTTTCTGATTCGCTATGGCGATTGTTTTGGCCATGTGGATGGACCGGTTAGTTCCTTACTCGCGTGTGTGCCAGTAACTTAGCACAAGGTCATGAGACTTTCTACGGAAATGCCCTAAATCGACGGTTTTTTGACGGAGATGGTTGTTTCACGTGTCCCAAAATCAAAAAGGGACACGTGAAACGTCCTAGGTTTGAAGGCTGGCGGCAACGTACAGCGTGCTTAGCGCGGCGGCTGTTAGTCCTGGGATAACTCGCGCCTCCCCAAATGTTTGCGGACGTGTGCGCTCTAGTCGCTCCACCATTTCGTGCGATAGTCCGTTGAGTGTTCTGAAATCCAACCCTTCGGGGATCGGGGTGGAATCGTGGTGTTTTAGCCGACTAATCACGACTTCCTGCGCCTTGATGTAGCCTGCATATAGGTTGTCTGCCATAGCAGCCTCCAGCTCGCCAGTAGTTACCTGGTCTCTAGCCGAGAACGGCAGGAGACGCTCTACCGTTTCACTCGTTATCCCCGGCCTCATGGCTAAATCTCGCAAGCTGATTGAGTCTCCCAAATCGGAGCCTGTGATATCTACCGCGGCTGAATACCCTGAATCGGCCCTACGTAGACGAACTTCCTTCAGCAACCCTCTAGCTACTGCAATACCATTCTGCCGCTGGTTAAATCTCTCCCAGTCGCCCTCTCCTACCAGTCCCAACTCTCTCCCATAACGACGCAATCTCTGATCGGCGTTATCGTATCGCAACGCCAGCCGGTACTCGGCTCGGGACGTAAAAATCCGGTAGGGCTCATCTACTCCCTGCTTGATCAGGTCGTCAATTAGCACGCCGATGTATGACTCGTCCCTTCTAAGGCGAAACGGTTTGAGGCCCTTTATTACCAGAGCAGCGGCGTTAATCCCAGCGACTAAACCCTGGCACGCGGCCTCTTCGTAACCAGTAGTCCCATTCACCTGACCAGCGTGAAAGAGACCCGAGATTCTTTGACACTGAAGGTCCGGGCCCAGCTCTCTAGGGTCAACATAGTCGTATTCAATTGCATATCCCGGACGAATGATTCTTACCGCCTCGAGGCCTGGTATCATCCTCACCAGGTCTTGCTGAATTCCCGCCGGCAACGAAGTAGAAAACCCGTTGAGATATACCTCGTTTGTATCGTGACCTTCAGGTTCAAGAAACAGTTGATGGCGTTCCTTATCTGAGAATTTGACCACCTTGTCTTCTATCGAAGGACAATATCGCGGTCCAACTCCCTTGATTCGCCCCGAATAAAGCGGCGATTGATTGAGGTTCTCGCGTATTGTTTCGTGTAGGGACGGGTTCGTGTAACCAACGTAGCACTTGACCTGCGGCTGCTCAATCCTGTCCGTGGAAAACGAAAAGGGTACTGGCCTCTCATCCGCCTCCTGCGCATGGAATGCCGACCAGTCAATTGTCCTGCCATCGAGACGTGGCGGCGTTCCGGTTTTTAGCCGACCCACTGGAAAGCCCAAGCGCTTCAAAGTTTCAGCGAGCTCTATCGACGCTGGTTCGCCGGCCCTGCCAGCCGTATATGTTCGCTGTCCTGTATGGATCAAACCGTTCAAGAACGTCCCCGCGGCGATGACCACGGCCCGGGATGCGATTCGCCGACCATCCTGCATTTCCACACCCAAAATCTTTGCGTTCTTCACCAACAAATCGCTGACCATCCCCTGCCGAAGATGAAGATTCGGCGTATGTTCCAACATCTTTCGCATTTCTACTCGATACAAAGCGCGATCAGTTTGGGCGCGGGGCGACTGGACTGCTGGGCCCCTGGAACGATTCAGTAGACGGAACTGAATGCCCGTCCGATCTGCAACTCGACCCATAATTCCGCCCAACGCGTCAATCTCTCGAACCAAATGTCCCTTAGCTATTCCACCGATCGCCGGATTACAAGACATTTGTCCTATCAGATCCAGATTCAAAGTTATCAATGCCGTTTGCGCTCCCAAGCGACTCGCTGCAGACGCAGCTTCGCAGCCAGCATGCCCACCGCCAATAACGATCACATCAAAAGCTTCGTCAAAAACCATTGCTATTTCCCTATGCAGAAGGTGCTAAAGATTTCTCCAAGAATGTAATCTGTAGTCGTTTCGCCCGTTATCTCACCCAGGAACTGAAGAGCATTGTGAAGGCCAACCAATACGATCTCTTCGCTAGCGGAGCGACTTAACAAGTCAACCGATTTCTCCAACGTAGCTTGCGTCCGGCGTAATAGATCATAATGCCTGCAATCAGTGATCAATAGCCCGACGGCTTCGGAATCCACCTCGCCAAATGGCGCCAGTATAGCAGCGATAAGCCCGTCAAGCCCCTCTCCAGTCAAGGCCGACAGATGGACCACCTGCGACGACAGTTTTAGTCGATTTTCAAATTCAGAATTTCTGACTAGGTCACACTTATTGATCGCCACAACATGCCGGCTTCGGATCGTTTGAGCGATAATTGCAAGGTCCTCATCCGAGAGGCTGGTGGAACCATCGATCACAACTACAAGTAGATCCGCGTCGGCTATTACCTGGTGAGTCCGTTCGATTCCGATTTCTTCAATGCTATCGTTTGCGACTCGTATTCCGGCCGTATCGGTGATCGAAATCGGTATGCCACCTATGCTTATTGACTCTGAAATACTATCCCGAGTCGTTCCTGCTATTTCGGTGACAATGGCACGGTTCATCCTTACTAACCTATTGAACAGACTAGACTTACCAACATTCGGCCGGCCCACGATCGCCACCTTCAATCCCTCTCGCAACGTCCGGCCGGTAGCGTAGGTGCGGGCTAATCCCTCTACGATAACGACTACCTGAGCGAGGTCCTTTTCTATTTGTTCTGACTGGATTCGCGGCAGATCGTCTTCGACAAATTCGAGCGCCGATTCCAACCTCACGATGATCTTTATCAGGATCTCTTTTGCTGGTTGAAGAGCTACCGCAAGTTCGCCTTTCAATTGACGAGCGGCTTGAGCGGCAGCTGCGTCGGTTTGCGCGTTGATCAGATCACGGATTGCCTCGGCCTGACTGAGATTCATCTTTCCGTTCTTGCAAGCACGTAGCGTGAACTCACCTGGTTCCGCAAGCCGAGCCCCAAAATTCTGAGTCAAATCAAGCACTCGCCTCAGGATCACCGGTGAGCCGTGACAACTCAACTCGATCATTTCTTCTCCAGTGAACGAGCGAGGCTTTTCAAAATAAGTTACTAGTGCGGAGTCCAACGGCTCGCCAGACTCTCGAACTACTTGCTTTAGATAAACGTGATTCGGCTCGGGCGCGAATAAATCGTCCCCGATAAGACCTCTAAGAATCTTCAGAGACTCTGGCCCACTAAGTCTGATGACGCCGATTGCACTACGGCCAGGGGTTGTTGCAATTGCAACTATGGTATCCATGGTTGTGGTAGGGGGATCGAAGTGACCTGGTAGTCTCTTGATCTACTTGGAGGATCTTAACGCAACTCGCAACTTACGCGCTGCTCCGTCGCCCACTGACTCGGTATAGAGGTCTTCGCAGTCGGCGAGTGTGAGGTGAATAATTCGACGCTCGCTGGAATTCATTTCACCGAAAACAAATGGCGCACTGGTAGAGCGAACTCGATCAGCAGCGAGGTTCGCCATTGCACGCAGCTCTGCTTCTCGAGTAGCGCGAAAACCCTCAACGTCACAGACGAGCCTCTGACCATCCTGTAGGCTTCGTCCGTATGCCTGATTGACCAGGTGTTGAACCGCCTGCAACAGTTCTCCGCCCTCAACCTGTAACAGCTCAGCATCGGGTCCGCTTAGGTCCAACAAACATTCCGTCGACGTTTCTTTAACGGCAACTCTGATATTCAAACCAGTGCCCTGAAACAACGACTCGAGAAAAGTGCCGGCGGCAGTGCAAGCTTCTTCCATGTTACTTAAGTTCGGCCGAATAAGTATTCAAAACTAGGTCCCTTTGGACGGCCCGCCTCCCGACTTTGAAGGCTTCTTCCCGGGCGGTCCGGCAACAGCTGGCTCATCCGGCCCAGTCTGCGTCCACTTGTTTATAACAAATTGTTGAGCAAATCCGACAATATTTCCAACCAACCAATAGAGTAGCAAACCAGACGGGGCACTCCAAAGGATGTACAACATGAACAAGGGCATGCCCACCGCCATCATTTTTCGCTGTAACGGATCCGCTGACGGCGCCGGCGTAATGAGTTGCAAAACTATCATAGTGCCGGCCATCAGGATCGGCAGTATGTGTATGAAGTAAGGTTCCGGCGCCGAAAGATCCGGCAGCCAGAGAAAGGTCGCCTGACGAAAATCAAGCGAAATAGTTATGGCCCGGTATAGAGCGAAAAGGAAAGGCATCTGGATCAAAAGAGGCAGACAGCCGCCAAGAGGATTGCCTTCCTTCATCAATCGCAACTGCTCGACCTGCAACTCCTTTAGGCGGGGATCATTTTGTTTCATCCCCTTGATCTTTTCCTGTAGCTCCTTCATGCGCGGCGCAAGCTTCTGAGCTTTCTTCATCGACTTTGAAGAGCGCCACTTGAGAGGAAAGAACAGGGAATAAATGACTATGGTGAACAGGATAATCGCCACGCCATAACTGCCGGTCAGTTTCTTTAGCCACTTGATGGCGCTGAGAATCGGGACAGCAAGACGGCGCGACATCCAGGCGCCCCAACCGAAGTCAATGGTGCCCTCGAGGTCAATGCTATCGCGGCCAATTGTTTGCCTAAGTTGAGCGCTGGTTTGCGTGAGCAGGTAGTGGTCCTTCGGGCCCGTATAGACAGCCGAGCGCGAACCATCTGCGGGAATAGGAACCCAGGCTGTTATTAAATATCGCTTCTCCGGCTTCCCGTTGCCGGCATAATCATACTGTGTTGTTTGCAGCTCCAGGCCCGGCAGCCTCCTGCCCGGAATGGCAACCATCGCAAAATAGGTATCGCCAACACTAGCCCAATCCACCGGTCCGGAAATCGTCAGATGATCGGGAGTATTCTTGTTCTCATTGATCGCCTGTGCTTGATGTCTTTCGACCTCAACCTTTTCACCGACAGCGGCCACTGCCTCAGGAGCTACCGAATAGAACGTGTAATGCTTGACGCCCTGGTCGCCCACGCTGGGTCCTATTCTCAGTTTTGCTTCGGGAACAACCTGACCGCCGCGCTTGATTGTTAGTTCCATATCCGCAGCGTAGCTATCTGCGTCCAGCACGATAGTTTTTACGACGTCCAGGCCCGTCGCTTTGTCATTGAGCAGAAACGTAATTCGCTTCTTCTCACCTGCAGCCAGAGTCAGCTCTGAATCACCAGTAGAACCAGCCACGCCGTCTATTACATAGTTCGTAGACGTCAGGAGAGCATCGATCGAGGGGTCACGAAGGGATAACTGCAGCGGGGCCTCGCGGGGTTGTCTTTTCAACCCTTCCTGCGACACTAACTCCAATGGGACGGGGTTTTTCTTGTTACCCGCAACTGAGTAGATGTCCTGCCCGCTGTCCTTGTTCCTCTTGATAATCCAGCTGATCGCTTCAGCCCCAAGACTATCCAGCTTAACGTCATAGAGAGGCGTCTTGATCGAGATCACCCGGTGTGGTGTTGTGTTAGCTACTTCTCCCGGAGAACCAACCGGGAGTGGAGTTGCTGCTCCAACCGGCGAGATTATTGGAGAGGCAACCGATTGAGGAGTAGCCTGGCGTGGTGTCGGAGCTGGCGCAGGTGGCTTAGGGGCAAAATAACTCCACACGAAGAGAATTGCCGTCGAGATTATGAGAGCGTATATAAGTCGTTTTTGTTGCATTTAAATTAACGGTCACGAAACAACGTCGCGGCAGTTTCCCGAAGTCTCCGGTACTATTTCACTGGGTCGTAACCGCCCGGATTGAAAGGGTGGCAACGCAGCAATCTGCGAAGAGCCAGCGCACTACCCCGAAGGGCGCCGTAGCGACCGATCGCTTCAGTGGCATATTGCGAACACGTTGGAAAGAATCGGCAAGAAGCTGGAAGAAATGGTGAAATGACGAGTTTGTAGAATCTGAGAAATGCGATTAGTAATGACTTCACGTATGCCCAAACGTTAGGGACTTACTCGCTTCCTTTTCCATCCGCCTTCGCCACTCTTAATACCAGGTTCTCGAATTCTTCGATCGCTGCAGTCACCTTTAAAGCGGGAAGCCGGCGTTTTGCATTAATTACCCAGTCGTACCTTTGTGGCAAACTATTTATTGACGATCTCCGCAGGCGAAAAGTTTCCCTTAGCAATCGCTTAGCGCGATTTCTTTGAACGGCGTTTCCCAACGCTTTGCGAGAAGCGGTAATGCCAAATCTGTTATGAGACAGGTGATTGGGCAAGACAAAGGCCGTCATCAATACGCCATCATAACGCTTGCCCTGTCGATAAACCTTTTGAAAATCCTTGCTTCCGCGCAGATACACCTTCATGACTGCGACAGACTAGTAATGGGCAGGGGTCAACCTTCGGCGTCCCTTGGCACGCCGTCGTTTAAGAACAAGCCTACCTGCCTTGGTAGCCATTCTCGATCGGAACCCATGCGTTTTAGCTCGACGCCGATTGTTGGGCTGAAAAGTTCGCTTAGCCATAGATGAAAATCCCCCGTCAAAAGAAAACCGTAAGAGTAGCTGTCACCAGACCTTCTGTCAAGAAAGGGACGATTGAGACACCGCTCAAAACCAGTAGACGAAGCTAGTCTCCAGGATAACTACAACATGTCATCGCCATTAGACTTCGACGCGCCTTTGGTGGCTTGTACTGAGGACAAAAAGCCTCCCGCGCCAACCCTAACCACCGCCTTTTGCATTGCAACTCTCGGGGGAAAAGTTTGGCGTGTTTTATCTTTTCAACTTCTTGCCCCAGAGAGAAACTGTGTGTTAGTCTCCGCTCACGTTCCCGTCAATCCTTGTAAATGATTGATAAACCTAGCCTTAAAGCTTTACTTTAAGAACGTGGCGTTTTCCACAAAGCTGTGGAAAACCCTGTGAGTAAGTTTCGGGCCCCGAACCGGCGACCTCACCGGTGACGGATTCGGGAAGCTCTGAGACTCGCGCGTTCTCAGGTGGGATTCGAGCGGGATGTGCCTATTTTGAAGATCTTCGAGAGCGGTGAAATCGTGAGTCTGTTGGATAGTAATCTCTGGGACTGTTTCCTTCGGGTGATTAGAACCAAGCTCCAGGGAGAGAGCTTCGAAACGTGGTTTGGTCGAATTAAGTTTGAAGGATTTGACAGAGCTCAACGCCTAATTCGTCTACGCGCACCAAACCAGGTTGTGCAGGATTGGGTCAAGTCAAATTACATTGCCTTGATCGAGCAGTCTCTTAGCGAGCTGAGCCTGCCGGGTTATTCAATCGAATGGATTATTCCAGAGGACTGCAATCCAGCTGAAGCGCGAACAGTTTCATCCGAAGTCACGTCACCTTCTCGGGCTGCGAGCCAACCGGTTGCCTCTCGCCAATCTTTTCCCTCGTTTGCTCAAGGCGCGACAGCCGCCGTGGCGGTTGCCAGACAGGTGGCGCTCGATCCCGCGCTCAACTCAAAATACACTTTCGATAATTTTGTGGTGGGCTCTTGCAATCAGTTTGCCCATGCTGCATCGGTCGCCGTCGCGGAAGCTCCTGGCAAGACCTATAACCCACTCTATTTGTACGGTGGCGTCGGCTTGGGAAAGACACATTTGATGCACGCCTGCGGTCATGCGATAAAGCAAAGAAGCCCTCACCTCCGTGTTGCCTACCTGTCGTCCGAGCGTTTCATGAACGAGCTGATTAATTCCATTCGTTATGACAAGACGCAGAGTTTCAGGGAGCAGTATCGGTCAGTTGATGTGTTGCTGATCGACGACATACAGTTCATGGCGGGGAAGGAGCGCACGCAGGAAGAGTTTTTCCACACCTTCAACACGCTTTATGAGCAACAGAAACAGATCGTAATCAGTTCCGATTGTCCGCCGCGCGAAATACCAACGCTTGAAGAACGACTGCACTCCAGGTTCGAGTGGGGGCTTATAGCTGACCTTGAGCCACCCGATCTCGAAACGAAGGTTGCGATTCTCAAACGCAAAGCCGAAGCCCTTGGCTTTGTTATACCTGACGAGGTGGCGCTGTTTATTGCCAGCCGCGTAAAAAACAACGTTAGAGAATTGGAAGGCTCACTCATCAGGTTGGTGGCTATTTCGTCTTTAAGGGGAATTCCGGTCTCTAAGGATCTCGCCAAGGACGCGATAAGAAATATCGCCAGCGAAGAGGAGCCAGGAGTTATCGCTATCGAGCAGATTCAAAAGGTGGTGGCGGCCAACTACAAACTTACGGTTGATCAGTTGGTTTCTAAGAGCAATTCCCGGCAGGTTGCTTTTCCTCGACAGATTGCGATGTATCTCTGCAAAAAGCTAACAAAACACAGCTATCCCGAGATTGGGCGAGCCTTCGGCGGGAAACATCACACTACTGTCATTCACTCGTGCGAGAAGATTAAGTCGCTCTCTCTTGCTGATGCCGTCTTTCAAAAGCGGTTACTCAATCTATCCGAGAGTCTCCAAAAGTAACGGCTGATTTACACAAGAGCGCTTGCAGCCTTTTGACGAGATGAACTAAGCAAAACTTCGCGCGCGGCAGAATTCCACAAGTTGTTTGGCAGGGGGGCTGTGAAAGAATAGAATGATCGGCGCCCTAAATTGTTTTTGACAGTTGGAGTGAAAATTCGAGTCAGAATTTCACTCCCTTGTGAACAGGGTTCATCACAGGTCTGATTGTCTTTTCCCGGTTTTTCCACAAATCAACAGGACCTAGTACTACTGCTAGAAATTAATAACTATTTGTGTTAGGTAAGAAGTAGAAAGCAAAGAGGAAATTTATTATGGCTTCAAGTGAGAGCGCAAAGCGTAAGGAGTCGAACATGCAATTCGTTGTCAGCAAACAGAACCTCCAGAAGGAACTCGGTTTTGTTCAAGGTGTGGTGGAAAAAAAGAACACCATCCCGGTTCTTTCAAATATCCTTATCGAATCCGTCGGTGAAAACACGATTCGCTTCACCGGTACCGATCTGGATGTAACTATTCGCTGCGACATGGATGCCGAAGATATTTCCACGCCTGGTTCAATTTGTGTGCAGGCGAGGAAGTTATTTGAGATAGCCAGACTATTGCCCGATGCGCCGGTGACCTTTAAGAAGGAAGACAACGATTGGGTAACCGTAACTTGCGATAAGACCCGCTTCAAAATGGTCGGCATTAAGAAAGATGACTTTCCTGAGGTGCCGTCTTTCAAGTCAGCACCGACAAAGATTGCCGCCGGCGTTATCAAAGTGTTTGTTGATAGAACAATTTTCGCGATCACGCAGGAAGAGTCTCGGTACACGCTCTCCGGCGCCAAGTTCATTTTGGATGACACGGGCGCGAAGATGATCACGACCGATGGTCACCGTCTGGCTTACGTAGAGCGCAAGGGTGTCTCCAAGAATGGCAGCAACGAGTCGATCGATACGCTGATTCCGCGAAAAACCTTAGCAGAATTGACAAAGTTGACCGCTGGCTATGACGGCGAGATTAGTTTAGGAATGGATGGCAATCACATCTTCTTCGAAGTAGGTCCCAGACTCTTGATTTCGCGGATGCTCTACGGGCAGTTTCCAAATTACGAGATGGTGATGCCTAAGGACACCGACAAGTCGATTCAGTTTGACGCTGCAGTGTTGAATTCGGCTATCCGTCGAGTGGCGTTAATGGCCGATGAACGTTCACGTGCGATTCGTTTTCATCTCGAGCCGAACCAGTTAGTCATCAGCTCCCAGAACGCGGAAGAAGGCGAAGCGAACGAAGCTATTCAAACAGAGTACAACGGCGACGAGATCGATATTGGTTTCAACGCTCAGTATCTCCAGGATTTCCTCAATGTAATCGGAGACGGCAATGTTGCCTTCGAGTTCAAGGACGGAAACTCTCAAGCCCAGCTCCGGCCGTCCGATGGCGGAGACTTTGAATACAAATACGTGGTAATGCCGATGCGTCTTTAGGCGACAGCAGTTACCACACTGATAACAATGTGAAATTACATCTAAGTCCTGAACTTCACATCTATGTCCTGAACTTTACATCTAAGTCGGGAACTTTTCGGTCAGATTGAGGGGTACTTGCTACATCTAAGTTAGGAACTTTTCCTAGGGGAGCAAAGACCTAGTGCCAAAATCAACGCGAAACACAGGAAAAGAGTGGTCTAAGGCGGATGTAGCAGAGCTGAAGGATTTGGCGAAGCACAACACACCCACTCGTGTGATTGGCCTGAAGCTAGGAAGAACTGAAGCTGCCGCTCGCTCGAAAGCTGGAAGCGAACGCGTTTCACTCAAGCCGACCAATCAATCTCCTTACAATCGGAAAAAGGAATAGTTGAACCGACCCGGCATGCCTGCTTAGTCGAACAGTCATGCCCCGGGGCTATCCATTAGTTCGCGTCTCACAAGCGATAAGCGAACGGAAACAACTTGCAAATGTGACTTTGACAGAAACAGCGCACTCACGAATAATGTTTGGCAATCAGGTGGTCGCTAAATGTGGCCACTCAGGTGGTTGGTGGGGTGAGGACACTGACCGCTAATCACGATCTAAGGATTGTGAACGCGGGAGCGACGGGATTCTCTAAGGATCCGGTCGCTTTCGTTTTGCGCGTGAAAGCGCCCGAGCAATTCGAAGGCTCGTCAGTTGTAGCGCGGAAGCGGCCAGGAGACCTGACTGGTTAAGGTAGTCGGAATTTATTCGATCTGGTGATTTGAGTGTAAAAGGCCCCGCCTTTCAGCGATTCTCGGCTAAATCTGAAAGTAGTAGGTCGTGTCTTTTAGATCGCTCGCAAACATGTTCGGGTAGCACTCGGGACAGGGCAAAATTTCCACTGCAGTTCCAATCATCTCACCCAGTGCTAATGCTTCGCCACAGTGAACGCACACAGAATTGAGACTAAGAGAATGATCGGAGACATGGTGATCCTTAAAGCACCGGTTGCAGACTGGACACGTTGCCGCCGCCGACAGACAAACTGTGCAGCTTTCGCCGGTCGTTCCCGGACGATCAAGGGACGCGGCATCCGCTAACTCCTGAATCTTCGGAATAAAGCGTCCCTCTTGAAATAGTCGTGCGAAGAGCGCACGATTTTCGCGATGAGTACTCATGACCAATGATGTGGACCGCTAAGCGAGTTCTGAAACGCTTACTGTTCGAACCTTCGCGCCGCTGCCATAATTCGCGCCCGCGAAATGGACTTTTTCTTTAAGCGACCGCGAGGAGAAGGTTTCCGTGCCGCGACTGCGGTAGTCGCAGGTATGCGCATGAAGGGTATTCCGGAAAACAAGAAACTCGGAGGGGACTGAAACGCTGCCAAAAACTTTTCACGTGGCGGAACTTCGGCACTCGTTTCAATTATCCATTCGCGGGGCTTACCGTTTGCGTGGTTCACCACATCGGAAATGCCCTGGCCGGCGGCAAAGCTCCCAGCCACGAAGGCTCCTAACTTGAGCAGTCCTGGTTCCTTGGGGTCATCCATGATGTCGTTCGCAAGGTTGAAGATAAAAAGCATGTCTGGCGAAGACCGTTCAAACAAACGGGTGATCACAGTCTGAAACAAAGACGGCGGCTTGGTATTGCTCATGATTCAAAACCCTCTCTTATGAGAGAAGGATGTGCCTGATCGAAGAACAAGTCAATAGTTTATTGGAAATAGTGACGTCACTATTTTCACACTTATGTGCGGAGTGCTGAATGTTTTAGATCAGCGCCTTCAAGTGTTAACCGAAAAGAAAGTCGCGGACTTCGGTTTGAACACGTAAAACCAAAGAGGCTGCGATAAAAGAGGGCTGTTTTCCATAGCGGATGTGTTGGAGGAATTATGGCAGCAAGAAAGATCGGGTCTAATTCAACTGTGAAAGCCGCTGAGAAGAGGCTGGGAATAAAAAACGAAATAAGAAATGCCGATGGCAGCAACGCCCGCAGCGATAAGAAAATAGGAACCCTACGCAAAGAAGCCGCGAAAAAAGGAAAGAAGTAGGCGAATGCCCTGTGAGATAAGTAGTAAGTAGCATACCTACGGTGCTTCGATTTATTCAGAAGCTTGCGTGCCGGGTATCACGACGCTGGTCAGAGCACTAATTATTTTCTCCCGATCGTCTTCGTCGCTGTTCTCGAATACACGGGCAAATTGTGCGGGGTTCGTGAAATCGGCCAAGCCATAAAGCTCATTACCGATTCCTTTTTCACAGCTATCGCGATCCACTATATGGTTCCCAGCTTCTTCTAAAGAACTGATGACGTCCTCACGTTCTAAGCACCTCGCGCTTCGACTCGCAAGCTTGGAATGAACCCAGACTGTTAACACGTCGTTGTAATCCTTAGCGAAGAAACCAAGGTATCTGCCCTCCATTACTACATGTTCGAGCATGCGAATCTCCTCTTTGATAGTTGCATCGAACGCTAGATGAACATCATTCGGTATAGAAGTTAAAGAGAGGCCCTTGGTGTTGCAGTACTGACGAAAGCGCTCACCCGCGCTCAGAAAGGTCCAGCCGAGACTTTTAGCTAGTTCGGAGGCGAGCGTAGTGGTCCCAGTAAACGACAAGCCAGAGATAGTAACGATCCTATACAAAGAAGTGACTATGCCCTTAGGAACACAAATATGTATTCCTCGTTAGTGTTTCCCTTGCGGTTCTTGAGTCGCTGTTGGGATGGTATGCGAACAAGAGGTTGAAGCGCTGTTTTGAAGCCTTTAGCGATAATCATGCTCCTTAGAGCTTCGACAATCTCGTATTTGGCCTTACGTTCTTTAGATTCCCCCACGACAAGGCATAGAAACTTTCCAGGCTTAAGTGAGATCGTTAGATTCTCAAAACACACGTCCATTTCGCGTAGGTAATCTTGAACGGCACCTTGCCTGGCTCTTTTCCAACGGGCGCCTACCTCGTTTAGTTTCGCTTGATCGACTTCTTGCTTGAACCAGGGCAGCGATAGCCTCTGCGAGCGCGTGTAGTCGGTAACGCTTACATATGGTGGAGAGGTCACAATCAAATCCACCGAGCAGCTCTCTACGGGTGGCGCGATGGCTAAGTCGGCGTGCAACACACGGGCCCGGTGATTGAGTTCAGCGATGGCTAGTCCACGAATTTGGGGAAAGTCAATGAACCTGATGAGGGCGGCTACAAATTCCTTAAGAGTGCCGGTAAAGAGTTTTATCGCATCCACATAGTATCTGGTCTCGCTGGCAGGTACCATGTTATCCGCCACATATCCCCAGTGCTTTGGCTGACTTGAGCACCTCTTCAGTATCGAGGAGAAGGTTACCTCAAGCAATGTGCGAAATGGCGCCTCTTCCTTTTGGATGATTAACCAAAGGAGTAACAGTTCCTTGAACGTCCGTTCGTCATACCACGATGAGACGGCCTGGAATTCCAGTCTCGCGTTTTCAAGTTCAGTAGTAGCGCGAAGAACCGGGAGTGAAAAATCTTTGACCAACCCATTGTTATGCAATTCAACCTGCAACGACTCAAAGAAGGCTTTGCAGTAATAATCAATGGCTGCTGCTTCAAAAAAAGTAGTCTTTGCTGCCGCCACATGCGTAGCGATAAAATTCTGATCGACCCCAATCGCGCGTCGGCCGAGTCTTAACGCCTCCACGAGGGTCGTTCCAACACCACAAAAAGGATCGTAAACAGTATCGCCCGGCTGGCTAAATAGTTCGATGAGGTAAGCCGGAATCTGTGGAATAAACGTTCCAGGATACCAATGGAATCGATGCAGCCCATAGTTAGACAGCGCGCCTGGGAAATCCCAATTAATACTGGAGACAGTCTCCTCAATGCTTTTCACCGCAGGCACTACACCAAGCCTCCTACCGACGAACTTGAGCGGCTAGGATTTCGCAAGAACAAGACCTCCCCGCCTGGCGGGGCGGTGCATCGACAATTCTACTCAGTGAATGGCTAGATTCTACATCGAATCCAAGGCACTAGCTATGATTGGAATCCGCCCGAACTGAGAGGTTGAGTCCGCCGCGGCGCTACTATTCGGTAAGTCCAAACAATCCAAGCTGATCGTTTTCCTTTTGCGAGAGTTTTAGCGCGTGCTCAAGGTGCACGGCAGGTTCACAGATTTGTGTAGTTCCTTCACCAGCTATATCCTCCAGGAAGTCTTGGCAAATGGCTTCACTTGCCGCAGTGATCAATTCTTGTAAGCCCGAGCAAATCCCAACCAAAACCAAAGTGGAGCTTTCACCAAGGCCCAAATCTTGAGACGCTTTCTGGCCCGACCGATCACGAAACGAAATATTATCGATACGTCGCGAACGCTTGTCCCGGATTAAGTAAATGACAAAGTCCTCGGGATCGCAATTAATCCGGCCCGCAAGGTTCTCGCGCATCGACCAGACGTTCTCTGGGGTCAGGGTGCCCTTCGGAAGGTTGGCTGAATCGACCCAAAACAATCCCATGAAGTCGAAGAGGTGTCCAGTCTGCAGTCGATCGATCAAGTTTCTTGTTGGAGGATATTCAGCCAAGATTTGTAATAACTCAGCGTCTGTCAGTTTCCAATGCGACTCCCCTAATGCAGGTTTGCAATCAGCTGTCCCTGTTAGTCCTATTCTAATAGCTTCTAACAGCATGCACTTGGCAGCGAAGTCCGGCGGATTGGTCATTAGTATGCCGTAAAGACGTTCCCTGAGCTTCATCCACTCTTGAACAAGTTCAATTCGAGCCATGTCGTAACATAAAATGTCGTCGCGGACGAAGAAGCCCTTCGAGAGTTCCAGCGGTAGGTCCTGGCTAAAGCCTATTCCAATGTGATACGCCATCCTGGTTACGTTATCAACATTGTCGAGATCGATCGTGCCATTGATCAGCTGTCCCAAAGCGCCTTCACCACGCTTCAGGGCGAACACCGATTCTGCCGTAACACCCGATACCAAGTGCTCCTTGTAATTCAAAACCTTTCGAAATCCGACCGTCCTACCCTTAAAGATTTGAAGGTCGATGTTTCCTATTTCCTTTTCTCCAAGGAATATCTCCTCAATCCTTTTCTCGTGGTCAAAGCTCATACCCGCGTATCTGAACGCTTCCTCCATCAGGTGGCCGAAAGGAGTTATGGCCACGTCATGAAGAAGAGCGGCACATTCAAGTCCAAGCCGATCTTTAGTGGGAAGCGAGAGATTAGTTGCCACTTGCTGCGCTAGATATGCCGTTCCAAGCGAATGCTCAAAACGTGAAATGCCGGCACACCCTGGCAACAAGAACGAATTAATGTTTGATAATCTAACCTCACGTAGTCGTTGGATTTCTGGCTGCAGTATCAAGCTCGCGAGGAAGTTGTCAATAGGAAACACACCGTACAGCGGATCAATGACGAATCGGAATTGATTTACACGCATCGTCATTTCTCCCTAACAAGGTTTATCGCGCCGCCATCCCCTCGCTTGTAAGAAAGGATGAAATCGACTTGTTGTGTCAGGGGGTTCAAGAGTTCGTCCCCGATGAGCTCGTCCTCGATGATTATAAGAATCATCTTGTAGCTACGTTCTGATGGAATAACATGACGCCAGAAAATGCGGAACTGTTCGGTACTCTCAAAATCGCAGAGGGCAGAAGTATGTGCATACACCATGACCATTGGGCGGCGATTCTGGCGGCCCTTTTCGGCCTCGTTTCGTTTGATAATATTGAATGCCTTTGATACCGATGTGTGTAAGCCGGCAAAATGCCTTGCCTTCACATAACCAACCCCATCGGCGAGTAACATCCGGTGGCGGTCCTCATGTATATCGTCAGTAAAAGCAAAGCTGGGACTGAACGCGTCAATAAACACTATGTCCTTTTGCTTGTCCTGAAGTCGCGCGTATCTGTTTTTTAGTAGGGACCAGATCTCCCATGGGTGACGATCAACGGATACATAATTTAGAGTTTCTCCCTGGTTTAACCTTTCACAAACAAAGTCTAGTGTAAGGTTAACAGACTCATTCGTCGGGAAACCCGTCAGAAGAATGGAGCCACCGCTAGCGAGTTGATTGATTTCATCATCTGAGAAATATTGACGGAAGGCCTGGAAGCTATCAGCCTGAACAGTACGACTCTCGACGTTTACTTCGTAATGCTTGTAGGGTTTGAGAACTGATAGTGCTTTCTTTATCGGCTTGAAATATTTCCAGACTTTGTCAGTTCTTAAATTATAGATTTCATTATACGAGCGCAGGAAAACCAAAAATACAAGGCCAACAAACGCCACCGCATACACCACTAAGGAAGCCCATGCTAATCCGCCTGCAATCGCCGAAAAGCTGCTGCTTAGATTTGCAAACAACAAAGCTACGGCCAGGAGAATACATGAGAAGAGGAACAGGATCAGCGAAACCAGGACGTTCTCACTATTAGCACGCAGTCGATCATCCTTCGAATAAAGCGTATACATTGCCGTTACAAGAGCAGCAGTGGGCAGAAACACCTTGAGCAAATCAACGATAGTGTTTGAGTCCGAAAGCTTTCCGCCGAAAACCTCCAACTTTATCGGAAGCAATACAACGGCCAGGATCGCAAGAATCAAAACTATTAATCGTAGTCTCATGATTCGGCAAGCATGTCTAAGCGGTTCAGTTCATGAGTTCAGTTTAAGGCTCATGTAGTCCCTGCATACTTGGAGTTTTGCTTCTATATATTGCAGTACAAGCTCCGACGAAGGATCAGAGAAAGTGTCAGCAAAGATTGATACGCCCTCGAGGGATTTTGTCGAAATCCCGAAGTCTAACAATGCATATTTCACTTCGTCGGCGCTAGAGTATTCATATACAGGAACCAAATACTCCACTCCATATTCACGAGCAAACGCGGTGAGCGCGGTTATTGCCTCGGGTAATTGTTCCGCGTAATGCGCTTCATAGCGGGTGAAGCCAGACGCAAGGACTCTAATATTGTTCCTTTTACAGTAGATAATTCCTTCAGTGTGTGCTGCCAACTGGTATCCCAGTAAGATAAGGTTTTTCTTAAATTGATGAAAGTCTTGCTCAATGTCGACGAGGGCAATTCTCCGGAATAATCCGTACGATGGCACGATTGTTCTTGACACTATTTCAGCTGGGAAAGCCGCTTGCAGCTCTTTAAACCTGAACTCTGCCAACTCGGGCTTTATTGAAACCCCGTTATTACATGTTAGCAAGTGAACCTTCTTATTTTGATTCGCCATCAAGCAAGCGACCAAGGATGAATCGCGGCCGCCTGAAAAAAGAACTACAACTTCAGGACTTTGATTCGACTCGGATTCATTATCTACCTTTGGAGGAATGTTCATTTAAAGTCCAGATTAAGACCACTTTAGAGTGAGTAGAACGACCGTAGGATACTATAACCCTACCAGAACGTGGAGTCTGCAATGTAGGCGTGAAGTTGCGCGCGATCAGGGTTTGATCCGATGTATAGTTCTGCAGAGGGTTGAGTCATGGTTGAGGCGAAGCGTTACGCGGGAGGTAGAGGCCCTGTTCACGTCTGTTCTCGAAACCCGTAGAGCCCATCGACGTGAGTCCTTGCTTTCGGGTCGGCGATTTCCAAATTCTCATCAAACCGGGTCTATTCCGTCTTAGTGCGTGCGATCACTACTACTTCAGAACACATTGTCTTAGATACGTTGTTGCGTTTGGCCATCCGTTTCGTCGGAATTGGCCGTTTGAACCAATCTACAATCGTTCCACCCTTGGCAGTCAGAAGCTCTTGCAGAATTCTATCCATCGGCACGGAGTGTCCTCCCACAGTTCGGTTTCCCACGGTCCATATCATGTAAGCGTTGGGTTTTAGAAGCGGGAGAATGCAGTCCAATGATCGACCAAAATCCCGCCAAAAGGCCGCGACCCGGACTTCCCGATCATCTGAATGCTGTTTCAGAGAGTGAATCGTCTTTCTCAGAGTTTTGGATAAACCCAGCAACTCTGATAGGTCAGGAAGCGCCTTACGGAGACTCCCGCCCAAACTTCGGCTGTCGATCTCATGTGTGCTCGAGATCCAGCGCTCATCCAGTTCCTCGCTAATATCCGCAAGATCAATCCACTGCAACGGAAGAAACGAATGCTGCCCATACGGAATAGTAGTTTTGTTGTCTCCGTAAGGCGGCGAGGTCACCAAGAGATCATAGCGCTCTTTCACACGAACTTTGGATTCTGAATTTACCGCAGCCGTGTCCCTCAGTCTTAAACTGATGTTGCCCTTGTATCGGCCCCTCTCGAGTGCCCCACTATCTGTGAGTAACCTCTTCTCCGAAGCTAAACAGGTTATGTTTTTTTTAAGCACCTCGCTGAATATCTGAATAGGAGAACCATTCGCTGCTCGAACTTCTTCTGGCGGTCGCATATGAAGCTTGAATGTTGTAGTTCTAGAATTACTCGTCCGCCTTACGGTTTCAGCGAGTGCGACCCAATAGAACCGACGGCACCAAAGGTGTGGTTCTTTTCTAATGGAGCGCCTTACTTTTGATAGTTCAATTGATACATCGTCCCTAAACCATTTCTTGAGTCCAGTAAAGCTAGCCTCTATTGCGGTTCTTCTGTCCGAGTTGATAACGGCGAGGAACTCGTTGCTCTTAGCGCTAAGTGCGTCGACAAAAAAAGGTCCGCTTTTAGTCTGGCACAGCAAAATGGCTAAGGGATTAATGTCTTGTCCCGTAAAGCTCAGCCGATTTCTCATCGCGCTTAGCATCACAGTCCCTGCACCCACAAAAGGTTCGAACAGTCTGCTGGTCCGCGGTACTACATCGACAATCGTGCTTATGAGCCTCTCCTGCATCCGGGGAACCATCATTGCCGGGTACTTGAAAATTGAATTTACATGATCACGCGAGGCGCCAGTGCGAAACGACCAGAATTGCTTGTCGCGTTCGGTGCACTTTCTTAAACGTGATCGGATTTCTTTGTCAGTAACATTGAGATCGTTTTCCATGCCCCTCTCCTCCCGACCAGGAGCGTCCAACCGCGATAGCGTTTGGGAGCCGGCCAGGCGAAAAGGGGGCCAGGCGAAAACAGGCCAGGCCAAAATTAGCCAGGCCAAGTCCTCTAATGCTGAAAACACTAGCCCGGTTAAGACAACTCTAGACTTGTTTTGCTAAGGCGCCGATATTGAGTCAGCGGTGCCAGAAACATTTTGATACTTTGAGCGAGGTTCTTCGAAAATAGCCCGAGTCGAAAGTGCTCTTGTCAATCTGTTTGTAATCTCAGGTTGATACAGTGTCGAAATCGGAATCGAACCCCCCTCGTCGCCCAACCTCTTAACACAGCCGCAGATAAAACACCAGGCGAGGCGGGCAAGGTCGTGAGCGACGCATAGGCAGATACTCAGTTCACCGTGCCATAGCGAAATGACCTACCTGAAGTTCAAATCGCCAGTCCCATGCCACCAAAGATTTCAGCGCAGCAATTCACTCGGGATCGGTTTCTGAGCTGCTGATCTTTATGATAGAAGTGAAGTGTTATGACCGACGAGGGCTTCGATGATGTGCAGGAACGAGATCAGGAAGCTGCCGAAAGTACAATTCAATTTGATTTGTCGGTCAGCCCAGATCGAGATGGCTTTCTTCGGCGTAACTGTAGTTCCTGCGGCCGCGATTTCAAAACAGAAATCGATCCGGCCGACTTTGCTTGGGCGCTGAGTGCGCAGATACGGCGAGTAAGCCTTGAGATTGGTGTCGAACCTGCCGAGATCGCGGAGGACGTCGACCAAGCAAGTGTCACGTGTCCTTATTGTCGCTACTCAGCTGAGTCAAGTGAAATGCACACAGAGGAGACGATTGAGTATCTTAAGCGGTTCGCTTATCGAGACTACGCACTCCCGATGCTGAACAGAATGTTTTCCGACTTCGCCGATTCGCTCACCGGTGGCAGCGGGAGTGGAGGGTTTATCTCTATTTCGATCAGTGTTGATCATAATAAGCTTCCTTTGCCGCCACGGCCCATACATGAGCCAGAGCCCGGGGATATGAAGATCGTCGAGTTTCTGTGTTGTGGGAGGAAAGCAAAGGTGGCTGAGACGTGGACTGATGTAAGCGTATGCATGTTTTGCGGTACTGACGTAGCTCTTCTCTAAGCGTTGAAAAATGAATCTATCCAACGACGAACTCACTAACTTTCTGCGCTTATTCAAGACCCGTAGGGATGCCCTCCTGCATGAGGACGCTGAGACGTTTGACCATCACCTTGAACGATTCATCGGGTTCTGTCGTGACAATCTTCTTGTTCAAAGCATACTCGCGCCGCTAGAGGCAAAATTCAGCCTCGATGTCGACGCGTGGTTAAATGCCGCCCCTGAACATGAGGCCAAACTTAATTTCCCGGCTGAAGAGGATCAGGAGCTGATTTTGCGCTATCGCATCCTCCAAAAGACGGTGGATGACACGCATCTCCCTTTACGCTTGGGTCTGGCACACGGTCAGCATAAACAAGATGAATGGATGGCCTACTTTCAAACTGTGATTGTGCGTCCGTTTGTTGATGACTTGACACACAGGATTAGCGACGCGGCCAATCTTGCTACTCCAGAAGCTCGAACCGTACAGGCCGTGCCGTTGAGCCGAATACCAAGTCCGAAGGAGGTCCGAATATTCCTCAGCCACAAGAGCGTGGATAAGCCGATCGTCAATCGCTATTACAATGCTTTGAAGGCGGTTGGATTTGATCCATGGCTTGATGAATCTGACATGCCGGCGGGCTCAAATTTGGAGCGCGAAGTCTTCCGCGGATTCGAAGAGTCTTGCGCAGCCGTGTTCTTCATCACCGAAAACTTCAGGGATGAAAGTTATCTGGCGGCTGAGGTGGAATATGCAGTTATGCAAAAACGAAAGAAAAACCAAAAGTTCGCCATCATCACTCTACGATACACCAATGCTGCGCAGGTGCCCGGTCTACTCACACCGTACATTTATAAAGACGTGGCAAATGACCTGGATGGGTTCCGTGAGTTAGTCAGGGCCTTGCCGGTTGAGTGCGGTCCTGTCCGTTGGAAGGCAACTGTTGTTTGACCTTTCGATATGGTCCTCATGGGTCAACCTATCCGTTCGGAGGCTGCCACGGTGCTGACTCCCATTCACGGAAGTCTCTCAGAGAGTTCCTTGAATAAGCCTGCTTCTTTCCACAACGATCGGTTACCGACTACGTAAATGACTTCTTTAGCCCGCGTGACAGCTACATTCAGCAGGTTCGGCCGTCCACTTGCCCACCCACGAGCACCGGTCTGGGCCGGAAGAGGTGCGCCCAGTACAAAAATAACAGCCTCGGCTTCGCGGCCCTGCACAGTATGAACAGTGCCGATTCGCTCATTCGTCCAACGCCAATCGTCCCCGACAATCCACCCTTTTAGCACCCCACTATTGATGACGATCTCGCGAAGGCGCTCTGCTACGATCACGAACGGTGAAATAACATGAAGATCGGGTTCAGCGCCGGCATGTGCAAGTTGTTGAAGGATACGCAACACCTCGTCACCCTCTTCTCGGCACCACTTGTCCTCGCTACTTCCCTCAATATGAATCCACCGGGAAGGTCCAAGCACGTCTTGTATCGCAGACGGTTTGGGATTTTTTGCAGACACCATTAATCCAGAATAGGCGATCGCGTTTGAGATACTAAACATTGGCGCCGAACACCTTCGATGCACCAGTAAGGGAACGCCTACATTGCGGCTTCCCTCCCTTGTCGGAAACTCGCTGACATATGTGGAAGCAGCATCAGCTAGTGTTTGTACCGAAGCGGCCGGTGCACCGTAGAAACCTGGGCATACGCCGAATCGCAAACAAACAGCACTAGTCAACGTGTCAGGTAGCACGACCACTGGTTCTATTTGTAAGGGATCTCCGACAACAACCACGCGCCGAGTTCGCAGAAGCGCTCCTACTGCAGCTTGTGGTAGCGCCTGTCCAGCTTCGTCCACAAATAGCCAGCCGAAACTTTCGAGTGGAAGTTTGCCCAACATTCGATTGACTGAAGCGAACGTAGTTGAGACAAGTGGCACGACGAGGAAGAGTGACGACCACAAATCCGGCAGGAGGGCCTGCTTCGCGGCACTGGGCAACGTCTGCGTCGTGAAGGCGTTCATTAGTGCACCGATATTGTGACGTAAGGGCTTTGCAGCAGCGTCAATAAAGGCTCGGTGAAGCGCTATCGCAGAAATGAAAACCTCATCTCGAAGGCGCTGGGCCTCTGAAGTAAACCATGGCGTCTCCCGATGCCGTTTTCCGTGCTCAGTTGCAAAGAATTCAGGACTGGCAAGGACTAACCCCTGCCTCTGCGCGTCAGCGAGCCGCTCCTTCGCTTGTTGGTGTTCTGTTCGAGCTAAGCGCCAAACGGACTCCGCGTTCTGGTGGTGGAGCAACGCACTTCGAATCTCAGCCCATATTCGCGCCCTTCTGGTTCGGAACAATCGCGCCCAGAAGCCCGGCCTCGATAACTCATGCGCGGTAAGCTGCTGATCGAAGTCGTCCAACTGAGTTTCTACTGTAGCTCCTTCTTGTTGTCCCGAGTCCGCCTCAGCTCTGAGCTTTCGCACATTCGCTGCAGCACTATTACGCATGGTCTCTGCGTTGACTTCGGCTTGGGCCAGATCTGGTAGTTGCGCTAAGTCGGTTCGGAGTTTCTCCAGGGACTCTTGCGATTGGCCGCTTCGCTCCAGAGTATCTAGAAATCGCTTTCGCGCTGTCTTCCACCTTGCCAGGGCTTCCTGATCATTCGAAGGTGGCTGTTCTGCTTCTACAATATGAGGTGTACGACTCTCGACACGCCCAGTCGTTGGGTCGGTTGTCTCCACGGCCGGCGGAGCACCTGCGGCCACTCGCAGGTAGCTACTGAGTCCTCTCTCGTTGTCCCACCAAAAAGTTTGTTTGAATCGGCTGCGATTCTGCATGTTCCCTAGAACTGCGGCAATCACTCCCCATGTTTCGGTCTGATGTAAAGCGTCCGACAAGCTTTTGAAATAGCGCAGTTCCGGTGCATCGTTTGCGATGGCGGTTAGCCCGGGCAGTTCGGCGCTAACATTCTCCACGGCTTTATTATTTGAGGATGCCACTACCATCTCGAAGCCACGCAGAGACGCGTCCACTTGGTAAAGATGAAGCCAACTATTACCAACCCTCAGCCTCTCTCCCGAGTGACTGAACGCCAACTCCGGATCATCGAATTTCGCCATCGCCTCTGCGCGGTCGGCAACAACACCAGCGACCAAGTCTCGAAGCAGGGTCGTCTTTCCAGTCCCCGGCGGCCCGTTGATGCCTAACAAGCCGCCAGCTGTAGTTTCGCTGAATGCCAAGTTGACAGCTGCTTGCTGAAGTAACACGAGTGGATGCCGGTCCCGTCCCGGCCAGCGGGCCAGGGGCGTAAGTCCAGGGCTCACAGCGTCCGCCAGCGCAGTGTCGTCAGATAGCAAATCCTGACTGTTGTGCGCGGGTTCGACGCCGAGATAGCGTCGTAAGTTCCGGGGTGCTTCGTTCTTGGAAAACAATTGTCTAGCCGTAGCGAGGTCCGCTAGGAAGAAGCTATTAAGTAATAGTAACTCTGGCGGGTTAGGATCTTTGTAATATGTATAGGAGCGAATCGCAAAGTCGGGCGGTTCGATCCAGTCATCAGGTATTCCAAGCTCATCGACGAGTTCTTCGTAAGCATTGAACAACGCAGCTGCTGTGAGAGGTCGATCTTCCTCTTCTTCCGTGGCGCTTCGAGTAAGGCTTTTCTCTATTTGCTCCACTAATTGTGATTCAACCTCTGACCATCGCGCCAAGTCTGCCAACTCGCCTTTTAAGGCAGCCATGACACCCCAACCGAAACTGGAAATGCCGATCGCCGGCGATTGAACAAGATGTCCTTGACTGTTAACCACGACGATGGCAAGCGCAGCCTTGGTACCGCGAGCGCTTGGCATCTCTGGACGAGTATCGCCATATCGTTCAAGGAGCAGCGCCACTGCTGGCTCCATCTTTATTGCGCCGAGAACCACTTGATAGTAGAGACGTTGATTTGGACGAGACTTCTCGCCTCGCTCCCATGGCAGCTTCGGTCCACTTAGCTGGGCAACGCGTGCGGGACCACTACCCAAATCTTCTGGCCGGCGATAGGTCTGTGGCGACAAGACCTCCAATGCGATCCATGCCGACAGAATGTCTTCCGGACGGTTCGTCTCGGGCGGCAAAGGCTGCGGCGATGCCGTTCCTATCCTGGCGCGCAAGTTTTCGCTCGTCACGCGAGCTTTGGCAGATCGTCGTAGGGAACGAAGTCCTGATAGATCCTCTTTAGTTGGGGAGGCTGGATGCTGTTTCTGCGGTGTCGACACCGGTGGTTTGGTCGGAGTTTGCTCTCCCGTCGATGGAGTTTGGGCAGATGCGGTGAGACGCTCTCTGATCCGATTCCTCAACTTAACGGCACGCTCAGTTTTCCGATGGACCAACTCCTCCTCCAAAGCTTGAAGAAGTTCGACGTTGTCACTCTGCTCTTTGAATAGCGCCTCTAATTCTAGAACTGATGAATGAAAAAATCTGCGAGCCATGTTGTCAAAACCTGAACCCGATTCAGCCTTCCGCGTGACGTGGTGAGTCGTTCGTACAGAGCAGTATTTATATCAGAACTTCCGGGAAGGCCAGCGAGAACAAACTTCGTGGCGTGAAGGCTGAGCTAGCCTCACAATCATTGAAGTCACTGCCAATCAGTTTGTGCGTTTGGCATTTAGACGGCGAGAAGGTGAACTTTCGCGCTGACGAGAGCGGGCGGGCAGATCAAGATCATCATCTATTAACAAGTCCACGTGCACCTTAGCAGACCGCGCGTATCTCAAAAGCACGAGTAACGGGGGCTCGCGAACGCCTCTCTCATACTTCGATATCTCATTTCTTGTCAGACTTCTTGTCGGTCCAAGGAGTCTAGCCATTCCATCCTGTGACAACTCAAGAGAAGCACGAATCCGAGCCAGTTTCTCCGCGAGGCGGAGGGGCTTTTCACGAGAGCCTCGACCCATCAGAGGCGCCCTCCGTTGTGAGCGCGCCCAGGACGGAAAAGCTTGCGATATGGGCTATTTGTCCCTACTATTAGGCCGAGCGTTCGTGCCGCGGGGAGCAGGAATATTCTCAACTCCCAGACGGCTCTCATGATTCGCGTGGAGAAGCCGACTTGCTCATAAGGCGTGACTAGATATTTTCAAGGAACGAGCGGCTCAAACATATCAAACAACCGTCACTTGCGTCATCAAAATCATGAACACCACAACTAAAGCCGTTTGGTTTCCTAGGCGTCTTATCCTTGGTCCATCGCGCTACATAACGACACCGATAATATCGGTGCTCGGACTGATCATTCTGTGTTTACTATCGTTGGGTTGTTCAAGCCGAAGTAAACCCAGCCAATCCCCGCTTGATTCGGAGGCGCGACAGAAGGGAGACGAGTATTGGTACAACGCGTTGACGAAATGTGGCGCTTCCTATTACGGGAAATACGAACCGAACGATTTCACATATCAGTTCAATGACGTTTCGATCGAGTTAACCACCAGTCAACTCACTGAGGCCTCGCGACTTAATGGGATCGAGTGGAGTGGTTGGGCCACCCTGCAATCTAAGACGTCTCGTATGCGGGTCAAAAAGATGGAATGGGATAGTTGGCGCAATGGATCGATTTTCCCACTCCCAGCAGTTCCGCTCAAGAGAGTAAATGGGCGGTGGTTCATTGATGATGAGGATCGACCGAGCCCACGAGTGAAGAGGATTGATTGTTCAGAGGTGAAATAAAGAGCGCCTGTCAAACAGTCTTTGGAGCAGAGTCGTCACTCGCAAATTCAGACTTGGATTGTAACGGGGAAGGTGACGAGCGACTCAGGGAGCTACAGACAGAACTTGCACAGAACGCTCGGTGGTTATTGGAGAACGCCCGATTCGCGGGATATCGAGAGAGCCATCGTAACCGCTACGTCCACCTCCTTTATGAACGCGGTTTTTGCACTTACGGAGGAGTGTTGGATCGTCAGAAACTGGCGAACGAGCTGATTTCATACTACTCGCATGAGCTCCTTGTTCAGTTAAAATGCGAAGTTCGTACGAATGGTGCGGAAGACTGGGTGAACCGATTTGTCCATCGAACGGAACGCACAATTCATCCCGTTCATCACCTCCTCCTCCTGCAGTTTCTCGGGCAAACCGTCGAACGGTTTTTCAGCGCGCCTGACAAGGAACTGCCAACGCTGTGAGAAGAGAGCCGCCCAAAAAAAGCCGTCTCCGTCGAGCCTGTTCCTACATTCGCGCAACCTCCCTTCGGTCTGGCGCCTTGGCCCTGTCTCAATCGAACGGCCGAACATTTTCATGACTAGACATTTCTTAACCTCGTATGGATGTCTACCTTTAGGTGGTTCAACTACCAAGACCGCGCTCGGCACGTTCTATCAGCGCCTTAACCTCGCTTGCTGGGACAGGATGATTCGGCTCAGCGGGATCGAGCGTGGCAAATATTTCATTGCGCAGCCTGTCGAAGGCGGCTCGCCCGTCCGCTGTTAACTCAACTGCTGGCGGCACACGTAAGAGTTCGTAAGCAGCAGCGAGAAAATCACGCGCGTCCTGATACTCGATGAAGTTATCTTTACCGGGAACACCGGGCTCTATAACTGCAACTCGTCCGCCTTCTGTTGCCGTCGCGTATTCACTTGCGGCCGTGTCCATGACGAAACGCGCTGCACGTGCACGAAATGACGGCGTGTCATAAGCCACACCTGCGATGGCGCGACGCGCCTGTTCGGTTGTGGTCAACACCGCCTGATATTTTTGCTCAAGTTCTTCCTTGGCGACTGATCCATCACCAGAGATTTTGACGTAAGCGGTAAGCGCGTTATTGACGGAATCGAAAACGTTTCGTGCACGAAGAAGTTTTTGGAGGTTGAGTGCGTCCGGTTCGTTCCCCATCAGCAACTCGTGTTGCGGGTGGCCCGCGTGTTTCCCGGCGCGCTTGAGATCGAGTGCCGGATCGGGTCCTAGTTTGCTTGCGCCGCGATCGTGCAGTTCCTTCGAGGCGCGCACGTGACCTTCAAGTACGGTCAACGCACCAACGGCGGCTACTTCATCTGTCAGCGGCTCGACAGCTTGGCCCGGCTGGACAGTAATGTTTGCGGCCGCGCTTTGACCGCGCTCGTCAACAAGGGAGTACTGCCCTTCCTTGCCGTTAACGGCGACAGTTATTTTGCCATTGGCAGGAACAACGACTTCACCCACATACAAACCGTTTCCTTCAAACACCATCGGCACGTTGTCGCCGTTCTCGATTGTCAGTGATTGGCCGCGAGCCAAAGACAGCGATGCAGGGGCGGCTTGCTTCTTCGCAAAGCGCACGGTTACAGCATTGGCAGTTGTTGCTTCAGTAGTTGCGCGTGACTGCGCCACTTCCGCAATCAGCTCCGTGCCGAAGCCGATAAGCAAGCCAAGCGCGACCGCCGTCATCGCGGAGACAGCACTTACTGTTTGAAAACGAATACGAAACAGCTCACGCGTGACATAGATTAGCGATCCCAGAGCGAGTGAAAGAAACAAGAGTTCGACCGAAGGACTTACCCAAACGCCGCCGACCACTGCGCCCAGCACAGTCGGTCCACCACCGATAACGCCAAGCCACAAAATGCGTCCCCAACTAACCTTGGTTCCGACGAGCGGTCCGGCAATGCCAAATCCTTCCGTAGCGTTGTGAAGCGCAAAACCAATTACCAGAGTTGTTCCGAAACTGACTGCGCCTCCTGCGAACGACTGCCCGATAGCCAAGCCTTCAGCGAAATTATGCAGGCCGATGCCGATGGCGATCATCGTCGCCACTTCCAGAGTCTCCGCTCCAGCGCTCTTCCGATTCAGCCGACCCTGTTCCAGCCACGCGAGTCCGATCATCCCAACGCCGAGGCCGACAACGAACAGCAGACCTTAGTGAAGCGCGAGCTGACTGGACCCACCTTTGGCGGCAGCCTCAACTGTCTCCATCGCGCGATAACCAACTTCGATGATCGGGAAGAGCAACACGCCTGCGGACGCGAGCGCCAGTAAACCACGCATGCGCTCGCTGGCATTACGCCAACGAGCGATGAGCAGCCCAAAAAAGATTGTCACCCCGGCGACCGCGCCGAGCAGAATGTTATTTGCTAGCAATTAGGATCACCTCTTCTAGATATTTCAATAGCTTCTTCTTGCTCGCCTACTCTTCGCTCGCTCAGCGCGACGCTGCGCGCGATTAATTCCCTGTAGCTTCTTCAACGTTGGATTAGTGATGCGGCGTTCTCGCACAACCAAGCCTCTCAGCAAAATGCTAACTGCGACGCAGATTAGTACTGAAATGCCAAAGCCCACGTATAGCTCATCCGCATGGAATAACAGTGCCATAACCGCATGAGGCCTTGAAGTTCGCAGCCTCTTCGATTGCTTATAATTAGGCAGCGCGAAATCCGCCGCGCTTGTAGGCCAGTCACTGCCGGGCAGAAAGGCCTGCAGCCGCCTGACCATTTTCGCTTAAGTGGTGTTTTGGAGCGCGATCTAAGGAGTCGCGCCAAACGAATTAGACTTAGGCGAGAGGCGGCGCGCGACCAGATCGTGGTGTGGTTGAAGTTAAGGAATAAAAAACTGTTGGTGTGGAAACAAACGCAACCTCAGCCAACGGCAGTCGCGCAAACAACGGCGCGTGGCGGAGGCCATTGAAGAGCTGTTGTTGAAACCGGCAGATCGAGCATTCAAATTGATGAGTGTGGCCCGTGTGCGAAGAGTGTGATCCGCCTGCATCAAAAAAGCTGACAGAGGCGTCTGTGTGGCCGGACGGTATATGCCCGTGGCTATGCACTGTCTCCACTGTCGCCCCGCAGGTAATAAGGACAAGCAGGACGTAGCCGAGCGCGCGGCGGCGCACGGGTCGTAGGCTCAATGACGATATCGTTCCCCTGATCACTTTGGGCCGTATTTTAATACAACTTCCTCATTTACACCTATGCGCTCAGAGCCTGACGAAGACGCTTGAGCAAACACGCTCAACCCATCCCACGTCCAGGGTCGACAATTCAAAGCAGCGTCACACCGCGCTTAAGGCCGCCTCAAAATCCGTTCGGGAGCCTCTAAGGAGTTGGACTTGCCGCCGGCTGAGATTGTTGCTGCATCGGGTTCAAGGGCGTCGGCTCGGCCGGCATGAGCTGAAAGCGTTTCTCTATCGGACGACGTGGAAAATAGTTGTTCGATAGATCGACGTCCGCTGTTTGGAGATGCGGATCCAGATTAATGGAACGAATTTCCTTCTTAGTCATGATCAACTTGGAAACGGCCGTATTGTTATAACGCCAGATTTCTGCCGGAAGCTGCATCTCCTCTTTGGTCCCGTCCGTGTACTCAATGCTCAGGATAACTGGCATGACGAGACCCCCGACATTCTTTAAGTCAATGACGTAAAAGTTTATTCCAGATTGCAGAAGCTCTTTCTGACGGTCTGTCAGGCCCGCCAGGAATTTCTGGTACTCCTCACGATCCTGTGGCGTTACGACCAGTTCATCGTACGTGTTGTAGAAATCCCTTAGCGAGGGCACCTCATCCACGCGCTTCGTTACGGCAGCGTTGCGTTGCTGCGAGAGGGTCGCCGGCTGCGCTTTGCGTTCTTTCAGTCGCCGCGCTTTCTCTGTATCCGGGTTACGCGTATCAATTGTGAAGAGCCGCACGTTCTCGATGGAGATATCGACATGATCGGTGGTGTAAAACCAACCGCGCCAAAACCAATCTAGGTCGATCCCGGAAGCGTCCTCCATCGTGCGGAAGAAATCGGCGGGCATGGGTCGCTTAAACTCCCAGCGCCGCGCGTACTGCTTGAAAGCGAAGTCGAAAAGTTCTCGGCCCAACACTGACTCGCGTAGAACGTTCAAGGCAGTAGCGGGCTTGCCGTAAGCGTTATTGCCAAACTGCAATAGCGATTCCGAGTTTGTCATGATGGGAACTTGATCAGCACTTGCCATGTACTCTGTGATGGATTTTGGCTCGCCACTTCTCGAAGGGAAGTCCGTTTCCCACTCCTGTTCGGCGAGGTATTGCAGAAAACTGTTTATTCCTTCGTCCATCCATGTCCACTGTCGCTCGTCCGAATTTACGATCATGGGAAAGTAGTTGTGTCCCACCTCATGGATGACCACGGAAATAAGGCCATACTTCGTACGCGCCGGATAAGTTCCATCCAGAGCGGGGCGTGGGCCGTTGAAACAGATCATCGGGTATTCCATCCCACCTACCGGACCGTTAATCGATTGCGCGACGGGATAGGGAAAAGGAAAGGTGTGCCGCGAGTAGACGCTCAAAGTGTGGATGATTGCCTGAGTCGAATACCGGGACCACAGCGGATTGCCTTCGTTCGGATAGAACGACATGGCCATCACGTGGTTGCCCTCCACGTTATGGCCCTGGGCGTCCCAAATGAATTTTCGCGATGACGCAAAGGCGAAGTCTCGGACATTGTCTGCAGCGAAGGTCCAGGTCTTCTTCGGAGCCGTGTTGGAGTCTTTCGTTTTCTCTGCGCCGTTGGTTTCGTTTGCGCGCGCTTCTTCAGGCGTGACGATGAGCACTGGACTTGCAGCAGTACGCGCTTGTTCGAGGCGTTGACGCTGAACTGGATTTAAGACCTGGACAGCGTTTTGTAGAACGCCAGTTGCGGCAATGATGTGGTCTGCAGGTGCGGTAATGGATACGCGATAGTTGCCAAACTCTAGCGTGAATTCACCTGAGCCCAAGAATTGTTTGTGTTGCCAACCGTTCACGTCGTTGTAGGCCGCCATCCGCGGAAACCACTGCGCGATCTCGTAAAGATAGTTTCCATCCTTTGGAAAAAACTCATAACCGGTACGCCCGCCTACGTGTTTCGAATTATTGATTAGATAGTTCCATTCGATTGAGAAACTCGTTGACTGATTGCTCGCCAGCGGCTGCGGCAGGTCAATACGCATCATCGTCTTAACTATGGTGTTGGGCAGCGGATCGCCGCGAGCGTCACGAACCGCAGTGATGTGGTAGCCGCCTTCAAACTCTCGGCGGAAAATCAGGTTCTCGATTGTGCTAAAGGGAATCTTCTCGAAACTCGGCGCCGTTTGCGTCAACACAGTATCCGAAGTGTTGGCAAAAATGTTTTGGTCAAGCTGTAGCCACAAATAATTGAGCGCGTCAGGAGAATTGTTGTAGTAGGTGATTGTTTCCGACGCTGTTATGCGGTGGTTTGCATCATCGAGTTGGACATCGATCTTGTAATCGGCGCGTTGTTGCCAATACTTTGCGCCAGGCGCCCCGGAAGCTGTGCGCTGTTCATTTGGGGTGGGAAGCAACTCATCAAGCTGCCGAAACTTATCGCTCGGTTGAGTCTTTGATTGGGAGATAAGTAGCGGAGTAAGTGTTAAGACAAAGCGTGATGAGCAGCAGCGGGCGCATGAATAGAGACACTTGCTTTCTCCGTTCGGATGATTCGTTCTGCAGGGGAAGACCAAAATATTACCTCGCGGGAATGGAAACTGACTAGTTGAAGACGGTCGGCTTAGGCTCGCTGAAAGTCGTCGTGAGTATTTCTCGGCATCCGACCCCTGGCGGTCTATTATCTTTTAGCGGCACGTTGCGACTGCCACACCCAGAACGTCATCGCACCGATGAACAGAGCCGACTGAATCCAGTCTTTAATCGGATTACCCTTGAGCAAGACTGCAGAAGCGATCAGCGCGGCTGCCCAAGCGCCTGCCCAGAGAATAAGTGTTATCAATTTTGTTTTGGCGTCAGCCATTGCACTCCTCCATGCGCAAACGAGAGACGGCTACTACGGTAGGAAGTCGAGAGTATAAGGCTATGGGCCAGCCGTGCAAGTGAATTGAAGAGCTCTCCGATATAATCGCATGTATGAGTCAATTATCTGTTCAAGACGAAACCAATGTCCCGGAAAGCGCGCTGTTAGGTTTGCTCATTAGGGGTGCGGATGAACTGCGGAGGGGATTGCGAATAACTGAAAGTAACTTCAGCTTTATGAGCCGCGCACATAACCTTCGCGGCCGGGACCACTACATATATGCCGTTCTGGATGAGATCGAACAAGTGGCGATGGCCTTGACACTCTCAGAGGACACACTAGGTGAGGCACCGAAAGACACAACGGATGACGAAGTCGGACGGCGTCTCCTACGGAACTCATTAGCTGCAGTCGAACGAGAACAGGCTTTACACATTCGGAGATTAACCGAGATCCTTATCAGTCTAATCAATTTCTCTCAAACCAATTCGAATGTCTACTACGACCATTATCTCCTCTATCGAGAACTTGACGACCATAAACGAAGGAAGTCAGATTTTGAGCGATACTTCAATTGCGAGAACCTCAACACCCAATCTTCAATTGATTTCACGAAGCGCAGCATCGGGGAAGCAGAGAAGAGGTTGCAACTTGGCGACTGTTGGTACCTGGATGGCAAGAATCCCAAGCCACAGGGCGGCAATAAGCTGGCATCTTTCAAGACTTGTTTCGACAACGCCCTTCCTTTGGCTACTAAGGCTGAGCGCTTGGTTCTGGGATTGTATTACGGTCAAGCGTATGGCGAGCCCAGTCAATCAATCCATCTAAACATCGGAGGGCTTCGGTCAGAACTGTCCTGGGACGCCTTGAAGTTCCGTCGTGTGCAGATCTGTCTGCTTGCAACTCACTGCTTAAATCGTTGTCGGCGACTTTTGAATCTTCGCACTCGCAATACTGTCGTCTCCGAAATATCAAAAGCCATAACGGAATCGACGAAAAGCACGAATGTTCAATACGCGCAACCCGGTATTTCCCGAGGTGACTTTGTTTCCGTCTTTGGATCATTGGCTGAGGTGATAGCATCGCGCAAAAGCACGTTTGGCTATAAGTGTTTCAAGGTGCGATATCTTTCTCGCCCACCTATGCACAAAGAGGATTGGTATCCAGCAATCTTTGTTCAGAAGCAGATCGATGGCAAGAAGATGTGACGAGGCATTCTTGCGAGACTTAGCTCACACGGAGTTCCAGCAAGAGTCAACCCGCGAAGAGTCAGGCAGGCAATGCGAAAGAATGTGCTGGAGCTTTGGGAGCAAGTTCAAGAGGCGGCAAAACAGAACAGGCAGGTCTAGCGCCTTTCCACTGAAAGACTCTTCAGAACGTGAAATCGCGAGTCAGTTTAATCTGGAAACTATATGAAGGCCGTTCAAGTCCGGCGCCGGTGGTTTGATTGTAGATGATGAAGAAATCGCTGTTGGGCCGATAGATGTAACGGAGTCGCACGTTGATGACTGACAGACGAGCTGCGGAGTTCAGTTGGACTAGCGCGGAGGTGAGCAGCTTGCGGGAGAAGTTGTAGTTCAGTCTTCCCGAAAAAAGGCTGGTGGTAAAGTCACCTTCTCGCAGATGCACTTTGTTGTAACTCTCTGATAGATCGATTAGCACATGCGGATTTGGTCGCCAGGTGATACCTCCAGAAGTCTCGTATCTTGTTCCCGAGTAAAAGTCTCCCCATTTCTCTCGCACCCGGAATACGATAGGCTTGCTCAGGTCGCTCGTGAATGACAATTGAGGACGGTTGAAGCGGTATGTACCAGCCGGAATGATGATTCCGGGTCGAATCTGAAACGGCTCAGTCAGGACATCGTTCACAGCTTCGATTGGCCGGAAGAAGACTTCTGATGAGTTTTTGAAGATCGTGTCCCACGAGAGTTCAGTCTGCCGAGTCGCTAGCTTGCCTGATCGATCCGTGTAGTATTCGATCTGCGTCTCAAACTCCATCTGCTGTACGTGCGGAATAAACTTTGGTCGCGGCTTGTAGGCAAATTGTCCGAAGTATTGATGAATGGCGTTGCGTTCGATGAAGCCGACTTCAGGGTTGAACTTAGCACCGACGTCTTCATAGACGGTGATGAAGCGGTAAAGATCATTCTCAAAGATCGATTCAAGGCGAGATGAGCCGGCGCTTGAACGAACGCCTGGAGTCGCCGAGCCCATCCAGAAGGCCTTGACTGTGTAGTGGTCCGATATGTTGAATTCTGCATCAGCGCCACCGACGCGATTGTAACTGCCGTCGCCTATGGCAGTAGCGCCTTGGCGGTTTACTAAAATCGCACCAACATAGGAACGTTTAAGAATGTCGCGCTTCACGCGAAGCACAGAAAACTGCTGACGCGGAATGCCGAGACCGGTAGAAGCCTCGCCCAGCTTACGCGTTTGCACCTGTAGAAATCCGATGTTATAGGGACCAACTTTGCCGGTGACTTTCACGCCGTAATCGATCGGCACAGGCTGGCCTCGGTCAGTCAGTCCAATGCGTCGCGTGAAGAAGGCTTGATTTTCTCCTTGCCTCCCGAACAAAAAGATTCCTGAGTTCTCAAGAAAGAAGTCGCGCTTCTCGGGGAAGAAAACAGAGAAGCGAGAGAGATTGACGATCTGATCGTCAACTTCGGCCTGACCAAAGTCGGGATTCACGGTGAACTCAGCGGTCAGCGAGGGAGTGATGCCTAGTCTTGCTACCTCAATTCCAGCATGGACGCGCACACCGGCATCGAGTCCGCTTTTACCAATCAACGGCACGCCCTCACGCCACTCACCCGAAGCGTAAGGCTTGATTTCACGAAGTCGAGGGCGGCGAATCTCCTCGACCCCGCTAAGCTCGCCTGCCTGGGAAACTCGTTCGAGACCAAACGAACGCTGCCAACTAGTCCATAGATTCTCTTCGTTCTTGCGGCGAATGATGCGCGAGATGTTGAGTCCCCATGATTCGATACCCTCAGTAAAACGAAGCGTAGTCAGCGGTATGGCGATCTCTACCGTAAATCCTTTGGCGTCGATCCGTCCTTCAGAGACCCATGATCCATCCCAGGAGATATTGATGTCGCGACCTTCATCCGTTATCAGTGCGTCCTGTTGCGTCCCGAGCGGGTTAACGGCGAAGCGAAAAGCGTTGCGCCGATCATGATAAGTGTCCAACAGAATCTCGATGCGATCGTCGTTCGGAAAACTTGAATCACGCACCAGGTCGCGAGCGTTAATGTGAGTCGCTTCTGAATCAAACGCGCGGATGCCGAAGTAGATGTTCTTGTCGTCGAAAAGGACGCGCACTTCGGTGCGCTCAGTGGCGGGCGCACCTTCGGTGGGCCGCTCCTGGAGGAACTCAGTCGCGGCTTGGGCCAACGACCAAGAAGACTCATCAAGAAGTCCGTCTATCTTGATGGGATTGGAAACACGAACTGCCTGAATTCGTCTCGTGCCCGTGTTTTGCGACTGTGACTGACTAGTCGTCGTTGGTGTGGACTGCTGGGTGTTATCTCTGGGCGGGAGATCCTGTGCTTGAGCGGCAAGAGCAAACAGAGCACTGCTGAACGACAAAATCAGACGCGCTCGAAGGCGTTTCAATCGATTATCGAAACGCTTCGATGCTTTTGTCATATCTGCTTGTCAGAAGGCAGAGCGAATTTGATTGTGGATCACTGTTGCTTATGAACGGTCTCTTGCAAATAGTCAATCCGTCCGACGAATCGTAAGGGCGATCACCTGCCGCACCCAGCGTGCGGGCCGTTTTTCATCCGGTACTATAAGGTGCAGTGGACCTTCCTTAGTGGCGAGCGGCATTCCGTTGCGGCGATCGGCGAGCAAGACCACACGATCCGTGAAGGCGTGATCAAGTTCCGGCAGAGCAAAGACAGCGCGATACTGGTCGGCCGCTTCCACTACCAGGAACAGCGCGAGGTCCTTGCCGCGCAACTGTTCGCCAAACTTTACTCCGGCGAGCGTCAAGATTTCACCAAGCTCGACACCTTCAAACTCGTATTCTTTTCCATCATGATCTTTGGCGCGAACCGAGCGGCGCGCTAATTTCTTCCAGTCATCTGCGGTCAAATTCAGCGGGTGTGAGACTTCGCCGGTGACTTTTAACAGGAGATCAGTCGTGGGCAACGCGGGTGTTCTTGATTGTCCCAATGCACTTACGGAACAAAGTGCGAAAAACATAAGTGTGATGATGTAACTTCTACCTCGGATCATCGTTGCAACCTCATTGAATTGGATGGCAATTCAACGCTGGGAATGATATAGGAACCTTTACGTTAACAACGAATGACAGAACAGAGGAGGACACATAATGCGTCTGAGTGCGCGGAATCAACTCAAAGGCACGGTTAAGAAAGTTGAACATGGCGCTGTCAATTCTGAAGTCACAATAGAGCTTGCCACCGGTATCGAAGTGGTTTCAATCATTACGAAGCAGTCAGCCGAGGAGCTACAGATTTCAGTGGGCAAAGAGGTCTTCGCTGTGATTAAAGCAAGCGACGTAATGATCGCCACGGACTAGCCAACAGCGAGAAGCCCCCATGTCTTCATAGCTGCTTATCAGAGGGAACAGCAATTCTGAGTACAGGCTTGCCGCCAACATTCTGCAAGGGGAAATAGACGCGATGAGTATTGCTGTCAACAGCAACACTGTGAGCATTCGGAGCAAAGAGTCCTTCACCAACCTTCTCTAAGGCGCGGCCATGCTCATCGAAGATCGTAATGATTCCGCTCTCGGCAGAAACGTAGAGCCGACCAAAGCCCTTATCAAATGCGAGCACGTCCGGGTCAGCCCCAACAGAATGAATAGCCGTCATTTTCTTCGCTTCAAGATCAAAGACTACCAGTTTCGCATTCTCCTCACAGGCAACAAATGCCAGCCGATGTTCGCTGTCAATCAACAAACCGTGTGGTTCGCTGCATCCGGCTATTTCATAGCGCGCGACTACCTCGTCTTTGGTTGGATCAATTTCTGCGAGCTGATTTTGACCGTGCACCGTGACAAAGATGTGTTCCGAAACTGAATCATACTGCGTATTGCCCGCCCCTCCGCCTAACGCAATTGTGGTCAGTCGTTGATTGGTATTCGCATCGATCACCGTGTCGGTCTTGCCATGCAAGTCAGATACATACAGCTTCTTCGCTTTGGTCGCGTATGCAATTCCATCAGGATAGTCTCCGGCAGGCACACGCGCGACGATCTGCAAAGTGGTGTCGTCGATAACTGCCAATTCGTTCGAGCCTGTAGCTGAGGCATAGATACGGTGAAGCTCCGGGACTGCAATCACACCGTGGACGCGCGGCAGATTCTTGACCTCGCCGATCACTGTTTCTTTGTTTGCGACAAAGATTGTTAGAGCGCCGTCGCCAAGATGCGCAATGTAGAGTCGTCCGCTGCTTGAGTCGAAGCTTTGATAGTCGAAGCGCGTCGCGCCGCCGCTCAACGGGACATCCTTGAGAGTGCGAAGTGGAAGATTACTTGATATTGAAGGCGACGAAAGACTTGCTGAGGAATCACCTGTCGGCCCACTAGCAGATGGAGCAGCTAGATTTGTCGATGGCGCTTTACTGGTACAAGTGGCCGCAAAAACTGCGACTAGAATTGTCAGAATAACCGCGCCAATGATCGCAAGAGATTTCATCAAGCACCTCCTCACCCATCAGACACGCGCGTGTAGTTCACAAAGGGCATCTTCAATAGTCCCCGCAGCGTCTGCCTCTCCCTAGCGTCAAAACCGTCGAGTCCATAGCGGAGTCTCTGGAAGTCTATTTCTGCCGTGTAAGTGCCGAAGAGTCTGTCCCAAAAAGAAAAGATGTTTGAATAGTTCGAGTCGGTCTCTCTCTGGTCACGCGAATGATGAACCTTGTGCATGTGAGGCGTAACAATCATTAGACGCAATAGCCGGTCAGCACTCACGTTCAGCCTGATGTTCGCGTGCTCCATCTGAGCGTTTAGCGCAGACAGGATCAGATAGATGACGACGACCCAGAGCGGGATACCAAAGACAACAACTGCCGACAACTGCCAAAGCATTCGCCAAACCGTTTCGCCGGGATGTTGGCGAAAAGCGGTTGTAACGTCGACAGCGTTTTCCGAGTGATGGACGCGATGAAACTGCCACCCCAGCCACGATTTATGTAGCATGACGTGCGCAAAATAAGCGAATAGATCCAGGGCTGCCACACCAAGTATTGCTTGTATCCACGCGGCGATGCCAAAAAGAGGAAACAACCCAAACCCACTACGAACAGTAAAGCCAGCCAGATAAGCAGAGCCAAAGGAAAGCACCAGATTAGTCAAAACCAATATCAGCGTGAGTGCGACATTCGGTAACGCATGTCGCACCCTGCTGTTCTGATATCGGTAAAGCGGAGCGATGGATTCCAGCGACCACAAGATGCCACATAGCATGACCAACGCTACTAAGCGGGACTGGTCAGATAACCAAAACTGCATCACCGTTGACCTCCTAATGAGCTTTAACGATGTTCATCTTGTCGAGTGCAGCACGAAGCCCGTGCGCAAGTTTCTGGGCATCATCGTTGGCCCAAAAGTGCATGAAGAACAGACGAGGTGTTTCAGTGAGCATGTGGCTATGCAGAGCCGTTACCTCGATGCCGTTTTCTCGTAAAGCCTTAATCACCGGATTAACTTCACTCCCAACAAGCACAAAGTCACCCGTGATTGCCGCTTTGCCTGAACCGGCCGGCTGAAAGTTGATTGCCGTTGCCAATCCCATTGAAGCGGGAACTTCCATGCCGTTGTCCATCATCTTTTCAGCACGCGCAACGCTGAACTGGTAAACCACACCGTTCAATTTGCCGCTTTGGGCCAGAGCCTCATCGAGTTGTTTGGTGTCAATGCCCAAGTCGGGAGTGGGATTGCTACTGGGCGCCGAAGCCGCAAAAGGAGTTTTACTCAATATGAGCGCATCGTGAATCGCTTGGGCAATCTTCACTGCGTCACCCATCGCGTGGATGTGCATGTACATAACGCGTGGGGATTCATGAAGCACATGATTATGCAGCGCCGTCTCTTCGACGCCGCCTTCCTGAAGTTTGGTTAAGACCGGCGTCACTTCATCTTCGGTCAGGACGAGATCGCCCATCACCATCGTCATCGTGCCAGTTTTCTTGAACGCTATCCACGAACCGAGCGCAAGGGCTGGTTTGAGTTCTACTCCATTGACGGTTACCTTCAGATCGCTGCGAGGCAGACTCACTTTGTAAACGTCACCTGGCTGCATTGAGCCGGCTTTGCCCAACGCCTGCTCGACTGCCTTCCAGTCTGTTGCCGCCGCTTGCTGGTTGTTCGATTGTGCTGATTGGTTCTGCGGTGCAGAGCAAGCGACTATTACGAACACAGTCGCTAACATCAACGCCGCTACACCTAAAATAACTCTTCTCGTATTACGCGCGAGAGATGAATGGATAAGTTCCCTTCGAGCCATGTTTCTATCACTTCTCATTTTCATGCCTGCCTTTCCTTTCGTCTAGATTTTGTCTTTATGATTACTCAGGGGGTCTGGTCTTGTTTGATGCTCGCGTATAGCGCGTCGTAAACGAACGCCGCTCGTTCCGCAGTTTCGTTGTCATTGCTCGTCACCACAGCGGGAAGCCACGACTGATTACCTGCAAACCGCGTGCTGCCGGATGATTGTCTAGTTGGTCGTTGAAATCTGCTGCCTGAACGATGTGCGCCATTTCCACCAACGCAGAATCATTCGCAAGTCGCTCATAAACAAGCGCCGCAAACGAACAAAAACCTTCAGCATTTTTGTGGGGGTAGGTGGCGTCAGGCGCGTCAAAACCTATTGCGCTTTGCGCCGCTTGTACTTTAGCTACATCTTCTGCCGGCATAAAGAGAAACTCAGCCTCAGAATCCAGAAAGCGTCGGATGAGCCAACATGTCGCGGTCCGGTTCACCTGAATTCTTTGTCGTGTGATCCACTTCATCGCGCACTCGGACTACTGAGCGAAATCGATCAGTATCCCGGTTCCTTTCGTCAGGGCCTTTTCGTACACCGCTGCCGCCGTTACAACATCTTGCAATGCCATTCCCGTTGAATCGAAGATTATGATTTCGTCGCGGGTTGTGCGACCAGACTTGAGTCCAGCGACTACTTCACCCAGTTCAGCGTACACGTCCTCACGTGTGATAACGCCAGCGTCGAGCGCTTGGTGAAGCTCGCCGATCGTGGCACTTTGTTCGAGCACGTCAACGACGAGTTTATTCCTACCAAGAAGAGCCGGTTCTAATTCCTGCTTGTCAGGATTGTCTGCCCCAACTGCAGCGATGAAAGTGCCAGGCCCGACAAAGTCTGCCTTTAAGAACGGTTGCTTCGAGGGAGTACACGTAACGCAAACGTCGCTTTGCCGGACTGCTGTTTCAAGATCGGCAACAATCTCTATGTCCATTTCTAACTCTTTACCAAGCTCACGCGCGAAGGTTTGAGCTTGTGACTGATCGCGGTCGTAAGCCCTCACCTTTTCGAGAAAAAGAACTTTGGTAAGCGCTCGAAGTGAAATGCGTCCCTGGTTACCACAGCCACAGATCGTTACGCTTTTAGAATCCGGTCGAGCCAGGTGTTTGGCTGCCACACCTGTCGCAGCTCCGGTCCGTTGAATCGTGATCTCGATTGAGTCTATCAGCGCCAGCGGGTAACCATTCTCCGCGTCGCACAGAACGACCACGCCTTGAATCGTGGGCAAGCCATTTCGTTTTCCATTTTCCGGGAAATTCGCGTTGACCTTCGCCGCAAAGTACGAACGATCCAGTTTGAGCAGCCCGGCCTTAATATGAAAGCCTCCCTCTCGAGCGTGAACGCCCAGAATGCCGGGCGGTTGTGTCTTGCCTTCCCCATACAGTTTGAAGGCGTGCTCAACTGCAACCATGCATTCTTCGATTGAAAGCAGCGCCGCAACGTCACGGCCAGTTAGCAACAATGTTCCGTCAGGTTTCATCGAGTCCGCTCTTTAGACGAATAGATGATCAAGTGTCTCGCCAGGCGTCGTTTCAACCGGCTCTTGTCCTTTGCGGAATATTCGGGCGCCCGAAGACCCCTTCAGAGTGTGCGAACCGTTTTCAACCCGAACCATCGCGCCTTCCCGAAGGCCAGCCACGGGCGTGTCGTTCTCTTCGAGGAACTGAAGAATCCGCTCTTCCTGTGTCTCGCCCATGTGTTTTGAGCTTGGATCAGGATCGAGAAAGTGTGGACTGATTTGAAAAGGAACCAAGCCCAGAGCAGCGAACGATGGCGGCTGAACAATTGGCATGTCCTTTGTTGTCTTAATAGTTGGGCCAGCAACATTTGAACCCGCGCTCGATCCGATGTATGGCATTCCTTCCGATACTCGGCGCTGAATCAACTCCAAAACATCTGAGTCGTAGAGCGCCTTCAATAGTCGAAACGTGTTTCCGCCACCGATGAAGATTGCCTCGGCATCATTGACCGCTTGTTTTGCATCGGCGGCTGAGTGGATTGAATCCAAACCGTAACCCATCTTCTGAAAGCGTTCTCTCGCCGTTGAGGCATACGCGTCGCGGTCGTAAAGCGCGAAGGGAATGAAAAGAACTTCCCCGATCTCACCTAGAAAGTCGCGTACTTCAGCTTCTGCATGATCGAGATATCCGCTGCCATACAGTGTTGAGTTGCTGATCAATAAAACCCGTTTGCCATTCGGCATCTTCATCGCTCCTTATAGATCTTTATGAAAGTGCATTCACTGCGGCATAAACGCACCCGCCCGCCATGGCCCCGAGAGCCACCTTGGCTACGTCAATCTTCACCACAACAATGAGCAAGAAAGTGCTAAGTGCTACTACGGTGGTTGGTAAATCAATCAATGCCGAAGGAATCAGGTCGAGCGAAACCACCATGATCAGACCGACGACACCCGCGCTGGCGCCAGCGAGGAATGCTTGAATCCAACGATTGTCGCGCACTTTCTCGATATATGGAGCGCCTGCCAGGACAAACACAAACGAGGGCAGAAAGACGAAGAAGGTTGCAATGATCGCTCCCACTATTCCCCCAGTGAGGTAGCCCGCGAAGGTGGTGAACAACATGATAGGCCCCGGAGTGGCGACGCTCAGAGCTACGCCATCAAGCAACTGACTGCTGGTTAGCCAGTGGTGCTCTTGAACTGCGCCGCGTTCCAGAAAGACTATGGATGCGTATGCGCCGCCAAAACTGAACAGCCCGGTTTTGAAAAACAGCCACCCCATCTGAAACCACCGAGATTCGGTAAACGGAAGAGCAATCAGGCCACCAATGAAGGTTGGCAGTGTCGCTCGCGACCGCCAGATGGTTGGCCAACCCTGTGCGATCAGTAAGTTAAGAAGACCGGCCAGAATGAGGATCAACAGGAAGTTGATCCCAACAGAGCGCATTCCTACAAAGGCGCCGATCAGTAATGCTGCGAGCAGCAAGCTTCGAATCGATGCTCGACCAAGTTTCAGAATCCCAGCGCCAATAATGCCGAGTACGGCGGGCTTCAAAACGTAGAGAACATTGTTCACCTGCGGCAGACTACCGTATCGAACGTACAACCAGCTCAGCGCGATCATGACGACGGCACCCGGCAGAATGAAGGTGAGGCCCGCGAGAATCCCGCCCACGAGTTTGCGTTTCAAGTAACCAACATAGATGGCTAACTGCAGCGCTTCGGGACCTGGAAGCATGTGACAGAACGCCATAATCTTCACGAACCGGTCTTTCGAGAGCCAGTGACGACGCTCTACCATGTGGTTGTACATCATCGTGATCTGCGCAACCGGACCGCCCACATTGATGAAACCAAGCATCAGAAAGTAGAGGAATACTTCTCTCCATGACGGCAGCTGATCGCCATCGCCGATAACTACTTCCTCTCGCTTAGTGTCCCGGCGCACCTCGCCACCTTCGTCCGCTTTTTGGATTGGCTCGATCATTTCGCTCTGGATCGCTTTCTTTTAGGCGGCGTCGAGGAAGTCTTTTTCTGGGTCTCCTTATTTAGCAATGCATAGAGCCCATCAAAGACAGCGCTGGTTTGTTGCAGCAGCTTGCGATCGTCTCTCAATACTTTGCTTAGCCCGCCAATGATTGCATTTAACCCTGCTGCCTCCAGCCGATGAAACTTGTCGTCTTTCAAATCGATGTCGTGGACGATCTCGGCGATCTCGCACAAACCTTTGCTCTCCGCCAAACCGAATTGCTTCAGTATCGTCTCGAACGTGCAGTCTTCTCCGTGGTGGGTGAACTCGGCTCCGAACATATCGAAGGGAATGGCTCGTTCGACAGTTTCTCCGTCAGCCACGAAATAGAAGCGTGGACGCCTATCAATGAACTGTTTGATCAGCCAGGCAGAAGCCAGCCTGTCAATGTGCAAATTGCGGCGCGTCACCCAGCGTTGACCCTGATACTTTGCAACGTCGAGTGTTCCGCCTTTCTTCTTCGATTGTGCAGCTTTCACGGCGGGACCTTGGGCCGCCCCGATAGCCTTCTTGCACCGTTCATAGGCAGTAATGGCGGCGGCTCGCCCCCCGGCATTAAAAAAGTCATTGGCAGCAATGCGCTCAAGCTCAGCATGCAACTTGTCGATTTCAGTCTCATGCGCAGATAGCCGGCCCGCAGATAAGTGCTTACTGCGAGAATGCTCTCGAATCGCTCCCGTCAAGCCATCAAATTCTGCAGCGACAGTTGCGAACTCCTCATCACGCACCTTACGAAACGCCGCAATGATCTCGTCGTCTGTTGCGCCTTCAACGGAACCCGCGCGGAAAACTGCCGCCTCCCCGCCCGCCGACTCGATCTCCTGTTTCAGCCACTGGAAGTCTTCATGCGATTTTTCACTCGCTGGCAAAATGTAGACAGAATTCTTGATTGCTACCGCGCCAAGCTTCTGCAACTTACGCCAAATCCGCACGCGCAAGTTCGTAGGCCTGGGCGGTAGCTGATGTATCAGCAGAATCCAATTCTGCACCAATGGTTTGGTCTTTGGGTTCATAACGATTCAGTAACGCTGACTGGATTGTAACGAGTGTTACTGTCCATGACAAGGTTGGGAAGTGCCGGACCCAGACAAAAGGAAGCGATTCGTTGCCCGACTAATGAAGCTTATCGTGAGCGTCTTGATAGGCCGCAGTACTATGAGAGAAGTAAAAGATGGGGCTAAGATGGTGGCGGTATGTCTCGATAACAAGTCAGCAGATTTTAGGTTCAGGGCCGGCCCGGATGACGCTAAGATGACGACATTCTGTCGCGAGACGTAACCGGACGAAGCATGACTTTGACGGCTGCAAGTCCGGTAAATACTGGTTCATCTCGTTTGGTAAGATCAGGTAAGATGCCTTCGAATGGACTTAAAATCCGTTGCGAGTAATCCCGTGTGGGTTCGAATCCCACCCTCGGCACCAATCATTTCAATAGTTTAGCGGCAGTCACTGTTCGCAACTGAAATCGCGCTACGGAGTTTCCACCGTAGCGTTGGCTCTTTCTTGAGAAAATTCTCAATAAAAGTGTTGCCTGAGCAATTTCAACTCCCTCATCAATCACCCATATTGAACTCAGCAACTGAAACTGTGGTAACACCCTTCGACGACGCTAAGGCCTGCCGTCTTGGTGATTTGAATTCACGATGTCTACTTCCTCAGGAATTGGCTAGCAATCCAAGTTCGATGATTAGAAAACTCGCTTACCGAACCGAAGGCCGGTAGAATTGGTCGCCCTGCTCCGCGAGTTGTCTTAAATAGTGGCCGCTCAAACCGGAACAAAACTTGGCCGCTACGAAATCCGCTCGAAGCTTGGTGAAGGCGGAATGGGTGAGGTGTATCTGGCGGAAGACACTCGATTGCATCGCAAGGTCGCATTAAAAATTCTGCCGAGCGAGCTGGCTGCGAACAAAGATCGCATGCGGCGGTTCGAACAGGAAGCACAAGCTGCCGCTGCTCTCAATCATCCGAACATCGCGCACACCTACGAGATTGGCGAGAGCGGCGGAGTCAACTTCATGGCAATGCAGTTTGTCGATGGCGTGACGTTGGGTGAGAAGATTCACGGCGAGCGAACTGAAC
>Ga0209131_1000109_pt1 | contig 61266 bp, 54 predicted proteins | sample GraSoi_2013_40cm_FD_185826 | JGI IMG/M metagenome (GOLD analysis project Ga0209131, IMG submission 185826) | Grasslands soil microbial communities from the Angelo Coastal Reserve, California, USA - Sample 9_17_2013_40cm (SPAdes) (version 2) | ecosystem: Environmental > Terrestrial > Soil >...
GGCGGCTGACCGGACCCAGCAGTTCTCCCTGCGGCAGCAGCGTTCTCGCTGCCCTGCTCAGCTTCCGGTACCCGGCGATGCCGGCTGCCGCTCCGACCACCAGCCATGTGGCCCGGCGGATCATCGTTGCGGCCGATCTGCCAGGGCCCTGACCTGGGCAGCCGCGCTATCCGCGCGGAGGCCGCGGCCATGAGCCGGCCGGCGGATGGCCAGCGCATGCCGGACGCCGTGGCCGGCCGCCGCCAGCCGCAGGACCGGGGCCCCCAGCGCGGAAGCGATCAGCCTCGCGGTCCCGGCGACTGCCGAGACCTGGACCGACAGCTCCGACATGCTCGCGGCTACCTGGTCGACTCCGTCGGCAAGCGCGCCCGTCCTGGCCAGCTGCTCGTCGGCCCGCTCGACGGCAGCCCTGCTGCGGGCGAGCACATCGTGTGCCCCTGCCTGGTAACTGGTCACCAGGGCGGTCGCCACCGCTATCAGCCTCGCCAGCCTGGCCAGCACGTAGACGGCCGCGCACATGGCGACCGCGAAGAATCCAGCCGCAATCAACGCTGCCAGCTGCCCGGCGTTCATCGGCCCCCGATCCCCTTCCCGGCCCGTGCTGCAATCAATGGGCCGACCCTATCGCCTGCGGGCCTGTCGCTCGCGCCGCACAGCGGGGTTCAACCATCTCGGCCGGCAGGCTCCTGCTCGCCATCGTCGCCGGCTCTGCCCTCGAGCACCGACCTGATCCGCTCGACCCGGTCCGCGTACCTCGCTTCCGCGCCGTGCCTGGATGGCTCATAGTACTGCCGCCCGGCCGCCGCCTCTGGCAGGTAATCCTGCCGGACGATACCTTCAGCAAAGTCGTGCGGATACAGGTAGCCCTTGCCGTGACCCAGCCTGGCCGCGCCGCGGTAGCTGGCATCACGCAGGTGCGCTGGCACCGGGCCGGATCGGCCCGACCGCACGTCGTCTGACGCCGCGCCGATGGCCCTGATGACCGCGTTCGACTTCGGTGCCAGTGCCAGGTGGATGACCGCCTGGGCTAGGTTAATCCTGACCTCCGGTAGTCCAACGAACTCGACCGCCTGCGCCGCCGCGACCGCCACCTGGAGAGCAGACGGATCAGCCATCCCGATGTCCTCGCTCGCGTGCACGATCAGCCGCCTGGCGATGAACCTCGGATCCTCGCCGGCCTCGATCATCAGGGCCAGGTAATGCAGCGCCGCATCGACGTCGCTGCCCCTGATGCTCTTGATGAACGCGCTGATCACGTCGTAGTGCTGATCGCCGGCCCGGTCGTATCTGACAGCGACCCGGTCAACTGCCTGTTCGAGCACCGCCAAGTCGATCACGCCGCCGGGTTCGAGCCCAAGCGCGGCCGCCTCCAGGTAGGTCAGCGCACGCCTGGCGTCGCCTCCGGCCATCCGCAGGAGTTCGCCCTGGGCATCGTCGGCAAGGGTGACCATGCCACCGAGCCCGCGCTCCTCGCTGACTGCCTGGCCGATCAGGACGCGCATGTCCTCGTCACCGATAGGCCGCAGCGTCAGGAGCAGCGACCGAGACATCAGCGGGCCGATCACTGAGAATGAGGGGTTCTCGGTGGTCGCGCCGACGAAAGAGACCCACCTGTTCTCCACCGCGGGCAGCAGTGCGTCCTGTTGCGCCTTGTTGAACCTGTGCACCTCGTCGATGAACAGGAGCGTCTGGGTCCCGGTCAGGCCCAGTTCCGCGCGGGCAGCCTCAATCGCCGCCCTGACCTGGCTGACCCCGGCCGAGACGGCCGATAGTTCGACGAACCGCCTGCTGGTTACCTGGCTCAGGACGTAGGCGAGCGTGGTCTTGCCGGTCCCCGGCGGCCCCCAGAGCAGCACCGACATCGGCGCCGCTGTCTCGACGAGCTTGCGCAGGGGCGAGCCGGGTCCGGTCAGGTGCGGCTGGCCGCGGACCTCGTCAAGGTCCCTGGGCCGCATCCGGACGGCGAGCGGCGCCACTGCCTTAGCAGCTTCCTCACCTGCAGCGTCGAACAGGCTGGCGCCCTGCTGCGATCGTGCATCCCGCGCGGCCACGGCTAGACCATACTCCGGGGCGCCCCCAGTCAGCGCCGGTCAGCGGCCGGCTCGGCTGGCTGCGGGCCTGGCGTCGCTGAAGGCGTAACGATCACGTCCACGCCGGCCTCCTTGCGCTGCTCCGGCGTGATCGGCGTCGGCGCCCCGGTAAGCGGGTCGCTGCCCGAGGCCGCCTTCGGGAAAGCGATCACATCCCTGATCGTCTCCCTGCCGGTCAGCAGCATGAGCATGCGGTCCCAGCCGAACGCGATGCCGCCATGCGGTGGCGGCCCGTACCGCAGCGCGTCGAGCAGGAAGCCGAACTGCGACCGCGCCTCCTCGCGGGACAGCCCGATCACGTCGAAGACCTGCTGCTGCATTGCGGGGCTGTGGATCCTGATCGACCCGCCACCGATCTCGGTTCCGTTGCAGACCATGTCGTAGGCGTCGGCGAGAGCTCCGCCGGGCTCGGCGGTGAACTTGTCCGCCCAGTCAGGCAGCGGCGCGGTGAACGGGTGGTGCACCGCGGTCCAGCCGCCTTCCCCGTCGCCTTCGAACATCGGCGCATCGATCACCCAGGTGAACGCCCACGCCGCGGGGTCGATCAGATCGCACCGCGCGCCGATCTCCAGTCGCGCCGCCCCGAGCAGGCCACGCGCCGCGGCCGGCGTGCCCGCGGCGAAAAACACGCAGTCGCCGGGCGCGGCGCCGGTGGCAGCGGGCAGGCCGGCCCGCTCATCTGCCGACAAGTGCCTGGCCACCGGACCGGCTTCGGACACCGTGCCGTCGGCGGCGATCAGCACGTAAGCCAGTCCCCTGGCTCCGCGCGACCTGGCCCAGTCCTGCCAGCCGTCGAGTTCCTTGCGGCTCTGGCCTGCCCCGCCCGGCATGACCACGCCACCAACATGCTCGGCCTGGAACACGCGGAAGCCCGTGCCGGAGAAGTAATGCGTCAGGTCGATCAGCTCGCAGCCGAACCGCAGGTCCGGCTTGTCCGATCCGAACCTGGCCATCGCGTCGGCGTAGGTCAGCTGCGGGACCGGGCGTAGCAGCTCGTAGCCGGCGATCTCCCGCCACAGGCGCTGCACGAGGTCCTCGGCCACCTCGACCACGTCGGCTCTGTTGATGAACGACATCTCGATGTCGACCTGGGTGAACTCGGGCTGCCTGTCAGCCCTGAAGTCCTCGTCACGGAAACAGCGCACAAGCTGGTAGTAGCGTTCGAGCCCGGAGACCATCAGGAGCTGCTTGAACAGCTGCGGTGACTGGGGCAGCGCATACCAGCTGCCAGGCTGCAGCCGGACCGGGACCAGGAAGTCCCTGGCGCCCTCCGGGGTCGACCTGGTCAGGAACGGCGTCTCTACGTTCACGAAGTTGTGGTCCCGCATGACGTCGCTGACCAGGTACGCAGCCCTAGAGCGTGCCCTCAGCGCCGCCGCCATCTCCGCTCGCCTGATGTCCAGGTACCGGTACTTGAGACGGACCTCCTCGTTCAGCTCCGCGTGCCCGTCGATCGGAAACGGCAGCGGGTCGGACTCGGCCAGGATCTCGATCCGCTCGGCGGCAACCTCCACGTCACCGGTCGGCAGCTCGGGGTTCTCGTTCCCGGCCGGCCTGCGCCTGACCTCCCCGGCGACGAGCACGCAGAACTCCGCCCGCAGCTCGTGCGCCACGTCCTCCTCGCGGACGACGACTTGGACCACGCCGCTAGCATCACGCAGGTCGATGAAGACCACGCCGCCGTGATCACGGCGCTTGGAGACCCAGCCCGCCAGCGTGACCTGCTGGCCCGCCTGTGAGGCGCGCAGCGCCCCGGCCTCGTGCGTGCGGATCATCTGGATTCGCCCTTCTGTCGTAACCTGCGCCGGAATCCGACCGTGCTAGTGCTACAGCCCGCGGGTCGGGCCCGAGGCGGGCGCCAGCCCGGGATCGGAGGGGGGCGCCAGCCCCGCGAGGAACGGATTGGATGCCCGCTCAGCGCCGATGGTCGTCTGCGGGCCGTGACCAGATAGCACGACGGTCTCGTCCGGCAGCGGAAGGCAGACCCGTGCCAGGCTATCGAGGATGGCATGGTAGTCGCCGCCCGGCAGGTCGGTCCGCCCGATCGAGCCCGCGAACAGCAGGTCGCCGCTGAACATCACCTCTGGCAGCCGGAACGTGACGGAACCGGGGGTGTGCCCTGGAGCGTGGTCGACGACGAGGCTGACCCCAGCCAGATCGAGGGTCATCCCGTCCGTAAGTTCACGCACGTCATCGGGTTCGCTGAAAGTGATGCCGCCGAACAGCTGCTGGCCAGCCATCAGGGACAGCCCGCGCGCCGGATCGCTGAGCAGCGCCCGGTCCGCCGGGTGAATGTAGGCCGGGATGTCCTTCGCGCCGCATACCGGCGCCACCGACCAGATGTGGTCGATGTGGCCGTGCGTGGCGAGCACGGCGGCGGGCCGCAGCCGGTGTTCAGAGATGATCTCTTCGATGCCTGCCTCGGCGGCCTCGCCGGGATCTATGATCAGGCACTCCGCGCCTGGTCCCGACGCCACGATGTAACAGTTCGCGGCGAACGAGCCGGCGGGGAATCCGGCGATCAGCACGGCGGCCTCCTAGTCTGCACGGACGGCAGGTCGGGTCGCTGACCAGGTTCCACGTGCGCGGGTTGCTGGTTCGCGATGCTCACCAGGCTACCGATGGCCGGCCTTGCCTGGCGCCGGCCAGCCGCGGCACGGCACTCGGCGGCCAGAATCGCCAGTTACAAGACGGCGCGGTTGCTGCGTCGAACCGATAACACCAGGTGTAGGTACTTGCCTGGTCCAGATAACATGCGCGAAGTTTCAATAGGACACCTAGCGGTTTATAACGGGAGGGAAGGCGGGTGGCTGGTAAACAAGACCGCCAGCGCAAGCTGGCCAGGGAGCGCTACGAGCGGCGCCAAGCTCGCGAGGCCAATAGGCAGCGCAGGGCTCGCCGCACGGCGCAGTGGGCCTCAGGGGCGGTGGTCCTGCTTGTCCTCGCCGGGATCGTGGCCTTCACGGTCGCACACCTGACCAGCAGTAGCGCGAGCCCCAGCGCGAAGCTGACCCCGTCGGCCACTCCCAGCCCCACCTCGTCGGGAACGGCGACGACGTGCACCTACACCCCGAGCCCGCCCGCGTCCCGCAAGGTCGGCCTGCCGCCAGCGAAGCCTGACCTGAAGGCGGCCTACCAGGCGACGATCAAGACCAACCGCGGCGACATCGTCATCAACCTGCTGAACTCCAAGGCCCCGTGCACGGTCAACTCTTTCGTCCACCTGGCCAGCAAGAGCTACTTCAGCAACACCAACTGCCATCGCCTGGTGACCAGCGGCATCTTCGTGCTGCAATGCGGCGACCCAACCGGTACGGGAAGCGGCGGACCTGGCTACCGGTTCGCCGACGAGAACCTGGCTGGAGCGACCTACCCGGCGGCAACCGTAGCGATGGCCAACGCCGGGCCCGGTACCAACGGCAGCCAGTTCTTCCTCGTCTACAAGAACACCAAGCTGCAGCCGAACTACACGCCGTTCGGCACCATCGTGGCGGGTCTGAACGTCATACAGAAGGTGGCTGCGGCCGGCACGGACAGCAAGACCGGCGATGGCCATCCGAAGGAGAAGGTCGTGATCGAGAGCGTGACCATCAAGAAGACCTGATTGGGCATGCCAGGCCGGGCATGTTCTGGTGAGGTACCGAGCTGGAGGTAAGCGGTGAGCACCGAAAGCCATCCGTGGGGCCGGGTAGCTGAAGACGGGACTGTCTACGTGCGCACCTCAGAGGGCGAGCGCGTGGTCGGGATCTGGCAGGCTGGCAGCCCGGATGAGGCGCTCGCCTTCTTCACCCGCAGGTACGACTCGCTCGCGACCGAGGTCAGCCTGCTCGAGCGCAGGATCACCGCTACCGATCTCGCCCCCGGCCAGGTCAGGGCGACCATCTCCAGGCTGCACGCCGCCATCGCCGAGGCCAAGGCAGTCGGTGATCTCGAGGGCCTCAAGCGCCGCCTCGACTCGCTCTCTGAGCAGGCGGAGCAGCGTCAGCAAGAGCACAAGGCAGCGCGGGATCGCGCCAGGGTGGAGGCCATCGCGGTCAAGGACCGGATCGTCGCCGAGGCCGAGAAGCTCGCTGCTGAGGCCACCCACTGGAAATCCGGCGGGGAACGGCTTAAGGAACTGCTCGACGAGTGGAAGGCGGCGCCACACGGCGACCGGCAGGCTGAGGCAGCGCTCTGGAAGCGGATGTCTTCTGCCAGGAGCGCCTTCGCCAAGCGGCGCAAGACCTACTTCGCCGCGCTCGAGCAGGAGCGGGAAGGCGTGCGGGAGCGCAAGCAGGAGCTGGTCAGCCGCGCCGAGGAGCTGTCCACCTCGACCGACTGGGCCGCTACCGCCACCGCCTATCGCGAGCTGATGGCCGCGTGGAAGGAGGCAGGACGAGCCGACCGGGCGGCTGAGGACGAACTGTGGAAGCGGTTCAGGGCTGCCCAGGCCACGTTCTTTGAGGGCCGTTCGGCGGCCATGTCCGCCAAGGACAGCCAGCTGCGCGAGAGAGCCACGGCTAAGGGCGAGCTGCTCGCCGAGGCAGAGAAGCTGCTTCCGGTGACTGACGCGAAGGCCGCGCGGTCCGCGCTCCGTTCGATCCACCAGCGCTGGGACAAGATCGGGTCCGTTGCCAGGGAGGCGCAGGAGCGGCTGGAAGGCGGCCTGAAGAAGGTGGACGACGCCGTCCGCAAGGCCGAGGACATCCAGTGGCGCCGGACCAATCCCGAGGCGCTGTCCCGGGCCAGGGACACGGTCGACCAGATCCGCAAGACGGTCGAGAACCTTGAGGGTCAGCTCGACCGCGCCAACCAGCAGGGTGACGAGGCCGCCCGCGACCGCGCGACGACGGCCCTGGCGACCCGGCGGGCATGGCTGGCCGAAGCGGAGAAGACCCTCGCCGACCTCGCGGGCTGAGGCCCGGCCCCAGCCCGCCCCCGGCCCGCCCCCGCCCGGCCCAGCCCATTGTGTATGGGTGGGCCACCCAGACACGATTGTGGTGATGGGTGGCGCACCCATACATCGCGACAGCCGAGCGCGGACCAGCCGCAGATCCGGCTCAGGCGCCGTCGCTTAAGCTGGTCACACGGTGGGCGTCATAGACGCCGTCGATCGTGCGGACTGCCCGCAGGACGTGGCGCAGGTGCTCGGGGTCGCCCATCTCGAACGTGAACTTGCTCAGCGCGACCTGATCGCGCCGCGTTGTGACAGATGCGGACAGGATGTTCACGTGCTGCTCGGAGATCGACCTGGTGATGTCGCTCAGCAGGCCGGTCCTGTCCAGGGCCTCGACCTGGATGGCAGCGAGGAACCGCGAGCTCTCCCGCGGGGCCCAGACGACCTTGACCATCCGCTCGGGTTCGGACTCGATCAGGTGCGAGATGTTGATGCAGTCCGTGCGGTGGACCGATACTCCGTTCCCCCTGGTCACGAAGCCGATGATGTTATCGCCAGGCACCGGCGTGCAGCACTTGGACAGCCTGGCCCAGACGTCCGCGGCACCTTCCACCGTTACGCCTGAGTCACCGGTAACCGGCCTCGGACTCGTGGGCCTGGTCAGGACGGTGGCCTCGGCCAGGTCATCCTGGGCTCCGGCAAGTCCGCCAGCCGACCTGACCAGCTTGGACACCACCGACTGCGAGCTGACGTGACCGTCGCCGACGGCCGCGTAGAGCCCGGCCAGGTCCGGGTAGCGCAGCTCCATCGCAATCGCCTGGAGCGCATCAGCCGTGGCGAGCCGCTGTAGCGGCAGGCCCTGCTTGCGCATGGTCCTGGCGATCATCGCCTTGCCGGTGTCGGCTGAGGCCTCGCGGCGCTCCTTGGAGAACCAGTGCTTGATCTTGTTGCGCGCCCTGGCGCTCTTGACGAAGCCGAGCCAGTCCTGGCTGGGACCGGCGTCGGTTGCTTTGGAGGTGAGGATCTCCACGGTCTCGCCGTTGGACAACGGCGATTCGAGCGGGACGAGCCGCCCGTTGACCTTGGCGCCGACGGTGCGGTGGCCGACCTCGGTGTGGATCGCGTAGGCGAAGTCCACCGGAGTGGCGTCCTGGGGCAGCGCGATGACCTCGCCGCGCGGCGTGAACACGTATACCTCGGCGCTGCCCACCTCGAACCGCAGCGACTCGAGGAACTCCGCCGGGTCGGCGGTCTCGCGCTGCCAGTCGACAAGCTGCCTGAGCCAGGCCAGGTCGGACGGACTCCGGCCGGTCGCGACCTCTTCCTTGTACTTCCAGTGCGCGGCCACCCCGTACTCGGACCGCCGGTGCATGCCCCAGGTCCTGATCTGCAGCTCCACGGGCTTGCCGCCAGGGCCGATCACCGTCGTGTGCAGCGACTGGTACATGTTGAACTTCGGCATCGCGATGTAGTCCTTGAACCGCCCTGGAACCGGGTTCCACCGGGCGTGCACGGACCCGAGCACCGCATAACAGTCGCGCACGCTGTCGACGAGGACCCTGATGCCGACCAGATCGTGGATCTCGTCAAAGCCGACATTCCTGGCGATCATCTTCTGGTAGACCGAGTACATATGCTTCGGGCGGCCGGTCACCCGTGCCTTGATCTTCGCCTCCCGCAGGTCGGCGTAGACCTCCTCGATTACCTCCTGGATGAACGCCTCGCGCCGCGGTGCGCGTTCCGAGACCAGCCTGGCGATCTCGTCGTAGCGCTTGGGGAAAAGGGTCGCGAAGGCGAGATCCTCAAGCTCCCACTTGACCGTGTTCATCCCGAGCCGGTGCGCGAGCGGAGCGTATATCTCCAGCGTCTCCCGTGACTTCTGCTCCTGCTTGGGCCTGGGGAGGTAACGGAGCGTCCGCATGTTGTGCAGCCGGTCGGCCAGCTTGATGACGAGCACCCGGATATCGCGCGACATCGCGACGACCATCTTGCGGACGGTCTCGGCCTGGGCGGCATCGCCGTACTTGACCTTGTCCAGCTTCGTCACGCCGTCAACGAGCGACGCGATGTCGTCGCCGAAATCGCGGCGAAGCTCATCGAGGGTGTAGGCGGTGTCCTCGATGGTGTCGTGCAGCAGCGCAGCACACAGTGTGTCGTGATTCATGCCGAGCTCGGCCAGGATCGTGGCCACCGCCAGCGGGTGCGTGATGTACGGGTCACCGCTCTTGCGCGACTGGTTAGCGTGACACTTCGCCGCCACGTCGTAAGCCCGCTCGATCAGCTTGATATCGGCCTTGGGGTGGGTGGAGCGCACGGTCTTGATGAGCGGCTCGAGCACCGGGTTGACGCCGCCGCCGCGAGGCGAGGTGAACCGGCCGAGGCGGCGCCTGACCCCGGCGTGGCCGGTGGCACCTGGCGGCGAGCCGAAGCCTTCGGCGGTGGCGAGGTCACGCGGCATCGACCGGGTGGGCGAGTTCGCGGTATCCGTTGCGGTCTGGCCGTCGGAACCGGTTTGTCCGTCGGATCCTGGCTGGCCATCGGGCGCGCCAATTGGCGGGGTCACCCCATTGCCAGCCACGGGCAGATCACGTTCATCAGGGCTACGCCCCGCGGCCTCCTGGGTGACTCCGCTCCCGGCCTTCCCGGCCGTTGCTACGTCACCGGCCACTGCCGCTCCTCGCGTCAGTTGAAGCAACCAGTGTATCCGCGTCCGTGTTCCCGCAAGCGAGGCCCGCCGCAGCGGGCTGGCCGAAAAGTCGCGGTTGCGAAGGTGAGCGGGCTAAAGGCTGAGAAGCGACCGGATATGCAGGTCAGGCAGCCTGGCCCGGCCGCCGAGGAAGCCGAGCTCGATGAGGACGCCGAGCGAGACAACCTCGGCGCCTGAGCGCCTGATCAGCCGGGCGGTTGCCGCCGCCGTGCCGCCGGTGGCGAGCACGTCGTCGATCATCAGCACCCGCTCCCCCGGCTTGAACGCGTCGGCGTGGACCTCCACTGTGGCGGTGCCGTACTCGAGCGCGTAGGTCTCCGCAATGGTCGGACCAGGGAGCTTGCCGAGCTTGCGCACCGGCACGAAGCCGACCCCGAGTGTGCAGGCGACCGGTGCGGCGAGGATGAACCCCCTGGCCTCGATCCCGGCTACCTTGTCGACCTGCACGTAGCCGGCCGCGAGCGCTGCGACCGCGGCCGCGAATCCCGCGGCGTCGGCCAGCAGCGGGGTGATGTCCTTGAACACCACGCCAGGCTGCGGATAGTCGGGGACGTCCCTGACCAGCCGGCCCAACACGGCCGCGATGTCTACCGGGCTCCCGCCGACCGACGTGCCCGGGCCACCAACGGGAGCGGCCGAGCCGCCCAGGTCAGCCCCGGTTCCGGACAAGCGGCTACCTGCGCTTCTTCTTGCCTGACGGGCGGCGCTGCGATGCGCTTGCCCGCCTTGGCTGCTGGCGCGGCCCGGACCCCGCCCGGGGCCCGCCCGAACCTCCTGCTGGGCGCGCTGCCGCCACGGGCGTGGCCTCCGGCTCGACGGCGTCAGCAGGCGGCTCCGGTACCTCGGCCGCGTCTTGCACTACCGCGCCAGCACCAGTGGCATTACCAACCACCACCTTCGCCTGCCGCTTAGCGCTGCTAGCCCGCTGGGCGATCTGCTTGCGCAGCTGCCTGAACTCGGGCTGGCGCTCCTTCAGGTCGGCCAGCACCGGGGTGGCGATGCAGATCGAGGAATACGTGCCGGACAGCATGCCGACGAACAGCACCAGGGACAGGTCTTTCAGCTCGCCGTTGCCGAGCAGGAACACGCTGACCGCCAGGATCGCGGCGACGGGCAGCAGCGCGATCAGCGAGGTGTTGATGGACCGGACCAGCGTCTGGTTCAGCGCCAGGTTGGCTGCCTCGCTGTAGGTGGTCCGGCGGGTCACGAGCAGGCCGGCCGTGTTCTCCCTGACCTTGTCGAAGACGACCACGGTGTCGTACAGCGAGTAGCCGAGGATGGTCAGCAACCCGATCACGGTCGCCGGGCTGACCTGGAATCCCAGCAGGGCGTAGACGCCTACCGTGATCACGATGTCGTGCACCAGAGCCACGAGTGCGGCTGTGGCCATCCGCCATTCGAAGGCGAATGTGAGGTACGCCACGATCACGATGAGGAAGGCGATCAGAGCCTCAAGGGCTTTGTGCGAGATCTGACTGCCCCAGCTAGCTCCGACGGATGAGAGGCTTACCTGGTTGCTGTGCCCGCCGACGAACCGATCCGCCAGCGCGTTCTGGACCTCGAAGCGCACGGCCTTGTCCAGCGTTGGCGTTTGCACGCGCCAGCCCGAACTACCGACCTGCTGAACCGTGACCGACGTGCCGCCGCCTGCGGCCGTCACCGTGTTCCCCACCTGTGTCTGGTTGGCGTGCACAGCCTGGGTGGTCGTGAACTGGTAGACCTCGCCGCCCTTGAAGTCCACGCTGTAACTCAGGCCACGGAAGATGAGAGCGCCAATGCTGATCACCAGAATCGCGGCGGAGATCTTATACCAAAGCCTCTGGCGGCCGACGAAGTCGAACGATACCTCGCCGCGGTACAGCCGACCGCCGATGTTGCCAAGCCGGGACATCACGCCTCCTTCGGAGTGGTCCGGCCAGCCGATACCGACGTAGCGGTGGTTGCGCTGCCAGCAGCGGGCCTGGCGGTGGCCGACCGCGAGCCGCGCCAAGGCGAGCGCGTGCCGAGTCTTGCCGGGTCGAGGCCAGACCATTTGTGGCCCTGCCCGAAGAACTTAGTCCTCGCTAGCAGGCTAACCATCGGCTTGGTGAACAAGAAGACGACCACTACGTCGATCAGCGTGGTCAGGCCCAGCGTGAAAGCGAAGCCTCTGACGTCACCGATCGCGAAGATGTACAGCAATAGCGCGGCGAGGAAGGAGACGGTGTCTGAGACGATGATTGTGCGCCTGGCCCGCTGCCAGCCGCGCTCCACCGCTGCCCGGAGTGACCGGCCTTCTCTAACTTCGTCGCGCAATCGCTCGAAATATACGACGAATGAGTCCGCGGTGATACCGATCGCGACGATCAGCCCGGCGACGCCCGCCAGGGACAGCGTGTAGCCCTGGAATTTGGAGAGCAGGATGACCGAGAGCCACGTGAGCAGCGCGGCTGTTGCGAGGCTCAAGACCGAGACGATCGCCAGACCCCGGTAGTACAAGGCAGAGTAGATGATGACGAGTAGCAGGCCGATAGCTGCCGCGATCAGTCCGGCCGTAAGCTGAGCCTGGCCAAGCTGCGCCGACACAGAGTTGCTTTGCTGACTATTGAAGCTAAGCGGCAAAGCGCCGTATTTCAGGACGTTGGCCAAGTTCGCGGCTGATTTCTGGTTGAAGTTGCCGCTGATTTGTCCCTGTCCCGTCGTGATCGGCTGCTGGACTCTCGGAGCCGACACCACCTTGCCGTCGAGCACGATCGCGAACTGGTCGAGCGCGGAGGTCTGAGCACCCGTCTGGGCGTTGAAGTACTGGGTGTACATGCGGGTGGTCTCCGTGCCGAACGCCTTCGCGCCCTGCCCGTTGAGATTGAAGTTGACGACCCAGCTGCTGGACTGGTCCAGGCCCGCGCTAGGCGATCTGAGCCATTCGCCCAAGACGATTGCCGGTCCGAGCACGTACTTGATGCCCTGCGGATCGCAGGAGACGATCTGGGATTTGGGCGCGTTCCACGTTGACGAGTCGGTGCCATAGACCTTCGACTGCCATTTCGGGTCAGCGCAGTTCACCCTCGCGAACTGGGCGAGCGCCGACTTGCTGACCAGAGTCTGGTTGCCCGTGACATACAGCGTGCCCGCGGGCGCGTTCGCGGAGGCAGAGGGCGATGCTGATGGTGACGCGGAACCGCTCGGCACTGGTGAGCTGGAGCTTGAGGCACCAGCCGAGGCGGATGCAGATGGCTTCGGTGAGGACGACGTCAGCGGAGCGGCGTGTGCCTGAGCGCCTGCAGCGAGCTGGCGAGCGGAAGCTGCCTGACCCGAACCACCCGCCTTGGTGCTGGCGGAGGGTGAAACAGAGGCCTTAGCGCTCGTCGACGGCGTCGCTGCGGGCGGGGAGCTTGCCGCACCTGATGGCGACGGCGACGGAAGCGGAACCGGGCTGGTCGACGAGACGGGTCCCGCCGACGGGAGACCTGCGCCGGCCGGTTTGGGGCCTGCTAGGCACTCGGGCGAGCTGGGGATGTAAGTCGTGCACAGAAGAACTTGCCTGAATCTGAGCTGCGCGGCAGTCAGCAATGGCTGGACCTGCTCTGCGCTCTTACCCGGTATCGAGACATTGATGTACTGCGAGCCCTGCTGCTGCACCTGGGCCCCGGTGAAGCCCTTTCCGTTCACCCGACTCGTCAGGATGCCGATCGCGGTGCTCATTTGGGACTCGGTGGGCACGCCGCCATGCGGAGCGACGGCTTTCAGCGTGATCGTGGTGCCGCTGGAGAGGTCGAGGCCAAGTCCGACCTTGAACTTGCTGTGCCAGTCGCCTGGTTGCGCCAGGGCGCCGCCGATGATCGTGCCGAGCATGACGATAAGCAGCGCGGCAAGGACCGCGAGGTACCGCCAGGGCCTCGAGGCTACGCCAGGCTGCCTCGCCGGGCCGCCTCCTGACCGGGACGCGGTGCGGGCCCGGGGGGACGAGCCTCCGGAACCCCCCGCGGGAGTGCGCGACCCTGACGACCTGTTGTTTGGGGCTGCCACCTATGCCTGTCCTTCGTGTGAGCGTCCCGCGGTACGGTCAGATCCCGCGATCCTTCAGTTGCCGGTCGTCGGCCGGGGAGGCTCGTCGCGGTGCGAGTCGGTCTCATCCTCAGCCGCCGTCTCCGCCTCGGCTCCGGGCTCGTCGGCGTCGCCGGTGACGATGTCCTCGTGCGACGGCATGGAGTCATCGGAGACGACTTCCATGATCGCTCTGCGCAGCATCGTGACCTGCACGCCGGGCGCGATCTCAACCACGACGTCTTTGTCGTCGCCAGAGATCACCGTGCCGTACATGCCGGCCGTCGTGCGGACCCGCTGGCCCGGCATGACTTGGCTCTGGGTTTGCATCGCCTTCCGCTGCCTGTTCCGCTGCGGGCGCATGATCAGGACGTAGAACAGGCCGACCAGGACGGCCAGGATGATGAAGGTGAAGGCAGAGCTGCCGCTCTTGGTCGAGCCAGCGGCGAGAATCATGGTCCCCATCGCGGGGCTTCCTTCCGGTTGATGGCACAGCGGCCGGGGTGCAGCGCAGCGACCACGCCGGCGGGACCGGCGGTGGCGCCAGGCGGCTGGGAAAAGACCAACTGCCGAAGTTTAGCGGCGCGGAGGCCGCGCACAAACAGGCTACGACGTTCGCAGAGTGATCGTGACCGGCCCGCAACCAGACGCACCGGTCCACGCCACGGCACCAGGCACTTCCACCTTAGTCAAACAACGTGATGGCGGCAGCAGCATCCCCGGGACCGCTCGCCGCCTGCGCTGGCGCGGGCGGCTCGAGCCCGAGATGGGCCCAGGCGGCTGGCGTCGCGACCCGGCCGCGGGGCGTCCTTGCCATCAGGCCGGCCCGGACCAGGAAGGGCTCGGCCACGACCTCCACGGTCTCGGCTTCCTCGGCGACGGCCACGGCGAGCGTGGACAGGCCCACCGGCCCGCCGCCAAAGCGGTCAACCAGGGCCATCAGAACAGCGCGGTCGAGTCGGTCAAGTCCGCTTTCGTCTACCTCGTACAGCTCGAGCGCTGCCCGCGCGGCCGCCCTGGATACCACGCCGTCGCCGCGCACCTCGGCGAAGTCCCTGACCCGGCGGAGCAGCCGGTTCGCGATCCGCGGCGTGCCGCGGGACCGGCCAGCGATCTCGTCGGCTCCCTCATCCCGCAGCGTCACGCCGAGCAGACCCGCCGACCGTCGGATGATCACGCCGAGCTCGTCGGGGTCGTAGAAGTCCAGATGCCCGGTGAAGCCGAACCTGTCGCGCAGCGGTGCCGGCAGCAAGCCCGACCGCGTCGTGGCGCCGACGAGGGTGAACGGGGCGACGTCGAGCGGCACCGCGGTCGCGCCTGGACCCTTGCCCAGCATCACGTCCACCCGGAAGTCCTCCATCGCGAGGTACAGCATTTCCTCGGCCGGCCTGGCCAGCCGGTGGATCTCGTCGATGAAGACGACCTCGCCGCCGCTCAGTGAGGTCAGCACGGAGGCGAGATCGCCAGCCCGCTCGATCGCCGGGCCGCTGCTGATCCGCAGGGGCGCGCCGAGCTCGGCCGCGATGATCATCGCGATCGTGGTCTTGCCGAGTCCGGGCGGCCCGGATAGCAGCACGTGGTCGGGGGACTTGCCCCTGCGCATCGCGCCTTCCAGCACGAGCGTGAGCTGCTCGCGGAGCCTGGCCTGGCCGACGAACTCGCTGAGCTGCCTGGGCCGCAGCGCGCCTTCGATCTGCCGCTCGTCGGCCTCGGCCAGCGGGGAGACGAACCTGTCCGTATCGCTAGGGGTCATGTCCGCCCCAGCACGCGCAGGGCGGCCCGCAGCGCCACGGCAACGTCGACATCCGGATCGGCGCGGCCCGGGGCTGATTCATCGGAACCGTCCTCGGCGGGTATAGCGCCAGCCGCGACACCGGCGCCGTTCTCCCCTGCTAGGCCCGTGGAGCCGGCGGCGAGCAGGTCGGGCTCGACAATCGCGATCGCCTGATCGGCGTCCCTGGCTTGCCAGCCGAGATTTACCAGGCCAGCCCGCACCTGGTCCCGCCAGGTCAGCGTTCCAAGCCGGCCTGCCAGGCCGCCGGATCCCATGGTCGCGGCGCCGGCCCTACCTGGACCATGGCCGGCCTCCTCGCTGCCGGATGGCGAGCCAAGCCTGCCTGCCAGCTCAAGCACGATCCGCTGGGCGCCCTTGCGGCCGATGCCAGGCACGCTCGTCAGGGCGGTCACATCCTCGGCGGCGACGGCGCGGCGCAGCCCGTCTGGGCTGAACGTCGCCAGCATGGCAAGCGCCAGCCTGGGCCCGATGCCGCTCGCGGTCTGCAGCAACTCGAAGGTGTTGCGCTCGTCGTCGCTGCCGAACCCGTAGAGGGTCAACGCGTCCTCGCGGACCACCAGCGACGTGCTGACCTTGGCCCGCTCCCCCGGCCTGAGCCCCGCGAGAGTTCCGGGGGAGCACTGAACGAGCAGGCCGACTCCTCCCACGTCGATCACCGCTCCTTCAGGGGCGACCGTCGCCACCACGCCATCCAGATGCGCGATCATCGGGTTCCCGCTCCTCCCGTCGCCACTGCCGCTGCCGCTGCCGCCAGCCTGGCCTGCGCGCCGCCCCGCCACAGGTGACAGATGGCCAGCGCGAGCGCGTCCGCGGCGTCGGCGGGCCGCGGCGGGTCGGGCATCCGCAGCAGCCTGGTCACCATGTGCGTTACCTGCGCCTTGTCCGCCCGCCCGCTGCCGGTCACCGCCGCCTTGACCTCGCTGGGCGTGTGCAGCGCGACCGGCAGCCCGTGCCGGGCCGCGCACACGATCGCTACCGCCCCGGCCTGCGCCGTGCCCATCACCGTCTTGACGTTGTGCTGGCTGAACACCCGCTCGACGGCCACGGCATCCGGCCGGTGCTCGCGCAGCCATACCTCGATCTGCTGCTCCAGCATGAGCAGCCTGCCGCCGATGTCGGTCCCGGCCGGAGTTGTGATCACCGTGGTGCCGACCAGCCTCAGGGTCACACCAGGGCCGCCTTCAACGACACCGAGGCCGCACCGGGTCAGGCCGGGATCGACACCGAGTACCCGCATGCGGCCACCGCCTGAGTCCCTGGCGAACATGTGTTCGGCTGCGACATTACCGGCTCGTGCCCCGCAGCACCCGGTCTTGCGGCTCCGGCGTGTCGGCGCTGGCAGAGCACGAGCAGGCAGAGCACGAGCAGGCAGAGCACAAGTAGTCGAGTCAGAAGTAGTCGAGCAGGAACGGCTGAGCGGTGAAGACGGCGTCGAGCGCCGCGTCGGCATGGCAATCGCCGCCCGCTACGAGCCCGGCGGCGCGCAGCGTAGCCATCGGAACACCCGCATACAGCGCGGCGAAGCCGCGTGGCCCAAGCGCGACTGGCGCGGCGGCGGGCGAGGCGCCCGTGGGCCCTGTTATCCCCCGAGCGAGGGAGCCGGTGCCGTCGTGCACGGTGAAGGTATAAAGTCCCGCGTTGGGCGGGAGGTCAGGGTCGGCGAGCCGCATCGGGATGCTGGCCCGCGCCGCCGGCGGGAAGCCGCGGCCAGAGACCGCGGCGGCGGGGTCGAGCACCCGCAGCATCCAGTGCTTGTGCCGCCGCAGGCTGACATCTGGCTCCCTGGTGAGCCAGCTGACCGGGTCGCTCGGCCCCAGGGTCGCGCGCACCACCCTGGTCACCGAGGAGTGCGACGCAACGATCCCCCATAGCGCCCTGGCGGTCTGCGGCGAGCCGGCGGCCAGGACCTCGATCATGATCTCCTTGTCACCGCTGCCGTGCCAGCCGTAGCCGAGGAACCCGTCGGGGGCCAGATAGGAGAATAGGCCGGGATCGCCGAGCCATCGGCGCATGCTGGCCGGGTCGCGGGTCGCCGGCCCGCAGTCCCGAGCGGCCGCGTGGATCGCACCCAGCACCGCGATGACTTCGCCCGCGTCATCGGGGCCGGCCCGGCGTACGGCCGACGAGGACTCGCCCGGGTGGACCGGAACCTCGGGATCGGGCGGCAGCAGCGCCAGGAGCGACCGGCCAGGGACCTCGGCACGGTAATGCCCGCCTGCCATCTCCCAGCCGAGCGAGCGGTAGATCTGCGCGGTCGCCGGATAGAGCACCGACAGCGGGTAGCCGCGTCCGGCCATCACGTCGAGCAGGGCCCGCATCATCTCCCGGCCGATGCCGCGGCCCCTGGCCTCAGGCGCGATCTTGACCCCGCCCACGCCGGCCATCGGCACCGCCGGGCCGTGCCAGAACTGCCGCATGTCGTAGTACCTCGCCGCGCCGACCAGCTGACCCCCGTCCCACACGCCGAGCTGCCGGCCGTCGGCGATGCAGCCCAGCATCTCCTCGCGCCAGTACTGGCGGTCCTGGGTACTCATCGGGCCGAACGACCGGTGCCGCAGGTCGAGCTCGGCGTCCAGGTCGTCGTCGGCGCGCATGAGCCGGATCGTGCGCCGGCCGAGCTCGCTCACCGATGGCTCAACCCAGCTTCTCCATGATCTCGTCGGAGACCGCGTAGTTCGCGTACACGTCCTGGACCTCGTCGGACTCCTCGAGCACGTCGATCAGCCTGAACACCCTCCTGGCGGTCTCCTCGTCAATCGGCACCTCTACCGAGGGCAGGAACGGCGTCTCGGCCGACTCATAGTCGATCCCGGCTTGCTGCAGCGCGGTCCTGACCGGCACCAGGTCGGTCGCCTCACTGACCACCTCGTAGGACTCGCCCATGTCATTGACCTCCTCGGCCCCGGCATCAAGCACGGCCATCAGCACGTCGTCCTCGCCGAGCGAGTCCGACTTGGGCACGATGACCACGCCCTTGCGGCCGAACAGGTACGAGACCGACCCGGCGTCGGCCATGGAGCCGCCGTTGCGGGTCAGCGCCGTCCTGACCTCCGAGGCTGCCCGGTTCCTGTTGTCGGTCAGGCACTCGACTAGGAGCGCGACGCCGCCAGGGGCGTAACCCTCGTACGTCACCGTCTCGTACGCGGCGCCGCCCGCCTCGAGCCCGGCGCCGCGGCGAACCGCCCGGTCGATGTTGTCGTTCGGCACCGAACTGCGCTTGGCCTTCTGCACGGCGTCGTACAGCGTCGGGTTGGCGCTCACGTCAGGGCCGCCGCTGCGAGCCGCCACCTCGACATTCTTGATGAGCTTGGCGAAGAGCTTGCCCCGCCTGGCGTCGACGACAGCCTTCTTGTGCTTCGTGGTGGCCCACTTGGAGTGGCCGCTCATCGCTGTTCCCTCACCATGTCAGTAAAGATCTTGTGCACGCGATTGTCCTGGGTGAGCTCGGGGTGAAACGCCGTGGCGAGCGCCGGACCCTGGCGGACGGCGACGATCCTACCCGTGCGGGGCTCGGTCGCCAGAGTCTCGACGCCCGGCCCGACCTCCTCCACCCAGGGAGCCCGGATGAAGACGGCGCGGAATGGCGGCCCCCCGGCACCAGTGATGTCGATGTCGCTCTCGAACGAGTCGGCCTGGCGGCCGAACGCGTTCCGCCTGACCGTCATGTCGATCGCGCCGAGGGTCTCCTGGTCGCTGGCCCGCTCGACCAGCCTGCTGGCCAGCAGGATCATCCCGGCGCACGACCCGAAAACGGGCATCCCTGCGCCGATCCGCTCGCGCAGCGGCTGCACGAGGTCGAAAATCGCCGCGAGCTTCCAGATCGTGGTCGACTCACCGCCGGGGATGATGAGGCCGTCGACCACTGCGAGTTCGGCCGGGCGGCGCACGGCAACCGGCTCGGCGCCGGCGGCCGTGATCGCCCGCAGGTGTTCAGCGACATCGCCCTGCAGGGCCAGAACCCCCACCGTCGCGCTGCCCCGACCCGCGCGGGCGGCGGGCCCGGCCTGCGCGGATGATCCGATGAGCGCCGCGTCGCTGGCTGGCACCGTTTACCCTCCTGAGATTTGCGCGTGAGCCAGTCCGAGGGTATCCGCGCGCTGGTGGTGTGCCATAGTCACGCGGCGGGTAGCGATCACTGAGCTACGCAGTGCAGTCATGCCGCGGCCAAGCTCCCGCCAATGCCCGGCCCCCGGGCCCCCCAGGCCAGGCACTGGCGAGCCGGGTCGCGCATACGGGAGGCACGCACCAGATGGGTCAGGCTTGGACGTTCGACGGCGCGCCGGCCACCACGATGGGCGCGCCGAGCGGTCTGGTGACACTGCTCGAGGGCACGACGTTCTGTATCTGCGAGACTTCTGGCGACGTGCGTCCTGGCGGCTCGCAAGGTCTGTTCGTGCGGGATACCCGGTTGATCAGCAGGCTCGAGCTGAGCATCAACGGGCACGTGCCAGAGCCGCTCCCCCCGCAGGCGCGCGAGCCGTTCGCCTGCACGTTCCTCAGCCGGATGCCGCCGTTGCCCGGGCTGGCCGACAGCACGATGCTGATCGCCCGCCGCCGGGTGCTCAACGACGGCATGAGCGAAGAGATCACGCTGCGCAACATGAGCACCGAGCCGCTCCCGGTCAGCGTGCGAATCGGCGTCGGCGGCGACTTCGCCGACGTGTTCGAGGTGAAGGAGGGCCGGGTGCACGCTGACCCGGCCAGCGTGGAAGGCATCACTGTCGACGTGGACGACGATTCCATCAAGCTGAACCGGCAGGTCGGAACCGCGCTGCGGGGAGCGAGGATCACTGGCGCCCGGCTTTCCGACGCCGAACTCGAGGTATCTGCCAGCCAGCTGACCTGGCATGCCGTCGTGCCCGCGCACGGGTCCTGGAGCACGTCGCTCCAGATCATCCCCTCGCTGAACGGCAGGGACCTGATCGAGTTCAGGGCCGCGCACCCGCATCCCGACGGCGATCGGCCGGCACGCGACGGGCGCCCCGGGCCAGAACAGCGGCTGGCGGAGTGGCGCAGCCAGACCCCGCTGGTCCGGGCATCCGACCCCCGCCTGGCGACTGTCTTCGCGGCGAGCACCGAGGACCTGGGGTCGCTGCGGATCTTCGACCCCGAGCACGCCGACCGCGCGGTCATCGCGGCCGGCGCCCCGTGGTTCATGACCATCTTCGGGCGGGACTCGCTGATCACCTCGTGGATGGTGCTCCCGCTTGACCCGTCGCTGGCACTCGGCACGATGCGGACGCTAGCCAGCCTGCAGGGAACCAAGGTCACCCCGGCGACCGAGGAGGAACCCGGCAAGATCCTGCACGAGATGCGGTTCGGCATGCAGGCGTCGCTGTGGTTGGGCGGCAGCAGCGTCTATTACGGCACGGTCGATGCCACGCCGCTGTTCGTGATGCTCCTGGGCGAACTGCGTCGCTGGGGCCTGGAACGTCACGTCGTCGACGAACTGCTCCCGCACGCCGACCGGGCGCTCGACTGGATCGTCAACTACGGTGACCGGGACGGCGACGGGTTCGTCGAGTACGGCAGGTCTACCGAGCTTGGCCTCGCCAACCAGGGCTGGAAGGACTCGTTCGACGGCATCACATTCGCCGACGGCACGATGGCCGACCCCCCGATCGCACTGGCCGAGGTCCAGGGCTACGTCTACGCCGCCTTCCTGGCCAAGTCGCACTTCTGTACCGAGCGCGAGGACATCAACGGCGCGGCCTACTGGGCGCAGAAGGCGCAGGAACTCAAGGACCGGTTCAATAAGGAGTTCTGGATTCCGGACAAGGGGTACTTCGCCCTCGGCCTTGACGGCCAGAAGCGCCGGATCGACTCGCTGGCCTCCAACATGGGCCATTGCCTGTGGACCGGCATCGTCGACGCGGGCAAGGCGGCCTCTGTCGCCAGGCACCTGGTCAGCCAGGACATGTTCTCAGGTTTCGGGATCAGGACCCTCGCCGATTCGTGCGGCGCGTTCAACCCGATGAGCTATCACAACGGCTCGGTCTGGCCGCACGACAACGCGATCTGCGCCGCCGGGCTGATGCGCTACGGCTTCGTCGGGGAGGCCCAGCTGGTCTTCTCCGGCATCCTGGAGGCTGCTGAGGCCTTCGGCGGCAGGCTGCCCGAACTGTTCTGCGGCTTCGACCGCGCGGAGTTCGGTGAGCCGGTGAGCTATCCGACATCCTGCTCGCCGCAGGCATGGGCCTCGGCGGCGCCGTTCCACCTGCTGCGGACTCTGCTGCGGTTCGACCCGTCGGCGCCGGTCGGCAAGCTCTGGTGCGATCCGGCCATCCCGGCCAGGTTCCTGCCGCTCCACATCGAGTCGCTGCACGTGGCAGGCGCCAGGGTGTCCGTCGACGTCATGCAGGACGGCTGGTCACTGGATGGCCTCGGCGAGATCCTGACCCTGGTGCGGTCGGGCCGCGATCCGGAGACGGCCATCGGCAGCTAGCACGGCTACTCGCACAGCTTGGCGTGCCAGGCCGTCGCTGAGGTATCGGTCAGCGACGCCACCTGGTCGACGATGACCCGGAGCCGGGCAGCGCCGGAGGCCGCCAGATCGTAGGCTGGCCTGAACATGGGATCGAGCGTGCCTGGCGCGCCGGCGGCCAGCGCCGCCGCCAGATCGGTGAGCATCTCCCGTTCCCTGGCCTGCGCCGCGACCGCCCCGGCCCGCCCCATGACATAAAAAGCGGTCACGCCCTTGAGCAGGGCGCACTCCATCCGCTGGAGCCTTGGCACGTCAAGATCGGCGGCATAACGGGACAACGGGGCGGCCCGGCCAGCCAGGGTCGCTCGCTGCGCGGCGCCGCAGAAGCGGCCGATCAGCTCGCTGGTCAAGTTTTTCACAGCAGCGGCCGTCTGCGGCTCGCCATCAAAGCGCCGCGGCCAGTAGCTCAGCGCGAGCAGCCGGTCGAAGATTCCGCAGAGCTCGTCGACCGTGACCGTCCCTGGCGGGCAGTACTGGGCCTGGGTGAGGGCCGCCACTTGGCGACGCTGCTCGGGGTCGCGCAGCTTGTCTAGCCCGATCAGGCCGCTGTGCAAACCGTCTTCCAGGTCGTGCACGGAGTAAGCGACGTCGTCGGCCCAATCCATGACCTGAGCTTCCAGGCAAGCGCGGCCGTCCGGCGCCCCCTCCCTAACCCACCCGAACACCTCGGCGTCCTCGTCGTAGCACCCGTACTTCAGCCCGGCTGGCGCTTCCCCCGCGAGCCATGGGTATTTGAGGGTGGCATCCAGGGTGGCCCTGGTCAGGTTCAGGCCGGTGCCTGGCACCTTGGCTTCTAGCCTGGTCAGCAAGCGCAGGCTCTGCGCGTTCCCCTCGAACCCGCCGCAGCCCGCCGCGACCTGGGCCAGCGCGGATTCCCCGTTGTGCCCGAACGGAGGGTGCCCGAGATCATGGGCCAGGCAGGCCGCGTCGACCAGGTCGGGATCGCAGCCAAGCGCGGCCCCGACCTCCCTGCCGATCTGCGCGCACTCCAGCGAGTGCGTCAGCCTCGTGCGCGGGAAGTCGGCCTGCCCGACCTCGACCACCTGCGTCTTGGCGGCCAGCCTGCGCAGCGCGGAGCTGTGCAGCACCCTGGCCCGGTCCCGCTGGAACGGGCTGCGTTCACTGCTCTCGGCACTCTTGGCGGGCTCGGGCGCGAACCTTGCCGTCGCGTGCCGGTCATAGACGGCACCCGCGGTCCAGCGTTCGCTGCCTGCGGTCACCTGCTGTCGCTGCCCCCTGAGTCCTCGAGTGCGACGGCCCGGCCGGCCTCAAGCCTGGCCACGGGAACCCGGAACGGCGAGCAGGAGACGTAGTCCAGGCCCGCCTCGTGGAAGAACCGGACGGACTCGGGGTCGCCGCCGTGCTCCCCGCATACGCCGACCTTCAGGTGCGGCCTCGCGGCGCGGCCCTCGGCGACAGCGATCTTGACCAGGCGCCCGATGCCGTCGGCGTCCAGCGTCTCGAACGGCGAGACGCCGAAGATGCCCATCTCGATGTAGCGGCCGAAGAACGATCCCTCCACGTCGTCACGGGAGAAGCCCCAGCCCATCTGGGTCAGGTCGTTGGTGCCGAAGGAGAAGAACTCGGCCGCCTGGGCGATCTGGCCGGCCGTCAGCGCGGCCCTGGGCACCTCGATCATCGTGCCGATCAGTGTGTGGCCGCTGACCCCGGTCTCCTCGGCGACCTCGGCGAGCACCCGCTCGGCCTCGTCCCTGGCGGCCTCAAGTTCCTGCACGGCGCCGACCAGCGGGATCATGATTTCCGGGTGCGGGTTCCCGCCCGCCTTGATCCGGTCGGCCGCGGCGTGCGCGATCGCCCGTACCTGCATCTCGTAGAGCCCGGGGATGACGAGCCCGAGGCGGACGCCGCGCAGGCCGAGCATCGGGTTCTGCTCGTGCAGCCGGCGGACCTCCTCGAGCAGCTTCTTGTCCTTTTCGGTGGCCTGGTCCCCGGCCAGCGCGACCTTGACCGACAGGTCGGTCAGGTCGGGCAGGAACTCGTGCAGCGGCGGGTCGAGCAGCCTGATCGTTACCGGCAGCCCGTCCATCGCCTCGAGGATCTCGACGAAGTCGCCGCGCTGCAGCGGCTCGAGCTCGGCGAGCGCCGCTTCCCTTCCCTCGTCGTCCTCGGCCAGGATCAGCCGCTCCACGAGCTGCCGGCGCTCGCCGAGGAACATGTGCTCGGTCCTGGTCAGGCCGATGCCCTGGGCGCCGAACCTGACCGCGCGCGCTGAGTCCTCGCCGGTGTCTGAGTTGGCCCGGACGCCGAGCCTGCGCCGCTGGTCGGCGTGCGTCATGATCCTGTGCACGGCGCTGACGAGCTCGTCGGCGGTCGGGTCGAGGGTGCCCTCGAAGTACTCGACCACGGGTGAGGCGACGACCGGCACCTCGCCGAGGTAGACCGAGCCCGACGTGCCGTCGATCGAGATCACGTCGCCCTCGCGGACCACCAGCTCAGGGCCCTGGGTACTGAACCGACGAGCCTTGACGTCGACCTCAAGCTGGTCGGCACCGCACACGCAGGTCTTGCCCATGCCGCGGGCGACCACGGCCGCGTGGCTGGTCTTGCCGCCGCGGCTGGTCAGGATGCCCCGGGCGGCGATCATCCCGTGCAGGTCATCCGGGTTGGTCTCGCGCCGGACCAGGATCACGTCCTCGCCGCGATCGGCCCACTCGACCGCCGTAGCCGAATCGAAGACGGCCTTGCCGACAGCGGCGCCTGGGGAGGCACTGATCGCCTTGGTGATCAGGGTGGCGCCAGCGGTGTTACCGAACCTGGGGAACATCAGCTGGGCCAGCTGCGCGCCGGTGACCCGGCGCAGCGCCTCGTTCATGTCGATCAGGTCCTGGTCGACCAGCTGGACCGCGATCCGGAACGCGGCCCCGGCCGTCCGCTTGCCGACCCTGGTCTGCAGCATCCACAGCTTGCCGCGCTCGATGGTGAACTCGATGTCGCACAGGTCCTTGTAGTGGTTCTCGAGCTTCGCCATGATCTGCAGCAGCTCGTGGTAGGACTTGGGGTCGATCCGCTCGAGCTCTTGCAGCGGGACGGTGTTGCGGATGCCGGCCACGACGTCCTCGCCCTGGGCGTTCTGCAGGTAGTCACCGTAGATCCCCTGCTGGCCGCTGCCAGGGTCGCGGGTGAACGCGACCCCGGTGCCCGAGTCAGGCCCGAGGTTGCCGAAGACCATCGCGACGATGTTGACGGCGGTGCCGAGGTCGGCAGGGATCCGCTCCTGGCGCCGGTAGAGGATCGCGCGGTCGGAGTTCCAGGAATCGAACACCGCCTTGACGGCCATGTCCATCTGCTCCCGCGGCTCCTGCGGGAAATCCTTGCCGGTCTGCGACTTGACGATCTGCTTGAAGGTGTCGACGAGCGCCCGCATGTCGTCGGCGTCGAGGTCGAGATCGTTCGTGCTGCCCTTGGCCTGCTTTGCCGCGTCGATGGCCTGCTCGAAATCGTGACCCTCGATGCCGAGCACGGTCTTGCCGAACATCTGGATCAGCCGCCGGTACGAGTCCCAGGCGAACCGCTCGTTGCCTGCCTGCTTGACCAGGCCGTGCACCGAAGCGTCAGACAGGCCGATGTTCAGAACCGTCTCCATCATCCCTGGCATGGAGAACTTGGCGCCCGACCTGACACTGACCAGCAACGGGTCATCGGGGTCGCCGAGGCTCCTGCCCATCGCCTGCTCGAGCCGCCGCAGGTGGTCGGTCACTTCGACGTCGAGGCCCGCGGGAACGCTGCCCTCGGCGAGGTAATGCCGGCATGCCTCGGTGCTGATAACGAAGCCCGGCGGTACGGGCAGGCCAAGGTTGGTCATCTCGGCGAGGTTGGCACCCTTGCCGCCGAGGAGGTCCTTCATGTCCTTATTGCCCTCGGTGAAGTCATAGACAAGCTTCGGCACTGCACGCTCTCCTTGCGGTGCCGCGGGCCCGGCAGCGCGGGGCTGGACGGGGGACAAACCCCGGAAACCCCCCCGGATTGCTGGGCACCCGGCGGCTCAGTGATCACGGCCTTCTCGGCCCTCGTGCATGACTCTACCGAGCCTGGCGACCTTCATGCCGCGCGCACGCGGCGTTGCACGCGCAGATACCCTGACGACGGTTCACGCGAGCGCGGGCCCGCGCGAGCATGCGCGAGCCCAGGCGAGGAATGGAGCCTGCCGATGGCCGAGCCAATCATGATCGGGCTGCTGCATCCAGGCGAGATGGGTGTGGCACTGGGGCGCTGTTTAATCGGGCGCGGGCACCAGGTGCTCTGGGCTTCGGTCGGCCGCGGCCGGCAGACAGCGGGCCGCGCTCTCGCATCGGGCCTCAGCGACGTCGGCACGGCTGCCGCGGTCGCGGGACGGGCGGACGTCATCGTGTCGGTGTGCCCGCCCCACGCGGCCCTCGAAGTTGCCCGCTCGGTGCCCGGCTTCAGCGGCACCTATGTCGACGCCAACGCGATTTCGCCGCAGACCGCCTGCCGAGTGGCCGAGATCGTGACGGCCGACGGCGCCCGGTACGTCGACGGCGGGATCATCGGACCGCCGCCTGAGGTATCAGGGAGCACCAGGCTCTACCTGTCAGGAGCGGCCGCAGGGTCGGTCCGCGGCCTCTTCGATGGCACCGCGCTCGAGGCCAGGATCGCCGGAGGAGGCCCGTGGTCCGCGTCGGCGGTGAAAATGGCCTACGCCGCGTGGACGAAAGGCTCTGCGGCGCTGCTGCTGGCGGCGCGCGAACTGGCCGAATCGGAGGGCGTCGGCGACGTGCTGACGGCAGAGTGGCAGCTGTCCCAGCCGGGACTTGTCGAGCGGCACGGAGCAGCCGAGCGGTCGGCAGCCAGCAAAGGATGGCGCTGGACTGCGGAGATGCATCAGATCGCGGCGACAATGGCCGTCGCCGGTCTGCCCGACGGGTTCCACCTGGCAGCCGCCGAGATGTTCGCTCGCTTTCCCCGCCCTGCTCCAGAATCTGGGCGGCAGTGACCTTCCGAGCAACATCGCCCCGTTTCGCGCGTCTATAGGGCATGAGCAGCGTCGGGTCAGCCGGTCTCAGCGAACGCTCGGCCGGCGTTGGTGCCTTCACGGGCACTGCCGCAGGAACGTCGTTCGCGATGACAGCGGAAAACCGGATAACGGCGCTCTACCGTGCCCACGCGCTTGGGCTGACTCGGCTGGCTCATGTCATGCTCAGCGACGCTGGGGCCGCCGAAGACGTGGTCCAGGAGGCCTTCTGCGGCCTGTACAGGAACTGGGCCAGGATTGCCGATCCGGCAGCGGCGCTGCCGTACCTGCGGGCCTCGGTGCTTAACGGCTGCCGGTCAGCGATCCGGCGGCGCAGGCTCCGGGCCAGCAAGGCCATCCACGAGCCGGCCGCTGCGTCCGCGGAATCGGTGGCGCTAACCGGCGAAGAACAGCGATCTGTGCTGGTCGCGCTGCGCAAGCTGCCAGCCAGGCAGCGAGAAGTGCTCGTCCTCCGGTTCTACTTGCATGAATCCTACGACGAGATCGCACGGGTGATGGGAATCAGGCCTAGCACGGTCCGGTCGACCAGCCATCGGGCGCTCGCAGCGCTGGGCAGGATGCTAGGGGAAGGCCGATGAGCTCGCTCGAGTCCCTGATCCACTCTGCCGCCGAGGCGGCAGCGGCCGAGATCGGGCCGGCTGACATTCCGCCCCTGCGGCTGACCCGTGCCGACACGGCCACGCCGCGTTCGCGGCACTGGTGGCTGACACCGCTCGCCGCGGCGGCCAGCGTGGCGGCCGTGCTCGCGGGTCTGATCTTCGTCGGGCACGCACCAGTGACCGGTCACGGCGGGGCGTGGCCAGGATCGGCCGCACTCAGCCGCGCTCAGGCGCGCCTGACGAAACAAGCTCTTGACTCGTACTTTCCGGCGACCGGCGCCCAATACACAGCTGGCCTGGCCTTCGGATGGACCAGGCAGAAGATCCTGGCCAGGGATATCGGTCCCTGTCTGGCCGCGGCCGGTTTCCAGCAACCGCCGTTCTCGGTGCCGAAACGGAAGTTCATCCTGCATTCCAGCGACAACAGCCAGTTCCCTGATCTCGCTCAGCGCCTTCGCACGGGCGTCATGACACCAGGAAACGCCAACCGACCCGGCCACCAGATCCCCGTGATACCGAAGGCGCAGCGCCGCGCACACACCGCCGCCATGCGGAGCTGCGTCGTTCAGGAGGCGCGGCCGATCTGGCGCCTGGACAAGGCGGCCGCGCCGCTCGCCGCCATCTGGCTGAAGAAGGTCACCGGGATCCAGTCCTCGCCGCCGGTACAGGCCGCGCGGCCTGCCTTCGTCAGCTGCCTGGAGGCGGCAGGCGTGCCGTCCCGCTACGCGAAACGGGGCGGCGTCGGCAGCAGCCCGCTGTTCGCTGGGTTCTTCGCCTGGATGGACCGGCTCGAGCAGGCCAGCCCAGGACCCGGGCAGGTCGCGGGTGAGCAGCGGATCTGGACGCCAGTCTTCGTCACCTGCGCCAGACCGGCGGTCGCCACGATGGAGCGGCTACAGCTCACCGAGCGGTCGGCGTTCTTCCGCCAGCACGCCGGGCAGATTCGCACGATCAGGCGCCTCGTGATCGACCTGCTGCCGCGCCATCAAACCTGAGCCGGGCGCGCGCGCACAACGGTAGGTTTGCCATATCCGACCCAAAATGAAGAGGACAGCATGCCCATGACCGGCGACTCAGCCAGCTCGCGGCCCGCCGAGGCGCTCCCCCGACCGAGCCAGTCTCCAACCAGGCGCGCCGTCACGGTGCTGCTCGGGCGGGACGCCGTGACATCGCCGGGGGGCGCAGGCGCGCCTGGCATGGGCGGCAACGAGGAGCCGGGCGCGCTGGTCAGGCTCCGGCTGGTCTTGCTCAGCTTCCTGATGCTGTTCGTCGAGCTCGCGCTGATCCGCTGGCTCGGGGCGAACATCGTCTACCTCTCGTACTACTCGAACTTCGTCCTGCTCGGCAGCTTCCTGGGGATCGGGATCGGCTTCCTGCGGGCCAGGTCGAGGGTCAATCTGTTCCCGCTGGCCCCGGTCGCGCTCGCGCTGCTTGTGCTGTTCGTGCTGCGGTTCCCGGTTCAGATCAGCCACACATCGGGCAAGCAGCTGATCTTCTTCGGCGCCCTGAAGACCACCGGCCTGCCGACGTGGCTGATGCTGCCGGTGATCTTCCTGGCCGTCGCGGCGGTCATGGCCATGATCGGTGAGGGAGTGGCGCGCACCTTCGTCCGGTTCAAGCCGCTTGAGGCTTACCGGCTCGACATCCTCGGCAGCATCGTGGGCATCGCCACCTTCTCTGCGCTCTCCTTTTTCGACGCCAAGCCGCTCGCGTGGGGAATTATCACCGCTGTCGCGTTGCTCGCGGCGTACGGGCGGCGCATCGGGCTGATCCCGTTCGTCGCCCTGGCCAGCCTGGCCGGCCTGCTCACCGCGCAGAGCCTGACCTCGCACGACCTCTGGTCGCCTTACTACCGGATCACCGTCGGCGCGGATACCCCGGCGCACACGATCCCGATCATGGTCAACGGCATCCCGCACCAGGCCATCACCAGGGCAGCCAAGCGGCCGCCCATCTTCTACCGCCCTTACACCCAGGCGCCGGGCAATCCGCTGAACAACGTCCTGGTGGTGGGGGCCGGTACGGGCAATGACGTGGCCGGGGCCCTGCGGATGGGCGCGAAGCACGTCGACGCCGTCGAGATCGATCCGATGATCTACAAGCTCGGCAGGAAGCTGAATGGGGACCAGCCTTACCAGGACCCGCGGGTCAGCGTGCACATCAACGACGGCAGGGCATTCCTGTCCCAGACGGAGAAAAAGTATGACCTCATTCTCTTCGCGCTACCCGACTCGCTTACCCTCGTCGCCGGTCAGTCTTCGCTGCGGCTGGAGAGCTACCTGTTCACGCTCCAGGCGATGCAGGCGGCCCGCACCCACCTGGTGCCGGGAACCGGGGTCTTCGCGATGTACAACTACTACCGGACGGACTGGCTGAAGGACCGTCTGGCGAACACGCTCGAAGCTGCCTACGATCATCCGCCGTGCATCAACACGGTCGGCCTGAACCGGCAGCAGCTGTCGGTCCTGACAATCAGCGCCAACCCAGCGGCCGTGCACTGCGTGCGCACCTGGCACGGCCCCGCTTCGGTCCGGCCGCCGGCCACCGATGACCATCCCTTCATCTACCTGGCGAGCAACACGATCCCATCGTTCTACCTAGTGACGCTGGCGCTGATCCTGCTCGCCTCCGTGCTGCTCGTCCGGGCGTTCTCCGGGCCGGTTCGCAAGGCCAGGGGCTTCGCCGACCTGTTCTTCATGGGCGCGGCGTTCATGCTGCTCGAGACCAAGAGCATCGTCCAGTTCGCGCTCCTGTTCGGAACAACCTGGTTCGTGAACGCCCTGGTGTTCGGCGGTGTCCTGCTGGCCGTGCTCGCCGCCGTCGAGACCTCAAGGCGGGTGGTGATCAGGCGTCCCAGGCTCCTCTACGCCGGGCTGCTCGCAGCGCTCGCGGTCGCCTGGATCGTGCCGCAGTCCTCGCTGCTCTCGCTCGGCCTCGCGCCGCGCTTTGTCGCAGCCGTGCTGATCGCCTTCGCCCCTATCTTCCTGGCGAACCTGGTCTTCACCCAGCGGTTCCGCGATGTCGGCGACTCGACCGTCGCCTTCGCCGCGAACCTGCTCGGCGCGATGGTCGGGGGCGTGATCGAGTATGTGTCGCTGATCACGGGCTACCGGGCGCTGCTGATCATCGTGGCTGGCCTGTACGGCCTCGCTTTCCTGGCCGGACGCCGGCACCTCAGGACTCCGGAGATAGCCGCCGCGGAACCGGCCCTGACTCCGAGCGCCGCGTCACCGGCCGCAACCTGAGCCGGTTCTGTGGCCAGCCAGGGACGAGCAGCCAGGCAGGGACGAGCAGCCAGGCAGGGACTAGCAGCCGCCGAGACGGTCCGACAAGTAGGCAATCAGCTTGTCGATGCCGACCCGCTCCTGCCGCATCGAGTCTCGCTCGCGAACCGTTACCGCCTGGTCGGTCAGGCTGTCAAAGTCGACCGTCACGCAGTACGGGGTGCCGATCTCGTCCTGGCGACGGTACCGGCGGCCAATCGCGCCAGCGTCGTCGAAATCCGCGTTCCAGTGCTTGCGCACGCTCGCGGCAACGTCGCGTGCCTTCGGAGACAGGTCGGCGTTGCGTGACAGCGGCAGCACGGCCACCTTTACCGGCGCCAGCCGGTAGTCCAGCCGCATGACCGTCCGCTTCTCCATGACGCCCTTAGCGTCCGGAGCCTCGTCCTCGGCGTAGGCGTCGAGCATGAACGCCAGCATCGACCGGTCGACGCCCGCCGCCGGCTCGATCACGTAAGGCACATACCGCTCGTTCGTCTCAGGGTCCAGGTAGGACATGTCCTGGCCGGACGCTCTCGCGTGCGTGGACAGGTCGAAGTCGGTCCGGTTGGCGATGCCCTCGAGCTCGCCCCATTCGCTGCCCTGGAAGCCGTACCGGTACTCGATGTCGACGGTCCGCGACGAGTAGTGCGAGCGCTTGTCGGCCGGGTGCTCGTAGAGCCGCATGTTCTCGGGCTTCAGCCCGAGGTCGCGGTACCAGCCCAGCCGGGTCTCGATCCAGCGCTGATGCCATTCCTCGTCCGTGCCCGGCTTGACGAACAACTCCATCTCCATCTGCTCGAACTCGCGGGTGCGGAAGATGAAGTTGCCCGGGGTGATCTCGTTCCTGAACGACTTGCCGATCTGCGCGATGCCGAACGGGACCTTCTTCCGCGACGTCTGCTGCACGTTCTTGTAGTTGATGAAAATGCCCTGCGCCGTCTCCGGGCGCAGGTAAGCGAGGCCAGAGTCATCCTGGACCGGGCCGAGATAGGTGCGCAGCAACTGGTTGAACATCCGCGGCTCCGTGAACGCACCCCTGGTTCCGCAATTCGGGCAGGCCAGGCTGGTCAGGCCGTGCTCGGGCTCCTTGCCGTCGTGCTTGTCGGCGTAGGCCTCGATGAGGTGATCGGCGCGGAACCGCTTGTGGCACGACTGGCACTCGGTCAGCGGATCGACGAACTCGGTGATGTGCCCGCTGGCCTGCCAGACCTCGGGTGCGAGGATCACGCTGGAGTCCAGGCCGACGATGTCGTCGCGCTCGGTTACCGTCGACTTCCACCACTGCCGTTTGATGTTGTTCTTGATCTCCACGCCGAGCGGACCGTAGTCCCAGGAGGCCCGCAGGCCGCCGTAGATCTCGCTGGACGGAAACACGATCCCGCGCCGCTTGCTGAGGCTGACTATGGTCTCCATGCGGTCGCTGCGATGAGCCATCAGAATTCTCCAGCGCCTTGCGGCGGCTAACACGTTCGGCGGTTGACAGGTTCACCGGCGCGCTCGATCCCGGCGAGGGGGGCGGCGGTGCCTGCAAGCTTAGCCGTGATCCAGCCTGCTAGTGGTGCCCGCTATCGTGGTCGGTGACCTGGCCAGCCGCAACTCATTACATCCGGTGACTGCAGGCCAGGCACCCCATGGCGGCCTGCCGCCAAGGAAGGACGACCGCGCGTGAGCACGAACCGCAACAGCCGCCGGCCCGTCCAGGCCGGCCGCGGACGCCAGCGCCGGCCCCGGCCGCTGCCGGAGGGCAATACCCTGTTCACCCCGGCCGCCTCCGCAGCGAGGCACTCGATCGAGCAGCGCAGTGCTACACCGATGCTGTGGATGCATCAGTTGCCGGCCTGGCTGCTGCCTGTCCTGGCCGTCGTACTGCTGGTAACCGGGCTGGCGGTGTCCGGCTGGGGCGGCGCTATCGCCCTGTGCGGGCTCGCCAGCCTGCTTGGCTGGCTCGCGGCGGTGTCTTGGCCCCGCCTGTCGCTGTACGGACGCCTGCTGAGAGTCGTCGCGATGGCGGTGATACTGATCGTCGCGATCTTCCGCGGCCTGCACTGACTCTGGCGCCCGCCCGGGTCAGGCGAGCATCAAGCGCCGGTGGCTTAAGCGCCGATGTCGATGTCCGGCACGCGGTTGGGCTCGGCTCCGCCGTATCGCCGGTCCCGGCTCGCGTAGATCTCGCATGCTCGCCAGAGGTGCCGCCGGTCGAAGTCAGGAAAAAGCGTGTCGAAGAAGACAAACTCGGCATAGGCAGACTGCCAGATCAGGAAGTTGGACGTCCGCTGCTCGCCCGAGGACCGCACGAACAGGTCGACATCGGGGAGGCCAGGCTCGTCCAAGTACCGCGCGAACACCTTCTCGTCGATCTTGTCGGCGCGCAGCTTGCCAGCCGCCACGTCGGCCGCGATCGCGGCAGCAGCGTCGGCGATCTCGGCCCGGCCACCGTAGTTGACGCAGAACTGAAGCGTCAGCACCGAGTTGCCGGCCGTCAGCTGCTCCGCGTCCTCGAGTTCGCTGATCACGCTGCGCCAGAGCCTGGGCCTGCGCCCCGCCCACCGGATCCTGACCCCCATCTCGTTCAGCTGGTCGCGGCGGCGGCGGATGACGTCGCGGTTGAAGCCCATCAGGAACCGGACTTCATCCGGTGATCGCCGCCAGTTCTCGGTCGAGAACGCGTAGGCCGACAGGTAGGGGATGCCGAGCTCGATCGCACCCATGATCACGTCGAACAGCGAGTACTCCCCCGCCTTATGGCCCTCGGTGCGGGGCAGGCCGCGCTGCTTAGCCCACCGGCCGTTGCCGTCCATCACCAGGGCCACGTGCCGGGGCACCAGGTCGGGCGGGATGGCGGGCGGCCTGGCACCGCTGGCATGCGGCTCAGGCGGTCTGACCCCCGTGTCTCCGGCCCGGCCATCAGCGCGGCCAGCCGCGACACGGCTGCGACTCACGCGTGCTCCACGTGGCGCAGCGACCGGATCGAATGCTCGAGGTGCCATTGCACGTACGCGGCCACCAGGCCGCTGCACTCCACCTGGTACCGCCGCTCGCTGGCGTCGGCAAGTTCCCAGTCGCCCCGTAGCAGCGCGCTCATCAGGTCGATCGTTACCGCTGAGGCAGTCGCGGCTCCGGGCGCCCAGCAGGACCTGCAGACCAGCCCGCCCGCGGCAACACCGAACGTCCTGCGCCTCGTGGCCCGATGCATCGAGGCCTGGTCGGGGGTGGGGACCCCGGGGGCCCTGGTCCCGCAGATCGCGCACTCGTCAAGCGCAGGCGCGTACCCGGCGACGGCCAGGGAGCGCAGCAGATAAGCGTCGAGCACCAGCCTCGGGTCGTGCCCGCCGTCCACCAGCGTCCTGAGCCCGCCGACGAGCAGCAGAAACTGCCGCAGCGATGGCTCCTTCTCGACCACGGTGAACCGCTCGGCCGTCTCCAGCATCGCGGTACCCGTGGTGTACCGCGGGTAGTCGCCTGCCAGCGCCTCCCCGTAGCTCCTGAGCGTCTCAGCCTGGGTGATCACGTCCAGGCTCCGCCCGGTATACAGCAGCAGGTCGACATGGGTGAATGGCTCGAGGCGAGCGCCGAACCGGGACTTGGTCCTGCGCACGCCCTTGGCCACCGCCCTGATCCGGCCGGTCTTACGGGCGAGCACGGTGACGATGCGGTCGGCTTCGCCCAGCTTCTGGGTGCGCAGCACGATCCCGTCGTCGCGGTAGATGCTCACGGTGTCATTCTCGCGCATGCGGGCGGCTAACCGGCGGCTGCGGCTTGCGCGCCACACGGCGGCACCCGGCGCGCCGCTACCCGGCCTGCGCGGCTTCCTCGGCGAGCATGATGACGTCGCGGCCATGCGCGGGCGTCATGCCCAGGTAGCGGGCAACCGTTCCGGCCACCGCCCGCTCGGCCGTGGTGAGCGGGCCGTCGGCAACCCCGACCTCCACGATCTTGGCGAGAAACCACTCCCTCGCATGAACGTCGAGCTGAATAGCGAAGGCCTCGACCGCCGGCCGCAAGCCCACTGCCAGGTCGTCATCTCCGGTCACGGGCCGCCCACGGCCGGGGACGCCGGGCACGACGGGCACTCCGAGGCCGCCGGGACCTCCTGACCCTCCTGGCCCCGTTGGGTGGGCCAGGACGGCCAGCAGCTGGCCGTCGTGATAGTCAGGTGCGCCGGCGGCCCTGATCATCTGGACGGCCCGGCGCCTGGCCGCCGGGCTGCAGGCACCGCCTGCCCTGAGCATCTCCAGTACGGCCGCTTTCGTGCCGACCAGGAGGGCGACAAGCATCTGCTCGATGGTCGGAACGGCCAGCAGTTCCACCCGGTAGCAGGTGCGGCAGACCGTGCAGCGCAAATGCTCCCCGGTCCCGCCTAGCAAGGCGAGCGGGATGCCGAGCAGGTGTGCCCAGCGCCGGCCAGACCGGTGCCGGTAAGGCCTATCTCCGCCGCAGCGCTCGCAGTGGAAAACGCCGCTGCCTATCGTCCGGTAACAGACTCTCGACCCGACAAGGGCCAGCATTGCTTCCCTCCAGCCTGCCCTTCCGGGCGACTAGCCAGCCGGGGTGAAACCGCACGCCGGAGTCCCGATCATCACATGCCCGGCGATCTTGGGTCAGCTAATCCGCGGAATTCGCGGTACTGCAGGCGGTCAGTTTGCGCCCGTCTGACCTGCGAAATTCCGAACTGCTAGTCGTAGAACCCAAGCCTCCGCAACTGTCGCGGGTCGCGCTGCCAGTCCTTGGCGACCTTGATCCGCAGATCCAGGAACACGCGGCTGCCGAGGAGCGCCTCGATCTGCTGCCGTGCCCGCGAGCCGACGTCCTTAAGCCTGGCTCCCTTGGAGCCGATCACGATGGCCTTCTGACTCGGCCGCTCCACGTACAGGACCGCTTGCACATCGATCAGGTCAGCGCTGCCCTCGCGCGGCGCCATCTCCTCGACCACGACGGCGATCGAGTGCGGCAGCTCGTCGCGGACCCCCTCGAGGATCGCCTCCCTGATCAGCTCAGCGACGAGCTGCTGCTCGGGTTCGTCGGTAAGCTCGCCGTCCGGGTACAGCGGCCGGCCGGCCGGAAGGTGGCTGACGAGCACATCGGTCAGTTCGCCCAGCTGGAAACCCGTCACGGCCGATACCGGCACGATGTCAGCCCAGTCACCAAGCGCGGCCACGGCCGTCAGCTGGCTGGCGATCTGTTCCCTTGACGCCCGGTCGGTCTTGGTGACGATCGCTACCACCGGCGTGCTTGAGTGCGCGGTCAGCTCACGCGCCAGGTACTTGTCGCCCGGGCCGATCCGCTCGGTAGCCGGCATGCAGAACCCGATCACGTCTACTTCGCTCAGGGTGGAGCGGACCAGGCTGTCTAGCCGCTCGCCAAGCAGGGTCTGCGGCCGGTGTAGCCCTGGGGTATCGATGATGATCAGCTCTGCGTCCGGCCGCCGCACGATGCCCCTGATCACCCGGCGCGTTGTCTGCGGCTTGCTGCTCGTGATCGCGACCTTGGTGCCGACCAGCGCGTTCATGAGCGTGGACTTGCCGACGTTGGGCCGGCCGGCGAAGCACGCGAAGCCGGCCGAGAAACCGTCATGGCCGGCCGGGCGTTCAGGCTGGGCTTGCACCACCCTGGTGATTCTCTCCTACCATCGGACCTGGGCCGACCAGCCGAACCGCGCACACGGGAGGGCCAGCCAGCGGCCGGTCAGAGGCGCAGCGTCTCGCGGACGGTGCCATCGGAAGCTGCATGAATGATGCGAGCGCCAGAGCCGATGTCCTTGACCGCGCCGATATCCTCCGGAGCAGGCCCGGGGCCGTCGCTCACCAGCGCCGCCGCTTCCAGCGCCGCTGCTCCGCTGGAGACCGCCATGGCGACGGCCAGCGTCAGGGCTGACAGACGTAGCGACGGCAGCGCGACGGCCGCTGCCGCATACGTCCGGCCTGTCTCATCCCGGACGGCGGCGCCCTCGGCCGAGCCCACCCGCGCCCTGGCCGCGCGGGCAAGCGTGACGATCTTCAGGTCCTCTGGCCCGAGCCCCGCCTCTGTCACGCGCCTGAGTCTAGCTCCGGCGGACGAGTCAGGCAGTGTTCCCGGCGAGGCGGTCACCACTCGTTCGGCATGGATGGCCGTACCCGAGTTGCTCCAGCCAGGTAGATGCTGTATGGCTAGATTATTAGATCTATCAATTTCTCCGGAATCTCCTGACGGCATCGCGTGTAACGCCTGCTCTTTCAGGAAGCCGAGAATTCATCTTGGTTACCCTCAGTAACTTTAACGCTCTGACCAGCCATAACTCCTGCTGATAATGAGGTGCGCTGGCACGCAGCCAGCCTTCTGTAAGAATGGCTGTCAACCACGCTGCGTGTCTGCGCGTCTCCGGTGTGTTACAACGCACAGGGAGTGGAGGGGCGCCTGCCCGGGAACTCGGCAGTGCGATTGGGGGGTGGGCGGTGGCTGAGGAAATAGCTGTCCCCGAACAAGTTCAGGTCAGCCTGCTGGCACGGCTGGCCGTTCGCCATGTTCGGACCTGGACGGGCGCTTACCTGCGCCAGCTCGTGGTCACGGATGCCTGCTCCGCCCTCGCGGCCGGCTGGCTGGCCTTCGACGCCCGGTTCGGCAGCGCCGATGCCAACGATTCGGCCTACATCTGGCTCGTCCTGGCTCTGCCGGCGCTCTGGCTTGTTGCGCTCCAGCTGGCCGGCGCCCACGACGACAGATTCATGGGCGTGGGCTCTGACGAGTTCCGCCGGGTGGTGAATGCCGGCGTATGCCTCACGGCCGTCGTAGCGGTCTGCTCCTACGCGGCCAAGATCGACCTGGCCCGCGGGTACGTCGTCATCGCACTGCCAGCCATGACGACCTTCGATCTTCTCGGCCGTTTCTGGCTCCGCAAACGGCTACACCGGATGCGCGCCCAAGGCTCCTGCATGCGCAAGGTGGTAGTCGTCGGATACCCAGACGTCATCTGCGATCTCGCTGCCATGCTGCGGCGCGAAACCTACCACGGACTGTCGATCGTCGGGGCGTGCGTTGTCGGCGCAGACAACCCAGCAACCATTGATGGAATCCCCGTGATCGGCGGGCTCCACGGCGTGGCAGATGTCGTCCAGCGCGTCGGGGCCGACACCGTCGCCGTGCTGGCCTGCCGCCAGATGATGGGCGTCCGGTTGCGCAACCTCGCCTGGGCGCTCGAGAAAACCGGCACCGACATCTGCGTGGCACCTGCCCTGCTTGACGTGGCCGGCCCGCGGACAACGATCAGGCCGATAGCCGGACTACCCCTGCTGCACGTCGATCACCCCGAGTTCGCTGGTATCAGATGCCTGGTCAAGTCGGCCTTGGACCGCGCCTTCGCAGGGGCCGCGCTCCTGCTTCTAGTTCCAATCCTCGCAGCCATTGCGGTCGTGATCAGGCTGGAAGGCCCTGGTCCTGTCCTGTTCCGGCAGACCCGCGTTCGCAAGGACGGCCAGCTATTCACCCTCTTTAAATTCCGCACCATGGTGGTTAACGCAGAGCAGCGCAAAGCGGAACTCATTCGTCTCAATGAGAGCGACGGCTTGATGTTCAAGATACGTAAGGATCCGCGCATTACTCGCGTGGGCAGCTGGCTCAGACACTACTCGCTTGACGAATTGCCGCAGTTTATCAATGTCCTTACCGGGAACATGTCCCTGGTCGGGCCGCGTCCTGCCCTGCCCGATGAAATGATCAAGTACGGCGAATACGTGCGGCGCAGGCTTGCGGTGAAACCAGGCATTACCGGCCTATGGCAGGTGAATGGCCGCTCCGAACTGCCCTGGGACGAGGCCGTGAGACTGGATGTCCGCTACGTGGAGAACTGGTCATTCGTCCTCGACCTGCAGATCTTGTGGAAGACGTGGTCTGCGGTAGTCCGCGGGGACGGTACCTATTGACCGGCATCGCCCCAGGATGCTGGCCAGGGGACCAGCATCTCAGACCACAAGTCTTGTGCAGGCCGGAGCGGAAGCCGCGCCGTTTATGAAACTGCTGCGCTAGTCGCGCGGTCAAGAAAGAGGAAAATCGCGTTAGGGGGATCGCGTGACTGGGCTAGTCGCTACTGCCTGCCGCCGTGACAATGATACGCGCGGGCAACCCGCACGGGTGTCCAGTGCGGACGTAGTTACGCCTCGGCATGACAACGGCAGCATTGATATCCAGCAGCTTGTGCGGCACGCAGCGATGGGCGAGCGATTGGCGTGGGAGCACCTGGTCGACCAGTACTCGAGGTTGATCTGGGCCATGACCCGCGACTTCAAGCTGCCAGAGAGCGACGCCGCCGACGTCGTCCAGGTGACGTGGCTCAGGCTGCTAGAACACATTGACAGGATCGAGCACCCGGATCGGATCGGATCGTGGCTAGCCACGACCGCGCGGCACGAATGTCTCCGTCACGTGGCCGCCCGCAGCCGGATCATGCTGGTTCATGACGACGAGGTAACCCTCGATAGCGCTGTTCCGCATCAGCCCGAGATTGACGAGCGCCTGCTGGCGGACGAGCGGGCTCAAGCGGTTCGGGACGCCCTCGCGCGGCTGCCATCGAGGTGGCAGAAGCTGCTCGAGCTGCTCATGGCTGACCCGCCAACCTCTTATGCAGAGATATCCAGCCAGCTCGGCCTGCCGGTCGGCAGCATCGGTCCCACGCGCCGGCGCTGCCTCGAACGGCTCCGCGTGCTGCTACAGGCCACCTGAACCGCGGACAAGGAAGGAGTCAAGAGAATCAGCATCAATCCACCGACCGCCTGCCGCCTCGACGTGCGGAAAGGCGGCCCTGACCTCCTCACGCAGGTCCGCCACGAACAGCAGGACGGCGTCTGGCCGACGTCTGGCAAGTTCAGCGGGGCTGAAAATCGGGACGTCGGTGCCCGGCATCCGCAGGCCCGCCTTCGCTGGCGAGGCGTCAATCACTGCATGCAGGAGGGTGCGGTCAGCCTCGGCCAGCCGCAACAATGCGACGGCCCGGGACGCCGCACCGTAGCCGACTATGGTGCGGCCTGCAGACCGCTCAGCGACGAGCCACTCCCGCAAGCTTCTCGCATGGAGCCGGGCCCTCGTCTGAAGGCTGGTCAGAACGTCAGCATGACGCACGCCGACAGCGTCATCGCGGGCCAGCAGCGACCGTACTGCGTCATCGGGCTTGGCGAGTCCGTCAGCGTCCCGTCGGGCGGCGAGCAGCACTGTGCCGCCGTAAAGGTCGAATTCCCACGCCGCAAATGGGCTGAACTCGTTCGCCGCCAGCATCGCCGCCATCGCGGTCGTCGAGTAGTAGGCGTAGTGGCCGTGTCGCAACGCGTTCCACTGGCCGCAGCGGACGATGGTGTCAAGAGAGTGGTACTGCAGCAGCAGGACCCCGCCGCTGGCCAACCTGGCGACCCGCTCGGCGAGTGCCGAGGATTGGTCGGGAGCATGCATCATCCCGAAACAGTCAACGATCACATCTGCGGGGTCGCTGGCTCCTGCGGAGGTCAGCCCGCAGCCTTTCAGCAAGCCCAGCCAGGATCCGCCATGGGGGCTGCCGTACTCGGTTACCCGCCCGCCCCGGGGCAACAGTCCTGCCGCCACGACCTTATCCACCGCGTCGACGGCTTGCGCCTTCAGAGCCGCCGGCTCTGTTCCCCTCGGCTCTTCTGGCACCGTAGGATCGCCAACCAGCTGAGCCAGCCCGCACCGCGAACACAGCCACATCTGCAGCGGATACGCCGGGTCAGGGCCCGTGACGTCCCGGCCAGGGAAATAGTCGCAAGCGGGCTGCTCACCCAGGTCGAGTACCAGATTGCCGACTCGGCCAGCACACGCCCGGCAGCTCTGCTCGTCCACCTGTCAACTCCTTCCACCCGGTACCACGCTCAGCGCAAACAGGCTACATCGCCGTGGGTTCTCAGGCCTTTCAGAATCAGCGAGATTAGCACAACCATTCGGATAATTAACGCTAAAGTGCCTCACGGCAATTGATAAGAGAGAAGAACTGCGTGACATCACGGCATATGTGCCGGCTCTGCGGCGCCATCCTCACGCACACCTTCGTCGATTTGGGAATGTCTCCGCTGTGCGAGAGCTACGTGCATGCGGACAAGCTCGACGATGCTGAGCCCTTTTATCCATTGCATGTTCGGATATGCAGCACCTGCCTGCTTGTCCAGCTGCCCGCTTACGTTCCCGGCGAGGACATTTTCTCGCACTACGCGTACTTTTCATCATATTCGGACTCATGGGTCGCGCACGCCAGGGACTACGCCCGGGCGATGACGGCTCGCCTCGGTCTGACACCGAACAGCCTCGTCACCGAGGTAGCCAGTAATGACGGTTACCTCTTGCAGCACTTTCTGGCTTATGGCATTCCCGTCCTCGGCGTCGAGCCCGCCGCAAATGTGGCCGCGGCGGCCCGTGCTCGGGGGATCCGCACGGAGACTCAGTTCCTCGGAATCGAGACGGGCAGCATGATTTCACGGCGTTACGGACCGGCCGATCTCGTTGTGGCCAACAATGTCTTCGCTCATGTTCCTGACATTCGAGGTTTCGCACGAGGCCTTCGCGCGCTCGTCAAGAATAATGGCCTGATTACGCTAGAATTTCCTCACCTCCTGCAGCTGATCGAGCAACGGCAGTACGACACGATCTATCATGAGCATTTTTCCTATCTTTCGCTGCTGACCTCGTCCCGTGCCCTGGCGGCCGGCGGACTTAGCGTGATCGATGTCGACGAGCTCACGACGCATGGTGGCTCGCTGCGCGTCTACGCCAAGCCAGAGGAAAGCGCCGGAGAGCCGTCTGAGCGCGTGAAAGACGTGCTTGGCCAGGAGGAATCCGCGGGCTTGCATACCGTCGCCGGGCATCGTGGATTCGCCGCCGAGATCCTGAAGATCAAAAGCGACTTGCTCGAATTCCTTATCGGTGCGGCCAGGAACGGCCGGACCGTCGTCGGCTACGGAGCGCCCGGCAAGGGGAACACGCTGCTTAACCACTGCGGTATCCGATCCGATCTGCTTTTCTATACCGTCGACAGGAGTTCCGTCAAGCAGGGCAAATTCCTGCCCGGCACTCATATCCCCATTTTCGCTCCTGAGCGTCTCGGCGAGACACGGCCCGATTACGTTCTCGTGCTCCCCTGGAATCTCCGGGAGGAGATAGCACAGCAACTCGAATATGTCCGGTCGTGGGGAGGGCGGCTCGTCTTCCCGATTCCAAAGCTCGAGATTACCTGACTTGAGGTGAAGTCGATGAAGGTCGTTCTTTTCTGCGGTGGCCTCGGTATGCGAATGCGCGACGGCATTACGAGCGGGCCGAAGCCCATGGCCATGGTAGGAGAACGCCCGTTGATCTGGCATGTCATGCGTTATTATGCTCATTTCGGTCATACCGACTTCGTGCTCTGCCTGGGTTACGGGTCGTCATACGTCAAGGACTTCTTCCTTAACTACGACGAGACACGATCAAATGATTTCGTACTCGAGAAGGGCGCCACCGAGGTCAAGCTCTTCAGCACCGATATCTCTGAGTGGCGGATCACCTTCGTGGACACCGGGCTCAACTCCGCCATCGGCGAGCGGCTGCGCCGGGTCAGGCGCTTCATTGAAGGCGAGCCGATGTTCATGGCCAACTATGCCGACGTCCTGACCGACGCGCCGCTGCCCGACATCATCGCGCGGTTCGCGGTCAGTGACGCGGTCGCGAGCCTGCTCGCCGTACCGCCCCAGTCCTCGCATCACGTGGTCGACATCGGCGATGATGGGGTGATCACCCAGGTCACCCCCATGCGCGACCTGCGCCAGTGGGAGAACGGCGGCTACTTTGTGTTCCGGCCCGAGATCTTCGACTTTCTCAACGAGGGCGAGGACCTGGTGGAAGACGCCCTGGTCAGGCTCGTGCCCGCCGGGCGCGTGATCGCCTACCCCTACAAGGGCTACTGGTCACCTGCGGACACGGTCAAGGAGCGCGCGCGTCTCGACGAGATGTACCACCGCGGTACCTGCCCGTGGATGATCTGGGATCCGGACAGGTCAGGGGCCGCTCCGGCTCGGGGCCGGCTGGTACGTGCCGACCAGGCCGATGGCACCGCATCCGCGGCGGCACTGGCCTAGTCGCGGAGCGGGCATGCTGACCCTGCATCTCGGCAGACCGGCGCACCGGCCGTTGTCCGTGCTCGCGATCGGCGCCCATCCGGATGACATCGAGATCGGCTCAGGCGGCACGCTGCTGACCCTGGCGGCCAGCCAGCCTGGCTTGCGAGTTAACTACGTCGTGCTGACGGGGTCGCCGGAACGCCAGCTCGAGGCGCGCCGTGCGGCCGACGCATTCCTGCCAGGAGCCGAGGTGGCCGTGCGCCTGCACGAGCTGCCGGAGGGCCGGCTGCCCGCGGCATGGGGCAAGGTGAAGGACACCCTGGAAGAGGTCGGCAGCGAGGGCATGCCCGACCTGGTCATCGCACCGACTCCCGGCGACGCGCACCAGGATCATCGCACGATTGCCGAAATCGTGCCGACGGTGTTCAGGGACCAGCTCACGCTCGGCTACGAGATCCCGAAATGGGACGGCGACCTAGGCCGACCGTCGACGTACTTCCCGCTATCGGCGGAGACAGCCCGTAAGAAGGTGGAGTTGCTGCACAAGAGCTTTCCTTCGCAGCGGCACCGCGATTGGTGGGATGAGGAGGTCTTCCTCGGTCTCGCCCGGCTGCGCGGCATGGAATGCCGCGCGCCCTACGCGGAGGCTTTCACCTGCACCAAGTCACTAATAGTGTCAGCACCAACGGACCTGGCATAACCACGGAAGCGAGCGACCACGCATGACTGTCTTCGTCGATCCCGCCCTGTCGGCCGACGATCTCCGGCAGAAGCTCTACGACGGCAACCTGGTCGCCCTGACCCGGCTGCAGGCGGTAGCCGACTTCGTCGACTAAACGCGTGATGAGCTCGCGAATCTCTTCGCGCCGCACGATCCCGTGCACGAGCACGTCGAGCCGACCGAGATGGCCAAGCTGCTCGCTCCGTGGAAGCCGCGGTTCATCCACTCGGAGAAGTCCAAGAAGCTGGTCTGCGACGTCATCACCTCGGTCGGCCTTGCCAGCCGAGCACCCGCACTACGACGTCCCGAAGCTGGTGGCTGCCGATCTTGCCGGTGCCCGAGGGCAACGACCTCATCGTCCTGCCCGCGCCCGGCGAGGTGCTGCTCTTCTCCGGCACCCAGCTGCACATCTCGACTCCCAGCACCTCGGGATTGGCAAGGTACAGCGTCGACCTCCGGACGTGGACGTGCGCGACCTGCAGGCTGGCGGCGGCGCTCCGCTCGTCGACGTCCGGTGCACGGGCACCTGAATCTGCGTGCCCCGGTGATGCGCGGATCGGCGGCGGCCTCATGCGCCGGGTCGCCGTGGCGGATGATGCGCCTTGTATCACCGGCCTGCTCGCGACATCCTGTGGACGTAGCGGCGGGCCTCGCCGCCTCATCCGGTCTGGTCTAGCAATGAGGGGTGTCGATGAGGGTCCTGGTGACGGGCGATCGCGGCTACATCGGTGCCGTGCTCATGCCCTTCCTGCGCGCGGCCGGGCACCAGGCCGACGGCCTCGACCTCGGCCTGTACGAGGGATGCGACCTGGGCCCGCCCCCTGCGGCCAGTGGCACGCAGGTCCCGCGCGATATGAGGGACGCCACAGCGAGTGACCTGGCCGGCTACGACGCGGTGCTCTGCCTGGCCGCGCTGTCCAACGATCCGCTCGGCGACCTCAACCCGGCGGCGACGTACTCGGTGAACCTCGACGGGACGCTGCGGCTGGCCCGCGCGGCCAAGGAGGCGGGGATCGAGCGGTTCCTGTTCGCCTCCTCGTGCAGCCTGTACGGTGCGGCAGGCTCGGCGGCGGTGGCCGAGGACGCTGAGCTGTTCCCCGTCACGCCGTACGGGGGGAGCAAGGTGGCCGCCGAGCGCGGCCTCTCCGAGCTGGCCGACGACAACTTCAGTCCGACCTACCTGCGCAATGCCACGGCCTACGGCGCCTCGCCGCGGCTGCGGCTGGACGTAGTGGTGAACAACCTCGCCGCCGTCGCGCTGACCACCGGCCAGGTGCGCCTGCAGAGCGACGGCACGCCGTGGCGGCCGCTGGTGCACATCGAGGACATCAGCCGCGCGTTCCTCGCGATGCTCAATGCCCCCCGCAATCTCGTGCACGACCAGGCGTTCAACATCGGGCGGCCAGAGGACAACGTGCAGATCCGCGACATCGCCGAGATGGTCCGAGACGCAGTGCCCTGCTCGGAGGTGTCGCTGGCCGACGGCGCCGGGCCCGACGTTCGCAACTACCGCGTCGACTTCTCCAAGCTGATCGGGACCTTCCCGGACCTGCGCCTGCGCTGGACCGTGTGGGAGGGCGTGCGCGAGCTTCTCGGCGCCTACACCGAGTACGGCCTGACCTACGACGACTTCACCTCCTCGCGCTTCGTCCGGCTGCGCCGGATCCGCGAGTTCCTCGACGCCGGGATCGTCGACGACATGCTGCGCCGACGGGCCAGCGGCTATCTCCCCGTGGCGGGCGCGGGCATCGGGCAGGGGGCCGGCTGACGGCGACGCCCCTGGCCCGGCCGGGCTCATGACATGGCAGTAGCGCAGTTGCTGTTCAGCACGATCCGCAGCCGGAGCATGGTCACGGCCGACCGGAAACCGGCCGCGTTTGCCCTGGCGGCTCACGCAGACGCGGTCCGCCACCTCAGCCGCGGCGTGTCGGTGTGGCGATGTCGAGTGTGCGTGGCTGTGCTTTCAGGTCAGGGCAAGATAGTCAGGAACGCGCCGGAGTTGACCACAGGGGGCGGTCCGCCTCCGCCACTTACCGGGGTGACCTCGACGTCGAGCGGCTCTCGCGAAAGATGCAGGCTAGCAGACCATAAGCCACGCAAGTAACCAGCCGCCCGCCCCAGAGGGGGGCAATTCTCAAACGGTCTTGACAAGGAAGTCCTCCCCACGTGTATCAACGGAGGGGCGTTAGGGGTCTTGTTAATCAGCCTGGGCTCAAGGATTGTCGCAACATCACCTGACTGGATCGGGAAGGTGCTGCGGCTGGGCGCGGGTTGCCGCCGGAGCGGTTGCGGCTGGTTTCGGATCATCTGGCGGCGCTGAACCCGAGGCGGGCGGCGGCCGCGGCGGGGGTGTCGAGGAGCTTGGCGTATGACCTAAACCGCAGGCTGGGCGGGGTGTACCGGCCTGCTGATACGACTTACCGTGAGCCTTACCTGTCCCGGGAGGCGTGGTACGAGCTGGCCCGGATGCGGGACTGCGGGCTGCCGGTCCGCGCGGTCGCCGCGCGGATGGACCGAGATCCAGGCCATCGCCAGCGAACTCAACGACAGGCCACGCAAGCGCCTAGGCTTCCGCAACCCCCAGCGAAGAATTCGCCAAGCTCCTCGCCAAAGACCAACACGTTGCGACGATTCCCTGCATACGCCCAGACATGACCGCTCGGCACGTCCGTCGAGGCGATTTTGGCTGCAACCGGAGCTGTCCTTGTCCCGTCTCCTGCTACCAGATGTGAGGTGAAACGAAGTGCGCGCGGCACCCCGGCTAACTATCGGGCTTCCGGTCTACAACGGAGAGAACTACCTTGCCGAGTCGCTCGAGGCCCTGCTTGGCCAGAGTTACGAAGATTTCCAGCTGGTCATTTCGGATAATGCCTCGACCGACGGCACCGCGGACATCTGTCACCGGTACGGCAAGCAGGATTCAAGGATCCGTTATATTCGCCAGCCGCGCAACATCGGCCTGCAGCCGAATCACAACTTCGTCATTACACAGGCCCGGGGCGAGCTGTTCAAGATGGCTTCGCACGACGACCTGTACGCGCGCGACTTGCTGAAGCGCTGTGTCGATGCTCTCGATGAGCATCCGGAGGTTGTGATCGCCCATTGCTGGGAAGCGATGATCGACACGTCGGGAAACGTGACGAAGCTGCTCCAGTACTCGGTAGCCGCCGATTCCCCGCGTGCGCCGGAGCGATTCCGGAGCATGCTGCTCGACGGCTGGGACGATTACACCTACGGCGTCATGCGGACGAAGGTCCTCCGCCGGACACGCCTGCACGGCAGCCATCACTTCGCGGACCGGACCATCAACACTGAGCTCGGCCTGCAAGGGCCGTTCCATATGGTCCCGGACTGGCTCTACTTCCGCCGGGATCATCCCGAACGGACCAGCCCCTATACCGTGCGCACCCGGTGTGTGTACCTGGACCCGCGCCGGGCGCACAGGCTGTGGAACCCCGTTGTGCGTCTGTACGGCGAGTACATCTGGGGCTATATCGCGGCCATCCGGAACGCGCCGCTGTCCCCCGCCGACCGCAAAGAGTGCTACCGGTACCTGGCCCGATGGCTAGCCAGCCGGGTCCTGCCGGTCGTCGGCCGCTCGCTCAGCGGCGGAGCCCTGCGATCAGCAGAGCCAACTGCCACGGCAGATCACGCGATCTCGGTGAAGGCGCTCGTGGCCGGCCAAGAGCGGAAGCGATCATGACAGTGCGCGAGCCGGCCGTCAACCGCGCCCGATCCGTCGCGGCCCCCAGGGTTGGCCTGTTCGGTCACCTCGGCGCGTGCAACATCGGCAACGACGCATCGATGGAGGCTGTGCTCCGATACCTGGGGGCAAACTATCCCGATGCCGTCATCGACGCCATGTGCCCAGGACCGGATCGGGTGAAAGGCCGATACGGCATCGGCGCCATCCCGATGCTCTGGTACCAGAAATACGAGGAGCGAGTAACGGGCGTAACGGCGATCACGCTCAAGATACTGGGGAAGGGGATCGACGCAACCCGGACCGCCTCTTGGGTCCGCCGTCATGACGTGGTCATCGTGCCCGGTACCGGTGTCCTTGAGGCGAGCCTTCCGCTGTGGCCCTGGGGGATGCCGTATGCGATGTTCCTGCTCTCCGGCTTCTGTAGGCTCTTCGGTACGAAGGTCGCGTTTGTCAGCGTGGGGGCCGACGCCATCAACAAACGGGCGACCCGATGGCTTTCCAACTCAGCGGCCCGGCTTGCGTACTACCGGTCCTACCGTGACGCCGGAGCGCGCGAGGCGCTGCGGCAGCGCGGTATCGACACCGCGCGGGATCATGTCTATGCCGACCTTGCGTTCGCTCTACCCTGCCCTCCGGATGAGCCTGGCGCCCCTGATCTGGTGGGTGTCGGCGTGATGGAGTACCGAGGTTCCAATGATGAGCGCGGCCACGCCGAAGATATTTACTCCGCCTATGTCATCGCGATGAAGCAGTTCGTCCGCTGGCTGGTCGAAAGCGGCCGAAAGGTCCGGCTGTTCGTAGGGGACACGAACGGCTCGGACGACAGGGTGGTGCAGGAGATCCTGGCCGACCTGAGGGAATCGCGGCCCGGTCTCGATCCGTCCCAGGTCGTCGCCGAGCCCACGGTTTCCTTCGCTGACGTCATGCGGGAGATGTCGCCGTGCGGCAGCGTGGTCGCGATCCGTTATCACAACCTGGTGGCCGCGCTCAAGCTGTCCAAGCCGACCATATCGATCAGTTACTCCCCGAAGCATGACGTCCTGGTGTCGGAGTTCGGGCTTTCCGGGTTCTCGCAGCCCGTTAACGCCCTCGACGTGGACCGGCTGATCGAGCAGTTCACCGGGCTCGGCAGACGTTCCCAGGAGCTGCGGCAAATGATGAAGGAGCGCAACGCCGCGAACGAGCAGGTCCTCGACGCCCAATTCGCCGAGCTTTCCGCCGTCCTCTTCCCGGACTGGCAGGCAACCGGCGGACGCGCAGCAGCCCATCGGCGGCCGCGCCCGTTGAAGGCGCGGCCGCAGGTCCGGCAGATCGTGAAGGATTCCCGCCTTGCTTTCCACAGGAGATGGCCATGAACGTGGCAGCCAGCGGCAACGACATCGTCTGGGCTGACAATGCCGGCAGCCCGGCACAGCTCTACAAGAAAGACTTTTGGAGCAAAGAGAACCTGAAATTCAGCGAGCCTTGGTACCGCATCGAGAAATCAGCGCGGCAGATAGCCCGGCTGGCCGGGGGCAGGGAGTGCTCCCTCCTCGACATCGGCTGCGGGCCGACCGCGCTGATGCGCCTGCTCCCGCAGAATGTGCACTATTACGGCATCGACATCGCCATACAGGAGTCAGCGCCGAACCTGATTGAATCCGACATCCTCAAGAACCCGATCAGGTTCAGCGATAGGCGATTCGACATCATCATCGCGCAGGGCGTGTTCGAGTACCTGGGAGAATTCCAATCTCAAAAGTTCGCCGAGATCGCGGAGATCCTGAACGGCGACGGCACATTCATTGTATCGTACACGAATTTCAGGCACCGCAAGCCAGTGGTCTATCACGCGTTCAGCAATGTCGTTTCGCTGGATGAATTCCGAAGCGACCTGGCACGCTACTTCGATATCCGCAGATGCTTTCCGTTCTCGCATAACTGGAAGCACGGCCAGCCTGCCCGGAGGCTTGTCAAGGCCGTCAACATGCGCGTCAGCGCCAACATCCCGTTGATCAGCCCGGTACTGGCGGTGGAGTACTTCTTCATCTGCTCCGCACGCCCCGGCAACCCGGGAACGCAGCCGACATGATCCGGCTGGCCTTGCTTGTCGACAGTCCCAGCAGGCGGGCGCATGGTAACGCGGCGACCCGGCTTGCGCTGGGCCTAGTGGAGGCCGGGGGAATCGAGCCTACGCTGGTGTGCTACGGAGACGACCCGGCACCGCCCTGGCTTCCGCCTGAGGTCCGCGTTCATCGCCTTGGCACCGGCAGGGTGACACGTTCGCTGCCGGGCATTGTCCATTACCTGCGCGCGGAGGAACCGGACGTGCTCATCACCCGGCAGGTGCACGCGAACTTCGTGGGGCTGGCCGCGTCCTGGATGGCCCGGGTCCCCCCTAGGTGGCACGGCAAGCTCCTGCTCGTGCAGGATCATCCCGTCGAGTTGTCGCACGCGGCTAACTGGCGCGATAACAAGTGGCTGGCTAAGCTCAGCTACCGGTTCGCGGACGGGGTCATCTCGCCTTCCCCGGCGGTGCGCGAGAACGTCGTCAGCTGGTGCGGGCTGGATCCGTCGTCATCGGCGGTCGTCCCCAACCCGATTCCCGAGTTCGCCGGAGTCCAGGCTTCACCACCACATCCCTGGCTGACTGGCGATGGCCCCCCGGTGTTCGTGAACACCTCTAATATGACGCCGTGGAAGCGGCTGGACTTGCTCATCGACGCCTTCGCTGATCTGAGGCAGCGTCATGATGTGCGACTGCTTATCGTAGGCGAGGGTCCGGGCCGGTCCCGGGCCGATGAGCGGATCCGGCAGCTCGGCCTCGGTTCGTGCGCCGAGACGGTCGGATGGGTTGATGATCCGCTGCAGTTCGCGGCTCGTGCCTGGGCGTTCGTCTTGGCGTCGGACGAGGAGGGCTTCGCGCAGGTGCTGACCGAGGCGATGAGCGCCGGCTGTGCCGTTATCACCACGGACGCGCAGGGAGGCGGCCCCCGCTTCGTCACCGACGACGGGCGGTGCGGCCTGCTGGTTCCGCGGGACAACCAAACGGAGCTCACCACGGCCATGTGGCGGATGCTGCGGCCCGATGTGCGGGCAGAGTACCGCGAACTGGGCCTGCAGCGGACCAGAGAGTTCTCGCCGGCCTCCTGCGCCGGCGCGCTGGCCGACTTCCTGTCCGGGCACCTCGCCCTGCCCGCCGAGGAACCGGCGCGGGCAGCAGCTCGAGCAGGAGCCGCCCGCGAATCCGGTGAATCGGCTGAATCCACCAGCGCAGTTATCGTACCGTAAATGTCCGAATAGCCGTACAGAAAGACAACTGCCCATGATCAGGCTGTCCCGGACCATCCTCGCCGCTAGCGGCGCCGCCGCGGCCATCGCAGCCGCCGCGGGCTGCTCGTCGCAGCACAACATGCCATCCTCTCCCGCTGCCCTCCCGGCGCCGCACAGCCCGACGCCCCACCGCACGCACACCCCGTCGGTCACCCCCACGCCGACAACCCGCACCCGGACGCCGGGCACTCCGAGTACGTCGAGCGCGACCCAGACCGGTACGGTCTGTGTAACTAGCGCCCCGATGGGGCACTGTCCGTTCGGACGGTATCCGGGAATCACCGGGGCCAGCACAAACCCGTACGTCGACCAGAACGTGTGGGGACCGATACCGGGCTGGCACCAGACCCTGCACGCGACCGACCCGGGCCACTGGTACGTGACCGCGAACATGCCGGCCGGCAACACGGCGGTGGTGTCCTTCCCCAACACCGGGTTCTTCTACAACAAGACCTTGTCCCGGTTCTCCTCGATCGTCTCCTCGTTCACCGACAGCATCCCCGGGAGGGCCGGGACCAACGCCGAGGCCTCTTACGACATCTGGTTCAACCACACGGGCGCGATCCACGAGGTGATGATCCAGAACGATTACTCGCCAGGGCGGGGCCCCAGCTGCGGGACCTGGACAGCAAAGAGCGTCAAGTTCGGCGGCGGCAACGGCGTCCCGGTCCACCCGTGGGACCTGTGCGTGAGCGGATCCACGGCGTACTGGGAGACCGCCAACGGCAACATGCCGTCTGGCACCGTCAACGTGCTTTCCATGCTGAAGTGGCTGGTCAGGCATGGGAAGCTGCCAGCTGGAGTCCAGCTCGCCGGATTCAGCTACGGATTCGAGATATCCAGCACCGCGGGGGTGTACGAGAACTTCAAGGTCAGCAGATTCACGGCGGCTGCGTCATGATGTGCCTGATCCCCTGCCCCGCCCGGCGCTGACCAGACCGCCGGGCGGGGAGCCGAAGTGGTCGAGGGCGTCACGAGTCAGGTCGGCCACGGGTGAGACCTGGGCCTCGCGGCGGATACGCTTGCCCGGGGCCATCGAGTTGCCGGTATCGAGCGAGAAGCTCGCTGGCCATGGCGGTGATCTCGGCCCAGATCAGTAGGTACGGTGCCCGCTGACCATCCTTGCCCGGCAGCGTGGTGCGCCTTGTTCCCGCGGCGCAGGCTAGCAGGTCGAGCCCGCGCATCAGCCGCTCAGTCGTGCTCGGGCCACGCTGGTGCCCTGCCGGTTCAGCACCAGCCAGACCTTGTGCGCGCCGCAGACCTCGCGGTCATCCCTTCCACACCCGGGGATGATCTCGGTCTTCACCTGCGCGTCCCGCACTGCCCGGCCCAAGGCCGGGCAGTGCGGGACTTCGCCGCGTAACAGGTGCTCGGTGCGATCGGCGCACCATGCTGGGTCAGCAGGCGGCAGATCGGCTCGACGCCGAACACGCTCTTGTGCTCGTCAATGAAGCTGACGAACGTGGCAGGTGGCCAGTCCAGCTCAGCCGCGAGCTTGGCCACGACCGACCGGATCTCTGCATACTCCGTCTCGTACTCGCTGCCATGCTCGGCAACCATCCCGCCGCGCGTTTGCGGAGCATGAAGATCATCCTTCCAACGAAGGAAGTTTCCGCAGAAGCCGGGCCGGTTCACTTCACCCTGCCAGCGCCTCCTGGATCAACTTCGCGTAACGCTGGCTCGTCGAACTCACCAACCGCATGCTGGCGCCGCTGCAACCGCAGCGTCACCAAACTGCAAGCCGACGTCCGCAACTTGGTCAACGGATGGACCCCTCGCGCGCTTCCTCTCGCTGGCCGTGCTGGGGGATGCGCCGCCACATGTATCACGTCCGCGTCGCTGCGGATCTTCTTATCGTGGGATCTATGTGGCGGCGTGCCGCGGAATCTCAGGCCGGGAGAAGATGAAATTCGAGACGGCGCAAGGGACTAGCTAGTGGCCGTGGCGGCTCGGATGATCCCAGCGGCGCTGTCCTGGCGCGTGGTGCGGCAGGCGAGCCGCCGTCTCACCTGGGGTGTCGCAGATCAGGCCATGTCCAGCCTGACGAACTTCCTCCTGAGCATATACGTCGCCCGCACGCTGGGCGCGGGGCAATTCGGGGCCTTCAGCCTCGCCTATGTGACGTACGGTTTCGCGATCAACGCATCGCGAGGCCTATCCGTCGAGCCGCTCCTGGTCAGGTTCAGCGGTACGGCCCTGCGGACCTGGCGGCGCGCTGCCGCGCGCTGCACGGGCACCGCCCTACTCGTGGGCCTGGCCGCCGGAGCCTGCGCACTCGTGGCCGGGTCGCTGGTCGGCGGCGCGACCGGGCTGGCCTTCGTCGCCCTCGGTCTGACGCTGCCAGGACTGCTGCTTCAGGACAGCTGGCGGTACTCGTTTTTCGCGCTCGGACGCGGCCACCTCGCGTTCATCAACGACGCGATCTGGACGGCGCTCCTGCTCCCCTTGCTGGCGTTCCTGAAGATGAGTGGCCACGCGAACGTGTTCTGGTTCGTCCTCGCGTGGGGCGCGGCGGCCGCAGTCGGGGCCGCTATCGCACCGCTGCAGGCACGGTTCGTGCCCAACCTGGTGGGCGCGACGGAATGGCTGTCACGGCACCGTGACCTCGGCCTCCGCTACCTTGCGGAGAACGTTGGGGGCAACGCGGCCGACACGTTGCGGGGTTACTCTGTCTCTTACATCCTGGGCCTGGCCGCTGTTGGCTATATCCAGGCTGCCGGCACGCTCATGGGTCCCTTTAGGGTCATCTTCTTCGGGGTAAGCCTGATCACGCTGCCGGAGGCTGCCCGGCTCCTGCGCCGCTCGCCACGGCAGCTGCCTCTTTTCTGCGCGGCGGTCAGCACCGGGCTCACCCTCCTGGCGCTCGCGTGGGGAGCGGTACTGTTGGTAGCGCTGCCCCGGGGACTAGGGCACCTGATGCTCGGCAGCATATGGCGGCCGGCCTATCCGCTGATGCTGCCGACGACACTTACCGTTATGAGCGGGTGCGCCAGTACCGGTGCGCTCCTGGGCCTGCACGCCCTCGGTGCCGCGCGCCGCAGCCTGCGCGCCGTGATCCTCGCCTCGGTGGTCGTTGTAGCTTGTGCAATCGTCGGAGCCGTGACCGGGGGCACGCTCGGCACGATGCGTTATGTCGCAGCCGCATCGTGGCTCGGCGCGCTGGTGTCCTGGTATCAGTTGCGGCAGGCGCTGCACGAGCCGGGTACGGTCCCCGTACCGAATTGGTTGTGGCCGCGCTCAGCGGGAAGGCATCGCAGGTCCTCCGCGGCTAAGTCCCGGCACGACCGCCGCACCCGAAAAGGGGCTACGGGAGGGCGCTGAGAGCTGCCGACGGAAAACGCTGCCAGAAGCGCCGACCGCCCGCGGCCGGCCACGCGGTGCGGTGCCCAGTGACCTACGGTGGATGCCATGGGGGATAGGCATAGATTGGTCGTGTTGCGGCACGCCAAGGCAGGCGAACTGCCGGGCGGCCCGGACTTTGAGCGGGTCCTTCTGCCCAGCGGGCAGCGCGACAGCGCTGCGGCGGGAAGCTGGCTGGCCTCACACGGATTCCGGCCCGACGTGGTGATCTGTTCGGCCGCGAGACGGACCCGGCAGACCTGGGAGAATGTCGCGTCGGCGCTGGGCGGCGATCCTGAGTTCATCGCGGAGGAGCGGCTGTATGAGGCCGACGCCGAAGACGTGCTCGAGATCATCCGGCAGACGCCGGCGGAGGTGGGGACGCTGCTCTACATTGGGCACAACCCGGCCGCGGCCCAGTTCGCCAGCCTGGTGACCGGAAGCGAGACAGCGCTTCCTGACAGCCCGTCGACTGCAGTCATCGGGCTCGACCGCGACTGGGCGGACCTGGCCGCCGGGAGAGGCGAGCTCCTCGCCTCCTGGTCTCCCAGCGCCGACGGCTAGTCTTCGGCGAGGCGGAGGATCCGGCAGTTGTCCGGCAGTTGTCCGGCAGTTGTCCGGCATCCGGGGCCGGCCGCCGGGCTGGCGCGGCGCTGAGCATGTGGGCCGCGCTGGGGTGCCGGGGTGGTCGGCGCTGGTCAGGCTGGGCGGCACTGCTGATCGGTGGCGCGTCGGGGCCGCAGGCTGCCGCATCGGTCTTCCACGCTCCCTATACGATCCCCGACACAGGCACTGCTGTCCTTGGGGTACTGCTGGCCTGGCTGTGCTGGCCGCCGTCGGCCAGGACAGCCAGACCGGCAACCACCCCCAAACCCAGTGCGCACCCAACAGGCGAGCCACCCGATGACCCGACGCAGCCGGGCCGGCGCGGCCCAGGCCGGCGCTCTCCATCATGCAGAGGGCCGCCACTCCCGCCGAACCCCCGCGGCCGGCCGGCCGCACGCCGGGGCGCTGCTCTGATCGTCATCAACCCGGGCATAGTCGCCGGCATCGAGTCCATCCTCCGGCCGCTCCGGGACCTTGGGATGCGCCCGGCTGGCGGTCACCGACGTGGTTCGGTTGCGTGCACTGCGTCGCGTTCTAGCGGCTCACGATGCGGTGGCCTAGCTCCCTGCGGCCAGGCCGTCCTGGCCAGCGGTCGGGCGGACCCGGCAGCCGTACGCAGTCAGCCAGTTGAACCTGCCACGTCTCCTATACATGTTAGTAGTAAATGGCGAGATCCCGCCAGCGCGTCACGGCGCGTGGCCCCAGCCGGCGGTGCAGCAACGGAGGACGCGAACGATCTGGCTGTCTCGGCTTAACGCCGCCGGCGGCTGGCTGGCCTGATGGCGCGGTGAGGACGTTGCGGACCAAGACCGTGCAGGGTAACCGGAAGAGCAGCGCGCTGCACCCCGGGATGCGGAGCGGAGCCCGCCGCGTACACCTGATCCGCCTGTGGCCTGATCGCCAGCTGTCAGAACGACCGCGCCGCCCTTGGAGGGGTCGCTGGATCGGAGTTGACTGATGAGCCTGCCCGCCCGCCAGGAACGGGTTCTCGAGCGGATCGAGCACTCGCTTCATGCCTGCGATCCCCTGAGGTCGACGTTCGCGATGTTCACGAAGCTGACCAGGGACGAGGAAATGCCCCGGCTAGAGAGACTCGAAGCCCCGTCATCGCCGCTGCGGGACTGGCTCAAGCGACAGGCGCAACCCGTGCGGGGGCGACGGGGGACGACAAGCGCGCGGGCCATCGGTGCGCCGGGCACCAGGCTGCGCGCGATCATGCTCGTCCCGATCGTGCTGCTGGCGCTGGCACCTGCCGCCCTCCTTGCCTTGGCATACACGGCGTGAGCCACGGCGGTCCAGCGTTCCGGCCGCAGCGCACCGCACCTGCACTGATGAACTGGGCTAAGACCTGCCGGCCAGCGCCGCATGGATTGCGCACCCTCGACTGCCAAGGGGGTGACTCCGCGCTGCCAGCGTCCGGTGGGCACTGCCGGGGTAATGAGAGCCACGCGGTGGGTGGGGCTGGTTGGAGGCCTGAGCGAGACCGTCGGCCGCGGTCATGTGCTGCGGCTCAACTGGTGAGGGGCTCCCCGGTGAGCCTGGCCGTCGCCGCTTTCGCGCTCCATGTTGCCTTCGCAGTGGCCGTGGGCCGCCTGCTGGCCCTTTCTGCCCCACGGGGCGGCGGAGGTGGTGGTCGCCGTCTTGTTCCTGGCCGGCGCGCTGCTGCTCTTGCGGGGACGAAGGGGCCTCGAGGATGACTACACCGGTGCGTGCGGGAGCCGTACGAGGTTCTGGCGGGTCGCGGGCACCAGCTTCACGGTGATTCTCGTCGCCGATTTTGGTGACCTCACCCGGATCCTCACCCCGGGCCTGGCGGCCCGGCACCACGATCCGGATGCGGTCAGAATCGGGTCAGTGCTGGCACTGCGGTCGGTCGCTGCGATGGCGATCGCGGTGGGCAGGGGTTCGCCGAAGGTCATCCCGCTCACGTGGATCACCCGGGCCGCCGCGGCGGCGAAGCTGATCCTCGGCGGAGCCAGCTTCGCCGCGGCGATCGGGTGAACCGGCCTGCAGGAGCGCGGGTGTCGGCCGCGCGTGCGCCGCAGCGGGCAGGCCGGAGCCACCGAGGCCGGCATCTACCCAGCATGTCAGCGACTACAACCAGAACCTGACGGGCTGAGGGACGGGCGCGGCCGCGCAGGACGCCGGGGCGGCCCTCTAGCGGGTGGTGCCGCCGCTGGAGGCTCGCCTATGGCGTCCCGCCGTTCCGGTAAGTCGTGGTGCTGGCATCGAGCTCGCCAGTGGTCGGCAGCCCCTTCGACGCGGCACGATCACCCTGTGACATCCGGCCGCGCACATGACTGACGGATGGGCCGGTGCAGAACGCTTCTGCCCCAATCGACGGGGCCGAGCCTGGCGACGGCGTCAGCGGACGTTGCGGGATCACGCTTCCGCGGGCTCGTTCAGCAGGTCTCCTCGGGTCATGTCCCCTATGCCGGGGCTTTCAAGGCCGTGGGACCGGCGGATTGTGCTCGGGTGCCTCCGGCGGCGCAATGCCGCGCGGTCGGCGGGGACCAGGCCGCCCCAGACACCGTGCTGGCCGATATCCCAGTGCCGCAGCGACAGTTCCAGGCACTGGGTGCGTGCCAGGCAGGTGGTGCAGACGGTGATCGCCGCGGCCGCCTCGCGGCGGGCCTTGGCTGCTTCCGCGCTGACCGGGAACCACTGGTCGGGATCGAGGGTGCTGTCAGCGCAGCGGGCGTACCTGATGACCCGGGCCCACAAGGCCTGATCGGGGAACGGGACGGGCGGCGTCGGATACGGCGGCCGGGCAGCGGCCCTGTTCAGGGTGTAGGCGGTCGGCCCGGGATCCGCCGCCGCGCGGGTGCGCGAAACAGCCATCTGCTCGCTCCCTTCCCAGACATCCGGTGCGGTCGGTACCTGGACGCCGGCGCAGCTCTCGCGCCTTGTCAGCGCCTTGGCAAGCACCGGGTCTTACCCTCGCGGCGGGATCGGCCCCTACTTGCCGGTCACCCGGTGCGCCGGGCGTCGTCTTGCTCGAGGTGCTGCGTGCCCGCCGCTTACTCGCCCCGAACGGAGCGCGGGCCGGCCGCGCCGTCTGCGGCCGGTCGCGCTGGGATAACCACCGGCGGCATCTGCGGCCGGGCCGTTTCTCCCGAGGCTCCTCCCGAGGCAGCGGGGGTTGGCGTGCCGGCTGGTTCGGTTCGCCGGTCACCGAACCCGGACGCGAACGCGTCTAGCGCCCGGGTCAGCTCGCTGGGGATCAGCCAGGTGTGGTTGCCGTCGCCGTTCGCCAGCTTGGGCAATGTCTGCAGGTACTGGTAGGCGAGCAACTGCGGGTCCGGGCGTCCGCGGTGGATGGCCTCAAAGACGGTGCCGATGGCTTCGGCCTGCCCATGGGCGACCAGCACCTGAGACTGCCGCTCGCCTTCGGCGGTGAGGATGGCACTTTGCTTGGCCCCCTCCGCGGTGAGGATCTGGGACTGGCGGACGCCTTCGGCGGTGAGGATGGCGGCCCGCTTGTCCCGTTCGGCGCGCAGCTGCTTTTCCATCGCGTCCTTGATCGAGCCGGGCGGGTCGATGGCTTTCAGCTCGACCCGGTTGACCCGGATGCCCCACTTCCCGGTGGCCTCGTCCAGGACTCCGCGCAGCTCGGCGTTGATCTGCTCGCGGGAGGTGAGCGTGCTTTCCAGGTCCATGCCCCCGATCACGTTGCGGAGCGTGGTGACGGTGAGCTGCTCGATGGCCTGGATGAAATTGGCGATCTCGTAGGTGGCCGCCCGCGGATCGGTGACCTGGAAGTACAAGACCGTGTCGATGTGGACGACCAGGTTGTCCTCGGTGATGACCGGTTGGGGCGCGAACGACACGACCTGCTCCCGCAGGTCGATCCGGGCCCGGACCCGGTCGATGAACGGAACCACCGAGTTGAGGCCAGCGTCGAGGGTCCGGCTGTAAGAGCCCAGCCGCTCGACGACATAGGCGCGGGCCTGCGGCACGATGCGGACCGTGCGGCCGAAGCCGACGACCATCATGGCGGCAACCACGGCGACGATGATTATCACGATCATGTTGTTGTTTCCTCTGCATAGACGAGCGCGGTCGCACCCCGGATCTCGAACACATCGACGACGGTCCCCACCGGGATGACTTGTTCGGGGACGTAGGCACGGGCCGACCAGACTTCGCCGCCGATCCGCACCCGGCCGTGTTGCGCGTCCACCAGCTCCAGGACCTGGGCGCTCTGCCCCACCAGCGCCGCAACCCCGCTCCGCGGGCGGCTGGTCAAGCTCCGGCGGTGACGGCGCAGCGCCGGCAGCAGGAGCGCGATCGATACACCACTGGTGACCGCAAGCGCGGCAGCTTGTCCTGCGCCGCCTACCCCGAGCGCTGCCGTCGCCGCCGCCGCCACCGCGGCGACGCCCAGCAACCCGGCGACCAGGGTGAGGCTCAGCATCTCGACGCCGCCCAGGACAGCGGCGACGATCACCCAGACCAGCCAGGCAGGCATCTCGTCACGCCTGCCCTCTGGCCGGGTCGCTGCCGCTCCCTGGCGGATCGTGCCGGCGCCCTGGCACGGATGTTCGCGGACTGCCTGCCCAGGGGCCCGCCCAGGGCCTGGGGTTAAGGGCAGAGAGGCCACCTGCGCGCGAGTGCGGTGCGATCATTTCTTCGGCCGGTACCGGCGCGCCGCCGCGGCGATTGCGCCGGCAGCGGCGATCACCAGCAGCGTCGACAGGGTGAGCCGCCCGAAGATGACCAGCGCAACGCCGCTGAGCACCAGGGCGGCCAGCGCCTTCCGACCCGGGCCGCGCAAGTGTCGGCGCGCGGCTGGATGCCGGGGCGGCGGGTCGCTGGCTTCGATGTTGTTCACATCTACTAACACGGCTAGTAACAGCGGTGTGTTCACTCTTCCGGTTGGCAGACGCCGTGCAAGGGTGCCCGCCGCCAAGGGGCCGGTTGTCGATATCGGGCAACGGGACAAGCCCTGGACCGGTCAACGGCATTGAGAGAGCGGCACGCCATAGCGGCTGATCAGCTCGGCGCCGAGCAGAGTTTCCGCCTGTAGTGGGTGGCCGGCGTTGTCGTCAGCTCGGCGGCGCCGGGCCGGGGTTTGAGGCTGGCCGTCCCTTCCCGGTCGGCCTAGCACCCGTCTGGTTGACCAGCGCCGGGCAGGCAGCTCACAGGAGTGATCACGTCCAAGCGCGCCCGGCCCGGGACCCCGTGATGCAGCGTGCCAGGCCGCCGCGCCGGAGGACCGATTCGCATCCCGGGCCCGATCAGCTCTGTGCCACCGCCATCCGTCGGCCGGCTGGACGATACCCCGGCGATCCGGCGGAGCCAGAAACCCGCTGACAACGGCGCTGGGCCGCCGGGTCGCAGGCCGCCGTTTCGTAGACTGAGGTCTGTGAGGCAGCTTCTTCCGCGCGCCATCGTGCTGAGCCTTGCCCTCGGGGTGGCTGTCACCGCGTGCGCCTCCACGTCAGCTGCCGGCGTCCGTGCGTCCCGGGCTACGGAGCCGTTGGCGGGCTGGGTCAAGTTCCGCCACATTCCCCAGGTCGTCGACCTGGCGAGTACTGGCCACGACGGCTCGTTGTTCGTGGCTGCCGACGGGCGGTTGTTCATCTTGAGCTCCGGCGGAGCGCTCAAACCGTACGCCCGCGGGCCCGGCGGCTACAAGACAGCGATCGGGCCCGAGCCCTACATCGCGGTGACCGGAAGCGAGCGCGTCGCGGGGACCCGGTGCTCGTTCGGACACGGCGCAGTCTTCGCGCTCCAGCCGACGAGGGATCCGGGCGTGATCAGGATCGGCTCGAACGGCATCGCCATGCGCTTCGCGACGCTGCCGGCGGCCGGACCGCTCACCGGCATCGCGTTCGACTCGACCGGGCATTTCGGTCACGACCTCCTAATCACTCATCGCAGTCCGTCCGGAGTGACGACCGTCCTGGCGTTCGACTGCCGCGGTCACGGCCGCACGATCACCAGCCACGGGCCGGCCCTCGAAGGGGGCATTGCGGTGGCTCCGGCCTCTTTCGGCAGGTACGGTGGCGATCTCATCGCGCCCAATGAGCGAAACGGCCGCGTCTACGCGATCCGGCCCGACGGGACGGTGGTCACGCTGGCCGTATCCGGCCTGCCGCACGGCGGCGACGTCGGCGTGGAAAGCGAAGGCTTCGTGCCGCCAGGGTTCAGCGCCAGCACCGCCGCCTATCTCTCTGACCGGTTCTCACCTGGCAGCCCCCATCCAGGTACCAACAGCCTGCTCCGCTTGCCGGGATCTGCTCTGCTCAAAGCGGGGATCCGCGCGGGCGACCTGTTGATCGCGACCGAAGCAAGCGCCCGGACCATCGTCGTGCGCTGCGCGAACTCGTGCACCGTGCGGCTCATCGCGATGGGTCCCGCTGTCACGCATGCGGAAGGTCATATCGCGTTCGGGCGGTAGCGGTGGACATAAGCAGCGCGCGGCAGGAGCTCACCGTCGGCAACGTACTGAAGGACCGGTTAGTTAGCTAGTACTGGATGGCTCGACAACCACGGCCGGTACGCCGACCTCATCGACTTCGGCGAGATTCGCGGAGCCGACCGCTACTTCGACCTGGGCCATTTCCTGCTGCACGACGGCGAGACCCGTTCGGTCCGCTGTTCGAGGACTTCATGGCCGGCTACGCCGAGGCCGCTCCACTGGCTGGCGATCACCGCGAGCTGATACGGCGG
>Ga0209131_1000110_pt1 | contig 61160 bp, 51 predicted proteins | sample GraSoi_2013_40cm_FD_185826 | JGI IMG/M metagenome (GOLD analysis project Ga0209131, IMG submission 185826) | Grasslands soil microbial communities from the Angelo Coastal Reserve, California, USA - Sample 9_17_2013_40cm (SPAdes) (version 2) | ecosystem: Environmental > Terrestrial > Soil >...
AATTATTCATATTAGCTGAAGTTGCCTAACAGAAAGACCGGCGGCATGAAAGAAACTGAGCAGCAGGTCTGGCCGATGGCGTAAACGAGCAAAGCCACGATTGAGCATCTGGCGCATCTCAATCTTATCTGCCGGTCGAGCATTCTTGAGATGGTTTTTGACATTGCCGTGGCAGTATTCTTCAGGATTGAGTTCAGGAGCATAAGCCGGTAATTCTTCCACGCTGATCTCGGTGTGGGTAGCCAGATAGGCTTGTGTCATTTTGCTCTTATGTGTTCGAACTCGATCCCAGATCAAAATGATCTTGCCTCTCAAGTGGTGCTGCAAATGCTGGAGTGTTGCAATCAGTTGCTCACTCTTCATCGAACCTTCAAAATGACGCTTGTAGATCTTGCCCGACATCGTCAAGGCTACTCCGCTAGACAGGACCCGCCGATCGCGTGTCGTCCGTCGCAAGATGGGCCGTTTGCCTTTCCGCGCCCAGGTTGTTGCTACGGGCTCCAGAAAAGAGAAGCCAAATTCATCAAAGAACACCACGATTGCGCCGAGCCGCCGACTCTTTTTTTATCCTGGGCCAGTCTTGTTCCAGCCAAGCTTTCACAAGCTTTTCATCTTGCTCGGCTGCACGAGGCAATGGTTTTTGAACACTGTAACCCAACTTGTCGAGTACTCGCTTGAGTGAATTTGGATGGTAGCTGATGCTAAATTCCTTCTTGATCAATTCTGACACCCGCACCAATGTCCAGCGGTCGGTCGAATACCCACTTGCTATCGCGCCTCGATCCAGCAGTCGTTTCAGTCGCTTCTTGTGCTCGGCAGTCAGTCTTGATACCCGACCTGAGCTTTTTCGTTGCCGCAAGCCTCGTAAGCCCTCTGCTTCGAGCACTTTCGCCCAAGCGCCTACGGTTGCCCGAGTGACGCCCAGATGCCTTGCTATTTCGGCTTTTGTCAACTTACCAGCTCTCAGAAGGCGCGCTCCTTCTCTTCGCCGTTCTTCCATTTGCTCGCGTGTCAGATTTGATGGTCTCCATGTCATACCATCTATTGTATGTTAACTTCAGCTAACCTGAATAGTATTCGTTTCTGTTAAAAAGAAATTGATAACGCCTATGGTACTTTCTTTTTTTTATTTGGATAGATCAATCGAATTAAGAATATAAGAAAATCAACTTTCTTACAAGTTGTGCACAACCAACTCCGCGACCAGTACTGGAGATTTCACGCCTGCCGACATATTATACCCAATCAAACGTCCTCGTCACCGCCTTCTTCCAGCCGGAATACAGCGCCTCGCGTTTGGCCGCGTCCATGTGCGGGTGCCATTCCTTGTCCTGGCCCCAGTTGGCGCGTAGCTCTTCGAGATCCTTCCAGAAACCGACGGCCAGCCCGGCGGCGTAGGCCGCGCCCAGGGCGGTTGTCTCGGCCACCTTCGGGCGGATGACCAGCACGTCCAGGATATCGGTCTGGAACTGCATGAGTAGCTCATTGAAGACCATCCCGCCGTCTACTTTCAGCGCTTTCAGCTTCACCCCAGAGTCTTGCTCCATCGCGTCCAGCACTTCGCGCGTCTGGTAGGCCGTGGCTTCGAGCGCCGCGCGGGCAATGTGCCCCTTGTTAATGTAGCGCGTCATGCCCAGCATGGCGCCGCGCGCGTCGCTGCGCCAGTAGGGCGCAAACAGGCCCGAAAAGGCCGGGACGAAATACATCCCGCCGCTATCTTCGACCGTTTTGGCAAGCTGCTCCACATCCGCAGATTTTTCGATCAGGCCCAGGTTATCGCGCAGCCACTGCACCAGCGCGCCGGTGACGGCGATCGAGCCTTCCAGCGCATATACTGCTTTCTGTTCCCCGATCTTGTAAGCCAGGGTGGTCAACAAACCCGCTTTCGACACCATGGGCTTCTCACCGGTATTCAAGAGCATGAAACAGCCCGTCCCGTAGGTATTCTTGGCCTCGCCGGAGGCGTAACAGGCCTGGCCGAAAAGCGCGGCATGCTGGTCGCCCAGGTCGCCCGCCACGGGCACGCCCGCCAGTACGCCGCGCGCCGTCCCATAGACTTCAGATGAAGAACGGATCTGCGGCAGCATAGCACGCGGGATATCCAGCAGGCGCAGGATCTCGTCGTCCCAGTCGAGCGCCGCCAGGTCCATCAGCAGCGTGCGCGAGGCATTGGTCACATCGGTCACGTGCCTGCCGGTCAGGTTCCAGACCAGCCAGGTGTCGAGCGTGCCGAACAGCACGTCGCCGGCCGCGGCCTTGGCGCGCGCGCCGGGAACGTTGTCGAGAATCCATTTGATCTTTGGACCGGAGAAATAGGTCGCCAGCGGCAGGCCGGTCTTTGCACGCAGGCGGTCCTGGCCCCCGTCCTGCGCCAGCCCGCTGCAGATTGCATCAGTGCGCGTGTCCTGCCAGACGATGGCATTGTAAACTGGCTCGCCGGTGTGCTTATCCCAGACAATCGCAGTCTCACGCTGGTTGGTCACGCCGACGGCGGCGAGTTCCGTTAAAGATATGTTCTTCTGCACGAGGGCGGCCTGGATGAGCTCCTGCGTATTCCCCCAGATCTCCAGCGGGTCGTGCTCCACCCACCCGGGCCGGGGATAGATCTGGCGGTGTTCTTTCTGAGAAACAGAGGCAACGTTCCCGTCGTGATCAAAAAGCATGCAGCGTGTGCTGGTGGTACCCTGGTCGATGGCGGCGACATATCTGGCCATGTTCACCTTCCTTTTTATTCTGCGTTTATTGTATAGCAATTTCTCTACCGTACATCCTGAAAAATAGAACACGGATGGCGAAAATTTAAAAAACAAGAGTGGGCAACTCCTTCAATAAGGAGTTGCCCACTCTTGTAAAAGAGACTCGCAGGTTTCAGGTTTACACGATCATCCTTCGCCGGAAGCCGGCTTTTTCGCGCCTGTGCCCATATAGCGGTACAGGAAGGCCGCCGCGACCCCACCCAGGAGTGGGCCAAACAGGTAGATGGCATACCAGGGTACGAAGGTAGCGGTGAAGATCGCCGGACCAAAAGAACGCGCCGGATTGAGCGCCGCGCCGGTAAGCGGGCCGCCCAGAAAGATGCAGAATACCACCGTGAAACCGATTATCAGGCCGGCAAAATCCTTGACCCTGCCGGATACCGCCGTATGAAAGACGGCCGTCACCAGGAAAAAGGTCAGGACGACTTCGATCAACAGGCCCTGCCACCAACTGACACCGCTGGCCAGCATCGTCGCGCCAAGCTTAAGCCTGGCCGGGCCTAGGATCACATAGAGCGCCGCCGCAGCGACCATACTGGCCAGGAACTGCGCCACCCAGTAAGCAATCGCCTCGGTCCAGTCGATGACCTTGTTGAGCGCGAGCGCCAGCGTCACCGCCGGGTTGATGTGCGTTCCGGAAATGGGGCCGTAAGCGTAGACGAACAGGGCGATCACCAGTCCGTGAGCAAAGGCCACGCCGACCACGCCAACGTCTTTCACCTGGGCGGCCGCGCCTGTGCCGATGAAAACCAGCGCAAACGTACCGATGAATTCAGCCAGAATCGCCTTGGGGTTTACTTTGAATTTCATACGATGCTCCTATCTGGGGTTAGGGGAGGTGCCGGATCAGCACTGGAAGAAATCAATATCATTTTATCGATTGATCGGGAAAAAGCAATAGGGAAAATGGACCTATTGTGCCCACTCCCGCGCGCCGGCCAGGAAGGCTTTGGCAGGCATGGGCTTCTTGCCCGCCGGCTGGAGTTCGTCGAAGACGATCAGCCCGTCCGCAGTGCCGAGGGCAGGCAGGCCGTCCACGATGAAATGCTTACCCGGCTCCGTTTTCCCTTCTTTTACATGTGCCTTGTGGATCTTCAGCGGCGCAGCGTCCCAGGGCAGGAAGGTTCCCGGCCAGGGATGGAAGGCGCGGACTTTGCGTTCCAGTTCGGCGGCGGGCCGGGTGAAATCGAGCAGGCCGTCTTCCTTTTTGAGCATTGGGGCATAGGTGGAGCCGGCTTCCGGCTGGGGCTGGGGGTTGATTTTTCCTGATATATATTCAAGGATGGTCTCCAGGAGCAGTTCGCCGCCGAGTTGCGAGAGTTTTTCGAGCAGGCTCCCGCCGGTGTCCTGCGGGCCGATCGGGATGGCGCGCTGGCTCAACACGGGGCCGGTGTCGAGACCGGGGTCCATTTTCATAACGGTGATACCGGTCTCGGCATCACCGGCCAGGATGGCAGCCTGGATGGGGGCAGCACCCCTCCAACGAGGTAGCAGCGAGGCGTGGACGTTGATACAGCCATATCTTGGGAGTTCGAGCACCTGCGGGCGCAGGATCTGCCCGAAAGCGACGACCACAATCAGGTCGGGGTTCCAATCCTGTAACTGCTGCAGCGCCCCCGGCTCACGCAATTTCTGCGGCTGGATGACCGGGATATGCAGTTCGTCCGCGGCAGCTTTGACAGGCGGCGAGGCCAGCGTCATGCCGCGCCCGGCGGGACGGTCCGGCTGAGTGACGACGCCTGCAATGGGATAATGCGCTGCCAGCGCGCGCAGAGCCGGGACGGAAAAATCGGGCGAACCCATGAAAACAAGCCGTATGCTCATGTTGTAATTTTACTGTGCTTTCGAAAAATGATCCGTTTTACGGGGAAAATAGGACATAAGTATGTTGATTTTTGCCGCGTTACGATGTACAATCATGCCAATCTAATCTAATGCTAATCCAATGAGGAGGCTTTACAATGTCAGACCAAATGAACACCGAAGTCACCAGCGACGATAAGCTGTGGGCGCTGCTTGCGTACATCCTTTCGCCAGTGGTCCCTATCATTATTTTGCTGATGCCGGATAAGAAAGACCGCCCCTTTCTTAAAGCTCATAATGTGCAGGCACTGATTCTGGGCATTATCACAGTTGTTACATCCAGCTTCTGCATTGGCATTGTGGTCTGGATTTATGCCATCTATTGTGGCTACCAGGCTTACCAGGGCAAGATGGTAGAAATTCCCGGTATCACTGGTCTGGTCAAGGGTCAGGGCTGGGCGTAGTTTCTAATCCAGCTGAAACAAAAGATGAACAGAGCCGGCAGAGATCTCTGCCGGCTCTGTTTTTTGTTGTTCTGTCGGGGGCTAAGCCCCCGACAGAACAACAAATCACTGCAAATAAGGGCGGGCGAGCAAAAGCGCTGCCAGGGATTTCGCATCAGACAACTGCCCGCTTTCAGCCAGCTTGAACGCTTCGGCCAAGGGGAAAGTCTCGACACTCAAGAATTCATCTGCATCAGCCGCAAGCGGAGCAGGACTTAAACCCGTAGCCAGAAAAACATGCATGTGTTCGGTTGAATAGCCCGGGGCAAGATAAAAGGCACCTATCTCTTTGAGGCTGGCCGCCGCCATGCCCGTCTCTTCGCGGACTTCACGCGCGGCACAGGCTTCGGGCAATTCGTCCGCTTCCAGCGTGCCGGCAGGCAGCTCCAGCATTTCCTGCCCTGCGCTATGGCGGTACTGGCGCACAAAATAAACCAGCCTTTTTTCTTTATCTACAGGAACGAGGACGACTGAGCCGGGATGTTCGATGATGTCATAATTGACGGTACTGCCAGCGGGGGTACGCAGGCTATCACGCCGCATGGTGATGGCACGGCCCTTATAAATGATCTTTGACCCAAGCAATTCGAATTTCATGGCAGGCTCCAAAAGAAACACCCGGGCAATGAGCAGCCCGGGTGCGTGGTTGATAATCAGGGTTTAGGGTATCTTGATCTGCGCGCCGGTCGTCAAATTGTAGGGAGCAGCCAGCCCGTTCACGGCGGCAATATTGAGCGGGTCCACGTCCCCGTACAGGCAGGCAATGCCGTAGATCGTGTCATTGAGTTGGACGGTATAAGTGGCCGGGTGGGCCCTGAGCGCGCGCGGACCGGGGAAACTGCCACTGGACGGAATTTTCAGCGTTGTACCGGGGTAGATGGTTTCCGAATCCACCAGCCCGTTCAGGGACAGAATTTGGTCAGGATCCACGTTGAACCGGCGGGCCAGGCAGTAGACGAATTCGCCCTCCTTTAAAGTGTACGTGGCGGGGCGGGGCGTCTGCACGGTCGGTTGTGGCGCCAGGGATGTTTTGGTCGCAGTGGCGTTAGGATCAGCAGTGAGTGTAGGCAAGGCTGTATCTACAAGCCCGACCAGTCCGGTAGATGTGGGAACAACGACCCCGGGGAGGCTATCCGGCGAGGTAGGAGTGGCAGTGACCGTACCAGTGATGACCAGGGCTGGGGTGCCCAGCGGGATATTCAATGCAATTGCAGTTTGCGTGCCGGCCTGCTCAATGATGCCCATCCCACTGCTTGTGCTCGCCGGCTGGGGGAAATTACTTTTTGCTGTTGGTGTCGGCAAACTTGATGCCTGCTGTACACATCCGCTCAGCAGAAGCGCCAACACCACCAGAACGACCAGTCCGAGTTTCTTACTCATATTTTTCTCTTCCTCCAGGAATACGGACAGAATTTAATGGGAGTGGGTGGGTTGCGCTGATACTAGCACAACCTTTCTATCACGTCAAGTTGCTATTTCTGATGTTCAGACATTAGTTCGGACATGGAATGAAACATCCACAGATTACGCACATCGTCCCGAAGGGACATCGCTTCGGGACGATGTGCGTAATCTGTGGAAAAAGCTGACTGATGCAGTAATTGTCCGAACTCATGTCCGAAGATCAAGCTATTTGATTAATAAAAAATGGCGGATTCGATGAGCGCGGATAGTTTCACCCGGAAGCGTTGTTTTCAAGGTTCCGTTTCTCTTTTGGGCCCTTATGGCTGGCACTTTAATTGCAACCGGAACTGTTCCGCCCTAACCAAATCTGCCGCAGGCGCAGTCTGCAGCCTGCCCCATACTTCGCACAAGCCGGGATTTAAAAGCGGGGCTTCCTTCAGGGCTTTTAGCGTTAGTTTGCCGGCCTGATCCATATCTCCCGTTCGACCGTAGCTTTCAATGAAAGGCAGCCATTCGTACGGCTCTTCAGGCGTGAAACCCATGTGAAAGGCCTGTTCGCCAAGTTTCACAACCTCGGGCCAATCTCCGTTTTGACGGGCGAGTTCCGCCTTTTCGTAAAAATAACACCAGCTGTTTTCAGGCTGCGCACCAAAATATTGCGGAAGTACAACAGGCGAGGCCTGCGCCAGAATGCGGGATGGGTCAGAACTGGCAATGCTGTCGGTTAACTCATATGGCAGGCCGGCAAAGACCTTCCTATTACTGTAATAGGGGTCGAGCACCTTCAGGCAACCCTGGGCAGGCAAATAAATGACGACCATGCTGGAAGTCGAGCCGTGAAATTCCGCCGTGCGAAAAGGAATATCCACCGGCTGGTTGGGCTCCAACACCGGGAGCCCGGGTTGTCCGAATCTGAGCTTGCTGAACAGTAGGATATAGTCGAGCTGGTGCGAGCCAGGCTTCGGGCTATAAATCCAGTTCAGGGGCGCACTCAGGGACAGGTCGCTTTCATATTGAATGGGCAGTTCGTGTGTGAGCAGGATCGTCCCGGGTTTCATAGCCGGGATGCGCCAGGATAATTGCCAGAAGAAGGCCTTTTGCTGTTCCCAGTCACGCCGGTAGGAGTTGGCATTATTGAACTGGTGCCCAATGCTCAAGGCGAGCAGCAGGGCGATGACGCAGGTTTTGCGCACATCCGATTTGATCAGCAACTCAATCAACCCGGCGAAAAACAGACAGGCCCCGATCATCATCGAGAGCATGAAGCGGTCCCAGCTAAAGTCCAGGCTGATAGGCAGTCCCGCGACCCAGGAAGGCAGCCGCCCGGCGAGGATTCCGACCAGGCCCAGGATGATCGCCTGCGCCGCCCAGCGGTCATCGCTGGGGTTTACATCGGGAAAGTCCAGTCTTGAGAGATAGAAAACAATACTGCTAAAGCTAATCGCAGCCAGGCCGATGGATAACCAGAAAGAAACACTCTCCACGGGCTGGGAGAAGATCCCAAAAATCTGGGTCCAGGCGGTAAACCCGGCAGTCGAAAGCGTGCCGATCAACTCCTCGAGTAAAGCGGGCAACATCTTTCCGGTCCCGAGCAGCTTGAAACCCTGCAAGCCGTAAGAATGGTACCCGCCGGCGCGGTAATAATGGGCCAGCCAGGCGGCATTGATCAACCACAAGAGCAGATAAGGGGACCAGTGCTTGACGGCTTTCAGGATACGCTGCTTTAGATCGGCGTTGGCCAGTACGATCCAGATCAGCAAAAAGCGGACGATTTCCAGCCCAATAAAATATTCGGTCGTGAACAGCCCTAAAAACATCAAGAGCAAAGACAGCAACGTCAGCGGAACGAATTTGTCCCTGTTTCTGAGCGCCAGGGCTGTGGTACCGAACGAAAAGAGATAAGCGAGCAGCGGGATGAGTTCCTGATTGACATGGGTAAAGGCCACCCACTGCTGGCCATACCCCGGAAAGACCAGCGCAAACAGGCTGACAGTCAGTACCTGTCGGTTATGTTCAGGCCAGACTTTATTCAGCGACCACCAGACTGCATAGGCAACCAGAAACCTGACCAGAAGGCCAAACACCTGCCAGCCAATGAGCGACTCGTGCAAGATACTGGTCGTTGCCAGGAAAATTGGGCCAAGGAAAGGTCGGAAGGGCTGGAAAGCCGGGATGAACTCCCTGGCTCCGAGGAAGTGAGAGATCCAGGCAAAGTTCCAGTCATCCCAGTAGAAACCCATCCAGGGGATGAGCAGGCCGTAGGTGACAATCGCCAGGACCAGCAACGCCGCCGGAATTGACTTGATGGTGAAGCGTATGTTCTTCATTTAGATTTATATTTACCGGTTGGGAATAAATTCGCCAGTTTGCCGTATCAAGCCCCTATAATAACATTATTGTTTCAAAAGCCTCACACATGTTTGCAAATATTGGATTGACAGCAGAAAGCCTCTCTGATACGCTTCTTTTATACTTGTATTCGATTGCAGGATGAGAGTTAAGCGATGAAAAATCTACTTCCCCTTGTTTCCAGATGGTCGCCTGCGCAGCCGGAGGCAGATTACTTCCGTGCGGGAGCCTTCCTGGCCACAGCAGGATCGCTAGGGCTGGTCGCCTGGATTTGGGTCGGCCAAAGTGTGGCTTCCGGGCAAATCCAGGCCAAATACGGCCTGGCCCTGATATGTCTCATTGGGGGCGCGGGTTGGGCGATCTATCGCCTCTATCGCAGTCATTACTTGCGCGCAGTAAGCATATTTCTGGTCGCGCAATTAGTTTTCATCGCGATCATGATCAACCTTTTGCGTGATCTGACTCTGGGATATTTGTTCCTGTTCACAATCGTGATGGCTGGATCGCTGATGAGTGGAATCGGTTCTTTTGGAACGGCTAGCACAGCCGCAATCATCGAATTGCTGCTGGCCCAGCTACTATCAGATAACTTGAAAGCAGCAGAACTCCTGCCTGTGCTGATCCTGTTACAGTATCTGGCCGCCCTGGTCACCGGTCAGGCGGCGCACGGCTTATATGCCGCCTTGAAAGCCAGTGAAGTTTCGGCGCAAGAGGCCCGCAAACATGCGCAGGAAGCACGCGAGCACCGCGGGGAACTGCACCGAACCCTTAAATCGCTCGACATCACGTATGCGCAGTTGCAGAGGATCAATGCCGAGTTACTCCAGGCTCGCGAAATAGCCGATGCAGCCTTGAAGTTCAAGAAAGAGTTTGCCGCTCAGACCAGCCATGAACTGCGTACACCGCTCAACCTGATCATCGGGTTTAGCGAAACGATGGCCTTTTCACAAAATTCTTACGGAGTGAAACTGCCGCCCGCTTATCTGCGCGATGTGACCGAAATCCACCGCAACAGCCAGCACTTACTCTCATTGATAGATGACATCCTCGATCTTTCCAAGCTGGAGAGCGGCCGGATGGGGCTGCACTTCAACCTTGTTAACATTAAGGAAGTCCTGCAGGAAGTGGTTGAGATGATCCAGCCGCTGACACAGGCCAAAGGGTTGGATTTGATCTTTGACGTGCCTGAAAAGCTGCCCGAACTATGGCTGGACCGGGACCGTATTCACCAGGTATTGTTAAACCTGTTGAGCAACGCCGCCCGCCTGACAAAGCAGGGACAGATCATTTTGCAGGCAAAATTGAGAAAGAAAGAAAACGAGCTGCTTATCCAGATCAAAGATACGGGTCCAGGTATCTCCGCCCAAATGTTGACGCAGATATTCGAGGAATATCAGCAAGTTGAAGAAACCGGAGGAACTGCGGGTACCACCGGCCTGGGGCTGGCGATCAGCAAACGTATCGTGGAACTTCACGGCGGCCGGATCTGGGCTGAGAGTGAAGTGGGAACGGGCAGCAGCTTTTTCTTTGTATTGCCTGTTCATCAGCCCGTAGGGCAGCCCGAGCGGCAAACCCAGGGTTCGGCTTTGGACAACCAGAGCCGGGCCGCACAACCGGCGCTGGTCGTGCTCGGCGAAGATGGCTCGGATGAAGTCAAACTGTTGCAGAGACACCTGGAAGGGTATGCGCTAGTCAGCGCCATCACCTGGAAAAATGCCCGGCTGTTGGTCGAGAATATGGATGCGCACGTCATCATTACCAGCGAACCCATGGCTTGGGGATACGATATTGCCAACACCGCAGTCCCGATCATTACCTGCCCGCTGCCAAGCTCCAGGGAAACGGCGCAGGCCTTGGGGATTGCCGGTTATCTGCGTAAACCACTGACTATCAAAGCGTTGCAAACAGCCTTGAAAAAGGCGGCCGCCAAAGCAGAAAGTCTGTTGATCATCGATGACGATCCCAGCACGCTGAGATTAATCGAGCGGATGGCACAGGGCAGCGAGCGTGCATATCAGATCTTTCGTGCTTATGATATCCATGAAGCGCTGGCGCGTGTACAGGCCCAACCCCCGGATGCAATCCTGCTCGATTTGAGCATGGCTGATGATGACGGGCTGACGCTGATGAAAAAGCTGAAGGATACTCCTGAAACTGCGCACACCCCCATCATTGCGATCAGCGGACGAGAAATCGATGAAACCGTACCGGACCAACCCATCACGATCTACAGTCCCAATGGGTTCACGCCGACCGAGGTTTTGAAGTACTTGCAGGCAATCCTTTCGGCGGTACCGACGGCGAGAGCGGAGCGCGGCACCAGCGTTCCACCTTTGCCAGTAAATCATCCTGAGTGACTGGTTTGGGAAGGTAGTCCGAAGCACCCAGGGTATAAGCAATCTCAGGCTCGTTCAATACGGAGCAGATCATAACCGGGACGGACTTCGTTTCCGGTGCTTCTTTTAAACGCTGTAATATTTCCCAGCCATCCTGCTCAGGCATCATCACATCCAAAATGATCAACTTCAGGTCGGCTTTGCGTGCCGTCTCGATCGCTTCGCTGATGACATGCGCTTCGAGCACACGATAGCCGCGCCCTGCCAAGTATCTGCGGAACAGTTCGATCAGACCGGCATTATCATCCATGATCAAAAGAGGCAGGTCCTCGGCGATCGGCAATGTGATCCCGGCCTGCCAGTGTTCGCCGTCATCGTCGATCTCTATCCTGCCGCCCAGGCTGGAGATTAACCTTTGGCTTATATCCAGGCCCACACTGCCGGGCTCGCTGGATTCGTATTTCCCCAATGCATTCACTCGCAGAGTAACACCCTGCCCGATCATGCTTTCGATAATGATCTGTCCCGTTTTCAGGCGCTGCAGAACATATGAGAGTAATCCCATCAAGCCTTGCCGCAAGACAACCCGGTTTGCGCGGATCAGCGGCAGGTCGTCTGGTAGGCGGTTCACCAGCACAATATTATGCCCGTCCGCCACGGGCGCCAGCGTCGTCAAAACCCCGTTGATCAGGTCCGGGAGGGCCAAATCATCCACATGGGCCTGGCTGATCAGTTGCTCGGCTTCGGTCTGGGCGGCATCATGACGTTCAGTCGAAACCATTGAGGGCGTGTCATCGCTTTCCAACTGGGCCGAGAGTTTCGTCCACATCAACTCGGTAACGGCATTAAGCGCCCTGGCATTCTCGCGGCGTAACTGGCGTATGCTGATCGCCAGTTCTTCCACCAGCTCCGCCGTGGTCATGCCCTGAACGTAACGGCCATATAGGAGCGCATAAGGGCGTCTTTCTTTCGCCCGCTGAGGCATATTTCCCGGGGGGTTTAACTGATCGATAGCAGCCAGGATCTCAGAGCGCAGAAGTCGTACGCCCTGGTCCAGGGTGCGATTCGAACCGCTCAACGAACTGCTGATGGGCAATTTCTGCAAAGACGCAAAGTCATGAAGCTTTTGAAGGGCTTGGCGGATTTGCCTGGCAAAGTCAAATTTATTGATACTGGACATGGCACCTGTTTGACACCCATTTGGCCTTAAAACTATTCCTTTGGCTGTCGGCTTTGGTTACTATAACATAGAAGCGTATCCCTCGCAATTTGGCTGACATCAACGGATACAAGCCTTGTTTTGCCGGTTTATTCCGAAATCTCATGCCGGATCACAAAGACGCCGACAGATCAGGGAAAACCAGATCGGCTATCTATCTTTGCTCAAGGAGGTAGAAACACCAGATAACGCTACTATCTCGAAGATTCCCGTCCAGATCCCATTCGCTTTATTCTAAGGAAGAAGAAGAGGAACAAATGATGACCAAAAGCTTGAAAGTACTCCAAACATTGCTGTTCGCGGTTGTGATTATCTCGCTGGCAGCCTGCGGCGCTCAACCGGCCACGTCGACAACCGAGCCTGCCATGCCCACCGATACAGTGGTAGCGCCTGCGGATACACAAGCCCCTGCACAGGAAGTCACCTTGACCCTTGGTTCCTGGCGCACCGACGATGCCGAGGCCTGGGCCAAGATTTTGACCGCCTTCCACGATAAAAACCCCAACATCACCGTCAAATTCGACCCCACCAACCCTCCGGATTACAACGCTACCCTGCGTACCCAATTGGAGACCGGCACAGGACCCGACCTGTTCTTCGTGCGTTCCTTTGCCACCGGCCTCGACCTGTTCAAGCAGGGCTATGTTGCCTCTTTGAAAGACCTGCCGGGACTGGCCGACAGCGTCTCGGCGGCTTCCAATGCGCCCTGGGCAACCGATAGCGGCGAACCCTACGCGGTACCGATCGCCGCTGTTTCGCATGGTATATACTACAATCAGGATCTCTTCGCCGCAAATGGCATCGCCGTTCCCACAACCTGGGAAGAACTGATGGCCGCCGCCAAGAAACTTCAAGATGCAGGCGTCACTCCCTTCGCCAACGGTACCAAGGATGAATGGGATATCAACGAAGTCGTTTTGATGTCCATCATCCCGAACGAAATCGGCGGGCGCGATGGTCGTATCGCCTACCTGACGGGCAAGAGCTGCTTCAACGACGCCAAGATCGTCGACTCGTTCCAGCGGATCAAGGACCTGACACCTTATCTGCCGAACGGCTTCACGGCCACCAGCTACTCTGACTCCACACAGTTATTCACGCAGGGCAAGGCCGCCATGTTGTTCGACGGTTCATGGCAGATCTCTGCCATCGAAAAAGAGGCCCCGTCATTCAAGTGGAGCGTCTTCGCAGTACCCCCGCCTGCCGGCAAGGATGAATACGTATCCTTCCACGTGGACGCTGCCATCGGTATGAATCCGGCCAGCAAGAACCAGGAAGCCGCCAAGACCTTCCTGCAATGGCTTGAGACAACGGAATTCAACGATGCCTTCGCAAACAACGTCCCCGGCTTCTTCCCGATGAGCAAGGCCGCCACGACCATCAATGATCCGGTTGCGGCGACCTTCCTGTCCTTCAATTCCAAGGCCAAGGGCACCGACATCCGCTTCCCATGGGAGAAACTGATGGATGCCCCCTCCGGTCAGGAGAGCGCTTACACCGTCATGAACGCCGGCGCGATCGCCGTGCTCAAGGGTGATAAGACGCCGCAGCAAGCGGCAGATGATTTGCAGGCTGCCCTGGCGCTGTGGTATGACCCCGCCAAGGGCTGCAAGAATAATTAGACAGTTGTAATCGCAAGGCAGTTGTGGCAGGGGCGGGAACTTTACACCCCTGCCACAATTTTCGGGAGGCACGATGACCCAAGCGCTTATCAAAACTAAAGAAAAGAAACCGATATCATTGAAAAACATCTACAGCCCCTCACTCCGCCAGGAAGCCTGGAAAAATGGGAAATGGTTCTTATTCTTATTGCCTGCCCTGCTCGTCTATATTATTTTCATGGCAGCTCCTCTGTTCGACTCGCTGCGGCTGAGTCTCTATACCGGTGAAGGATTTAGCCCAACGACTTTTGTAGGTTTGGGTAATTACATCGAACTATTCACCAACCCGCTCTGGGTTGAGCGTTTTTCCGGAGCAGTGCTGCACACCTGTATCTTTTTCGGGATTCACATGCTCGTGCAAAACAGCCTGGGACTTTTTTTTGCTGTCTTGCTCTCCTCGAAATTCAAAGGCCGCGATTTCTTTCGTACCATCATTTTTACGCCAGCGACCTTATCGGTGCTGGTAAGTGGTTTTCTATGGACATTGATCTTGAACCCCCAATGGGGCGCAGTGAATATCATCCTGGAAAAAGTAGGCCTGAAAGCCTGGGCCCTGCCCTGGCTGGGGGAAGAAAACCTCGCCCTGATTGTTATTTCGCTGACCTCAGCCTGGCAATGGGTGGGCATGCCTACCGTGATGTTCCTGGCCGGGCTGGTAGGAATTTCTGAAGAACTGATTGAAGCCGCACATATTGACGGGGCCTCCGCCTGGACAACTTTCTGGCGCATCCAATTCCCGTTGTTGATGCCGGTTGTTGGCATTATTGCGATACTGACCTTTGTCGATAATTTCAATGCTTTCGACGTCATCTATGCCATGGCCGGTGCGCGTGGAGACCCCGGGTACTCTGCCGATCTACTAGCCACTCTTTTTTATCGCACGGGTATTGCGGGCGAACATCCTGTCGGTATTCCCAATATGGGCATGGGCGCAGCAATTGCCACAATGACTTTCACAATCCTGATGACCGGCGTCTTGCTGTGGTTGTTCTTATCACGCCGTCAATCTGCAGACTTGTAAGCCTGGAGAAGCAGTATGCGGCGCCATCTATCGAAAATCCTTACTTACCTCATCTTAACAGCTTGGTCCCTGATTGTGCTCTTCCCGATCTGGACCTTGATCGTGAATTCGTTCAAGACCCAGAAAGATATTTTCAAGGATCCTTTCGGGTTGCCCCAAAATTTCACGCTGGCCGGGTATCAGGCCGCCTGGAGCACCGGACGGTTCGATCTATATTTCTTCAACACGATCTACGTAACAGCCATTTCGCTGTTCTTCATCCTGTTATTCGGATCGATGGCGGCTTATGCGCTGGCCAAGTGGAAATCACGCTTCACCAGCGCATTGTATATCTTTTTCATTGCCGGGCTGATGATCCCGATCCGGTTGGGGACCATCGACCTGCTGCGCCTGATCATCGCGCTGCATTTACAGGATACGCTCTGGAGCCTGATTCCGGTCTACATCGCAATGGGGATGCCGGTTGCCACCTTTGTGCTGACGGCTTTTATCCGTACCCTGCCCAATGAGATGTTCGACGCAGCAAAGGTGGATGGCGCCTCGGAGTGGAATATATACACCATGATCGTCCTGCCACTCCTGCGCCCGGCTCTGGCCACGGTTGCCATCTTCAATATGATCAAAATCTGGAACGACTTTTGGTTCCCGCTGATCTTCATCCGCGCCGAGCAATCACGAACCGTGGCCCTGGGCGTCTCACTGCTCTTTGGGCAGTATCACACGGATTGGAACCGGGCGCTGAGCGTCCTGGCACTCGCAGCGCTGCCTCTCCTAGTCCTGTATGTAATCCTGTCACGGGAGTTTATCAAGGGTTTGACCGCAGGAGCCGTCAAAGGCTGACCGCGTTACGAACAAACACTGTTTTCTCTCCTGCCCCGGGCCTCGCCGTGTTTCCGTAACGGTCGAGGCCCGGGGTCTTAAATCCAAACCCCGCAGCGTTGTGTGGTAGTTGAAGCCTTTTTAAAATTTATTGCAAGCAAAGAATGGGTTATAGTTATTCGAGGTCGTTGTGAAAGCGATATGATATGAAACGTTTCAGGGCTACCCTGCTCACTCAATGGCAAAAACGAATTCCAGGTAAATCCTCAGCTTGGATGCGCCTGGGAATCGTTGTCGGCCTGTTCATTATCTATAGTCTATCCTATCACGCCCTGGCGAAGACCTTCAATATCGCTGCCACCACTTTTGTTGTTATTCCGGTTATCGCAGCAAGCTGGTTATATGGCATTCAAGGTGGAGTGATTACAAGCCTATTCAGTACTTTGCTTAATGTTATCTTGCTCGGTGCACTCACAGCCAACCCAAATTGGGATAGCTGGCTAAGTAATAGAAATATAGGAGATTTCTTTTCTCTCATTTTGGTCAGTCTGATTGTGGGCTACTTAAGTCGGAATGTCGAAAACCGTATTAAAGCTGAAGCTGAACTTCGTTCACGCGAACAATATTTAGAGACCCTGAACGAGATGACGCGCGCCATTCTGGCAAGGCAAGATTTGGATTCGACCCTGGGCGTTCTTTCCAGCACCATGGCAAAACTATTCAATGCGGATGATTGGTACATCACGCGCTGGGATCCGGTTCAAAAGGAGGCAATCCCGTTCGTCACGTCTGAAAAAATGAAATTATCTTATTCGGCCATGCATTCCCCGGGCGAAACAAATATGACCGAATCAGTCCTGGCCCTGGGCCACGCACTGGCCGTAAGCGATACGTTCAGCTCGCCATATCTAAGCCCGATCATTGCCCGGAAATTCCCGGTTCGATCGGTCCTTGGCGTTCCATTGATCGTAGGAAAACATGAGCTCGGGGCGGTCCTGATCGCCTTCAACACGCAGCATGAGTTTACCCAGGAGGAAATCGCGCGCGCCGAACATACAGGCGCACAGATTGCACTGGCTCTCTGGAATGCACAGCAAGATGATGAAATTGCGCACCGGCTAAAAGAGATGAATGCCCTGGTGAAGATTGGCAGTGCGTTAGGTGAAAGCGAACATACAGGCATCAACATAATCTTGCAATTGATTGTCAATTCAGCCAGAGAGCTGATTCCAAATGCCGAGCAGTCGATTATTCATTTGTTAGACGATGAGGAGGAAATCCTGATCCCCCAGGCAGTATCTGGATATTCCAAGAATAAGAAGAAAGGATCACCTATTAATATGCCATTAGGCAAAGGGGTCGCTGGCCAGGTTATTCAAAAAGGGAGCACAATTAACATCCCTGAAGTACATACCGATCGACGCTTCCTGGGTCTTGAAAAAAAACCTCCCTATCACTCCATGCTGGTAGCTCCCATCGAAAGCCGCAAACAACGAATCGGAACAATTACCATCCTCAGTCACAAAACGCATGCCTTTTCCCCAAATGAGGTAAAACTGATCAAAGTACTGGGAACTCAGGCTGCAATTGCGATTGAAAATAGCCGCTTATTTGAGACGACGCAGAGACGGTTCAAAGAAATAGACGTGTTATACCGCATCAGCCGGGGCATGGCAATTTCTCTGGATATTAACAGCTTGTTCAAAGAAGTTACAGAACTTTTAGACCACAATTTCAAGTACTACAACACTCAAATTTTTCTGATCAATTTAGTGAACAGCGAAATAATACGCAAATGTAGCAGCGGAAACAACGCAGAAATGGTGCAGCAAAGCGGCCCTATACAAATGGGCATAGGCATTGTAGGGCATGTGGCAGCAACCGGCGAGCCATTCATGACCAATCACGTGGAACAGGTAGCATTTTTCAAGCAAAATCTATTTCTGGCGGATATCCAGTCCGAGTTGGCCGTCCCAATAAAAATAGAGAACCAGGTGGTGGGTGTCCTGGATATTCAAGAGAAGCCGCCTCATAAACTTAATGAAAATGATCTGCAATTAATCACTGCCATTGCAGATCAGTTGGCAGTGATGATGCAAGAGGTCAATCTGTACGTTAACTTGCAAGAATCACTAAACCAGGAAAAAGCGATGCGTTCGCAGTTGGTCCAAAGCGAACGCCTTGCGCTCGTGGGGCGTTTACTCGCTTCCGTTTCGCACGAATTGAATAACCCCTTACAAGCCATTCAAAATGCACTATTTCTGATAAAAGAAGAAGCTAATCTTTCGATGCAGAGCCACGAAGATCTGCAAATTATCCTTTCTGAAACAGAACGTATGGCGGCCCTGATCGAACGCCTGCGTTCGACCTATCGTCCCATACGTGCAGAAGAATTCCATTTCTTGCAACTTAACAATCTTATAGAAGAGGTTTACACCTTAATTTCGACCCATATGCGACATAATAAGATCAGCTTTGAATTCCATCCTGATCCAGACTTGCCACCCATTCCAGGTCTCTCTGATCAACTAAGGCAAGTAATGCTGAATCTATTCCTGAACGCGGCCGAAGCAATGACATCGGGGGGACGCCTGATTGTCGAAACCCGAAATATGCCTGCTGACAACGGGATCATCCTTGCCATCCAGGATTCAGGTCCGGGTATCGACCCAGAGCTACTTCCGCAAATTTTCAACCCGTTCGTGACAGACAAAGCCACAGGCACGGGCCTTGGCTTAACAATCACACATGACATTATTGAACAACACAGCGGCTGGATCCAGGCCGAGAATATCTCCCACGGTGGGGCACTCTTCACCGTCTGGCTACCCGCCCAGAAAAAGGATTAACCGTGAGCGACTCTGGCCATATTTTGATCATCGACGACGAAGCAAGCTTGCGCCAAACACTGGCGCGCATCCTTCAGCGCGCCGGGTTCGAGGTCACGACTGCCTCGGGCGGAAAAGAAGCCTTGGAGCTCATCCATCAACATCCCTTCGACCTGGTATATATGGACATTCGCATGCCGGACATAAGCGGGTTGGAGGTGCTTAAATCGATACACACCAATCTGCCAGAATTACCCGTTATTTTATTTACAGCGCAACCCGACTTGCACTCCGCGGTAGATGCGCTCCGCAGCGGCGCCAGCGACTATTTGTTAAAGCCGCTAAAACCAGCGGATATTATCGAGCGCACAAAAGCCATATTTGCTAAATTGGAACGCGAACACCGCAAGAAAGAACTTCAGATGCAGATCCAGGCCCTGCAAAGCGACTTGAGGAATTTGGAAATCAAGGAAGGAGCAGAGCAAAGCCCGATAGACGATGCGCCTGACCCGAGCGAACGCTATCTTAAGCGTGGCAAACTGAGCCTCGATCTGCATACCCGGCGCGTCATCGTCAAAGACCGGGTTGTCAGTATCCCTCCGACGGCTTTTGATTATTTGCTCGCCCTTGCTCGTCATGCACCCAACATCGTGGATTATCAAACCCTGGTCGCTGAAGCACAGGGATACGACACAGACCCGAGAGAAGCCCAGGAATTGGCAAAATGGCATATCCATCACATCCGGGAGATGTTGGAAATGGATGCTCGAAATCCCGAATTTATTATTAATGTGCGCGGAAAGGGTTATCGACTCATTACGGATTAGTTCCGAAACAACCTTACTGCTGCTTGTACACTGTTACGCAGCACGCAGTAAATCAATAAACTTGACATGTAAGATTTTTTGCAGAATTTATTTTATTTTGCTCTATATGGGCCTCGACCAATCTGGTCGAGGCTTAATTATTTCGCCAACTTTCGCCAACTTTCGCCTCTATGAAGCAATCTATCAGAACAAGGATTTGATGCAAAATATACCCATGGACGAAAAAATGACATTCACGAATGACGCTCGTATACATGTTTTGGTTGTTGATGACCACCCGAGCACGGCGGTGACTCTTGAACGTGCCATCTCCCAATTGGGGCCCGGGATCGATGTCGTTTCCGCCACCAGTGGGAAGCAAGCCCTGGAATATGCAGAACTGGGTTCGATTGACATATTGATCACTGACATGATGATGCCAGGCATGAACGGATTGGAACTGATCGAACGCCTGCAATCACACCCGGGCGGACATCCAATTCACACCATTTTGATTACTGCCTATGATATACCCGGTCTAAAAGAGAGCGCCCGGCGGTTAAAAGTAAATGAAACCCTGCTCAAACCTGTCCATCCCGAACGTATTTTTGAGATTGTGGGAAATATCCTCAATGGGATGGGGCAGATAAAAACCCAGGTGCAGCCAACAGAAATTCGCGAACCTTTTAAAATCCTGATCGCGGATGATGTTTCAGACAACCTGACGCTGCTTTCGCGTTACTTGAAAAATGAAGGCTACAACTATATTACTGCCAGCAACGGTATCGAAGCATTACAAAAAATCCGCCTGGAAATGCCGGATCTCATCCTTCTGGATGTAAACATGCCTGAAAAGGATGGTTTTGCGGTGCTGGAGGAATTGCGTTCAGACGTGGAAATCCAGCACCTCCCTGTCATTATCCTGACTGCCGCCCGGCCAAATTCAGACGACATCCAGTCCGGCCTCAATCTGGGGGCCGACGACTACGTTGTCAAGCCATTTGATAGAAGAGAACTGTTTGCCCGCATCCGCACCAAGCTGCGGGTAAAGGAATCGGAAGATGCTATCCGCCGCCGTAACCGCGAATTGAGCGTCCTGCCTGAGATCGGTAAGGAACTGAGTGCCCGCCTGGATATCGATGAGTTGCTATCAATAGCACTGCGCCGCACAGTTGAAACACTGGGCGCAATTCTTGGGCATATCACGATCCTGAATGGGGAAAAGCCTTTACAGAAAACCTACCATGCATCGCCCGCATCTTTCAACGACGAGGTGCAATTCCCGCAACTGGCAGGTTTTTTGAAGAAGATCGGAGAGACACGCCACGGCTTGATTATTGATGACGTCCAGGACGATTCGCGTTGGCAGGTAATGCCAGAAGATCCGACCCGTTCGGTAATGATCATGCCGATGTTTGGTCGAAATAATCTGCTCGGTTTGCTGGTACTCGCGCATGAGCAAAGTTATTACTTTAAACCAGATCATTTGATTTTATTGCAGGCAATTGCCAGCCAGGCAGGCATCGCGCTGGAAAATGCCCAGTTGTTTGCCAGCCTGGCACAGGAACAAAGACGGCTTGCCAGCGTTTTGCAAAATGCGGCAGATGCCATTCTGATGTTTGATGCAGACGGCGCTTTGTCATTGGTCAACCCGGCCGGGCAAAAATTGTTCACCGATTTCGAAACCAAACTCGGGCAGTCTCTTCTTCGCGGAGCCGGCTACGATTTGTTCGTCGAATTATTGGATGAAGCGCGTTCTTCCAATGGTCCCAAATCTGGTGAAATTCTGTGGCCCGACCAGCGTACATTTTCAGTTCTGATTACCCCGATTCACGAGGGCGGTTTTGTCGTCATGTTACATGATGTAAGTCATTTCAAGAAGCTGGAGCAGGTGAAAAACGAATTCATTGCAACCGCGTCTCACGATTTAAAGAATCCCATTACCTCGATTACAGGTTTCCTGAATTTTCTTGCCAAGGTTGGGCCGCTTAACGATCAGCAAATCGAGTTTGTGCATCAAATCGAGATGGCAGTCGCTAATATGAAGGATCTGGTCCAGAATATGCTTGAGCTTGCAAAAGTGGACCTGGAGATGGAACTTAAACTTGAAGATGTGGCTGTATATCCGCTGTTGGAAAAATTGGAAGACGAGTTCCTGCCGCAGGCCAGCGCAAAACAACAGATCCTGCGCCTGACAAAAACGAAAGCTCGGTTCGTAGTCCAGGGAGACCCGTTACAATTACATCAGGCCTTGAGCAACCTGATTGGCAATGCCATCAAGTACACACCTGCTGAAGGCACGATCACAATCTCTGTTAAACAGAAACCCGATCTGGTCAGCATTAATGTACAGGATACCGGCTGCGGCATCCCGGCCTCTGACCTGCCTTTCATATTCGATCGTTTTTATCGCGTCCGCCATGGAGACCGCGCAGGCATCGAAGGCAATGGCCTGGGCCTGGCAATTGTAAAATCAATTGCCGGGCGACATGGTGGGAAAGTGACAGTGGAAAGCGAATCCGGAAAAGGCTCCTGCTTTTCTTTTAGCCTGCCGCTTGCCTAGTACCCGGCCAACATAAGAATGTAGGGTGATTATGGCTGCTTCAGGTGTGCCTTACCCTACATCCTTAGAAAGTCCGGGCGCTAGCAGGAATTAGAAAGGTTGATATATAAACCATGGACTCAACTAACTCATTAAATCCAAAAAATCCCTCCAAACTGGAACGGAACGAAAAGCAATCCGAAATTCGATTCCTTAGAGCGATCATAGTGATCCTGGGGTTTGGGGTAGGTATGGCTGGAATCGTTACTGCCGGCATTGGGTTGAGTCTGGCCTGTTCGCCAATCGGCTTAAGGAGTTTCAAATGATCAAAAGATTATTTTCATTCCGTGATTACAGCCTGGGCACCAAACTCATCGTCGCCTTCCTGGCTGTGACCCTCATCCCGATTATCGGCCTTGCCTACTACAACATTAGCGCCGCCCGTCAAGACCTGACCAATGCGGCTAACCTATCACTAGGCAGGACAGCTGACGAAACCGCCCAGAAACTGGACAGTTTCATTCAAAACCGTCTTGACAGCGTGCGCAGCTATGCTGCCCTTCACGTTTTGCAAGAATACCTGGCCCTATCGCCATCAGAACGTCCGGGCAGTGTGTCTGAATCTGTGCTCTACCGAGACTTTCAAGCCATTGGCCTGCTTGACGAAACTTATACCTCCTCGGTCGCGCTATTGGATAGAGGAGGCGTGGATGTGGCCGACACGGTGTTAAAAGATGTTGGGAAGGAAAAATCGGATCGTGACTATTTCAAAGGCGCTGTCAATAGCGGCCAGCCTTACATGTCGCCGTTATTACTCTCGGCCACCACCGGGAAGGCTTCCATTTATTTCAGCGCCCCGGTGAAAAATGAGAACGGCGCTTTGATCGGCGTTTTCCGTATCCGATATGACGGAGGTGTTATTCAGCAAATAATAAAAGATGCCGGCAGCGCAGCTGGCGCTGATACTTTTGCTGTGTTGTTCGATGAGAACTACGTCCGCCTGGCACACTCTTCCGCACCCGAACTAATTTTCAAATCGGTAGTGCCGCTGCCTGCCGAGAAACTTGCTCAACTGCAAGCCGGAACCGACCCACGCTTGCCCCCTGGCACTGCCGAAGAGCTCTCCACCGACATTCCGGAACTACAAAAGGGTTTGGAAAACCTTGACACCCAACCCACTTTCACGGCCGATTTCGTAGCAAACGGCTCAGGTCTGGATCAAACAGCTGGCAGCCGCTTGAAGAGTCAACCGTGGACGGTCGTTTTTGTTCAAGCCCAATCAGCATTCCTTGCTCCGGTGGATGTAGCAACGCGCAACAACTTGATCATTGCCATCCTCGTCGCCATTTTGGTGGCCGCCATCGGCTTTTTTGCGGCGCAGTTCCTCTCACGCCCAATCGGGCAGCTCACGAACGTGGCCCAGCAAGTTGCGGCCGGCGATTTGAACATGCAGGCACAAGTCACCTCCAAAGACGAAATCGGCACACTGGCAGCCGCTTTCAACAACATGACGGCCCAACTTCGCAGTTCGATTAACTCGCTGGATCAGCGCGCCAAAGCGCTCACGCTCACAGCCGAAGTCAGCCGCCGCCTTTCAACCTTTCTCGATCTGCAACGGCTGGTGCTCGAAGTGGTTGAGCAGGTTCAGTCAGCCTTCCACTACTACCATACTCATATCTACCTGCTTGACGAAGCAAGCGGGGACCTGGCGATGGCCGGTGGTACAGGCGAAGCCGGGCAAACCCTGCTGGCAAGGGGCCACAGGGTTTCTAAAGGCCAGGGACTGGTTGGGCGTGCTGCTGAAACCAATCTGCCGGTGCTTGTATCAGACGTTTCAACCAATCCTGAGTGGTTGCCCAACCCCCTGCTGCCCGAGACCAAATCCGAGATCGCGGTGCCGATCTCCATCGGTGACCAGGTGCTTGGCGTATTGGATGTGCAACAAAATATCGTTGATGGTTTAAAACGCGAAGATGTTGACCTGCTCCAATCGATTGCGAATCAGGTTGCTGTGGCGGTAAAAAATGCCCGTTTATATGCCGAGGTGCAGGCTCGGGCGGAGCGCGAAGCGTTGGTCAGTTCCATCGGCCAGAAGATCCAGGGCACAACCACTGTGGAGAGCGCATTACAGGTGGCGGTTCGTGAAGTTGGGCGCGCTCTGGGATTACAGACCAGCGTGAAATTGACAAAATCAAGCCAAAAAATGGAGGAAGAATGAAAAAGCGATTATTTTACCTTGCTGAAAACGCAGCTCCCAGGCGCCGCCTGCTAGTGGAGGTAAAAACGCTGTTTCCGCTCTTCTATTTGTTACTTAGAAAAGTTGGTATATAAACCATGGAATCAACTAGCGTATTAAATCCAAGAAGTCCCTCCGAACTTGAACAGAACGAAAAGCAATCCGAAATTCAATTCCTTAGAGCGATCATTCTGATCCTGGGGGCTGGGGCAGGTACGGCTGGAATCGTTACTGCCCTTTTTGTGAAGGGGCAACCAGAGGTGGTTGTTTCCGCCATTTTGATTGTTACACTATGCAGCATCGCTTATATATTGCTTGTGCGCGGTCATGTATTGTTAGCCAGTGTTTTCCCTGCCGTTGCAATATTCCTGGCCGTATCGAATGTGATGATCTTTGGAGGGGGCACGCATGATAATTATATGTTTGCCCATTTTGTTTCGATTGTGATTGGCACTACAACATTGGGTAGAAAGGGCACGATCTTCTCCACTTTGGCGACTCTTCTTGCGATCATTACCGTTGGCATACTTGAAATCAATGGCGTGATTGTCAATCAGCTTAGTTCCTATACAACTTATGTTCAACTCTTTGCTTTTTCGATCGCGACCATTACTGCGGCGGGATTATTGCAAGTCCTGGTTGGACGCCTGCAAAACAGCCTGCAGCGCGCCCGGATCAATGAAATAGCCCAGTATCAGGCCAATGCGCAATTGCAGGAATTGGCCCAGGTTCTTGAAGAACGCGTGGCAGACCGTACTAGAGCGTTGGCTACATCTTCTGAAGTTAGCCGCCGTCTTTCGACCATTCTTGACCAGAAGCAATTAGTCAGCGAAGTGGTGGAGCAGGTCAAATCCGCCTTCAATTATTACCATGTGCACATCTATTTACTGGATGAAAAAACCAAAGACCTGGTCATGGTAGGCGGTACGGGCGAAGCAGGTCAAACCTTGCTGGCGCGCGGGCATAAGATCCCCAAAGGGAAAGGCCTGGTAGGCCGCGCAGCAGAAACCAACGTTGTAGTGCTGGTCTCGGATACGTCAAAAGATTCGGAATGGCTGCCCAATCCACTGCTTCCTGAAACCAAATCCGAGATCGCGGTGCCGATTTCCATCAGAGACCAGGTCATCGGGGTGCTGGACGTGCAGCACAATGTCATCGATGGATTGCAACAAACCGACAGCGAGTTGCTTCAATCCATCGCGAACCAGGTTGCGATTGCTCTCCAAAATGCCCGCTCCTACACTGATGTGCAGGAACGCGCCGAACGCGAGGTACTGATCGCTTCCATCAGTCATCAGATTCAAACTGCGGCTACAATAGAAGGCGCCTTACAGGTTGCCGTACGCGAATTGGGTCGTAGCCTGGGTGTTAAAGAAACGCGTGTTACCCTGGCAGTACCCGGATCGACTGCCTCAGGGGGAAGCAAATTAAACGCAGTTTCTTGAAACAAAAGCTGTTTCGCACACTGGCTTCAAAAAGGCTGTCGTTGCGTAAAGTCTGGCTGCCATTGGCAAAATCCAAGGAGTTATTTTTATGGCGAACATTCGAAAACCCAAGGGCGATAACAAAAATATCGCCAGGAACATCCAAAAACAATACGAGAATCTGTTCTCGAAACAAGACGAACCGCCTGCCTTGAGCCTTCGTGAAGTGGAAGCATTGAAGGGACGCGTCGCTGAGTTGGAAGCAACGCTTGCGCAGCACGAACTTACAAGTTTTGAACCACAAGCTTCGCCAAACGGAAAAAATCCGCCTCAGCAGTCTGAGGCCTTCGGAACAATGCGCCAGGATATCGAAAATGCTGAAAAAACAAACTTAAAACCAGGATCCATCCCTCGGCCCCCCCTCAAGTCAGAACAGGAAAAACCTAGTTTCTTAAGAGCCCTGCTGCGCGCGCCAACTTTTGGGGATGCTGCAAAAAACCGGATCGCCAGCTTACAGCACAAGATCATAATAGGTTTGCTCGTTACTGGCATTCTCGCCTTTGCTGCGATTTTATTGACTTTTAATGCACAATCCATACCCGGCCTGGCAATAATAGGATTTGAAATTTTCCTATTCGTATCCGCCATCTACTTGCAGCGCCGAGACCACCTTCAAGTGGTCAGTTGGATGTTGGTTGGTGTAATCTACGCGGCTTTAATCTCGAGCCTGTTTACTACTACTACTGGTTTTGATCTCACCAGCGTGCTGGAACTGGCGCTTGTAGTCACTCTTGCGGGTTTGCTTCTGCGCCCGCTGCCGGTTGTGGTGGTAACCATATTGGCTATCATCACTTTAGTGGTAGGGCCCAACGTTGGCAAAGTAGCCTCAATAGACCCGACTCAGGTAATATTTACAGCTTTGATCCTTGGGATAGAGGGCGCCTTGCTTACCCTGGCATCCAGCACATTCGAACAAGCCTTTGTCGAAGTCAAAGCAAGTACAAATGCTCTCCTTTACACCAACAAAGAATTGCAGGATCTTACTTCAAATCTTGAGCAGCGTGTGGCGAACCGTACCCATGAGCTTGAGTTGGCGTCACAGGTAGGGCAGTCTATTACCGAAAGAATAGGAGATCTTTCCGACCTGCTTTCTCAAGCGGTGGAATTAATCCGCGTCAAGTTCGAACTATACTACACACAAGTCTATCTCACAGATACAACCGGCCGCTCGATCGTCTTGCGCGCTGGAGCCGGAGAAGTGGGAGAAAAACTCTTGCAACGCGGGCATAGACTCTTGATCGGTTCAGGTTCATTAAATGGACGTGCAGCAGCTGAAAAGAAAGCAGTGGTTGTGGCAGATACAGCGAAAAGCGGAACCTTCCTGCGCAATCCTCTTTTGCCGAACACGCGTTCCGAAATGGCGGTGCCGCTGATCATTAGTGGTCGCGTGCTCGGTGTGTTGGATATGCAAAGTGAAACCCCAGATGCGTTGAACCAGTTGAACCTGCTTGCCTTTGAAGTTTTGGCCGGGCAGCTCGCGATTGCTATTCAAAACGCAACCCTTTTTGAGCAGGCTGAAGAATCCCGTTTGGAAGTGGAAGCCCATGCGCGCCGATTGACGACTTCCGGCTGGCAACAATTCCTGAATGCAGTCGAAAGAAGCGAGAAGATTGGATACGTTTATAGCCGGAATGAAGTTCTGCCGTGGGTGGAGACTGAAGCCATCGCCCTGGATAACAGCCTGGTTGTACCCATCGAAATTACGGGAGCCAATGTAGGCGAAATTCGTCTGCTGGATGAAGCCAACCGCGAATGGACCGAAGCAGAAACCGAGATCGTTCGCGCAACCGTCGTACAGGTTGCGCAACAAATTGAGAACCTGCGCCTGCTTTCCGAGGCCGAACGCTATCGCACCGAGGCCGAACAGGTATCCCGCCGCCTGACAATTGAAGGTTGGAATGAATATTTGAAAACCCGTCACCAACTGGCATCCGGTTACGTGTATGACCAGAATCAGGTCCAGCCTTTTAGCGGGAATGGACACAGTCCTTCCGCGCCAGGTATGTCGCGCCCTTTGATGGTACGCGAGGAAACCATTGGCGAAATCACGGTCGATGCAGACGGAAATAATGACGCCCATGCCGCAGACATTATGAGCACTGTGGCTGAACAATTGAGCGAACACATCGAAAACTTGCGCCTGCTGGAAGAAACCGAACAAAAACTGCAGGAGGCGCAAAGCTTGAGGGCCGAATTGACACAGCGCGCCAACCAGCTGGAAACCGTCGCTGTGGTCTCGACCACAGCCTCCACCGTGCTCGACCCCGATAAGCTCCTGCAGGCCATTGTCGATCTTACGAAAGAACGCTTTGGCCTTTACCATGCCCATATTTACCTGGCCGATGATGCATGGCAAATGTTATTACTGGCAAGCGGCGCCGGTGAAATTGGACGACAATTGGTCGCCGAGGAGCATGCCATCGCCATTAATGCGGAACAGTCCCTGGTCGCCCGCGCCGTCCGGGAACAGAAAGCCATCATCATCAATGACGTCCGTAACGAACCAAGCTTCCTGCCCAATCCTCTGCTTCCGGATACCCGTTCAGAAATGGCCGTTCCCATGATTGCAGGCGACAAGGTGCTCGGCGTGTTCGACGTGCAGTCCGATCACCTGGATGGCTTTTCAAAAGAGGACGCTGATATCTACGCCACCCTGGCGGCGCAGGCGGCCGTAGCCTTGCAAAATGCCCGTCTTTACGTGGAACAGGCCGCTACACTTACGCAACTGCGCGAGCTCGACCGCTTGAAATCGTCGTTCCTGGCAAATATGAGCCATGAATTGCGCACGCCGCTCAACTCGATCCTTGGCTTTGCAGACGTCATGCTGGAAGGGCTGGACGGCCCACTCACAGAAAACATGGACAATGACCTGGGTCTGATCCACAAGAACGGACAACACTTGCTGCACCTGATCAATGATGTACTGGACATGGCCAAGATCGAAGCTGGACGGATGAATTTTCACACTGAAAAGTTCAAGGTTCACGAAATCATCGACGAAGTCACCAACCTAACATCCACATTTGCCAGCGAAAAATCGCTGTCCTTATTCATCGAAGAAGGCTCCGATGAAAACCTGGAGATATTCGCAGACCGCACGCGCATCCGTCAGGTGTTGATCAATCTGGTCAACAACGCCATCAAGTTCACCGAGAAGGGCAAGATTGCTATCAACACCCTGCACAAGGATGGCCGCGTGTTGATCAGCGTCCGCGATACAGGCGTGGGCATTCCAGCTGATAAGCTGGAAGCCGTCTTCCAGGAGTTCACACAGGTTGATACTTCCAGCACGCGCAGGGCCGGTGGCACAGGCCTGGGTCTTCCGATCAGCCGCCGGCTCGTCGAAATGCATGGCGGACGCCTGTGGGCCGAGAGCAGCGGCATCGATGGTGAAGGCACAACTTTCTACGTAGACTTGCCTCTCGAAGCCGTAATTATCGATGCCGAACCACTGGAAAAGTAAAAACGATGGCAACCCCCAGACATCTCGAATGCAACATATGTGGTAAGCAGCAGCCGTACCAACCGCTGGTACCGGCCGTCTGCAGCCATTGCGGCTCGCAATGGTTGGAAGCGCGTTACGACTACGACGCCTTCAAACGCGAACTCATGCATGGACTACCCGGGCGCCCGCTGAATATGTGGCGTTATCAGGATATCCTCCCGCTGAACAATCCCTCCGCACTGGATCTCTACCCTGCGGGGGGAACCCCGCTGTGGCTCTCGCAACGCTTCGCACCGGCGCTTGGACACGCCCAGGTTTACATCAAGGATGAACGCTATGGCCCGACCAGTTCATTCAAAGACCGCCAGGCTGCCGGCGCAGTGGCTGCGATGCTGGAAACGGGTGTACGTGAAGCGGTGATTGCCTCCACTGGCAATGCGGCGGTCGCTTATGCGGCCGCATGTGCCCGGGCTGGCATCAAACTGTGGGTCTTTATGACCAGCCTGGTCCCGCAGGAAAAGCTGCGTGAGGCGGCGCTCTTTGGCGCAGAAGTGATCCGCGTCAGCGGCAACTACGATCAGACCAAACAAATTGCATCGCAGTTCGCCCAACGCCGCCACTTGCTGATTGACCGGGGCGCCACTTCAATTCCCGCCCGCGAAGCCATGAAAACCATCGCTTATGAAATTGTGGAACAGCTCGGTTGGCGCGCCCCCGATTGGTATATTCAGGCAGTCAGCGGCGGACTGGGACCGTTGGGTGTCCACCAGGGCTTCAAGGAACTTTACAGCATGGGCCTGATCGACCGTATCCCCAAACTGGGAATTATCCAGGCAGAAGGCTGCTCACCCATGGTCAGGGCTTTCAAAGCCGGTAAGGATGTTGCCGAGCCTGTCGTTCCAGATACAAGCATTATTATCCTATCGACAGGCGACCCTGGAAAGTCATACACTTATCTATGGACTCTGACCCAGCACTTCGGCGGTTTGATGGAATCGGTCACCGACACAGAATCCTTTGATGCCATGCGTAGCCTGGCAAAAGCCGAGGGCATGGCGGTGGAACCGGCTACCGCAGTGGCATTCGCCGGCCTGCAAAAAATGCTAAAAAATGGGGACATCCGCGCGGATGAGACGGTGGTCGTCAACTGCACGGGGCATACCTTCCCGGTAGAGAAGCACGTTTTGGGCGATCAATGGGCAGTCGATGTCAAACTAAGCGACAACCAGGAAGCTGCTCCGCGCGAAGGCCTGCAGGCCGCACTTGAAAACCTGGACGAGAAAACAACCAGCGTGTTGCTGATCGATGATAATGAAGATGATGCTTTATTGATCCGGCGTTTGCTCGAAGCTCATAAATCCTATCGTCTTTACTATGCAAAAGACGGTTGGGAGGGGCTGGCACAGGCGCGGCAGAAAATACCCGATCTGATTGTTACAGACCTGACCATGCCCGGTATCGATGGTTTTGGACTCGTTGAAGAACTGCGCCTTGACCCACGCACAAAAGACATTCCGATTGTCGTGGTGAGCGCCAAAGATATTACCCCGGAGGAACGAAAACGTTTGAATGGCCATATCGAGGCGGTTTATCAAAAAGGGTCGATATCCTCACGAAAGTTTGTCGATCAAGTCATCCAGGTTATAGAAGACAAAAACACAGATCAAGGAGATACGCATGGGAAATAAGGTGCTTTATATAGAAGACAATTCCGATAACATGACGCTGGTGCAGCGCGCTTTGGAATCGCGCGGCTATCAGTTGCTGCAGGCCCGTAATGGCTTGAGCGGCGTAGATTTGGCCGAAAGCGAAGACGTAGACCTGATCTTGGTGGACATCAACCTGCCAGACATCGACGGGTACGAAGTGACCAGGCGCCTGCGTGCAAGCGGAAATCCTAACCTGGCAAAAACACCCATCATTGCGATCACAGCCAATGCGCTCAAAGGTGATGCCGAAAAAGCGCTCGAAGCCGGCTGCAATGTATATATGTCGAAACCGATCAATTTGCATGAATTGTGGGCTCGCGTGGAAGCGTTCCTACCGGCGCCCAAATGAGCATCATGACAAATTCTCAAGACCACCCAATCGTTCCGAACGGATTGATTGAGGAAACTATGACTATCTCTTTTCTGTCCAATCTGGAATGCTCTGGCTGCGGTAAAGGGTACTCTTATGAGCAAATCCATACTTTTTGCCCGGCATGCCAATCCCCTCTGGTAGCGAGATATGACCTGGAGGCAGTGCGCCAGAAAGTGGACCGCGACGAGCTGGCCCGGCGGCAAAAAGGGATGTGGCGCTGGCACGAACTCCTTCCGGTGCAAAAAGAAGAAAACCAGATTTCCCTAGGCGAGGGCGATACGCCCTTACTCCTTCTACCCCGTATTGGAAAATCGCTTGGACTTTGTAATCTTTATGTTAAAGACGAAAGCAGTAATCCCACCGGTTCGTTTAAAGCCCGCGGGCTGGCTGCGGCGATCTCGAAAGCCAGGGAATTGGGCATCGAAAAGGTGATCATTCCAACCGCAGGCAATGCAGGCGGGGCCATGGCTGCTTATGCCGCCCGCGCCGGCCTGCGAGCGCATATCTTCATGCCAAAAGATACTCCCTTCGCGAATATCGAAGAGAGCCGTATCGCCGGCGCAGAAGTGGTACTGGTCGATGGGCTGATCAGCGAAGCAGCCGGCCTGGCTGGAGACAAGGCCCGCGACGAAGGCTGGTTCGATCTCTCTACTTTTAAAGAGCCTTACCGTATGGAAGGCAAAAAGATCATGGGCTATGAACTGGCCGAAGCTTTCGACTGGGAGCTTCCGGATGTGATCATTTATCCCACGGGCGGCGGCACGGGCCTGGTGGGGATGTGGAAAGCCTTTGCGGAACTCGAAGAGCTGGGCTGGCTGAAGAACACCAAGCGCCCGCGTATGGTCTCAGTACAGGCGGAAGGTTGCGCCCCGGTAGTCAAAGCATTCCAGGCCGGAGCCTCTTTCTGTGACTTCTGGCTGGATGCCCATACGATTGCATCCGGTCTGCGTGTGCCTAAAAGCTTCGCTGACCATCTTATTCTGCATGACCTGTACGAAAGCAATGGAATAGCTGTGGCCGTCAACGACGAATCGATTCTGGAAGCACAACACCAACTGGCCACACAGGAAGGCATTTTTGCAGCCCCCGAAGGCGCAGCCACACTGGCTGCGTTGAAGGAATTAACCAAAACAGGCTGGCTTCAACCCGAAGAAAAAATAGTCTTGTTCAATACTGGTTCCGGCTTGAAATATCTCAATTATCATTAGCACCGGAAAACCAGGAAGGCATCAATTTATTGCAGCCCAGCTAATGCAAACAAAAATCGCCCTGCCGGGAAAATGGCAGGGCGAAATCGTCTTTCGAAAATTCAGGCCACCGAAAGGCGCGGCCTAAATTTATACCCATATACTATCAGCCCACGCTCGTCGCCGTCGTTGCGTATCTTGCGCGTGACCATTTCGACCGGCATACCGATTTCCACCGGCTGCTCACCCAGGTCTGTCAGTTGCGCGGTGATCATGGGACCTTCATCCAGCTTGACCAGCGCCATCGTATACGGCGCGTTAGCATCATAGCCGCTTGGGGCTTCATAGATCGTGGTAAACGAATACACCTCGCCCTTGCCGCTGAAGGCAAAGGTTTCCTTTGCCTCGCCACCGCATTCGGGGCAGACGTCTCGCGGCGGAAAGATCTTCGCATCGCAATGCGGGCAGACTTCTCCCACCAGGGAATAACGCTGTTGCTTCAATCGCCAGTGGCGTGGGATTTCCATAATGTTCGCTCCTTATTGATTATCTAACTCTAATTCTAATCAAGCACTCTATCAAGAACTATCAGGGTAACGACTTTGCAGAAAAGCAAGTATGTTGACCGGATTCAACGCGCGATGGATCGCTTTTTATCGTCTGCATCCTAGACTCCATCGTGGATACCACTAATCACGCCTCAGCATTCATGTATGGGTATAATCAACTAAAATTTTTGAAATTATTCGATTTTCGCAGGAATGTCAATTATGCAATTTTCTTTTCTATTCAAGAGGATAAAAATTCAAACCAATCGTCAATTGGTTGTATCTATCCTTGCCAGTATATCTATCGTCTTGAGCTTTTCCCATCATTGGTTGCATTTTTGGGAATTGCCGCTCGAAAAGCAGGTTCTATTGGTTTTATTTGCCGTCCCTGCCCTGGCTTTATGTATTCGGTTTCTATTGACTTGTATATGGGAGAGTTGTGGAAAAATTGATCGAAGGCGCTGGTTTGCTTTTCTCTTTCCTGCGTTGATATTGGCATCAGGTATTACATACTATGTATTTTCATCACCGGTTGTTTGGCATAATTTAGAAATCATTCCCTTAATAGATTCCAATTCGAAAGGAACCCAACTGCTTGAAATCAAGGTTCCTGGCTATAATGTTCGATTTTCCGACCTGAAACATCTCGAAGGCTGGGAGATACGGGAAGGGATATTAATTGCCAACAGTCACACTGCCAGCCCGATTCAATATTCATTTCTGGCACCCGTTAACAGTCCTGTCATCATCACGTTTCTAACGTCACATAAAAACGGCGATGTAACTCTGATACTGGATGGTGAAAAGCTGAAAGTGGATCTTACGGATTCAGAGGCGGGACAGAAATTGGTTCGAATGAATACACACTATCGGTTTGGAATTCCCGGCGTAGCCATGATCTCAATGATTATAGGCATTGACTGGCTTTGTTTTACTTTTCTTCTTATCCTGATTTGGTTGATTCAAGAAATCCCTCAAACCTCGTCGACAGTCTTATCCCATGAGAATCGCGATTTACCCATCACACACCGAACAGGATTGCTGGTTCTTCTAATCTTCGCATTCATTTTGCATTTTTTGAACTTTCTGGCTATTCCTCTAATCACTGGACCAGATAGCCCCGGCTACTTGGATGGGGCTGTTTATTGGATACAACATCACACGCTGGATGGTGTGTCGCCTGTCCGTGGACCAGGATCCACTTTTCTGTTTATACCTGTCATGCTGCTGTTTGGAAGAAACCCATGGGGTATAAAATTATTACTCCACTTATTTGCAATTGCATGCGTTCCCGTCAGCTACCGGCTGGGCTGGCAACTCAGCAAGCGGCGTTGGTTTGCTTTTTTAGCAGGCTTGATCGCCGTCTTGGCCCCAGACTTAATGTTTTATTCGAATTATGTCATGTCTGACGTGCCCAATGCTTTTTTAGGGTTGCTTTTTTGCACATTGTTGCTTTCTGCATTGGAAACATTTGCATGGAGGTGGCTTATTGCCGCCATGCTTGTAGGATCATTTTCCGCTTTATTTCGCCCCGAAAATATCTCTTTACTGGTCATTGGGACAATATTTTTGTTGGCGAAAATGTTATCGGAATGGAAAATACAACTGCCTGCCGATATACAAAATCAACACGCCACTCGTCAGGCATTAAACAAACTGTGGAAACTTGGCCTGAGCGTCTTCCTGGCTGCCATTCCCCTGCTGGCCTGGTCGGTGCATAACTATACACAAAATGGCTTTTCGGCATCCACTAACTACCAGGCTGAAGCTTTGTATGATGGCTGGGTTTATTATGGTGAAAGCAGTCACATTCCTATCACCGACCAGGAGTCTTCTGCAGTGCGTATTATCAGCGCGACATACCAGCCTCAGCCTGATACAGAAAAAGATTCTGACGCTCCCACAGGGGCAGAAATCTACCCATCACTGATACAACATGGATATACAAGCCAGCAGGCTTTTGCAATCCTTGAACAGGCCGCAAAAGATTCGATCCGCAAAAATATTTATCTGACGCTGAAATTATTGGATATCAAAATCCATAAGAGCTTAACCCCCGAAATCCTGCTGATCCAAACATTTCCATTGCCCAATGAGCCGGTGGGAATGGGATCATCTACGTCAGGCTACTTTGATCAAGAAGCCGTCTCGATCCCACCCTTGATCTATCTCCAACGCTGGGCATATGATTGGCTGGAAAAATGGTACCAATATCTCTATCCAGGCTGGTTATGGTTTAGCCTGGGGATGATGCTGCTTTGTTTCTACCGCAAACCTTTTTTTGTTTGGGCGCCTTTCATCGTCATTGTCGCAACGCGTATCTTTGTTCCAACAATTATCAGCATGTCACTTTGGCGATATGCTATTTCCGGGGTCGTCCCTTTGCAGATATTTGCTTTAGCCGGGCTATGGTCGCTGATGGATTTTTGGGTTTTTATCTCCAAAGCATCCCTTCAAAGAAAAGAAACAACCTGAAATATCCGAGATTGCTTGTCGGCCGGAATTATATAGACTGCCTTCTAATCTGGTCTTTGGAGGATATGCGTGACCGCGGTCGACGCCGGTCCCCCTAACGACTGGATCATCCCAAACATTGCCCCGTTTAACTGATTCGCGCCAGCACTCCCCCGCAATTGCAGCACCGCTTCGACGGCCTGGTAGACGCCCGAGGCCCCACCGGGATACCCGCGCGCCTTGAGTCCACCCAGCGTCGCCGTTGGGATTCTGCCCTTGAGCGTGATCGATCCGTCCGAAGCCAGCGTCCAGCCCTGGCCGGGTGCCGCGAAACCGGCCGCTTCAAGCGAAAGAGCGGCATAGATGCTAAAAGCATCGTGGTACTCGAAGAAATCGATCACTTCCAGCGCGATGCCTGCCTTTTGCAGCGCCTGCTCGACCGAAATTTTCGCCGCGCTGAACGTCAGCGGTTCTGAACGGTCATGCAGCGCCAGCGCGTCAGATGCATTTGCCGAGGCAATGATCTTCACCAGTGGCTGAGAAAAATCCCCCTGGGGCAGCAGTTCGCGCCGGGTAAGCACGAGCGCGGCAGCCCCGTCCGCATTGGGAGCAACGTCGAACATATTGAGCGGCTCGCTGACCATTTCGGCTTTGGCATATACCTCAGGCTTGATGGCCTTCTGGAACATGGCATTTTTGTTACCCGCACCGTTGGCATGTGCCGCTACCGGAAACCCGGCAAACCCATCCGCCGGGACGTTGAACTCGTGCATATAGCGCTTCATGACCAGCGCTGCCTGGGCGGTAAGCGTTAGACCCTGCATGGCCTCGTAATCGCTGTCGAAGGCGGTGGCCAGCGCTTCGTCCACGTCCGGGCCGATCTTGTCGGTAAACTTTTCCACGCCCAGCACGAGAGCCACATCCACCAGCCCGCTGGCGATGGCCAGGTAACCCTGGCGCAGCGCCGCCCCGCCTGATGCTCCGGCCGCCTCGACGGTGACGGCTTCGATGCCGCCGTACCCGGCGTAATCTGCGATCAACGCGCCCACATGCGCCTGCCGTGAAAGGTTGGGTGCCAGCATATTCCCGACGAACAGGGCCTGCGGCAGCAGCCCGCCCGAATCTTTGACGGCCGCGCGGATGGCCTCCGCGCCCAGTTCGCGCAGAGATGCCTCCCAGTGCTCGCCAACTTCTGTCTGTCCGATCCCTGCAATGACTACATCTGTCATGAAAATCCGTTTCTAAAATCCGTTCTAATCCGTGAATCCGCGAGAAAGTCCGTTGACTATTTCATCGCCAGTTTGCCACGGAAGCGCACGTAGGAGGCGTAATCGATCTCGGTGCGGCGGGCAATGTATTCCTGGGTTTTGGTGGCCCGCTCACGACGCTCGTTGAGCTTTTCGGTCACGAGAATATCGAAGGCATCGGACCCGGCCCCGGAGCCGAATGAAACCATCAGGATGCGCTCACCCGGCTGGGCTATATCCAGAATCCCGGTCAGGCCGATCATGGCCGCCCCGGCATAGGTATTGCCGATGACCGGCACTAGCAGCCCGGGTTCGATCTGCTCCATGGAAAATCCCAGCATCCCGGCCGCGCGCTGCGGGAACTTGGTGTTGGGCTGGTGGAAGACAGCCCACTTGTAATCCTTGGCGGTCGTCCCGGCAGCCTCCATCAGGATCTTGGCGGCCTCGGTAATATGTTTGAAGTAGGCCGGTTCCCCGGTGAAGCGCATGCCGTGCTCGGGATATTTCTGGTACTCGCGCCGCCAGAAATCGGGCGTATCGGTCACATAGGAATAAGATGCGTTGATGACGGCCAACGCTTCCTCGGCCGGGCCAACGATGTAAGCCGCCCCGCCCGCCCCGGCGGTGTACTCTAGCGCGTCGCCGGGCTTGCCCTGAGCCGTATCCATGCCTACCGCCATGGCATAGTGCGCCATGCCCGAACCGACCAGACCCATCGCCGCGACCATGGCCTCGGTGCCGGCCTTGCAAGCAAACTCCCAGTCTGCGGCCTGGGTATTGGGGACGGCGCCGATGGCCTCAGCCACCAGTGTGGACGTGGGCTTGACCGCGTATGGATGCGATTCGGAGCCGACCCACACCGCGCGCAGTTCCTGCGGGTCGATCTGCGCGCGCAGCATGGCGTTGCGCGCCGCCTCGATCGACATGGTGATCACGTCCTCGTCCAGGCCGGGGACGGCTTTCTCTTTGATCGGCAGGCCGCCGGTTTTCCCTGTCCATACACGCGCCACTTCCTTGGCTGGCAGGCGGTAGCGCGGCACATAGGCGCCGTAGCCGATGATGCCGACCGGGTTGGCGGGTTTGAGCAGGGTGGGGGAGTGTTGGGGATGAGGAGTTGTCATATATGTACCTTTTTCAGAATCATAATTCATTGAAAATGCTTTCGTTTGATTTCAAATCTTCAAAATATATGCAACGTTGGCGTTGAAAGTTAACATTCGTAAATGTTACGACATATGTAATCCAACGAAATAACCGTATAGTAACGCGAACTGTGCTGTCTATTGGTTCGAAGATGATGGCATGAGCCGTATCGTATTTTTTGCCACCAATAAATTGCCCCACAATAACTCTGTTTGTCGCTGTGTCATTACGGATATATTCACGAACTGGGTCAAATCCTTCATTCAAAATTTGATTCCCGCAGAGAATTGCCAGAAACTCAAAGGCTATAAGCGCTGGAAACCTGTCATCTATTTTCTTCTCTGGTTTAAGCTCCGGGTGTAGCTTTGGAATTGGATGTTTCACAAAAGTATAACCGCCTGGGATATCTAGTGGTATATCTTCTTCTAAGTCGCCGAAGGCTTTTTGAAGTCTATCCGCCTGATCTAAGGACATTTTGTTTTTTGCAAGCAACTTTGCAAGAACTTTATGTGCTTCTTTGGTATCTAAAATTCTTGAGCCATCCGCTCCGTTTGAATGAAGCACACTTTGACCTGTTTTCCTACTTTTCCGACTTTTTGATACGCGTACCAAAGACCCATCTGCTGCATTTCCTATATAGGTTGCTTTGTCCATTAATCTTGAATAAAGAATAGGCAAGTCATTTCGCAGGTATTCCATAGCAAATCGAATCGCATCACTCTGTGTCAAGTCGCCAATAAATTTACTGCCGGATGTACTGTTGCATGAAATGCACAAGAGTCTTGCTTGTAAATTTCCGCCAATAGACTCAGGGATAATATGCTCCCAGTTTTCAGGTGGGTTTGTCTTACATAATATGCATTTCTCAAACGCATAATTAAATTTCATTTCTAACTCGTTTGTTTCGAATCTCTTCTGCGCAATCAATTCTGCGCGGCAATCTCGCCTAACCTGCAAACAGATGCTTGCATAAAACACGAGATTGCTTCGTCGCGAAGAGCGCTCCTCGCAATGACAGGTAGTTATGAGTTATTTCATCTCTTTCAAAATCTCTTCCGCCCGGTCAATCTGCGGTCATTTGGTTTTCTTGCTGGCGTTCATAATCGTCATTCCAACAACTTCTTTGCCTTCATATCGAACGATTACATCGTTATCCAGCAACTCGGTGTCATCTGCATGGCTGGGCTTCTTGAAATTCAAATACAACACGTCGGCTTCTTCATCGTAGGAAAGCCAGATGTTTTTTTGCTGCATTTGCAAAACCTGTGGCACAAAGGTCAATACCCGCTCCAGATTTATCGTTGCCATATTTTCTTTCTCCTTTCAATCTGTTTCCAACGCTTCGTCAAAAACGCTGTAATAATAAAACCATCTGCTTGATTCATTTCGCGGTAAACGACGATGATGTATTTTCCGGTTTCAATTTCACGAGCAGCGAGTAATTCGCCTTCGTTACCTTCAAATACCGCCAATGGTTCTTGAACAGTTTCGAGGACATCATAGAGATAGCCTGCCATTTCCGCATGTTCTTCTGTGATATGAATCCAGCGTTCGTCGGGTAATCTTATCGTCACGCCGTTAACGGATTTGGCAGTGTTCATGATTTGTTCATCTCAATTTCATTATACACACAGAGTTGCTAGATTCTCTATTTCATCTCCTTCAAAATCTCCTCCGCCCGGTCAATTCTCACAACCTTCTCCGCAACCAATTGCGCAGCCAGCTTTTCCACCTGCTCGCCGCTCGCGCCGGCGGCAATCGCCACCTGGCGGGCGTGCAGGGTCATGTGCCCGCGCTGGATGCCTTCGGTGGCCAGCGCGCGCAGCGCGGCCATGTTCTGGGCCAATCCAACCGAAACGATGATCTCCGCCAGTTCGGCGGCTGTTTTAACGCCCATCAGCTTCAACGCAGCGCGCGCCGCCGGATGGACCTTGGTGGCCCCGCCAATGATGCCAACAGCCATCGGCATTTCGAGCGTCCCGGCCAGGTTGCCGTCCGCGTCTTTATTCCACGTGGACAGGCTGGTGTACTGGCCCGAGCGGGCCGCGTACGAATGCGCGCCGGCTTCGATAGCGCGCCAATCGTTGCCGGTGGCGATGACGACGGCGTCTACACCATTCATGATGCCTTTGTTGTGTGTCGCGGCACGGTACGGGTCGACGGCTGCGAAGGCGTATGCAGCAATGATGCCGTCGCGCACCTGCTCGCCGCTGAAGTTATCGAAGGCCAGGTCTTGCAATGGGATCGTACAGCGCGCGCGTGCCAGGCGCCGGTCGGTCAGGTTGGAGAGGATGCGCAGGTGCACGCGCCCGCCGGTGATTGCTTCCACCTGGGGAGCCAGCCGCTCGCAGGCGGTGTTGACCGCGTTCGCGCCCATCGCGTCGCGCACGTCGTAGATAAGATGCACGACGATAAACCCGCCAATGGGAGAATCTGCGATAATGCGTACTTCCAGGTCACGCGCGCCGCCACCAAATTTCTTCAGCACCGGGTCGATCTCGTCAGCCAGCGCCAGCAACTCGGATTTGTGTTCATAGAGTTTGAGCTGCGCTTCGTTTAGATTTGCCACATCCAGCACCTGCATCTGGCCGATCATAAGCGGCTCGCTCGTGGTGGCGCTGAACCCGCCGCCGGCGCGGGCCAGCTTGGCCATGAAAGACGCCCCCGCGACCACGGACGGTTCCTCCACCGCCATCGGCACAAGCACATCGCGCCCGTTGACCTGGAAGTTGAGCCCGATGCCGAGCGGCAGGGCGTGCGTGCCGATCACGTTTTCGATCATGTGGTCGGCGGCTTCAGGGTCGATCCCGCCACTCGTCCAGTAAGCAGAAAGGTCGGGTAGCTCCAGGCCGGCGGCTTCCGCTACTTTCGTGCGGCGTTCGCCCAGGCTCAGGTTATAAAATCCTGCGATGCGTGAGTTCGGCATTATCCATCCTTTTCGTGTTCTTACTTTACAGTGATTCTACAGTTTCAGGCTGGCAAAACCTATCAGCTTGTCCGAACAGAACCTGTGGAGTAGAATATTTCACAGGAGAACCCCATGCTTTTAACTCGCCAGCAACTTGAGGAACGGCTTATCGCGCTCCAACAGGCCAGCCTGCAGCTGGTGGAAGATGTTTCCCTGGAGACCTTGCTGGAGCGCATTGCAACCGTGGCTTGCGAACAGGCCCAGGCGCAATATGCGGCGCTGGGCGTGCAAGGGGTGGATGGAAAACTCAGGCAGTTCATTACCGTTGGCATGAGCGATGCAGAGATCCGCCGCATTCCCCATCCGCCTGTCGGGCTGGGGATGCTCGGCGCGCTGATGGATACCGAAGAGTCAATCCGCATCCCGGATATCCATGCCGATCCACGCAGCATTGGTTTCCCGAAGAATCATCCTCCCATGATCCCTTTCCTGGGCGTACCCATTCGTTTAAGGGATGACCAGCTCGGGCAAATCTACCTGACCAATAAGATCGGCCAGCCTGAATTCACCCCTGACGATGAACAGATTATCCAGATGCTGGCTGCTTATGCCGCCGTGGCTATCCACAATGCCCGGTTGTATGACGAACTCAAGGAACGCGACCACGAACTGACGCGCCGTAACCAGGACCTGATCCTGCTTAATAATATTGCTGAAGTCCTGACATCTTATTCGGAGCATGATGAGATCCTGCAAAAGACCCTCAGCCTGGTGATGGATTATATGGAGGTCGAGGCTGGGGAGATTTTTATGCTCGCAGACGACGGGCAGAGCCTTGAGTTGGCGCTGCACCGCGGGCAGGCCGGCGATGCTTTCCGGACGCGCAAGCGCTTCAACATCAGCGAAGGGATTGTTGGCCTGGTGGCAAAGAGCAGCGAGGCGATCGTCATCCACGACCTGGCGCATGATGTGCGTTACCCGCACGATGCGGTTGTGGATGCCGGTTTCAGGCAGATGGCCTGCTTCCCGCTGACGTCCAGCGGCAATCTGATCGGTGTCTTAAGCGCTGTGACGCGCAGTTCTATTCCGCTGGATGAACAGGACATCCAGGTCATAACAGCCATTGGTAGTTGGGCCGGGCTGGCGATCGAAAATGCGCGCCTGCACAATGACGCGCGCCGCCTGGCCGTTCTGGGCGAGCGTGACCGCTTTGGAATGGACCTGCATGATGGCGTCATCCAGTCCATCTACGGCGCGGGGCTGGCCCTGGAACATGCCCGCCTGCACTTGCACGAAGACCCGGCGAAAACGCAGGAACGCATCCAGAAGGCCATCGACACCCTGAATCAAACGATCCGTGATATTCGTTCCTACATCCTCGACCTGCGTCCACGCCAGCTGGGTGACGAGAATTTAATGAATGGCCTGAACCGACTGGTCACGGAATTCCGCCTCAATACACTCGCCGAAGGGAATCTCAGCGGTTCTCCGGAAGACGTGGCGGGGCTGATGCAGTTTCACGCCACAGCCCTGTTCCATATCTGCCAGGAAGCTCTGGCAAACGCCGCCAAACACGCGAGAGCCGAAAAAGTGGATGTGAGTGTGTGGTCCACGCCTGAACGCGTCATGCTGGAAATCCGCGATAACGGCAAAGGCTTTGAGATCGCAAAGATGAATGCAACGCTCGGGCATGGGCTTTCGAATATGCAGACGCGCATCCACCAGGTTGGCGGTGAGGTCGAGATTTCTTCTGTAGTCGGCGAAGGCACCACCATTCTGGCCTGGGTGCCAAAGGTGGGACAATAGAAACCCACAGGCATAAAGTAACAAGTAGACAAATCCACAAGTAAAAGCGATAAGCACCTGAACTGCCCATTTACACCCCCCAAATCCGCCTGCGCGTCCAGCCAATTCTTTAAGGTTTATGTTTAAATTGCGAATTTGTCGAATCTGCCCAATTTATCAAAATTGAGTCTTCAGACTCCACGTTTCACAGGGGATGACTCACAAACATTTCGGCGTTGAGTTCTTTAAGGTAGATATATCCCTTACACCCTGAAATTGGCTTTTAACCCCATATATGGGGGGTTAAAGAGGGGTCATGGCGGGCATGGCTGAAACACCTGTTCTGTTATCACAGAATTGCAGAGGCGATTTCCGGAACCTTCTTTAAGGTTCTCCATCCTTAAAGAAATGCAAGTTTTTAAGATTGCGTAGGTTTCCCGTGTAGCAGGTTTCATTTCTTCCTGCTAGAATTCTATAAGTCGTCCAAATGGGATGCGGGCTGGCGAAGCGTTCTTCCACCCCTATGAACTGAAAGACAATTGCAAACCATTTTAAAACCCTCTGCAGAAGAGCAGAGGGCTTGGTTCCCCCTACCTCTACCCCGTCGTTGGAGCAATCGTATGAATTCAGAACAGGCCTGGCAATCAGTACTCGGACAACTCCAGATGGAAATGCCCAGAGCATCCTTTGATACCTGGGTACGCGACACACGCGTGATGGTATACGATGAAGGCATCATGACCATCGGCGTTCGCAACGCCTACGCGCGCGACTGGCTGGAAAGTCGTCTCTTAAGTACGGTAGCCCGCCTGCTGGCAGGAATGATGGACCGGACGGTGGACGTGCGTTTCGTCGTCACAAACGGATATGATCCCATCGAAAGGGATGAGCCTGTCGCCGAAGCGGACACCGCCGGCAGCTCCTCTGAAGACGGCGCCCCGGAACCTGTCACCCTTAAACAGCGCAATTCCACGCTGAATCCGCGCTATGACTTTGATAACTTCGTGGTGGGTGCCAACAACCGGCTCGCGCATGCCGCCGCCCAGGCCGTCGCCGAAAAACCCGCCCGCGCCTACAATCCGCTCTTCCTGTATGGCGGCGTGGGGCTGGGCAAGACCCACCTGCTGCATGCCATCGGGAATTCCTGCCATAACCGCGGCTTGAGCGTACTATATGTATCGTCTGAGGAATTCACCAACGACATGGTAAACGCCATCCGCACCCGCACCACCCAGGCCTTCCGGGAGAAGTACCGCTCGGCAGACGTTCTGCTGATCGACGATATTCAGTTCATCGCCGGCAAAGAGGGTACACAGGAAGAATTCTTCCACACTTTTAACACGCTGCACAGCCAGGACAAGCAGATCATCGTCTCGTCCGATCGCCCTCCCAAGTCCATGGTCACGCTGGAAGAACGCCTGCGCTCGCGCTTCGAGTGGGGCCTGATCGCCGACATCCAGTCGCCCGACCTGGAAACCCGTCAAGCAATCCTGCGCTACAAGGCAGAATGCCTGGGCCGCAAGGTGCCCGATGAAATCCTGGATACAATTGCCCGCCGCGTACAGTCCAACATCCGCGAACTGGAGGGCGCGCTCAACCGCATTGTCGCTTTTGCCGACTTGAGTGGTTCTCCGCTTACGCCCCGATTGGCCGAAATGGCCCTCTCTGACCTGCTGCCGCAGGCCCGTACCGTTACCGCCGAAAGAGTGGTGGACATCGTCGCCCGTTCCTTCAACGTGACCGCCGATCACATCCTGGGTCGCGACCGCTCACAGAACATCGCCCTGCCGCGCCAGGTGGCCATGTACTTGTTACGCGAAGAGTCCAACGCCTCCCTGCCACAGATCGGCCAGGCTTTGGGCGGGCGCGACCATACGACCGTCATGTATGCCATCGAAAAAATTACTGATATGCTCGAACGGGATGACCGCCTGCGCCGTCAGGTGGTGCAGATCCGCCAGCAGTTGTACGGGCAGGCCGTAGCGGTCTGACCAAAGCTCAGCGAGAAAAAAGGTTCTGTGGGATATAATCCCGCAGAACCTTTTTCTTGGAGCTGACATGATCCCTGGGCTGGACGGACTTCGCGCAATTGCTTTCTTGCTGGTCTTCCTCGACCACACAAACTATCTTTACATTGGTTGGGCAGGGGTACAGTTGTTTTTCGTGCTCTCCGGTTTCCTGATCACAGATATCCTGCTAAAGATGAAGGAGCAGTTTGCCGGCAGGCAGTATTTCATCAAGTTTTACGGTCGGCGCATCCTCAGAATTTTCCCCCTGTATTATTTCTACCTGGCGCTGATGACCGCCATCACAGCTATGCTGATATTCTATGGCTACCGTGTGAATTATATGCAGCATTTCCAGGAACACCTGCCTTACGCCCTGGTCTATATCTACAATTTCTATATTGCCAGCGCAAAGTTCAGCGGCGACTCGTGGTTGATCGGCCATTTCTGGTCACTTTCAGTCGAAGAACAATTCTATATTTTCTGGCCCCTGTTGATCCTGCTGACGCCGGGAAAACATATCAAGAAGCTTTTCCTGGCCGCCATCGTACTCGGGCCAATCATCCGGCTTGCGATTACCTATATTTACAAAGATCAACTGCTGCCATTCCTATCCCCTAATATGCCGCTGGCCGTTTATGTGCTGCCCTTTTCGCACATCGACTCTTTCGCCATGGGCGCCTACATTGCGCGCTTTGAAATCCCCAGGCCCAAACTTCAACTGTCAGTTTTGGCGTTGCTGGTGCCGGTGCTCGGCTTTTCCACTTATTATTATTCCAAAGGTAATTTTGGTGAGATTTCCGCGCTTGGTTTTTCCTATCCCCTGGCAAATGCCATGAAGCAGGTCTGGGGATACAGCCTGTTGGCTTATCTGTTTGCAGTGTTGATCTATACAGTCGTCAGAGAGAGTTTATTCATATCCATTTTGCAGACCAAGGTCCTGCAATATCTGGGGAAAATTTCTTATGGGTTGTACGTGTATCACTTCCCGGTCATCTGGTTCGTCGCGCGGATCGTTGGGGATGCCGGCGTACAGGAAAATTTTCTCAACCACATTATCGCCGTGCTTTCGTTTGTGGTGACCTTGCTGATTGCCTCCGCCAGCTATCGGTTCATCGAAAAACCAATTATCGATCTGAAAGACCGCTTTTTCAGGCTGGCTTGATAAAATAAGTCAGCATGAAAGGAACAGGCCTGCCCTACTTTTCGAGCAGTTCGTTGTACTGACCTGTATTCATTTTCCAGATTGCTCCCAGACGATCGAGGCTCCAGATCGGACCACGTACAATCAATGCCAATTTGTCGTAATACAGCGCCAGGGAGGCAGGTTTGATCTGGTTTTCGCCGGTCTTCAAGGTCTGTATGTAGCCTTCAGGGATGGCGCGCTCGAAGTGGCCGATGCGCCATTTTTCCTGCTGCAAGGCCGGCAGGCGCGCCAGCAATGGGTCACACAAGGCATAGGTATCTACGATAAAAACGCCCGGTCCGGCAAAAAAACCGGTGAAACCGACATTCTTTTCATCCACAACGGTTCTTCCACTCTCGCGCAAGACCACGCCATGTTCGGCCCAACCACGGTTCACAAACGAAAACCCGTTCGTTTCGATAATCGGAAGCAGGCCGGTTTTTCCATAATAAAAGGCGCGCTCATCGTTGATACCGATTAAAATGTCATGATCGGTAAAAGCGGCCTGGTTGGTACGGACCAGAAGGGTTGGGTAAGGGGCCAGAAAACCCAGCAGCGCGGCGGAAACTGCCAGGGCAGTCCTTACCTGCACAGCAGCCGATCCCAGCAGTCGCATGAGCAACAGGACACACACCAGCAGGGCCGCTGAGAAGAAGCGTCCGCTCATAAAATCGCCGCCAATATTAATGATGTAAAGCAGGTAGAGTACCACACCTGCCGCCACCAGCCGTTCTTTAGCAGTACCTTTCCAGAAGGCCAATCCCAGCCCGGCGACGAGCATGGTCAGGGTAATCGGGTCACGTGTGAATGAATCTGCGTAGTAGACCAGGCCCTGCGCGACCAAAGCATTGTGTGAAATGCCGCTCCCAAGCTTGGCGTAGGCCGTATTGGGAAAAGGGAAGCCATAATAGATGATGGAGAACAGTTCCCATAGGATGAAGGGTGAAAATCCAATGATGATCCGAACGGTCGTCCGGCCAAATGTTTGGGTCGAAAAGCGCCGGAAAAGCAGGTAGAGCAGGGCCGGCGCAAAGAAAAGAGCCGTGTCCATGCGGTTGAGCACCGTCAGTGCGGCAACCAGGCTTAAGTATAGGATATCCCGGTCGTTCCAGTCATCCTTCATGAAGAATTGCACTACAAAAACGGCTAAAAGGAAGTGCGTCAGCGGGTTTTCCAGGCCGGAGACGGAAAAGTCCATGAAGGCTTTGGACAGCAGCAGGATCACCAGGCCGGGCAGGGCGTTGGATTGGCGGGCGACCACCAGCAGCGTGGCAATTGTGAACAGGAAAGAGAGAAAAAGAGCGCTAAAGTAGGCATCACGGCTGGCAGCGTAGACGGGGATCAAAAACAACAGCCACAACGGGTGGGTATATGACTGCACACGCTCGGCGACGTTCCAATTCAAGCCGTAGCCGTTGACGAAATTATCGACGGTGCGCAGGGTAATATATACATCATCGCCGACCCAGGCAGTGCGGACGAGAATGACGCCAAAAGTGAGCAGGATGATAATCAGGAGCGTGCTTTTTAGCCGGTTCATAGTATCCTTGTGTCGATTCTGGCTGCAAGTTTATCACGACAACATGGGGTGAGAAGTTGCGAATGATCGACCTATGCGGCTCTGATATCTTTCCGGGGCACAGGCAGCGGGACTGGCATACGTTTCCGAAGCCCGGCGGCCTGTGGTCGGGGCCTATTCGAAGTTCAGTGGGAGCATGACGCCAGGTTAATGGGAGAATGATCGAAGTTATCTGGGAACTCCTTTGAACCAATCGGATCCCCATCAGCCTGCAAACTCGCAGAGAGCCCGGCAATATTTTTCCCGCATTAATGAATTATGGTATACTATCCCCCGCTCCCACACCGGTGGGACATATCTTGCCCGGGACGGGCAATAAGCGTCCCTGAGCGGGTCATGCATCCCCGCTAAACTCATACCGCGCCCGCGCCCGGATTTGATCGGCGCGCAGGGAACGGAAATAGAAGGAGAAAAGATGGCTGTTATTTCCATGAAAGCCCTGCTTGAGAGCGGCGTCCATTTCGGTCACCGTACCAACAAGTGGGACCCCCGTATGAAGCCGTACATTTTCACCGAGCGCAACGGCATTCACATTATCGATCTTCAGCTCACGGTGAAATCCCTGAACAATGCTTATACGATTGTTCGAGATGCTGCCATGGGCGGCGGAACCGTATTATTTGTCGGCACCAAACGACAGGCTCAGGAAACCGTGCGCGAAGAGGCCATGCGCTGCGGCATGCCCTATGTCACCGAACGCTGGCTGGGCGGCATGCTTACCAACTGGAACACCATGCACGCCCGTATCCAGGAAATGGAACGGCTGGAGCACCTGCGCGACAGCGGCGAGATCAACCACCTGACTAAAAAGGAAGGTTTGCTGATCAATCGCGAGATTACGCGCTTGAATATCCGTCTCGAGGGCGTGCGCTCGATGAAACGCCTGCCTAATCTGATCTTTATCGTGGACGTCAGCCGGGAATACGCTGCCGTGCACGAAGCCAACTTGTTGGATATTCCGATCGTCGCGCTCGTCGATACCAACTGCAATCCGCTGGACATTGACTACGTGATCCCATCCAATGACGATGCGATCCGCGCCATCAAACTGCTGGTTGGCAAAGTTGCCGATGCCGTGCTGGAAGGCAAATCGATGCGCAAGGACGATGAGATCGCGCAGGAAGAGGCCGCTGCAGCAACGGCAGGCGCAACTACTGCACCTGCCCAGAGACCTGCCCGCAATGTCGACATGGATGTTGACGAAACCGACGAAGCCTTGCTGGGCAAGGCCACGCTGGCCAAGCTGGCCAAGACGGCTGAACCTGAAGATGTTGCAGTTGTTGTCGAACCTGAAATCCCGGCCATCGTCGAAGTTGAAGCGGACGCCAAGCCAGCGAAGAAAGCCAAGGCTGAAGCTCCTGCCGAAACGGATGCCAAGCCTGCCACACCTGCCCGGGCGGGTGGTGCCAGGGAGAAGGCCAAGGCCGAAGCGGACGCCAAGCCAGCGAAGAAAGCCAAGGCTGAAGCCTCCGCCGAAGCCAAACCTGCCAAGGCGGCGAAAGCTGCCAAGACCGAAGCCAAGCCGGCGAAGGCTCCCAAGACCGAAGCCCCGGCTGACACCGAATAATAACCTTGTTAGAGGAACGCATGGAAATCACCACTGAAATGATCAAAGAACTGCGCGCCGCCACCAACGCCGGCTTTCTGGACTGCCGCAAGGCCCTTACCGAAGCGGGCGGCGACTTCCAAAAAGCTGTGGACTGGCTGCGCGAAAAAGGCATGTCTGCCGCCGCCAAGCGCGCCGACCGCCTCGCTTCACAGGGCGTGGTCGAACTCTACTCACACGGCAACAGCCGGGTGGGTGTCATCGTCGAGGTCAACTGCGAGACAGATTTCGTTGCCCGCGCCGAGGCCTTTCGTGCCTTTGCGCATGAAGTGGCTCTGCAAATTGCCGCCACCTCCCCGCAGTATATTTCAGAGAACGACATCCCTGCCGACGTGCTGGCCCACGAAAATGACATTGCCATGAAACGCGCCATTGAAGAAGGCAAGCCCGAAGCCGTGGCCGCAAAGATCGTCGAAGGCCGCCTGAACAAGTTTAAGGATGAAGTCTGCCTTCTGCGCCAGGCCTACATCCGCGACGAGAACACGACCATCGAACAACTCTTACACCAAAACGTCGCCAGCCTTGGCGAAAGCATCGTCATTCGCCGCTTCCAGCGATGGGAGTTGGGCGAAGGGCTGGGTGAATAGTTGATAAAAAGCCAACCGAAAGGTTGGCTTTTTTATGTCTCATCCATCTTTGAGAGAGAGATGGAGAAGGAGCGAAAATGGCTGAACTCAAATACAAACGCATCCTGTTGAAACTGAGCGGAGAAGCGATTGGGGGCGAAAACGGTTACGGCATTAATGTCTCCGAAGTGGAGGCCATTGCCGGGCGCGTGAAAGAAGTCCACGAGATGGGCGTGGAAGTGGCAATCGTCATTGGTGCGGGGAACATCTGGCGTGGCAAGCAAGGCCTGGACCGAGGGATGGACCGCGCTACTGCCGACTATATGGGCATGCTGGCCACAGTCATGAACTCGCTGGTGCTGATGGATGCCCTGGAACGCATCGACGTGTACACGCGCGTTATGTCAGCCATCGAGATGCGCGCCATCGCCGAGCCTTACATCCGTCGCCGTGCCATCCGCCACCTGGAGAAGAAGCGCGTGGTCATCTTCGGCGCCGGCACGGGCAACCCGTTCTTTTCCACCGATACCGCTGCCGCGCTGCGCGCCACCGAAATCGACGCCGACGTGGTTATCAAGGCCACCAAGGTGGATGGAGTCTATGATTCCGACCCGAAGAAAAATCCGCACGCGGTCAAATTCGACGAACTGACGTATATCGATGTGATCAACCGCCGTCTCGAGGTGATGGACAGCACCGCCATTACACACTGTATGGAGAACAAAATTCCCATCCTGGTGCTCAACCTGTGGGACCAGACTGCGCTCACCCGGGCCCTGCGCGGCGAAAAAGTTGGCACACTGGTCAGGGCTGAATAAAGACAAAAGCGAGCGAAACAAGACGCCCTTTCGGGCGTCTTTTATTTTCTGCCATGATTTGATAGTCTTCTTGCAGGTTTTGGAAGCGCAACCCGCCGACAATGAATTTATGAAACTCTCCGGCCTTATGTGCAGTAGCGGATTTTTTGATTTTAGGGTATCCTTAGTGAATTCGTTTTTTAGATTTCAGGAGGTTCAGGTGATCAAAGATTTACTCAAAGATGCCGATTCCCGCATGCAGGGAGCCATCCACTCTTTACACGAAGACCTGGCAAGCATCCGCACGGGACGCGCAAACCCTGGCCTTGTGGAGAAACTTCAGGTGGAATATTATGGAGCCCCCACTCCGCTGATGCAGTTGGCTTCGATCAGCGTCCCTGAAGCGCGCTCCCTGATGATCAAACCCTTCGACCCGACCACCCTGAAGGCCATCGAAAAAGCCATTATGAGCTCCGACCTGGGCCTGACACCCAACAACGACGGCAAAATCATCCGGCTGAATCTGCCTCCCCTGAACGAGGAGCGCCGCCGCGACCTGACAAAACACGTCCACGCCCGCCTGGAAGATGCGCGCGTAGCCCTGCGCAACATCCGCCGCGACGTGCTGAAGGATATGAAAGACTTCGAGAACGAAAAACTGATCTCCGAAGATGACCTGACCCGCGGAGAGGCCGACGTCCAGAAATTAATGGACCATTTCACTGCCGAGGTAGACAAGCTTGGTTCGTCCAAAGAACACGAGATTATGGAAGTCTAAGTGCCACCCACCGGCACATCCCCATATCCCATGAGCAAACCCATTCCCAGCCTTCCTATCGACCAAGTTCCAGAACACGTTGCCATCATTATGGACGGCAACGGGCGCTGGGCTTTAAAACGGAGCCTGCCGCGCCTGGCCGGTCACCATGCCGGGACAGAGAACTTGCGCCGCATCATCCGTGCCTCTGTGGAGTTCGGGATCAAATACCTGACCATTTACGCTTTTTCCACCGAGAACTGGGGCCGCCCACGCGAAGAAGTCGACGGCCTGATGCGCATCCTGGAGGATGTGATCGAGAAGGAACTCAACGAGTTGAACGAACAGGGTGTGCAGATCCGTCACCTCGGCCGGCTCGACCAGCTCTCCCCGCGCCTGCAGAAAAAAGTCATCCAGGCAGTGGAATCCACAAAGCACAATTCGCGCCTGGTCCTGAACGTGGCCTTTAACTATGGCGGGCGCGACGAACTCGTGCAGGCCATTCAGCAAATGATTCGTGATGGAGTCCCGGCCGAGGACATCTCACCGGAACTGGTGAACCAGTATCTCTACACCGCCGGCGTCCCCGACCCGGACCTGATTATCCGCACCTCAGGCGAGCTGCGCATCAGCAATTTCCTGATCTGGCAGGCCGCTTATTCCGAATGGTATGTGACGCCCATCTTCTGGCCCGATTTCGGCCCGGAAGAGTTCCGCAAGGCCCTGGACGAGTTCATTCAGCGCGACCGCCGCTACGGCAGGGTGCGCGGCCCGGAGTATGAAAAAACCCATGCTTAGGCGGTTTATCACGTCGCTGTTGCTTCTGGCATTCGGACTACCGGGCCTGCTCTTCGGAGGCCCGTTATATTTTCTGGTGGCGGATTTTTATCTGGTGCTGGCCGCCTGGGAATACGTCGAGATGTCGCAGGCCGGCGGCTTGCGCGCCTCACGCCCGCTCGTCATGGGCGGCGTATTGGCCATCACAGCAGCGCGCGCTTTTCTCCCGGCGGCCTCTGTGCCGGTGTTTACCTTTTGCGTGATGCTGGCCATGAGCATCCATTTGATCGAATACGAGCGCGGTCGCGAACAGGCCGGGCTCGATTTTTTATCCTCCGTAGGAGGGCTGGCATACGTGGGCTGGGTGGGAGCCTACCTGATCGACCTGCGCTCCGTGCCCGACGGCGCCTGGTGGATCATGCTGGTCTTGCCAGTCGTCTGGCTGGTGGATACGGGCGCCTATTCGATCGGCGCGCGCTACGGCGCACATAAGATGTCGCCCCGGCTGAGCCCGCACAAGAGCTGGGAAGGGTTCTGGGCCGGGGCCTTCAGCGGCGCACTGGGCGGGGGGTTTTTTGCTTATATGTATTCCAACTGGGGACCGCTGCACCTGCCGATCTGGCAGGGAGCCCTGTTCGGCCTGCTGATCGGCCTGCTCACCCCACTCGGCGATTTGGGCGAGAGCATGCTCAAGCGCCAGGCCGGGATGAAGGACTCCGGCAACCTGTTCCCCGGCCACGGCGGGGCCTTCGACCGCGTCGACTCGTGGCTGTGGGCGGCCGTGCTGGGCTATTATTTCATTATCTGGTTCACGCGCTAATGCTTGGCCACACACCGCCCCAGCCTGCCCTGGGTTTCCCCCCAAAGGGGATGCTATTGGGGTGTCCCTTTGGGAGAGCGCGCAGAGTACAGGCAGAAAACCGAATTTTTTAAGCTTTTCCCCATTCTCTACTCTCTTTTCTCTTCTCTTTTTTTCCTTTTCAACTTCCCGCTTGACACATGACCCTCTTGACTATATAATCCCGCCTGCCTTCCTCGATAGCTCAATTGGCAGAGCGAGCGGCTGTTAACCGCTAGGTTCCTGGTTCGAGTCCAGGTCGAGGAGCTTGAAGCCCCGGAAACGGGGCTTTGTCTTTTGATGCAGCAAATAAAAAAAACGGGCAGCCAATCGGCTGCCCGTTTGCGTTGACCGGGGGAAACTACTCGCTCGAACTGCTCTTCGAACCGCCCGAGTCCCCTGAAGCGCTGGATGAAGAGGTGGAAGCCGAAGAATCTTTGCTCTCACTCTTCGCCTCGCTTTTTGTCTCGCTCTTGGCCTCGCCCTTTACCGGAGCAGGCTTGCTGGCCACGTGCTTGGTCTTGTTGTCAGTAACATACCAACCCGAGCCCTTGAAGACGATCCCGGCCGGAGTGATCACTTTGCGCAGTTTGTTCTTATTACATTCTGGGCAGCGTTTGAGCGGCTCATCATTAAATGACTGGTGCCGCTCGAACTGCACGCCACAGTTCTCACAACGATACGTATAAATCGGCATTTCAAACTCTCCTTACATCGCGAGGCGTCATTATAGCGTGCTTCCGAGGGCGTGACAAGCCTGGCAGGAATGCATCTAACGAAACACCAACACAGCCCCGGGCAGCCTTGTCATGAATTCGTCATGATTGCCACTTGCATTTTTGAAAGAAGACACTATAATTAGAACATAAGTTCTAAGAGAATACAATATGCCTCTCAACTACCAATTCACCCTGGCGCTCAAGGCGCTGCGCGAAGTACAGGCCGAACTCGGCCAGGAACCCGTGCCGGGACAGACCCTGTTCCCCGGCCTGCCGGACGTCCTGGACGAACTCGACCCCCTGCCCCCCGAGGCCCTACTGTTTGGCATTGCCGCGGACGGGCTGCCGTTGATGTTGAATATGCGCGACTCTAGCACCGGCCCGCTGCTGGTGCTGGCCGACCGGGGCAGCGGCAAGACGGCCTTCCTGCAGTTCCTGGCCCATGCAACGAACCGCCTGCTCTCCAGCGACAAAATCCGCTATGCGGTGCTGACCGATTTCCCCGGCGAATGGCGTGACTTCGAGTCCGCCTCGCACTGCTTAAGTGTGATCCCGGCCTATGATGAATCCGCGGGCCAGCTGCTCTACGAACTGGCCTGCCAGGCTGAAGTTGCCACGACAGAACCGGCCAACCCGGCCATCCTGCTGCTGTTCGACGGGCTCGATTCAGCCCTGCATCTCGACTCGGCCGGGCAGGAAAACCTGCGCTACCTGCTCGAATGCGGCCCGCAAGCCGGCCTATGGCCGATCGTCAGCGTCAACGCCGCACGTGCCGCTAAACTGCCCGAATGGCTGTCCCTGTTCCGCACGCGCATTTACGGGCGCATCACCCATCCAGACGTGGCCGCGGAACTGACTCCGCTGCCTGGCGCGGGCCTGAACACGCTCTTTCCCGGCGCGCAGTTCTGCCTGCGCCAGAAGTCGCACTGGCTGCGCTTCTGGCTGCCGAGTTTGTAATCCACACGTTTATCCGGCAGTTGCGCTGCCGGCCAGGTGACAGCAGTCCAGCTACTGTCAAAGAATAAGGAGACCAAAATGAACATAGGCATGATGTGGTTCAACGACAACCCCAAGATTCCGCTGGCGACCAAGGTATTGGAAGCTGCCGAGTATTACGAGACCAAATACGGCCGCAACCCGGATCTGTGCCTGGTCAGCCCGGCCATGTACGAGCAGATCCATAAAGAGCCTGCCAAAGGACAGAGTGATGAACTTGTCGAAGGGCAGCATGGCAAGATCATCATCCGCGCGCTGCGCTCGATCCTGCCCGGGCACCTGTGGATCGGCGTGGACGAGAAACCGTCCAAGTAGTTCATACGAACGCTTGCAGACGACGTTGTTTGATTCTTTCTCTTATGAAAACGGCCGCGCACCAACGGGGGAATTGTGCGCGCCTGAGATGACTGGCAAAAGTAATGGCGGCCTGGCGGCCGCCATTACTGATTTAATGCCTATATCGGATTATTTCGCTTGAGCATTAGGGGATTTTCATTTCGATCGTTGCCACCGAGCAGATCGGGTCACATTTGGGCCCGTTGATGGCATACGCTTCGTAAACAGGCCCAAATGTTTGCGTACTCGAACCGTTTTCCCATGCAATCGTCAGGGTAATTTCTTCAAGCCCAAGCGATACAAAAGTAATGCCCACGCTATCGCAATCGACCGGAACGCTATACGGCCCAAACGCTTCGATGACGAACTTCTCCGGACACTCCATGCTCGTATCCGGAATGCTGCGAGAAATTACCGTCAGTGTATATTTGCTCAGCTTTCGCCCGCTAAGTTTTACATTCAAGCCCGATAAACACATCCTGGCTGGCGGGACAGCGCAGCTTTCGGCTGTGGCGCTGATGATGATATTGTTTGCGTAAAACTGCGGCGTGGACGTGGGTTCGGGCGTATTGGTTTGGGTGGGCAAGGCCGTCGGCCCGATCGTTTTCGTCGGAGACGGCGTTAGCCCGGGCATAGTGATCGGCGCACAGGCACATACGATCAGCACAACCAGCAGCTGAACGATGACAAAATTACGCATTGTTGTCAACCTCTCAAATGGGAGTCACTCGCTGACCGCAACGACCATTGCCACGGCATGTTCGCGGGTATGGCTCAAGCTCACCGACCAGGTCTTCAGCCCCAACTGGGTGGCAAGTCTTTCGGCATAGCCGTGCAGGACCAGGAGAGGCGCGCCGCTATCGGCGCGCAGGATCTCGATATCCTGCCAGCCCACATCACCAATGCCTGTCCCCAGCGCCTTCGAGACGGCTTCTTTGGCCGCAAAACGCGCCGCCAGTGAGGGATAGTTATCGCCGCACTCCGCCTGCTCGGCGGGCGTAAAAATGCGTGACAGGAAATGCTCGCCATGGCGCAAGGCGCTTTCGCGCAGGCGCTCGATTTCGAGAAAGTCAACACCGGTTCGAAGTATCATTTTTCAGGTCCTGCGGTTGCAATCGCCAGTTTCGTTGGGTCTAGATACTTGCGGGCCGCTTCCAACACCTGGCCAGATGTGACCGCGCGCACCAGGCTTTCATAACGGCGGTAATAATCTAGGCCCAGGCTGTAACCCCGCCGTTGGATTCCATCGAAAGCGGCAGGCGGCCCACAAAATTATCCTGGCTGTCTTGTAGTTCTTCTTTTGTAACACCTTTTTCGACAAAAAGTTTGAGTTCGGCCAGGATCAATTCGATCGCTTTTTCGACGTTGGCCGGGTTCACTCCGGCCGAGACTTCCCAGGTCCCGGGGCCGGCTCCCGCGCTCAGGCTGGAATACGCATAATACGCCAGGCCCGATTGTTCGCGCACCACGTCGCCGATACGGCCCATCATGCCGAACTGCCCGAGCACCGAGTTCCCCAGCGAAGCAGGCATATACTCGGGCGCGTGCCGGCTCGGCCCCACGGCTCCAACCATGATATCCGACTGGGACTTGCCCGGCAGGCGGACGTTCTTACGCCTGGCTTTCTTCAGCGCTCTGACGGGTGGCAGCTCCGGCACAAGCGGCTGCTGTGTGTTCTGCCAGTCGCCCAGCACACGTGAGACCTGCTCGACGACGAAGCCCGCTTCGACGGCTCCCACCACGGCAATGGTCATGCCCTGTGGGCCAAAGGTCCGGTGGCGGAAATCCACCATGTCTTTGCGGCGGATGGCCCGCACCGTTTCGGGATAGCCGTCGTCCGGGCGGCTGTAGGGGTGTCCGGCAAAGATCAACTTGTCGAACGCCATGGAGGCCATGTCGCCGGTATCCTGGGCGCGGATGGCCAGCCCGGTCAATAACTGCGAGCGCAGGCGCTCGATCTCATCTTCCGGGAAGGTGGGCGTGCGCAGGGCTTCGGCCAGCAGTTCGAACAGCAACGGCAGGTCCTCCACCAGGGCGCGGCCACTGAAACCGGCGGTATGCGTTCCGGCGCTAAACCCCAGGCTGGCACCCACGGATTCAAGCGAGTCATAGATCTGCTCGAACGTATGTCTTTCGGTGCCGCGCATCAGAGCGGAGGTGGTGAAATCCGCCAGGCCGAGCTTTTCGTCCGAGTCGAACAGGCTGCCGGCATTAAGATAGCCGCTGAGCGTGGCCGACGGGCTGTTGAAGTTGGAACGTGTCAGAATGGTGATGCCGTTGGGCAGCATGACGCGGGTGATGTTATCGGGACCGGGCAGGGAGTGGTTGGCGCTCATTCGTCACCTCCCCCATCCACGGGGAGATAGATCCCGACGATACGGTTCTTCGTGCGCAGATACGTTTGGGCAGCACGCTGCACCTCCGCAGGCGTGACCGCCGCGAGCCTGGCCAGGTAGGAAGTGAACCAGCTGTAATCGGCGAACATCTCGGCGTACGCCAGCCAGAAGGCCTGGTTGGTGATGTTTTCTGTTCCGAAGGCAAACATGGCGCGCGCCTGCTTGATGGCGCGGGCCACGTCTTCGGCGGAAGGCGGCTCATCCTGGATGCGCTTGATCTCGGCATCCAGGGCGGCCAGGGCAATCTCGGGCGTTTTCTCGGGATGGGCGGTGATGACGAAGGTATACAGGAAGGGGTCGATGGTGGCCGATGAGCCACCGTGTACGCTGACGGCCAGGCCCTTATCGATCAGGGCGCGATACAGGCGCGAGGTCTTGTTGGAGACGCCCCCGCCGCCGAACATGTTCAGGTTGCTCGGGCCGGCCAGCAAGCTGTCGAGCACGGCCAGCGGGTAGAAATCGGGGTCCGAAGCGCCCGGAGCGCGGTAGGAGACCTGCAGGTAGGCGGTCTCCTCCGGGCCTTCCACGGTCAGGCGGATTTCACCAACCGGTTCCGGTTCGGGGCGCTTCAGGCGTGGGGGCGTGGGCCCGGCTTTGATCGGTTCGAAAAGCTCTTTGATGCGCGCCAGCATTTTCTTCGTTTCGAAATCCCCCGCCACCGCCAGCACAGCGTTGTTGGGGACGTAGTAGCTGCGGTAGTGATTGTACAGGTCGTCGCGCGTGATCGTGCGCAGATCGGCCATATCGCCGATGACTTCGTGGTGGTACGGATGGATACGGAAGGCCGCATGCTGGATGGCTTCGCCCAGCAGGGAAAGCGGCTCGTTCTCGCTGCCCTCGCGCTCGGCAATGATGACCGTGCGTTCGGACTCGACTTCCTCGAGGTCGAAAATGCTATTAGCCATGCGATCTGCTTCCAGGCGCAGGGCCAGGTCGATCTTATCGGCCGGCATGGTCTCGTAGTAGGTAGTCCAATCCATGAAGGTGAAGGCGTTCCATTGACCGCCTTCACGGGCGATGGCTTTATCCAGGACGGAGGCCGGGAACTGCGGCGTGCCCTTGAACTGCATGTGCTCCACCCAGTGCGAAATGCCGGTCTTGCCGGTCGGCTCGTCTTTGGAACCGACGCGGTACCACAACCAGTGGCTGATCAATGGCGCCGTATGGATCTCTTTCAGCAGTACCTTTAAACCGTTCTTAAGCGTGACTTGCGTCAAATCCGTCATCTATTCTCCGAAAAAAACTTTTAACACGAAGGAAGTGATTTTAGATTTTAACTTCGTGCACTTCGTGTCCTTCGTGTTTAGCACTCGCCCTTTGCCCGCTCCGTGGGGTGGGTCAGGATTTTCAGTTCTTCGACGCCTTGAGCGATGGAAGCCGATTGCTTTTCCTTCTTCCTTCGTCCTTCTTCCTTTTTACTCATTACTCGCTCTTCCCTCACCGAAAAACCAGCCCGCACAACCAGCCCCAGGCCCCCTGGCAGGCATCCAGGTCCGCTGCGCTGTTAATCTGCGGCTGGAGCAGCCAGTAGTACGGACTGACCACCTGCTGCAAGCCGATGAACGGCCGGTGCAGGTCGGTCTGCTCCAGCGGGATATCGACCGGGACGTTGATTGTAATCGGAATGGTGGTATTGACCGGCACAGTCAGTTCCAGGTGCACCGGCAGGGTTGTTCCCGCCGGCAGGGTGATATTGGCCGGGCTGTTGATCGCTACCCCGCCGGAGGTCAGGCTGACCTGCGCGCCGTTGATGCGCGTCGGCTGGGTCAGCGTCACGATGGTGTCCTGGCTGATGGTCAGGCTGAAATTGACCGGGACGTCGTCCGCCACCGGGATATTGGTCTTGATGTGGGCCTGGTCCATCAAGATGAAATTCTCATATAGCCCACCGACAATGTCTTTACCGACCAGGCGCTTCAAGGCAAACAGCTCCTGCCCCAGCCCCACCAGCACCACGATCAGGATGAGATTGACAATGAAGGACAGCACGCTGGCAACCGTCCAGAAGGCTGGCAGGAGTTTGCCGGGTTGAAAAATTGGCTTCGGTTTTGGGTCTGCGGGAGATTTGACCCAGGCCGGCGGCGTAGACGTTGTGGCGGCTGCCGGTGCCACCTGGCCCGTGGATGCCGGGTTCGACTTCACTTTTTTGGGGAAGATAAGGGCCTGGATCCAGGCCAGGTTATCAGTTTTAGGACGGTTTGGCTGGTTCACGGCGCGTCCTCCTGTTTTATGGTTGCATTCAATCTATTTGGAAGTAAAACACTCGGCTGCTCACGCGCCGGTTGGCAGGGTATCAATATCAGGGAAGAATTGTTATTCAAGTTCACTTTATTGCGCACTACACAGTAAATATAGCATAGAGTGAAAAAGCGTGTGGGGCTTTCAGGTGAATTACAGCTTGCTTTAATGTCAGGAGAATCAACGCTGCCAGAACGACAGAATGCCGTCATTACCGGTAGCGGGGCTTGCCTGTCCTGCACATCTCTCATATAATCCACCTGTTTTGGCCGGTAAATTTATTACTGACGAGGAGATCGCAAGTGTCGAACGAGTGTTATTATGTTGCTGTCATCGGCGCGGGACCGGCCGGCATGTTCGCCGCACGTGAACTGGCCCGCAACGGCGCCAGGGTGATCGTTTTCAACCGCGATATCAAACCCGGCGGCCTGGCCGAATACGGGATTTATCTGGATAAATATTCCATGAAAGAAGGCCTGCGCACGCAGTTCAAGCAGGTTCTGGATACGCCCGGGCTGACCTATTACGGCAACATCACGGTCGGCAGCAAAGGCGATCTCACGCTCGATGACCTGCGCAGCCTGGGTTTCCAGGCCATCCTGGTCACCGTGGGAGCCCAGGGCACCAAGTGGCTGGGCCTGCCCGGCGAACAGCTCACCGGCGTATACCACGCCAAGGATGTGGTCTACCACTACAACCAGCTCCCGCCGTACAGCCAGAAACCTTTCCACTTCGGCAAACGCGTCGCGGTGGTGGGCGCGGGGAACGTGATGCTCGATATTACCCATTACATGATCCAGCACATCAAAGCCGAGGAAGTGTTGGCGGTCGTGCGCCGTGGGCCGGCGGAGGTCAAGTTCGAGAAGAAAGAAATGGAATACGTGATCCACAACCTGGACCTGCGCGCGCTGGACGAGGAGATTGCGCGCGTCGCGCCGGTCATGCGAGCCATCGAGCAGGACCCAGAAACGGCCAAAGCTGCCATCCTGCAGGCCCTGCCCAAAGCCCAGCCGTCCAGTTCAAGTACGCGCTTCCGTTTTGAGTTCCTGGCCTCGCCCACCCGGATCATCGGCGACGAGAAAGGTTTTGTCAGCGGGCTGGAAGTGGAAGACAACACCCTGGTAGTCAAGGATGATGAAGTCAAAGCGCGCGGCAGCGGGAACAAGCGTGTCATCGCGGTCGATTCGGTCGTTTTTGCCATCGGCGATAAAGTCGATGAGACTTTCGGGCTGCCTACACAGTGGAACGAGTTTGCCAAGAACCCCGCGCCACGCTTCCCCGTGGATGGGATTTCGTTCGAAGCCTACGACCCGGAGAAGAAATCCGTTATCGAGGACGTGTTCGTGGCCGGATGGTCGCGCCAGGCCAGCACCGGGCTGGTGGGCTACGCTCGCAAGGATGGCACCAACGGCGCGAAGGTCGTCTGGCAATACCTGCAGACGCTGAAACCGGTCGTGCCCGATGAAGCCGCGCTCAAGGCGCGTATGAAGAAGCTGGGCAAGCCGGTGGTCACGCAGGCAGACGTGCGCAAGCTGGCCGAGTTCGAGGCTGAGGAAGCGCAAAAACGCGGTGCCGAAGCGTTCATCTTCGGCACGAACGAAGAGATGCTCGCCAGGATCATGTCGGTCGGGTAAAAAAGTCCCCTCTCCCCCGGGGGAGAGGGGTAAGCCTTGAGGTTGCCCCGATAAAGTAGACACAAATGATGTCCAGATCCAGTACACTATTCAGAACAGGAGTAGGATCATGGACGAACAGAAATCGGGATACCGGACGTACACGGAAGAGTTCAAGCTTGAA